>Ga0111203_107_pt1 | contig 79530 bp, 60 predicted proteins | sample DeeMarSWOR324_28_FD_80373 | JGI IMG/M metagenome (GOLD analysis project Ga0111203, IMG submission 80373) | candidate division Zixibacteria bacterium SM23_81 | reverse complement strand
GTTAGCCTGTGCCTTTAAGGCCACCTCGTCCTCGATGGAGACGTTGTCACTGAAAATCATCACATGCCGCCCTTTTTCCAAAGCCTTCTGGGCTTCCCACCGAACGTACTGCCCCGGCAGGGATATAAGCACGAGGTTCGCCTCGGGCATTCGATCCAGGGCCGACCCCAAAGTGCGGGGCGGGCTTACCTCCCCGACCGGTTTCGGGACCTGCTGCTGGGCCAGCCATTGCTGGATCTGGTCTAAAGCCTCTTGGGCACCGGCCTCACTCTCAGCACGAAGGGCGATGAGCAGGTCATCGGGGTGGGCCCCCTCACCCTCAGGGGTCAAGAGATCAATGCGCCGAAGGAGTTCCTTATTCTGTGGAGTGCCCATCATGACCGAAACCTCAGACACCTCAGGCAGTTTCCCAGCGCGATTGGCCAGGGTTTGACGACATTTCTAAGAACCATGTCTAACTTATCCTTCTCAGGGCTGGGAAAAATCCGACTCCGCACCACTTTCCGATTCCAGCTTTTTTTTCTCCTTCATAGCCCTAGCAAAGGCTGTGTGGGCCATCAAGCTGTAAGGGCTGGACTTGATCTCCGCTCGATATTCGACAATAGCCTGATCCCATTTGCCCTGTTTTGCGTAAAAATTGCCCATGATTAAATGCGCTGCCGAGACTTGTGGGTCTGCCTGAAGCGCCTTTTTCAAAAGCTCCATACCCTTATCATTCCTATTCTGCATAAAATACAGGTTGGCCAGGTTGATGTAGGTTAATCCCAGCTGAGGATATGCCACTGCTGTCTCTGAAAATTCCCTAAAAGCTTGCTGGAGATTACCTTCTCTGGCCAGGCTGTTGGCCAGGTAGTTGCGCGATTTAGCCATGTCTCTGGCCACATTCAAAGCGGGATGGGGCCGGTTAACCAGCAGAGCCAGGCCAGCCAAGGCCAATACCGCCAAGCCCAACTGCCATATTCTCCGCGCCCTCAACCGCTCCCACAACCAAACGAGAGCGTAGGCGGCAAAAATCATCAGCACTGAGCAGACCTGAAGCCGAATCCGAGAGATGACGAAGAAAAGGATGGTCGCGACCATCAGGGCTACAAAAAAGCCTAGGGCAAAGTAGACCTGACGCCAGCGCCCCAAGCTCAAGGCCAAACCCAACAATCCCAAAGGCCCCAAGATCGCGAAGCGCAACAACGGTAATCTCAACAGGGGAGCAAATCTCTTGAAAAAATCCAGATGTTCCACCTGGGGAATCTCATAAGCGTTCCAGAAAAATAAAACTTTATCCAGAGTCAACCTCAAAAAGACCCTGGGTTGTGTTTTCACGAAGTCCAGGCCCTTTTGAAACCAAAACCGGGAGACCTCAGAGTGTTTAAGCCTTTTTCCCATAAAAGCCATGGCGATTTTGGACCCATCCATGTCCATGGACGATTCCAGGCCTTTGGGCTGATCATAATGACCGGGAGCATCTGGATTATTACCCACGAAAAAATTCAGACCCAGATTGCTGGTGATCAAAACCAAATCATTGCCCACCACCACATTGTGTAGAGCCACGGGAGCGAGGACCAGAAACACGCCTAAGAGCACAGCGGCGCTCTGGCGAACGCTTTTCTGCCAACGAGCTCTGCTCAACAGAAAAATACCCAGTATCAATAAGGGCAAAAAGGCCAAAACACTGGCTCTCCCCACGGCGGAAATGCCCAGAAAAAGACCTGGAACGATCCATAGAAGCCACTTTTTCCGTCGTTGAGCGAAATAAATAGAAACCAACAGTAGCAGGTTGATGGCATACAGGACCGTGGCCATCAGTAACATACCCTCATAGAAGATCTCCACCGCGTAGAGGGCACCCATCAGGGCGGCCAATAAGCCGACGGATCGGCCAAAGGTCATCTGGCCCAAAAGATAAATCAGGCCGCAGCTTGAGGCACCCAACAGAACCTGAAACCACAGAACCACCTCAGGATGAGGGCCAAAAATACCATAGAAAATGGCCAGCAGATAAGGATAGAGCGGACTCATATAGAAGACCGGAGGACCGGGCGATCCCTGGATAATGCTCTGGGCCCACCAATGATAGATCAGAGAATCACCATAGTTGTTGAAGAAGAGGTGTCCTCTGACCTGAAGGAGATAGACGACCCGTAGTACCAGAGCTAAGGCCACAATGATCAGAATCCAACTGTTCTCTCGCCGCCATAGCGCTCGGATGTTCCGTTTTTCCCTCCGATGCCCGGCCAAAATTCAGATCTCCTTTGGGCAAAACCTTTTAATATTCAAAATGTCCCGGTTTGCAGAGACTTGGCCATCACCGCTTCGAAGGCCGATTTCCCTTAGCGCCTGATAGGCCTCTGCTCTCGAAGGGTGGACTTTGATCTCCGCTCGATATTTGGGGATGTCCTCGTTCCACATTTCCTTCTGAACCTTAAGATTGGTCAGGATCATAGGGGCTGCAGAGTTCCGAGGGTCTGTCTGAGGTGCCAATTACTAAAGTTTCCAGGTCTCATGGTCCTGCCCTATTCAAGGCGCAGCTTGATTAAGGGGAGAAAGGTCTTCTCCAGATGGTAGTCGACGCCCAACGCCCGCTTAAGTTCTCGGTGAGCCTCCCGCCATGGTCCAAGGCTCAGCGCTACGCAAAGCAACCCAAACGGTCCTACAATGAGCATTTTTTGTTGCCACAAAGAAAGTCATACCCAGTTTTCTGGCGATTAACACCAGATGGTATCCCATCACCACTTTATGTAAAATCACAGGAACAAGAAGCACAAAGACGCCCAACACGCCCATAGCTGACGGACCTCATCGGAATCTCACTTCCACAACCTGTGCTTAAAAGGTAAATCCCCAGAAATATATAGGGTAGAAAGGACAAAACTTGGGCTCACCCCAGAGCAGAAAGACCCAGCAGAAAGCTGGTAACAATCCAGAGAAACCATCTTTTCTGGCGAGGGGCCCAGAAGACAAAAGAGCCCGCAGCTGGCGGAGCCCAGTGGGATCTGAAACCATAGAACAACCTCAGGACGAGGACCGAAAATTCGATAGAAAAAAGCCAGCAGACAGGGATGCAGCAGACCCATATAGAAGATCTAAGGGCTGATTCTGAATGATATGCTGAGTCCAACGATAGTATTAAAGGAATCGGAGACGTTGTTGAAATGGAGGCGCGCTCGTGGCCGGAGGAGATAAACCACCCCAACGATCAGAGCCATGGTCTGGATAGCCAGAATCCACCTTTCATCTCGCCACTGCTCTGCAGACGCCCTCTGTTTTTTTCTCCTGTCCCTGGTCAAAATTCAGCTCTCCTGCCTAGGGGCAGTGTCCCAGACTCAAGAGAAGAGAGTGCCACATAAAATTCCTGCAGATTACTTCTCAGGGGGTTGGCCGCCCCGCAGTTTCTCCCTCTCCTGCAAGGCCCTGTAAAGATCCTCTAAAGCCTTCAAGTCGTATGGGCTGGCTTTGATCTCCGCACGAAATTCGGCGATAGCCTGATTCCACAGACCCTGTTGGGCGTAAAATCTTCCCAGATTCAGATGCACCCCCGAGACCTGCGGGTCCACCTGAAGTGCCTTCTTATAAAGATTCAAGGCCTCATGGGCTTGGCCCTGCTCAAGGCGTAGAGTGGCCAAGTCCACGTAGATGTTTCCTAGCCGGGGGTAAGTAGACACTGCCCCTTCGTATTCCCGGGAAGCTCCCTCAAGATCGCCCTTCTGCTGGAGATGTAAGGCCAAGAAGCTCTGCGATTGAGCCAGGTCCCTGGCCGGATTCAGACCAGGATGGGGCCAGTTAACCAACAAGGTTAGGGAAACCAAGGCCAACACTGCCACGGCTAGCTGTCGAATCTGCCCTGCCCTCAACCTCCCCCACAACCAAACCAGAGCATAAGCGGCAAACACCATCAGCACAGAACAAACCTGAAGCCGCAACCGAGAAAGGACGAAGAAAAGAATCGTGGTGCCCATCAAAGACAAAACGAAGGTCAGGAGAAAGTAGGTCTTCCTCCAAGACCCCAGACCCAAGGCCATCCCCAACAATCCCAAAGGTCCCAAGACAGAGAAGCCTAGCAACGGCCAACTCAAAACTGGAGCAAATTTCTTGAAGAAATTTAGATGTTCCGCCTGGGGAATCTCATAGCCATTCCAGAAAAAAAGAAACTTGTTCACCATCAACCTCAAAAAGGCCCCAGGTTGAGCCCGCACAAAAGCCAAGGCTTTCTGAAACCAAAAACGAGAGACCTCTGAGGGCTTGAGCCTCCTGCCCATATAGACCCCGGCGATCTTAGCACCGTAGAGGTCCCTTGACAAATCCAGTCCTTTAGGCGGCTCATAGTAGCCAGGGGCATCAGGATTGTTGCCCACAAAGAAATTCAGGCCAAAGTTGCTGGTGATCAACACCAGATCGTGTCCCACTGCCACATTATGCACAGCCACAGGAGCCAAAACCAGAAACACACCCAGAAAAACAGCCAGACTCGAGCGCCCCCCCCTCTCCCCTCGTGCCCTGACTAGAAGATAAACTCCTAGCATCAAAAAGGGCAAAAAGCTCAAAACGTTGGCCCTCCCCAGGGCCGAAAAACCCAGGAGAAGGCCAGGAATAATCCACAGAAACCATCTTTTCCGTTGAAGTGCCCAGAAAATTGAGGTCAACAGCAAAAGATTAAGGGTATACAAAGTGACGGCCATGAGCAGCGCGCTCTCGTAAAAGATCTCCACCGCGTAAAGGGCACCCATCAGAGCGGCTAACAAGCCGACTTTCCGACCAAAGACCATCCGACCCAAGTGGTAGATCAGGATACAGCTGGCTGAGCCCAGCAGGACCTGAAACCACAAAACCGCCTCAGGACGAGGACCGAAAATTCGGTAGAAAAAAGCCAGCAGATAGGGATACAGTGGGCCCATGTAGAAGACCTGAAGTCCGGGCTTCCCCTGGATGATCCGTTGGGCCCACTCATGATAATAAAGGGAGTCGGAGAAGCCATTGAAATATAAGTGTTCTCTGGCCTGGAGGAGATAAACCACCCGTAAGGCCAGAGCAAGAATAGCGATGACTAGGACCCACCAATTGCCCCCAAAACCCGCTATAGTGGGATTCTTCCTTGATCTCCTTTGGCCTCTCACCACCATTGATCTCAACTTTTGCTCAGTCGAGGCACCAAAGAGAGGGCCAGAAGGACGCCTAACAGAATCTCGGATCCAGAGTCGGCCCCTAACCGCATCAGGGCGCGGGCTGAGGAGTGTGCATCGGGGGCATCTCCAAAGAGCATAGCTCGAACAACTGATATGATAGGAGAGGATATTCGCCCCGCGCAGGCGTAAGACAAAAGCCTACCACTGATAAAGGTGGTTCTTTCCTTCATGACCCCCAAATCACGTCTGATGATTCTCAACAAATCCTCCACCTCTGGTCCACCTACCCGTCTGGAGACCACGCTTAGGGTGCCAATGAAGCCCAAAAGTAGATCATCCCCCGATGGGGTCTGGCCGGTCCCCAACCCTATGAGCTCACGAAGCCCTCGCCCCAGAAGATTCTCTTTCCGCTTCAACGCCCCCATCATAATGTCCCGAATTCCGGGTATGGCCTGGTGGGTCAGCGGTGTGAAGGCCATGCGCTGCACCGTCCTCCAGCGGCCAGCAGCCAGCGTTCCCACGAGCGAGAGAAGTCCACTTAATCCCTCCCTGGATTCCTCTTTGGGCATCGTCCTCCGAATGGCACTGAAGTTACGCTTGAGCCGATCCATATTCAGTCGCTCGGCCCCACCAGCCAACCGCGGCCACCACTTCTGGGCCGTACCAATGTTCAAATTTAGGGCTCCCTGGCCCAGGTCGGCCTCCACTCCGTCCAACCGCACGGGCATTCCCGAACTCAGGCCCATGGTGACGAAATTGAGATCCTGGGGAAGCTCCGTCACCATCGTGTTGGGACCATCTAGCCCGGCCCGAGAGAGGATCGAAATTAGTTGTCCCCCATAGGTTCTTATGTTCAAAGCCCTCTGAAAAACGCTGTGGATCTCACCGCGCACCTCGTGAAGCCCACACCAGTAGGCGAGAAATCCGTCTATGGAAGTGGCCATAAGCTGCAAGAATCTTTTCCTTTTAAGATGAGGAGACCGACCACAAAGTATGACGCCCAAAGAGCAAAGTCAAGAAAAAATCATGACCTACGCTGGTCAGGATTTGCGTAAAGCGATCTCGCCTCCAGGTGCCAAAAGGCTCTCATCTAAATTCCCGCTTTTTCCAACATCTCGTTGGACAGGCGATTGCCATCCTCGATAAGCTTAGTCTCATCTACACCCAACAGTTGCCCGTCGCGAACCACGATCCATCCGTTCACCATGGTCAGGTTCACAGTGTGGTCAATACCCGAGAAGATAACCGCCGCCAGAGGGTCGGAGAGAGAGCCGGTGTACTCCAATCGGTTCAGGTCGATCATGGCCAGATCGGCGGCCTTGCCAACCTCCAGGCTGCCAATTTCCTTCCGTCGCAACAACTTGGCCCCACCCCGTGTGGCCAGGGACAATGCTCCCTGGGCGGTCATGGCGGAGGCGCCCCAATTCAGGCGATGCATCAACAAGCAGTTACGCATCTCCCCCAGCATGTCCGAGGAATCGTTAGAGGCGCTGCCGTCAACGGCCAGACCGACGGTGATGCCCCGCCGAATCATCTCCGGGACTCTGGCTACCCCGGAGCCAAGTCGCATGTTGGAGGTGGGACAGTGGGCGATGGCCGTTTTGGTTTGGGCCAAAAGGTCCAGCTCTTCATCCCGGAAGTGAATCCCATGGGCAAAGGAGATGTCCTCCCCCAACCAACCCATCTCCTCCATGAGGGCCAGGGGGCGCTTGCCATATACCTCCAGGCAATATTGGTTCTCATCCTCCGTCTCGGCGACGTGAGTATGACAGAGAACCCCCATCTCCCTGGCCAACTGTACCGTCCTTCTCAGCAGATCCTTGGAGACGGAGAAAGGGGAACAGGGGGCAATGGCCACTTGAGTCATGGCGAAGGGAGCCGGGTCGTGATGCCGCTCGATAACTCTTTGGCAATCTTTCAGGATGGTCTCCTCGTCCTGGACCACCGAGTCTGGAGGCAGACCGCCTTGGGATTCACCCCGAGACATGCTTCCCCGGGTGGGATGAAACCGAATGCCCACCTCCCGGGCCGCCTCCACCTGGATCCCGATGAGATCTTCGTCTATTCCCACGGGGAAAACGTAATATTGGTCGAGAGCGGTGGTGCAACCGGTTTTAAGCAGCTCGCCACAGCCCAGCAGGGTGCTGACTCGCACCGCCTCAGGGGTGAGATGTTGCCACACCCGATACAGAATTTTCAGCCAGTCGAACAGCTCCGCATCTTGCACCGCGGGAATATTACGCTGAAGGGTCTGGTAGAGATGATGGTGAGTGTTGATGAGGCCGGGGATGACTAGGCTCGTTGAGGCGTTGATCAGCTTGGCCCCGGGGGCATCGATATCCTTGCCGATCTTGGCGATTTTGTTGCCCTGGATCAACAGGTCCACCCCAGAAAGTCGCTCGCCTCGATCGTTCATGGTCACCAAGTGGTAGATGTTTTGAAAGAGGATTTCTCCTTGCTCGTTCATCATGCTAACCTATACTTGGGTTCTAAAGTCATTGTTCAATATCGTGAACGGTATGACCACATTTTGAATCCAGAAAGTGATGCAGTACGTAATACGTATGACGCATCACCAATGACGTATCACGCATTACGTAAAGCCTTGAGTACCCTTTCTGGCGTAAACGGCACCTCGCGCAGGCGCACTCCTAAGGCATGGAAGATTGCGTTGCCGATAGCTGGAGCAGGGCCGTTGGTGGGAATCTCCGAGACGGACTTGGCACCGAAGGGTCCAGTGGGCTCGAAGGTGGGCACCAAGATCACCTTAATCTCTGGCATGTCGGAAGCGGACAAGATTTTATAATCCAGAAACCTGGGATTCATCAGACGACCCCTATCGTCGAACTGGTATTCCTCGCTCAGGGCATATCCTAACCCCATATGGATCCCCCCCAAGGTTTGGCCCTCGGCCAACTGGGGATTTATGGCCGTGCCGCAGTCTACTGCTGCCACATATTTGAGAACCCTAACCTGACCCGTCTCGGTGTCTACAGCCACGTCGGCGAAGTGGGCTGCGAAGGGGGGCGGGCAATCGTAAGAAATGTGAGAGGCAGTAGCCATAATTTGTTCCTGATCGTGTTCGTAAAGCGCGTCGGCGCAGACCTCCCCCAGGGAAATGCTCTTCTTGCGGCCTTTCACCCGGCCGTTCTCCAATGTCAGATCTCCCCTTTTCTCCGAGAGCATTCGAACGGCTCGCGCTAGAACCTTCCTGCGTATCTCCTCGGCGGCTTTTTTGGCAGCCATGCCGGTTATGTAAGTAGTGCTGGAGGCGTAGGCTCCGGTATCGTAGGGGGTCAGGTCAGTGTCGGAAGAGAAGACGTGACACTTATCGGCAGCGGTGCCCAGCACCTCGGCAGCGATCTGGGCCAGGATGGTGTCTGAGCCGGTACCCAAATCTGTAGCCCCGGTCATTAGGTTGAAGGAACCATCTTCGTTCAATTTAATGGTCACCGCCCCCATGTCGATGCCTGGAATACCGGAGCCCTGCTGCAGGACAGCCATCCCCACTCCTCTTCTCACCACTCCGCCGTTTTTTCGAGCCCTCTTTTGTTGCCATTCTATCTCGGCCATGCCCCGCTTGATGCACTCTCGCACTCCACAGCTCTTCAAAATCTGCTTGACTCCCTCTCTCCCCTCACCCAGTTTCTCCAAGAGGGCTGGAGAATCTCCCTTGCGCACAAGATTCTTCAAACGAAAATCGATGGGGTCCATCTTCAGCTTGTGGGCCATCTCGTCCAAGGTGCTGTCCAGGGCGAAAAATCCCTGGGGCGCTCCGTAACCACGGATGGCTCCGGCCACGGGAAGGTTCGTATAGACTGCCGTGGCCTTGAAGTGGACGTTGTTCACACCCTTCCGGTACTGATGCGTACGATACAAGGGCAGCGATTTGCTCCCCGTGTTGCACTGGACCGTTAAGGCATGAGAGCCATATGCCCCGGTATCGGCCAGAACCTCAAGCTCAGTGGCAGTGATGGTGCCGTCGCTTTTAGCGCCAACTTTGCTCCGCAGAATCTGAGCATGTCGTGTCCTTGACGAGATGAACTCCTCCTCCCGGGTAAGCCGAATGCGCACCGGGCGACCCGTTTTCAGGGTCAACAGGGCACAGATGGGCTCCAGGAGCACCTCCTGCTTGGCTCCAAATCCACCGCCGATTCGGGGCTTGATCACCCGAATCTTGCCGATGGGCAGGTTCACTAGGGGGGCGATAATCCGACGGACGTGAAAGGGCACCTGTGTGGAGGTTCGCACCACAAGCCTGCCCGCCTCATCCAGGCAGGTGATGCAGATATGCGGTTCGGTATGGCTGGCGTGAACGCGTCCAGCTCTGTAGTGGTTCTCCACCACAAGATCCGCCTCGGCGAAACCCCTCTCCGGGTCCCCATCGGTTACCTCCACCTGAGCGGCGATATTTTTCTCCGGATTGGAGATCTCATTTGCCGAAGGCATTTCATGAATTCTGGGAGCATCCGGGGTCATGGCCTGTTCCATATCCAGCACGGCAGGCAAAACCTCCCACCTCACCTTGATTTTCTTTAAAGCCTCCTCGGCAATCTGAGCTGTCTCGGCGGCCACGGCAGCCACGCTATCGCCCACGTAGCGCACCTTTTCATCCAGCACGAAGGTGTCCTTGGGCGAGGGTTCCGGGGCACCTTGACCCGCGGTGGTATACTGGATTCGCGGCACGTTGTGGTGCGTTAGCACAGCATGAACCCCGGGCAGGCCTCGGGCCTCGTCTGCGTCGATCTCCAGGATCCTGGCATGGGCGTGGGGGCTACGCAGAATCTTCCCGTACAGCATGCCTCTGAGTTCGATGTCGTCCACATACCGCGCTTGCCCAGTTACCAGAGCCTCGCCATCCACCTTGCGCTGATTTTGGCCCACGCTTCGATACTTGGGTCTTTTCATCTCACCTCGCTTCCTCCATTATCGCCTCATGTAATTCGTCATACGCTATGGGTGAAAACCTCAAGTTCGTAATTCACCTATCCGCTATTCTCAAATCACTCAGCGCGTAGCACATTCATGTGAACTTCTTTTTCATCTGCAAAACCCCACTTCCACCACCACCCATTCATCAATCTGTCTACCTGTGCTGTGGGAATGCGTAACATCCTATAGACAGCTTCCCGGCGCCTAGCTCCAGACGACTGTCTCGGTATCGAACTCAGTCTTTCCCACTTCCCTTCCACTTCTTCGGTGGCAGGATTCCGCCAAAACCACACTACTTCCCCCTGCTCTGTCACCTCAAAAACACGAGCCCTATCGCTTTCACAGATGAGCGTGTTGCCGTTGGGTAGCCGTTGGGCCGAACCTCTAAAATGAGAGTAAAAATCCTCCGGCTGCTCGGCCACGTACTCCCAAACAATGGCCTCTGTCAGGGGATCTAGCTCCACCACCCGAGAATATCTGCGCTGGACTCCGTTGTCGAAGATAAGTATGTGACCGTTTTCCAACATCGTGGGATGGTGTGGCCATTCAAGCTCACCCTCACCCCAGGACCATAGAATGCGGTATGTGTCCTTTTCTAACACCGCTATCTGATTCACATTCCGGAGACAAATGAGTAAATTACCGCGACGGAACCGCAAGTCTTGTTCTCCTAAAACGGTGGGTGGAATCACCGTGATGGCATTTAGGTGAAAGTAATCGTAATACTGTCCAGGGCCCGTCCCAATCCTCTTGATTATTTCCGATACCCCAAATTTCTGAGACCGGCCAGAAAGGGCACTGTCGAGGTGCATATCCAGAAAGGAGCTGGTGTCGAGAGTGTTCCTCATCTCAGTCATATGGTCGTAAGCGGACCACCTGTCAATTTCTTTCCCGTCTGTTTTGAGATGCACTATTGTGGGAAATATCACTCTCAATCCCCTATGTCTTTTAAAAGACCGCGCAATCACGTAAAAAGAACTATCTGGCGCATGTGCAACGTCATGATGTGCCGCCAAGGCTTTTTTCCAGACCAGCTTCGAATTCCAATTGAGCCGAAGCAGCTCAAGAAACTCTTTGATGACCAGTACATCGCCGTTTTCCAACATTATGGCGTGTCCAGAACCGAAGCTCTTCGTCTGTGGAGAATACGTCCACCGGTGGATTGCCTGGCCATGCATATCTATCAGAAAAATCTCGCCGGTTGATTGCAGGCAGTATAAGTTATAACCAAGGTAAGCCTTCTTCGGATCATAGAATACAACGCCATCCTCCTGCTCATTGGGGGTAACTTCCGAGAAACCCACATAAGGTACAGCGCGAAGCATCTCCAGTCGCCTTTCCCAGTCGGAGGGCTTCTGCGAAGCTTCATCCCCTCTCAGAGAGCTGATCGAAATTGACAGGAGAAAGAAACTCCACAAAGCTACTCTGCCTGCCTGAGCCATTAGCCCCTATCCCCCGATATCTTTCCCTGGTCAGAAACCTTCACTCCAAGCGCCCTGACGTTTCCCTCAACTTTTCAGCTGCATCTAGGATGGCTTCCACGTATTTCTGATATCCGGTGCAACGACACAGATTGCCTTTCAGGGCCTCTCGAACCTGAACCTCGGTGGGATGCGGATTTTCGTCCAGGAGGGCTTTGGCCGAGCAGACGATGCCAGGTGTGCAGTAGCCGCACTGGGCGGCCCCATGGTCTAGAATGGCCTCCTGAATGAGATGGAGATTGCCTGGCTGGCCGATCCCCTCCACGGTGATTACCGACTTGTTATGGGCCTGGGCTGCAAAGGTAAGGCAGGCCATAACCGCCTGGCCATCCAGTATAACCGTGCAGACTCCGCACTCACCACGACCGCAGCCGAATTTGACTCCATAGTAGCCCATCCGCCTGAGCATATCCAGGAGCTTTTCGTTGGGGGCAACCTTCACATCCGTTGGGACCCCATTGATGGTGACATGGATCTTCACTTATCCCCACCTCCCCTCTGGGCACAGTTCAGCAGAGCTCTGCGAAGCAAAACCTGAATCATCTCCATACGATAAGGCCGACTGCCCCTAATATTGTCTAGAATGGACAGGTCCTTAGTGGCCAGCTTCGCGGCTTGAGCCAGCACCTGCTCCTCCGCCGGCTTGCCCTTGAGAAAATCCTCGAGAGCCAGCAAGCGCGATGGCCGCAGGACTGTGGAACCCAGGGCAACTCGGACCCACTTAAAGTGACGCCCTTCCAAGCTCGCCAAGCAGGCCAGGTCAATGAGGGCAACGTCATTCTCGGTGCGGGCGAACTTGACGAAGAAGCCCCGGCTGTCCTGAGGCGGGACCGGAAAGGAGATCTCGGTGACCAGCGCGCCATTCAAGCTCCCTGAAACTCTCGAATCGAAAAAATCACGCAGCGAAAGTTCCATGCGGTCGGAGCCGGTCAGGGATAGTTGTGCGTCCAGAACTAAAAATACTGCCGGCAAATCGGCCACGGGGTATCCCGAAACTAGGTCGCCACCCACTGTGGCCATGTTTCTGATCTGCCGTGTGGCCACAGAAAGGGCCGCCTGGATCAAGAACTCGAGGCCGGAATTATGAAGCAGGGGGGAGGTAGCCAACTGTTGGATGGTAGCTGCAGCTCCGATACGGATCCCATCGCCGACCTTTCGAAGCTTGTTTAATCCCACGCCGGTGATGTCCACCAGAAAATCATAAGGTAACATCCGAGCCAATCCCAGGGTCGTGCCGCCGGCAATGAAACCTCCCCTTCCGGGCCCCTCTCGAACCATGGCTACGGCCTCGGCGACAGAACTCGGCCTTTTGAAATCGCGCAAAGCTGACATAGCGACTCCTTTAACAACACATAGATTTTTCGACATTTCCAGCATTTCTAAATCGAAAAATAACATAATGCAAGCCAATCCTGAATGCAAGTCAATTTCTTTCCTCCCATGCCTGAACTTGGGGCACTTTTCGATGAACTCCCCGGCAGCCTGATCGACCTCTTTGATAATCTTTTGAGTCCCCAAATTAAACACTTGACAATGGAGGTTGTTGAACTTATTATTTGCTTGACTTTGTAAAATTTCTCTAACCGACACCACTGGCTATCGAGAACACCATCTACATAAATACTGGGGAGGGAAGTCGCCATGAGACGTGTGGTAAGACTCATTAACCTGATGGGTTTGGTAGTCCTCATCAGCCTGGCAGGCGGAACCATTTCGATGGCCGGCACGACTGGAAAGATCGCCGGAACGGTGACCGATGCGGCCAACGGAAGGCCGCTGCCGGGAGTGAATGTGCTCGTCCAGGGCACCATCCTGGGTGCGTCCACCGACCTGAACGGCACTTACTTCATTCTCAACGTGCCCGCCGGGATCTACACTCTCAGAGCCGAGATGATCGGCTATTCACCCATGGAGCAGACAGACGTCCAGGTGAACGTCGACCTGACCAGCTCTGTGAACTTCTCCCTCAGGGAGACTGTTCTGGACGTGGCCGAGGTGATCACTGTGGTGGCAGAGCGTCCTCTGGTCCGTATGGACGTCACCTCCAGCTCTGACATCACCACCGCACTGGAGATCCAGGAGATGCCCGTGGAGGAGGTGGATGATATCCTGGAAACCCAGGCCGCGGTGACCACAGACATCTCTGGCAACACCCATATGCGAGGGGGACGTAAGGAAGAGGTGGCCTACATGGTGGATGGCATCCTGGTGAAGAACCCGTACTCCGGGCAGATGGACAACCTGAACCTCAACAGCGGAGCCATCGAGGAGATGGTGGCTGTCAGCGGGACCTTCAACGCCGAATATGGGAACGCTATGTCGGGCATCGTCAACATCGTCACCAAAGAGGGAGGCCAGAAACTCTCTGGACGAATCGCCGCCTATACCGGGGACCACGTCAGCGACCACACCGACATCTTTCCGGAGATCGACGATATCGAGCCCTTCAACGAATTCAATGTCCAGGGAACCCTGGGCGGCCCCTTGCCCTTTTTGGGCGATCAATTCAGCTTTTTCCTATCGGGCCGATATGAGGACACCGATGGATGGCTTTACGGCTTCAAGAAGTACTCCCAGAAGGCCATTCGAGATGAGTTCGAGAACATCCTGCCTGACACCACCAGAGCCGATTTCATGGAACGGGTACCTATGAAGCCAGACCTGAGGAAAAATTTCAGCGGAAAGATGACCTGGCGCCTTACAGATGCCATCAAAATCACCGCCGGCTACCTGGGGTATCGTCGGGAATACAAAACATACGACCACCGCTGGAAATATCTACCCGAGAGCACCTACAACCGCAGGCGTCAGAGCGACCGAGGCCACTTCTCCCTGACCCATACTCTCAGCCCGAGCACTTTTTACTCGCTAAAACTTTCTTACATGGAGCAGCAGTACCGATATTTCCTATGGGATGATTACAACGACGTTCGCTACGACCAGGCGGAATCCAGGGATTACCAGAGCCAGAACTTCTGGAAGAACAGCATCCTCAGCTGGTGGTTCCGGCAGAGGACTGTGAGTCGGACCTACAATTTCGACCTGACCAGCCAGGTGAATCAAGCCCACCAGATGAAGACGGGATTTGAGTTCAACGATCACGATCTCTCTCTGTTTGAAATCGATCCTACCTTTAAAAGCTACATCAGCGGGGACAGCCGCTTTTTCTTCAACCACTACAGGCACAGTCCTTATGAGTTAGCTTCCTATATCCAGGACAAGATCGAGCTGCAGGACATGATTATCAACGCTGGACTCCGCTTCGATTATTTTAGCCCCGATGCCTGGACGTTTGCTCTGGGAAGGGATGGAACCGAAGACTTCCCCGAGGAAGATTCAATCGCCACCTTGAAAGCCAGCAGCCAGCTGAGTCCCCGCCTGGGGGTGGCTCACCCCATCTCCGACAAGGGAGTGCTGTACTTCTCCTATGGGCACTTCTTCCAGATTCCCACCTACAATTACCTCTACACCAACTCTGAGCTGGAGCTCAGGGACAAAGAGATTGCCCCCGGAGAGTTGAAACCTCAAAAGACGGTCATCTACGAGGTGGGATTCCGTCAGGAGATGATCGAGGATCTGGCCCTGAGCGTCACCGGTTTTTACAAGGACATCACCAACCTCATCGCCACCAAGAGGTTCAAGCTCACCGCGGCAGAGAGCTATTTTCAATACGTCAACAGAGACTATGGAAACGTCAAGGGCGTAACCGTTGAGTTGACCAAGCGGCTGAGGGGGCTGGTGGGCTTCGATATTAACTACACCTTTCAGGTGGCCGAGGGCAATGCCTCCGATCCCGACGCCGAGCATGACGACTGGGCGGCCAACTTGAGGCGCCAGCCGGAAAAACAGGTGGTGCCTTTGGACTGGGATCAAACCCACACTGTGAATATGTCCGTGACTCTCAGCCAGCCGGACAATTGGGGCATGGGTATCATCGGCAAGTACGGCAGCGGCCTCCCGTATACCCCCTTGGATTCCAAAGGACACCGGACCGGTGAGGAGAACAGCGAGCGAAAGCCCGCCCAGTTGAACTTCGACCTCAACGCTCGTAAGGATTTCATATTGAAAAACGTGTACGGCCGTAGCCTGCGCACTGCCATTTTCGTGAGGGTATACAACCTCTTCGACGCCAAGAACGAGATCATAGTATGGGACAGCACCGGTCGGTCTACCTACAATCTTAATCCATACGAGAATCTGGTCGAAGAAGGGGGAGAAGAGCTGCGGCTTGATTACATCAACAGACCTCACTTCTACAGCGAACCCCGAAAAGTTCTGGTGGGGTTTGAGGTGGAATTTTAGGAGATGGAATAAATCTCCTCATCCCTTTTTAAAAAAGGGAGGTGGATGAAATTGACAGGAGCCAGACAAGTGTTCTCACTTGCTCTGCTGCTGGCCGTTCTGGCAGGTTTGCTCTTGTCTAGCCCCGATCTGGCGATTTCTCAGGTCAATCCCGACCGGAAGGCGGGCATTCACGACGGAAACTCGATCAGGACTCGCTTCACGAACTTCGGCTCCATCGGGCGCTACCCGCCGCGCATCGAGTGGCCCGCTTACAGCGGTCACGAATACGGATACGAGCTTGGGCCTATCATCGCCGCTGAGTTCATCAGAGATAGTGAGACTATCCATTGCACCATCGAGGGTATCCTGGACGGTGGGGATGACGATCTTGAGCCCTATCCTGGTTACTTCGCCTCTCTACCGAACGAGAGCCCGGCCATGAGCGACGACCCCAGCACCTGGCCCCTGGAGTGGACAGAATGGCCGGGGCAGTTCGGACCCGGGGTGATCACTGCCGACCAGGAGAGCTACTTCGTGATGAGCGATCAGCCTAGCAACGCTGGTCCGGGCGGAGGAAACTCTGATCCCATGTATGACTATTATCCCGAAACGGACACCCTCCAGGGCCTGGCCATTGAGATCAGCTCCCGGGGCTACCAGTGGGCTGCAGCCATCGCCGAGGATATGATCTTCTTCGTTTACAAGATTAAAAACATCGGGTACAAAACTCTGGATAAAGTTGTGGCCGGTTATTTCGTGGACCTGGACGTTGGCGGCTATCCCGATTTCCACGATGATGGAGTTGACTTCGACTGGGCGAACAATCTTGTCTACAGCTGGGATACGGATAACCATTCGCCCAACTGGACCGGTGACGTGGGCTGGGTGGGCTTCAAATATCTGGAGAGTCCTTACAACGATGACGACGGCATCGACAACGACGGCGACGGGATGGTCGACGAGTCGCAGAGCGACGGCCTGGATAATGATGGCGACTGGGATCTCACCGACGAGGAGGCCCAGCAGGACCCCAATGATTGGGATCAGCTCTCCGACGATGTGGGGGCTGATGGAATTCCTGAAACAAACGACGAAGGCGAAGGAGATAGCTGGCCCACTTTAGGGGAACCGGATTTCGAGATCCGGGATCTGGACGAAAACGACCAGCTGGGATTGACCAGCATGATGAGCTACGACTACAATAGCCCCTACTATGCTGGCAACGACCCCGCGGTTTGGATTGCCCTAACTCCAGGAAGTTTTTCGCAGACCTTTCCTATAGGCGATAACGTCTTCTTCTTCGGATCGGGATATTTCTCCCTAGAACCGGGACAGTCCCAGCCCATGTCTATCGCCATCGTCGTAGGAGCCGATAGCATTGATCTGTGGCAGAACGCCGAGGTGGCCCAGACCATCTACGAGCATCAGAGCGTGGTCACGCACATAGCTGAGGCATATCTGCCTGAAGGGGTACCACTCGCTTTCTCGTTAGGCCAAAACTACCCCAACCCTTTTAACACCTCCACCAAAATTCCCTTCTCGCTGCCTCCTGGGGACCTCTCCGGCGCTTCCCTCCGGGTCTACAATGTCTTGGGGCAGGTGGTCCGGCACCTGCAGATTCAACCTGTTGAGGACGGTTGGGGGTTCGTCACCTGGGACGGCTGCGACGACGCGGGGAGGGCAGTGGCCAGTGGACTGTATCTGTACTGCTTGGAAAGGGGCAATCTATACTGCACAAAAAAGATGTTGTTATTTCGGTAATGAAATCCTGCCAAAACCTATCAAGCTCACGGTAAGGTTAGAGGAAAAATTATAAGCAAAAACTGTACCTTCATATACCTCTAAAACTTAGTAGGGAGGGAGAAGATGAAAAGATTTAAACTCTTGATCTTCTCTGTTCTGTTGATCACCGTCCTGGTCTGTCTCCAATTTCTGCCCTTCGGACAGACTTGGGCCGGTCAGCGAGGACAGAAGTACATGTCAGCAGAGCAGACGGAAACTGTTCTCAAGAGCATGCAGGTGAATCCCGACCGGAAGGCGGGCATTCACGCCGGCAACAGGGTCAGGACTCGGTTCACCAACTTCGGCTCCATCGGTCGCTATGCGCCGCGCATCGAGTGGCCGGCCTACAGCGGCCATGAATACGGCTACGAGTTTGGGCCCATCGTCGCTGCCGAGTTCGTCCGCTGGGACAGCGTGAATGCCGAGTGGGACACTGTCCACTGCTCCATTGAGGGCATACTAGACGGCGGCGATGATGATCTTGAGCCCCTCCCCGGCTTCTTCGCACCGCTGCCCAACGAGAGTCCGGCCATGAGCGATGATCCCACAACCTGGCCACCGGAGTGGGAGGTGTGGCCCGGTCAGTTTGGCGAAGGAGTTATCACCGCCGATCAGGAGAGTTACTTCGTGATGGACGATCAGGCCAACAACGCCGGCGAGGGCGGCGGCAACGCCGCCGGCATCTATGATTATTATCCCGATGACGATGATCTCCAGGGGCTGGCCATCGAGATCAGCTCCCGGGGCTACCAATGGGCAGCGGCCATCGCCGAGGACATCATCTTCTTCGTCTACGAGATCAAAAACATGGGCTATAGGACTCTGGATAAGGTGGTGGCTGGCTATTTTGTAGATTTGGATGTGGGCGGTTATCCCGACTTCGCCGACGACGGGGTCGACTTCGAGAAAGAGAACAACTTTGTGTATAGCTGGGACACTGATAATACCAGCCCCAACTTCCCGGGGGATGTGGGCTGGATCGGATTCAAATATCTGGAGAGCCCTTATAACGATCATGACGGCATCGACAACGACGGCGACGGGCTGGTCGACGAATCGCAATATAACGACCAAGATGAGGACGGCGACTGGGACCTCACCGACGAGGAGGCCCAGCAGGACACCAACGATGTGGACGAGCTATCAGACGATATTGGAGCCGATGGCATTCCTGGAACCGGGGACGAAGGAGAAGGTGACGGACAACCCTCCCAAGGCGAGCCCGACTTCGGCATCCGAGACATCGACGAGAGTGACTACCTGGGCATGACCAGCATGATGAGCTATGATTACAACAGTCCCTACTATGCCGGCAACGATTCCACGGGCTGGATCGCCCTGACCCCGGGTAGCTTCTCGGATACCTTTCCCGTAGGTGACAACGTCTTCTTCTTCGGCTCGGGCTATTTCTCCCTACAGCCAGGGGAATCGCAGCCCATGTCCATCGCCATCATCGTGGGGGCCGATAGCGTGGACCTGTGGAACAACGCCGAAATAGCTCAGACCATCTACGAGTTGGGTTACCAATTCACCAAGGCTCCCTTCACGCCGCACCTGACCGCTGTGGCCGGGGACGGAGAGGTAACTTTATATTGGGACAATATTGCTGAGAAATCGGTGGACCCCCTGCTGGGACCTGACTTCGAGGGCTACACCATATACCGCAGCACAGACCGGGGAGCCACCTGGGGCAATCCCATCACAGATAACCGAGGGGTGCAGGTTTACTGGGAGCCCATAGCCCAGTTTGATCTGGTGGACAGCGTCCTAGGTTCACATCCCCTGGACCACCTGGGAAAGCAGGCTACCGATCCTAAAAGCTCAGGGGTCCATTATTACATGGGCGACGATACCGGCTTGGCCTATTCCTGGATGGATCGCAACGTAACCAACGGGATCCGTTACTATTACGCCATCTGTTCTTACGACATTGGCAGTGTTGTCGATGGGATTCCCCCTGTGGAGTGCGCCAAGGCCATCAAGAATCCGGACCTCATCACCGAGCCCAACGTCGTCTCCGTGGTCCCCAACGCCAAACCCCTGGGCTACGTGGCCCCGGAGATCCTGCAACTGACCCATCAGGGTAACGGCGACGCCGCCATATCTATCGAGGTCTTAGATCCGCAGGAGATCACCGGCCACTCATATCGGATCACCTTCGACGACACCACGGCCGCCTGGATGACCTTCTCAGTTCTGGACGAAAGTCTTGGAGATTCGGTTATAATAGAGAATAGTGCCAGCCTGGAGGGACAGCAGGTCATCTTTGACGGGCTGGATGTGACCATAGACGAGATAGACAATATCGATGCCATCGATAGCCTGCACGCGTGGCTTGTGGGTGACTGTAACTACGATATGTCGGTACAGCTCTATCCATTCGGCGGTGTCCCTTATCCTGCTGACTACGAGATCCGATTCTTCGATACAGTGGTTGACACCTCCCAGATCGTCCAACCGCAACCGGTTAAATTCCAGGTCTGGAACGTCAGCGAAGATGTGCAGAGCGACTTCATCTTCTTCGACAAAGACGGCGACTTTGACCCCGATTCCTACGTTACCTCCCGCGATCAGGTTCTGCCGGTGATCTACCAGGGCACCACGCCCAAGGGCACCTGGGAAATCACCTTCACAGCCCCAGAGGACTCGGTGGTGATAGACACCATCTGGATTTTCCAACCCGACAGCTTTATCATCGGTCCCGTTGACACCATCGTGACCAAAATCGACCCCCAGGCGGGGGATGTGGCCTTCGTGGAGATCGCCGAGCCGCTGACGACTGAGGATCAGTTCACCTTCACCACTCAAATGGCCAGCACGGCCAGCGCCACCGAAAACTTGCTGGATCAGATCAAGGTGGTGCCCAATCCATATGTCAGCGCGGCCAAATGGGAAACGCTGCCCCCAGACATCCCTCCCGGCCACGGCCGCGGAGAGCGTCGCATCGACTTCATTCATCTGCCCCGCAAGTGCACCATTCGGATCTTCACTATCTCCGGGGACCTGGTACGGGTTATCGAACACGAGGAAGATCTCTGGGACGGCTCTGAATCGTGGAACCTGCTGTCCAAGGACGATATGGATGTGGCCTACGGCATATATATCTACCACATCGAATCGGACATCGGAGAGAAAATTGGCAAGTTCGCCATCATCAAATAGGACCTTACCGGAGGACAAGCCATGCGAAAAGTAATCCTGTTAGCTGTGTCGATCATCCTGGTGGCCGTGCCCCCGGCTTCGGCCACCACAAAAGTAGCCACCAGCGCGGCCCAATTTCTGAAAATCGAGGTGGGCTGCCGTGCTGCCGCCATGGGCGGAACATACGCTGCCATGGCCAGCGATGCCTCAGCCCTTTACTGGAACCCAGCTGGCCTGGCTCGTCTTGCGGGCAACGAGCTTCTGTTGATGCACGCCGATTGGCTGGCAGACACCGATTTCAACTTCGGCGGCGTGGTTATCCTCCTGGGGAACAACGTTCTGGGAGCCTCCATCACCTCGCTGAACTATGGAGAATGGGAGGTCACCACCGTGGATGACCCCGAAGGGACCGGCGAGATTATGGAAGCCGGCGATTTTGCCCTTGCGGGAAGCTATGCCCGTAGCCTGACGGACCGATTTTCTTTCGGCTTCAATGTCAAATACATCAAGCAGAACATCTGGCACATGAGCGCCTCCAGTTTCGCCTTTGATGTGGGGACGCTGTATATCACCCGGTTCAACCAGATGCGCATCGGCATGTCCATGGCCAACTTCGGCACCAAGATGAGGATGGAAGGCAAGGACGCACGAGTATTTCATGACGTGGACCCCGGACTGACCGGCCACAACGAGGCCGTCACCGCCTTTATGGAGACAGATTACTGGGACCTGCCCCTGAACTTCCGGGTGGGGCTGGCCATGGATATGGTGGACACCGGCCCAATGCGCTGGACAGTGGCCGTAGACGCCCTGCACCCCAACGATAACGACGAGGCCATTAACCTGGGCACCGAGGTGATGTGGAATGAGTCCATAGCCCTGCGAGGCGGATACAAGGCCCTGGGGAGGAAAGACAGCGAGGAGGGTTTGACCCTCGGCGCCGGTTTGAGATACCCCCTGACAGGATTTACGGCCGTGAAGATCGATTACGCCTATGCTGACTGGGGCCGCCTGGAAGACGTGCATCGCTTCTCCATGGGACTGGAGTTCTGAGAGCTTGTGGGAGGGTGGACAAGGGAATAATCGATTTAAGCCAGCAGAAGAGCTGTGGGAGGGTTTGGATCATGAAAAAGATACGCAGCACCATCATACCATACCTTCTTCTTGCCCTGACTGCTGTGGTGCTTTTCATCGCTGGATGCGAAGATGAGCCCACAAAACCGGAGCCGTTAAAACCTCCAGAGCTCCCGCCATTATCCACATTTCTCATGGACTTTGACGATTTCACCCCCATAGGACAAAGTCCCTACGTGCCCAATGGCGATGTGCCGCAGGATGTCATCCTTTCATTTGACAACTGGGGCTGGGCGGCTCTCAATGTGAGCATCTGGAATATCATCATCACGGTGCACGCAGCCATCCCCGTGGCGGCGTTTGTGGAGTCCTTCAAACACCAGCCGGAGCAACAGCCTGATAGCTCCTGGGTCTGGTCTTATGCTTTCACGGTTCATGATGTCGAGTACACCGCAGAGCTCTGGGGATCCATCGATAATAACGGAACTGAGTGGGAGATGTACATCTCCAAAGAGGGTTACTACGAGGACTTTCTGTGGTATTTCGGAGAGGCCGATCTGTTCCTCACGGAGGGCACCTGGACTTTGAACAAGGATCCCGAGGACCCTGAGCCCATCCCCTATATCGGTATCTTGTGGCACCGCGATGTGCAGGATAGCACCGCCGACATCAGATACACCAATATCGTCCCCGATGGGCCCGAAAACGGCGGCTATATTCACTATGGAATCACGAACGACGACCCTTATGATGCGTTCTATGACATCTACAATAAGGGACAGAACAACCTCACGAATATCGAATGGAATCTCACTGTAAAGAATGGTCAGGTGAAAGACCCCGCGCACTTCGATGATGAGATTTGGCATTGCTGGAATGAGAACCTTGAGGATATTGATTGTCCATAGGTGGGACCAACGGTATGAGACGGCTTCTTGCATACTTGCTGGTCACGCTGTTGCTGGCCGTTGCTGGTTGTCAGCACTCCAATCCTGTGAAGGGTCCGAGTCCAGCCGCTAAGGAGATCATCCTCTTCGATGACCATAATGCCATTACGCTGGCTACCGACGCAGCAACCATCGAAGAAGCAAGCTTGCAGCGAGATTTCCTTAGACTACAGGTTGCCTACGGCGGAGGCTGCAGAAAACATGACTTCAAACTATACGGGTCCACTTCCTTCATGGAATCCTACCCTGTACAGACGAAGATATACCTCTCACATGATGCCCATGGAGACAGGTGCAAGGCCCTTGTTCGCGACGAGATGATCTTTGACTTGTCACCCTTGAAACAAGCTTACAGATACATGTACCGAACCGGAATGGGACCGATTCGATTGCGAATTTACGAGCCGGGATTACGTGAACAGCACCGGATCCTGTATGAATTCTAACTGAAGCAAAAGAAAGCTGACCTTCGTTAGACTAATAGCCCCGCACCTTGCGGCATAGCTCCTGGCTGTCAAATTGATTCAAAAGCATGATATTCCAAGGGATAATTTATGATCCGGTTATACTACAATGACACCGGTGATAAAGTTGGCGAGATCACGGATGATCAGCTCCAGTTTCTCATCGATCACCTTGAGGAAGAATCGCTACAGGATCGGGATTACTATCTGGAGCGAGCTACAGTGGATATGTTGGAAAGCCAAGGAGCTGATGCTCGCTTATTAAAGGTATTGCGTAGGGCTCTTGGTGAACGCGATGATGTTGAAATCCGCTGGTCGCGCTCCGAAAGCGGGTTTTAGCGAGCTTCAGGATGTAACCCCTTGTATTAATTCGCAAAATCTACAAGGAGGGAGAGATGAAAAAGCATCATCTGACGCGCTCTGCACTGGTCGTTATCCTCAGCGCTATTCTGGTTGTGGCCATCGGCTGCGCCAAGAAGGATGAGGGCAAAATCCCCATCACCACCACATCTGAATCGGCCAGAGAATATTACCTGCAGGGTCGCGACCTCTTCGAAAGACTACAGGCCCAGGAATCCCGTCAGTACTTCGAGAAGGCCGTGGCCGAGGATCCCAACTTCGCCATGGGATATCTTTTCCTTTCATTCGCCCAACCAACCAATAAAGGCTTTTTCGAGAATCTCGATAAAGCGGTGGCTCTCGTTGATAACGCCTCTGAAGGAGAGCGGCTGTGGATTCTGGGCGTTGAGGCGGGAACGAACGCCTTTGCGATGAAACAAAGAGAGCTATACCAACAGCTGGTGGAGCTCTATCCAAACGACGAGCGAGCCCATAATCTTTTGGGCACCAATTATTTTGGCCAACAAGAATATGCATCGGCGATCGAGGTATATAATAAGGCAACGGAGATCGCCCCCAACTTTTCGCCGCCCTACAATCAGCTGGGTTATGCTCACAGATTTCTGGAGAATTATGCCGAGGCGGAGAAGGCCTTTCAGAAATACATCGAGTTGATTCCGGACGACCCCAATCCTTACGATTCCTATGCCGAATTGCTGTTGAAAATGGGTAGGTACGACGAGTCCATCGAAAACTATCGCAACGCCCTGGAGTACAATCCAAATTTCGTGGCCTCCCATATCGGCATAGCCACGAACCTTAACTATAAGGGACAGCACGGAGAGGCCAGGAAACAGCTCCAGAAACTGTATGATATTGCTCGCAATGACGGAGAGCGTCGTGCAGCTCATTTCGCCATGACAGTTTCCTATGTTGACCAGGGAGACATGGACAAAGCGCTGAAGGAGCAGGAAAAGCAATACGCTCTGGCAGAGAAAATCAACGACGCCACGGCCATGGCGGGAGACCTGGTGACCATGGGCGACATTCTTCGAGAGATGGGCAAATATGACCAGGCCTTGGAAAAACATGAAAAGGCGGTGGAAATCGTGGAAGCCTCTGATCGATCTGAAGAAGTGAAAGACAATTTCCGACGAGGCTTTCTCTATAACTCGGCCCGGGTCGCTTTCAAGAAAGGTGATTTTGCCACCGCCAAGGCCCAAGCGGAAGAGTATCGTCAGCGAGTGGAAGCCATAAAGAATCCCTTTCAAATTCGATTGGCTCATCAACTGGCGGGAATGATTGCCCTGGAAGAAAAAGAGTACAATACAGCCCTCTCAGAGCTCCAGCAGGCCAACCAGCAAAATCCATATAACTTCTACCGAATAGCTCTGGCCTACCGGGGTAAGGGCGACAAAGAGAAGGCTAAAGAGTTTTCTTTGAAGGCTGCAAACTTTAATCAGCTTAACAGTTTAGCCCAGGCATACATCAGAACCAAAGCTCAGCGGCTGGCAGATGAGATGTAACCGGTAAGGTGTTTGAACCACTTTTTTTCGTACAGACTCTTGACCTTTTGAATCCTCTTTCTTATTCTTATTAAAACGGTGAAACTCTCGTCTCTTGAACAAGCGGGATTCAAGAGGTTCATGCGAATATATCAACTCGAAAGGAAAGGCAATGGCTACTCGCGGAAAGCTCTACTTTAAAGGTCAAGAGCAACATTTTGACATTCCCGAAGACTGGAACCTGCTGGCCCAGGCCGAGCCCAGGGAGGCATGCGCGATATCGGACCTGAAAGCAAGTGTGAGAAAAGCTTTGGAAAACCCCATCGGCATGCCTGGCCTCAAAGAGGTCATTCCCGCCGAAAGCAAGGTGGCTATCATTAGCGAGGACCAGACCCGCCCCTCCCCCACGGGAGCGGTCATGGAGCCACTGGTAGATATGCTGGGCGAGCTGGACGTTGAAGATGCGCGGATTCATGTGATCATCGGACGTGGCACGCATCGGGAGACAACCCCTGAGGAAATTGAGGCCAAACTTGGCAAACGCATCGTGGATCGATTCGAGGTCTCGGTCCACGACGTAGACGACACCGACAATTTGGTGCTCATGGGTATGACCTCGCGGGAAACCCCCGTGTGGATCAATCGGAAGGTGGCCGAAGCCGGCTTGGTTATTGCCATAGGCACCATAAATCCCCACTACTTTGCTGGCTACGGAGGCGGGGCAAAGCTCATTCTCCCGGGTGTCTCAGGGCGGGAAAGCATCGTGCGCAATCACACCATGATCGCGGATAAAAATGCCGTCCAGGGGAAAATGGAGGGCAATCCCATCTGGGAGGACATGCTGGAGGCGGCCCGCATCGCCAAACTGGGTATGAAGATCGATCTGCTGTTGAACACCCGCAAAGAGGTCTGCAACATCTTCGCCGGTGAGGTGGAACAGGCCCAGAAGGCAGCGGTGAAGGCCCTATTGGATATCTACGGCCTGCCGGTGCCCAGGATGGCCGACATCACCCTCACCGCCGGGTATCCTCTGGAGACCAACCTAATTCAATCGGGCAAGGCGGTTCTTCTGGCCAACGAGGTGACCAAAGAGGGCGGGACCATCGTGCTGCTCAGCGCCCTCGACGATGGAGCCGGCCCTTTGCTGTACGAAACGCTGAAAGAAAAACCCGATCCTGAGACAGTGATCCAATGGATCGCTGAGGGAAAAGCCTCGCCCACGGGCGGTCCCATCTCCTCCATGCTCAGAACGCTGTTGCAGAGCAAAAAACTGGTGGTGGTCTCCGACGGAATCGCCAAAGAGCAGATCGAGGACATGGACATGATGTATGCTGCTTCCATCGAGGAGGCCATCGGTACCCTGTCCGGTCAATACAAAAATCCCGATGTGATCATCTCGCCTGTGGGGAGCTCTACGTTTCCGTATGTAGCTGCTTGATGAGAAAGAAACTCGTCTTTCGTTTGTCGGCGTCGAAGCTCGTTACGTTGTTCGTGGGTCGTAAATCGTCAATCGTCTTCAACACTCATACCGATGAAAACCGTTGTCCCAAAAGCCACGATCCACGACTCCCGATTGACGACGGACGATACGAAATTCGACACCGCTAAACGATCGCCGATTCACGAAATATTAGACATGGCAGCAAACCTTGGAACAGGGCTGCAAGCCCATACCACGCTACGAAATGACCCAGCACGATGAAAGGAGGTGGTGACGAGATCTTTTTTCGTTCGGCAGCGAAGTTAACGGGAACATCCTTTTTCCCTGAAAGGGGGTGCAGATCGTGATCAGACGAGGAGTTCCGTTGGCCATTTGGGCCATGGCTCTTCTCCTGGCCGTATCTGTGGGTTGGGCCGCCGATGGCGACAACATCTTCGAATACGCCTACGGCAACGCCGAGGACGATACCCTATCCGACAGCCTCATCCGCGGGCTGGCCGCCGGCTCGGACCTGGACCAGGATGGCCTGTACGAGATCATCGTCACCGACTATGATAACGGAGGGATGGTGCACGTCTACGAGGTCACCGGTGACAACACCCTGGAGTGGGTATGGAGCTCCGCCGGATCCAACGTAGGCAACATCCGCCAGGTGGGAACCGGCGACATGGACAACGACGGTATTGGCGAGATCATCTTCGCGGGCTCCGATGGTTCCTGGAGCGTGGATTACGAGGGGGGTGTGCACGTCTACGAATGGGATGGCAGCACCGACAACGGATACGGGACGGAAGCTGTTGCCATCTACAAGCCTAATCCCACCCACCAACAGCGTTTCCGCGCCGAAGGGTTCGCCATAGGAGACGTGGACGACGATGGTCAGAACGAGATGGTTATCGTGGACAATACCGAAAACCCCGACGACCAGGACGGCCTGTATATCCTCTCGGTGAGTGGCACCTTCGAATCTGGCTTCTTCACCTGGAATGAGGAAGCAGCGTTCATGCGCGGTGGCGCCAACCCCTTCGGCGGAAGCCCTACCAACGCTCAGATCGGCGATATGGATGGGGATGGCCTGAAGGAGGCCATCTTCGGGGTCTGGGATTACGCCGCCCTCTACATCGTAGAAGCTACCGGGGCCAACGCCTACGCATACCAGACCTACATCTCCATCGACACCACAGGAGATGGGGTCAACCTGGACAACTTCGAGGTGGCCGACCTGAACAACGATGGCGCCGATGAGGTCTACTTCAATATCTACGGCGGGGGAGAGATGGCCGTCATCACCGGCGGCGCCGACGTCAGCACCATCACCTTTGGGAACAACGTCACCTATATCGCCTACACCGGTGAGGCCGGGGCTTACGGCATGGCCATAGGCGATCAGGATCACGGCACCGGCACCGACGGTATGGACATCTTCACCGCCGTGTACACCAGCGGCGTCATCAAGGATTGGGAGCTCACCGGCGCGGATCCTACCGACCCAGCCGCCTGGACACATTACGACCTGTTCGTAGGCACCTCAAACGATCAGGGCTCTTTCGCCCTCTCTGCGCCGTCGGTGGACCTGGACAAAGACGATAAGCTGGAGTTGGTGGCCACCTTCCTGGAGGCCGTACCGCCAGAAGGCAAGTGGTTCCGGGTCTTCGAGTGGACCGGGGAGACGGAAGTGGAGGAGTACACCATCGCCGTCGACGTCCCACGCGAGTTCCAGCTGGCCCAGAACTATCCCAACCCGTTCAACGCCCAGACCACCATCGAGTACACCATCTCTCGACCGAATCAGGTTACCCTGAGGGTTTTCAACTCCACGGGACAGCTGGTCAAAACCTTGGTGAACGACTACAAGCCCATCAATCGCTATGCCGTGACCTGGGACGGGACGGACGAAGGCGGCCGACCAGTTGCCAGCGGGGTGTACTTCTATCAGCTGCTGGCTGGAGATTTCAACCAGACCAAGAAGATGACCTTTTTGAAGTAGGTCTGGCCCTTTTCATACCTGGGCTGCCGGGCCCAGCGCCCGGCAGCCCTTTCTCCAACGCCTGAAGGAGTCAAATGTTATGAGAACAGCATTGCTCACAACCTTTGTCATTCTGCTCTCCGCCGGCATCTGTTGGGGCCAGATGGACATCACCCAGATTTACTTCGACGACTTAAGGGTGGTCCCGGCCTTCGGAGACACGACCATCTTGGATGACTACGAGGGCGGCGTCCTCGCAAACGGCTGGTGGGACCCAGATGGAAGCGGCAGCACCTATGGTACCTATTACGGCCCTGGCGAGGCCTATAACACCAACTCTTCAGTTTTCGTTGACGAATTTACCACCGTGTACGCTGGGACGACCTCTGCCAAGCTGGAATACCAGTGGGAACATACCGACTCGGCGGGTTTCATTAGAGAATACCCCCAGTATATGCAAGGTTCCCCCAATTGGTCCAGCAACGACAAGGTGCAGGTATGGATCTACGGGAATAATAGCTTGGATCAGTTTCGCTTTTGCATAGACGACTCTGACGGAATGGAGGGCAGCCCTTGGATTCCCATCGACTGGACTGGCTGGCAGCTGGTCACCTTTGATCTAGCCGTCGACCCAGTCGTTGGCTGGGTGAACGGAAACGGAGTTATAGATGGCCCTATGGTCTCTCTAGACAGCTATCAGATTCTGAAAGCAGAGGCCACCGTTGTGGAGCCTCAATCAATGGGCTCCGGCGAGCTGCCGCGTCAGCACACCCTATCCCAGAACTATCCCAATCCGTTCAACGCGGAGACACAGATTCAGTTCATCGTCGCAAAGGCGGGACACGTCAGCCTAAAGGTTTATAACGCGACCGGCCAGCTGGTCAATACGCTGGTGGAGGAGGAAATGGCCACCGGCAGCTACCGAGTGAGCTGGAACGGCACCGACCAACAGGGCGGGATTCTGGCCAGCGGAGTATACTTCTGCCGAATGGAGGCGGACGGCTTCGCCCAAAGCATCAAGATGACGTTCTTGCGCTAAGTCCCTGAGGATACGGGGAGAGGGCATTGGCTCTCTCCCCTTTTTTGTGGAAAGACTTGACAAGGGCAACAGGAGTGGTTAATTTGTAAATGAGAGCAAAGCAGCCAAACAATCAAGGATTCAAGATATAGGTGCCTGGCTTTCTAGCCCACTTCAGAGCGTCATGCCAAAATATCCAAACGGACAGCATCGGCGTTCGCTACGGTTAAAAGGTTTTGATTATTTCCAAAGTGGCGCCTATTTCGTCACGGCTTGTGCGCCTGATAAGAGATGCTTGTTTGACAATTGACAATGTCGTGGATGTCGAAATGCAACTGAATTCATTCGGTCGCATTGTCGAAAATGAATTGACGAAAACGGCCAATTTACGGATTAATATCGCCTTGGACAGGTTTGCCATTATGCCAAATCATGTGCATGCAATAATTTTCATCAATTGTAGGGGCGTATTGCAATACGCCCCTACAATCCAAAATAAATTTCGATCCCCTTCGCAGACCATAGGCGCTATCGTTCGGGGCTTTAAATCTGCTGTGACCAAACGGATCAACGAACTACGAATCACATATGGTGCTGCTGTTTGGCAACGTAACTACCACGAACATGTCATCCCCAACGAACACGATCTGAATGAACTCCGCGAATATATCATGAACAACCCCTTGAAATGGGAACGAGGCAAAGAAAAGCCCAAAAATTGGAAATCAAAATTCTAGTTGAAAAGATCGATGCCCGAATCCTCAAGACTTCTCTATGGTCTCATCTTATACAGGAGTCATCCGTGAAAAAAATCCTCACCTGCATGTTCTCTCTGGCCCTGGTCATGAGTCTATTTTCTTTGGCAATGGCCTTGGGCAGACGAGGGAATCAACCAGCGCAGCTGACCTACCAACTGGTCGTCGAGGGCTCTCTGCCCGGGGCTTGGAGCACCGTCAGCTTTTCCGGCGACAGGCCGGCCATGTTGGCTGCACAGAAGTCTGTGCAGTTTCTGACCTCATCCGGCCAAGTCCTGTCGCGTCTGGAGCGTGGCCAGAACACCATAGTATTCCTCTCCAAAAAGGGCAATTTCGTCGGGATTCAGGAGCTATCTGATTCCGATCAAAGGCTCGAATCTCCCAGTGCTTTGACTTTTACCCTTTACGATGGGCAGGGGAAGAAACGTTGGTCTTTGAGTCGATCCTTAGGGATTGACACGCCCATGCCCAGTTTCTATCTCTCCAATCTGGGGATGCTGGTTATGGTGGAACCTCTGGAGGGAATTCTCTCTTTTTACGACCAGGCCGGCTCTCTGGTCCAGAAGACCTCTCTCTTCCCCAAAACTTTGGCCGAGATGGAGCGCCCCGTGGCCTGTGCCTTTTCCGAAGATGGAACCTACTTTGTCGTCAATGCGTTGAAACATTACGCTCGACCGGGCACCGAGTTATCCCCACGCGAAAGGGGACATAGCTATCTGATTTTGTTCGACGACCAGGGCACAGAGATGTGGCGTCGTGAGTTAGCCCATGAGGTCTCAATGGCGGTTGAGATCTCCTCAGATGGCAAAGCCATTGTGGCCGGGGGCCACTCCGTCAAAGGGTTGAACGCCGTAGAGCGATCCACGCACCTCTACGACCTGGATGGAAATTTACAGCACACATACGAATTTCCCTTCCGCTACGCAGACTTCTCCTCTGACGGACGGTTTCTCCTTTTAGGCCAGAAGAACTCCATTCATCTGGTGGAGACCCAAACGGGCCAGCTCTTATGGGAACACCTTCTGCCCAGCAAGGCGGGCCAGATACGAGCTTTGGACCTGTCTCCCAACGGACAACTTGCTCTTGTTGAGCTGGCCCCAGGAAGATACCATGGCCCCCAGTTCGTCTACCAGTCGCCACAGATCTTGCTCTTCGATGAGGAAGGTCACCAGGTCTGGGAGAAGACGTTCCCTGAGGAGAGATTCCTCCAACCTCTTGCAAAATTTCTGGATGAGAACTCCCGGTTTCTTTTAGCCTTCGACAAAAGGTATCTAATCTATGCGCACAATCAATAAGACAGCCCTCTGCCTGAGCCTGCTGGCGCTCAGCGCAGGGAGCCTCGTTCTGGCATCCTCCTCAGGGGCCACGTATCCCTGGCCTTTAGCTCCCATGGACGTCCAGCATAACGTCTCGGCCACCTTCGGCGAGTGCCGCGGCGACCGAGACCACTTTCACGATGGGACGGACATCCCCCTGGGTTATGGCGGGGCTGTGTTGTCGGTTGCTGACGGCACCGTCCTGACCGTGGATCCCTCCGGGGCCAACGCATATATACGCGTGGGACGTTTTTGCTACGTCCACGTCAATCCCCATCCAGACCTCCATGTGGGCGACCCCATCCAGCAAGGGGACGTGGTGGGAACCACCAATGATCAAAACCACATCCACTTCAAGGATGGTGGCGGTGCTTCCGGGACCACCATCATCAACGCCCTCAGGCCTGGTGGTCTCTACCCCTTCGAGGATCCCTATAAACCGACGGTTCAGACCATCAATTTCTACGAGAATGGTACCACCCAGCTGTTTCCCACAGCCAAGGTCTCAGGCCTGGTTGACATCGTGTCACGGTCTTATGATCGGACAGACATGAGCACATACGGGGGCAACAACGGGGTCTACTCCATCGGATGGCAGGTCTTTGCGGCCGAGGACACTACCTCCGTGGAGGGACCTCATTTCCCCTTCACCTTCGATACCAAGCCCTCTGACTCCTACATCACGAACGTGTATTTCCCCGGCTCCAGCACCTCTGTCTACTACTACATCGTCACCAATCAGATCTCTCACGACAGCTACTGGGACACCCGCTGGGTGGACCCCGGTCACTACCTGGTGGCCGTGTATTGCTGTGACACCAGGGATAACTGGGACACCACCACCGTGTGGGTGGAGGTGGCCGAGCAGGATGTGGAGCGCCCCGCGACGCCGGTGTTGAAATCGGTCACGGGCACGAGGGATAATAGCCTGACGGTCTCATGGCAGGCCAACAAGGAGCCCGATTTGAAGGGATACCGGCTCCATCACAGCTATGACGGTATAAATTGGTACTGCAACTACGATGAGGACGACTTACCGGATACTACCACCCAGTTAACGGCCGATTTCCAAAACGACCATTCTCTCTTCTTCAAGCTCACCGCGGTGGACTCGGCGGCCATACCCAACGAGAGCCTTGAGTCCGACATCTATGGGACTCGCCTCACTGATGTGGGACCCAAGGTCCTGTTGGTGGACGGTTTTGATCGCACCTCCGACAGCTGGACGCAACCGTCTCATCCCTTTGCTTTCAGCCACGCCAGAGCCCTTGACGCTTTGGGGGTAGCCTTCGATTGCTGCGCCAACGAGGCGGCTGTCCTAGACAGCATTCCCCTGGCTGACTACCATGCCGTCATCTGGATCCTGGGTGACGAGGGCCAGGAGGACTCCACATTCACCCCCACCGAGCAGAGCTTAGTGACCACTTACCTAGAGGGTGGAGGGAATTTCTTTCTGTCTGGATCAGAGGTGGGTTACGATCTGGTGGAGCTGGGCTCAACGGCTGACGCTGACTTCTACCATCAGATTTTGAAGGCCGAATATGTCACCGATGACGCCGAGGCCAATACCGTAGAGGGCGTTATCGGCACCATCTTCGATGGTCTGAACTTCGCCTTCGACGACGGCACCCACGGGATCTACGAGGAAAATAAGCCTGATGCCATCGCCGAGATGGGAGCCAGCGTGGTGAACTTGGTCTATTCAGGCACCTCTTATAAGGCGGGAGTTCAATATCAGGGCGTTTTCGGTCGATCAAACCAAGAGGGTCGGCTGGTCTATCTGGGTTTTCCTTTTGAGACCGTCTATCCCGAGAGCGATCGTACTGCCGTCATGGGTAGAGTCTTGGGCTACTTCGGCCTGTTCACCCCGGTGGAGTCAGCGCTCCAGGATGAGCTCCCCCTACCGCGAGTATTCACTCTGCACCAAAATTACCCCAATCCCTTTAATCCCACCACCACTATCACCTTTGCCCTTCCCGGAGAGGGCCTCCAACAGACCACCTTGAGGATTTACAATCTCCTGGGACAACAAGTCCGGACCCTACTTGAGGCTCCATTGGCACCGGGCTTCCACAGGGTGACCTGGAATGGCCAGGATGACGAGGACCATCGGGTAAGCAGTGGCATTTACTTCTACGTGCTTCGAGTCGGCCCTTTCGTCGGCACCAGGAAGATGGTCCTTTTAAAATAGAGCCAGATCCAGGGGACGCGTCCCGAGCCTAATGATATTCGAGATTCCTTTTCCCTTGCATTTACTACGACCTTATGCTAATTTGGGGAATTATTAGAATGGTTCTGGAGAAGTAATCTCCCCTACTCTCCAGTTGCTGATATCATCTGAGGGCACCCATGGCCTCACGGAGACGAACCAGTTTCTTTGCAAAACTGGCCATCTTTTCCTTCGCCCTAATTCTGGCGCTGCTCCTTCTCTCTCAGTCTCCCCCACAAGGGCTGACCGAGCCCGGGCGAAATGCCCTGGCCATCTTCGTCCTCTGCCTGGCTCTATGGGTCACCAATCTCATACCCCTGGCGGCCACCAGCCTGCTGGCCATCGTCCTCATTCCCCTTCTGGGCATCATGGAGCCCGGTCGGGCTTTCTCCTTCTTCGGGAACCAGGCCGTCTTCTTCCTGATGGGCGTCTTTATGCTTACGGCGGCCATGATCAGAACAGGGCTCAGCAAACGCATAGCCCTTCTTTTTTTAGAGCGTTTCGACCGTAGCCCGCGCTTTCTGCTTTTCGGAATCCTCCTGACATGCACTTTCTTCGCCCTGTGGATGCCGGAACATGCCGTGGCGGCCATGATGTTTCCCATCGTCCTCGAGGTCTCCTTACAATTGAATCTCCGCCCCCTCAAGAGCGAATACGGCAAGGCGCTGTTTCTCAGCCTGGCGTGGGGCGCCATTATCGGAGGGGTGGGAACCTTTCTCGGTGGTGCCAGAGCGCCATTGGCCGTGGGCCTGCTCCGGGAAGCCTACGGCTTGAACATTGGCTTCCTGACATGGGTGAAGGCGGCCATCCCTGTGGTGATCCTCATGGTTCCCCTGGCATGGCTGGCATTGTCCATCTTTTTCCGCATCGACATCGCCGACGTGAAGAGGGCTAGCTTGTTTTTACGTACGGAGCTGGAACGAATCGGCACCATGAGCGCTCAGGAAAAAAGAATGGGACTTCTTATCCTGTGCACTATCTTGTGTTGGATCACCCTGGGCAATTACATCGGCTTGGCAGAGATCTCCGTTCTTGCCGCCGTCCTGCTCTTTGTCCTGAAGATCGTACGGTGGGCGGAAATTGAGGACTATGTGAATTGGGGCGTGGTCGTGATGTACGGTGGAGCCATCGCCATCGGGAAGGCCCTCACCGAGACAAAAGCTATCGAGGACCTGCTTATTAATTATTTGCCATTCGGGCAGCTTCCCGTCTATGCAGTTCTTGTCCTACTGGCCATCATCAGCATTCTGCTCACCGAGGCCATCAGCAACACAGCCGCTGTTGCTGTTTTAATACCCTTGGGATTTGGAATTGCCAACAAGTTTGGCATCTCCCCGATCCTCATGGTTTTCGCCATTACCATTCCGGCAGGTCTGCCCTTCTGCCTCCCCATGGGCAGCCCTCCTAACGCTATCTCATTTTCAGCGGGCTATTACAGCATCAGCCAGGTGGCTCGCAAAGGGATGTTTCTGAACCTGGCGGCCATATTGGTGCTCATGCTGGTGATGAAGCTTTATTGGCCTCTCATCGGTCTGATTTATTAACCCTTTGGGGAACAATATGAAAGGGAAAAAGAAAGCTTTCACGGTATGGTTCACGGGCCTCTCTGGTTCCGGCAAGACCACTCTGGCCGAGATGCTGGATCATGCGTTAGTTGGCCGGGACATTCGGTCGGAGATCATCCAGGGCAAAGAGATCCGCAAAATCATCAGCGAGGGTTTGGGCTTTTCTCTGAAGGATAGAGAAAAAAACATCCGCCGCATGGGTGAGGTGTGCCGTCTTTTAGCCAAAAACGGTGTGGCGGCCATCGCCGTGGCCATCTCGCCCATCCGGGAGGCTCGAGAACGCAATCGGAAAATGCTCGGCGCCTACATCGAAGTTTACTGTAAGTGCTCCTTGGAGGAGCTTCGCAGGCGGGACAAGAACCGGCTATACTCACGTGCCACCGCTGGTGAGATCAAACATGTGGCCGGCATCGATGACCCCTACGAGGCGCCCCTGAAGCCTGAGGTCGTCGTAGAGACGGATCAGGAATCGCCCGAAGAGGGTCTAAAGCGGATCCTCATGACCCTGGAAGTTCTTGGGTATATTCCTAAGGCCCGTATCTCACCCTATAGCGCTGAGGAAGAGGAGCTCATCCGCAAGCATTTGAAGATCATGGGGTATCTGTGAGTGAACAGGGGTGAGGGATCCCGGCTCAATCACTCTGAAGATTTTCTGGTGCCTTTTTGAGAATCTGGTCAAGTATTGCTTTTCCCCCAAATCCTAAAGCCTCAACCCTCTATCCTTGACCCCTAGTTTTTCCATAAAAACAAGTCACAGCTCATACCTCTTCAATCTCTCCCTCATTTATCCCCGAAGAAAAAAACAGCCCCGCGACCATAGGTTTCTGCACAATCAGAGAAAAAAACCTTGACATCAAATTACCATCCCATAGATTTATAGGCAAAAGATTGAGAACAAAACGATACGAAAGGAGGTCCCAACGATGAAAATGGCCATTTTTAGTCTATTCATGGCTTGCCTGCTCTTCGCTGGAGCAGCGTATGCCCTTGACGACTGGACTCAAGTATTCCCCTCTTCTTACCCCTCGAGACGTGCGCAGCATGATATGGCTTGCATCGGAGAGGATCAGGTGCTTCTGTTTGGCGGAGGCTTTACCTCCTTCCTCGGCGATACCTGGTTTTTTGATCTGGGCGATATACAACCTGGGTTCAGCTTAGCCCCACATCCCAACCCCCAGCGCGATTGACTCATGCCGTGGCTTATATCGGAGGGGATCAGGTGCTCATGTTTGGCGGGCTCACAGCTGCTGGGAAGAATGACGAGACCTGGATCTTCGATCTGAGCGACACCGCATGGACCCACCTTAACCCCGTACTCAAACCATCGCCGCGAAACATGCATTCTTTAGCCTACATCGGAGAGGGTCAGGTGCTTCTGTTTGGCGGGGAAGATGCTGCCGGTAAGAACGATGAGACCTGGGTCTTTGATCTGGGAGACACCACATGGATCCAGCTCAGCCCTGCATCCCAACCTTCGGGGCGAAGCATGCATGCTATGGCATTCATCGGCGGGGATCAGGTGCTTCTGTTTGGAGGCTACGATACGTTTGAGGACGATGAGACCTGGGTCTTTGATCTGGGAGACACCACATGGACCCAGCTCAGTCCCTCTGCCAAACCCTCGGTGCGACAGGCCTCTGATATGGCTTACATCGGCGGAGATCAGGTGCTTCTGTTCGGCGGAAGGCTCCCCGGAGCCGTGCGCAGCGATGAGACCTGGATCTTCGATCTGGGAGAGACAAGCTGGACCCTAGACGCCAATACCACCCAGCCTTCGGCGAGAAATTACCACCGGCTCTCCGAGACCAGCATGGACGGATCGAGTCTCCCGATATTATTTGGAGGAGATGAAGCCAGTGGCTACGACGATGATACCTGGATCTTTGGTGGTGGAGATTATCTTGTTTCCGTTGAATTCTCTCCCCTCAGCGATGCTCAGCCCAAAACGTTCCAGCTCTTCTCCAACTACCCCAACCCCTTCAACCCAGACACGTGGATCAACTACCAATTGCCCCAGGCTGGTCCGGTGACCATCAGAATCTACAACGTCAATGGGCAATTAACCAAGATTCTTGTGGATGAGGAACAAACATCCGGTGCCTACCATGTGAGCTGGAACGGCCAGGACCTCCATGGTTGCCCGGCGGCAAGCGGTATCTACTTCTGTCAACTAAGGAGCGGCCGTTCTGTAGAAACCATCAAGATGATTTTGCTCAGGTAGAATTTGCCTGGCTTTCTGAGAAGACTAAAGGCGGGCTTTTTGCCCGCTTTTTTCACAGCTACGCAAGAAGTTCTCAGATTGGCTCAAAGCCCTGACATTTTCCCCTTGACAAAGAAGAGAAAAAACGATATGATTGAAATTGAAAATCAAAATCAAAATTGGCATTCGAGAGGGCCATGGGTAAAGCTGGCACATTACGTGATTATTTGCGACACAGAGGGCTAAAGGTGACCCACCAGCGAGAGGAAATTGCCCAAACTTTTCTGGACTCCACACGTCACCTCAGCGCCGAGGAGCTGTATCGGCTGATTCAGAAGGGCCATCCGGAGATGGGCCTCTCCACCATCTACCGCACTTTAAAATTATTGGTGGAAGCGGGCCTTGCCAGTCAACGGGAATTCGGAGACGGCATTACCCGCTACGAGCCGGTCGCTGGGGGAAGACACCACGATCACTTAATTTGCGTTAACTGTGGGGCCATCATCGAGTTCCAGAACCAAAAAATCGAGGAGCTACAGAAAGAGGTGGCCGAGAATAATAACTTCACTGTACTGCAGCACAAGTTAGAGCTGTATGGTTATTGCGAAAAATGCCGCCGACATTGACAAACGGGGCATATCCACCGGCTTTTGAAACGTGAGGTTCACATGGAAAGAGTGAATTTGACCATGATGAAATCGGGAGATCGAGGAACCGTCACCGAGATCAATGGCGGCCAGAGAGTGAAAGCGCGCTTGGGCGCTCTTGGAATTCGCCCTGGAGCGAAGATCACCAAGAAGAGCTCCCAGCTGTTGCGCGGTCCCGTTACCATCGGCATGGGTAACACCCAAGCGGCCATCGGCTTTGGAATGGCGAAAAAGATCATCGTCGATCTGGAGCAATGAGAAGACTTTCCGACCCAAGGGGAAGGGTCAACATGAAGAAAATCTTGTTGATGGGCAATCCCAACGTGGGAAAAAGTGTGATATTCTCCCGACTAACGGGAGTGCGAGTGATCGCCTCCAACTATCCGGGAACCACTGTGGGATATACCCGCGGCACCATGAAGCTGAGCGGTGAGAAAGCAGAGGTGGTAGATGTTCCCGGCACCTACTCTCTGAACCCCACCTGTAAGGCGGAAGAGGTTGCCGTGGAGATGTGCGGAGATGGCGACCTGGTCATCAACGTGGTGGACGCTACTAACCTCGAGCGCAACCTTAACCTCACCCTCCAGCTGTTGAAAAAGGACGTCCCCATGGTTGTGGCTCTGAACATGTGGGACGAGGCCAAACACATCGGCGTCACTATCGATGAGAACAAACTTGAGCATCTCCTGGGAGTCCCCGTGGTTCCCACTGTGGCCGTGACCGGAGAGGGCATCAAAGACCTGGTTCAGCAATTGCCACAGGCCAGGCCCGGACGCCTTACTTATGACGATGAGGAAAGGTGGCACGAGATCGGTCGCATCGTCGAGCAGGTGCAGCAAGTAACACATCGCCACCACACGTTCTTGGAGAGGCTGGGCGACGCCTCCATCAATCCCATCTCCGGCATCCCCATCGCCCTCGTGGCTCTGGGCGTTACGTTCTCCATCATTCGATTCCTCGGTGAGGGGCTCATCGGCTACATCTTCGAGCCCATCTTCGAGAACATGTGGGCTCCCTTGATGATGAAATTATCTGCCATCTTGGGATCAGGGGGCTTCTTACACGACATCCTTATCGGAAAACTGGTGGCAGGAGAGATCGATTTCGTGGAATCCATGGGCCTTTTGACTACCGGCCTGTTCGTGCCTTTAGCCATGGTGCTCCCCTATGTCTTCGCATTCTACCTGATACTGAGTTTCCTGGAGGATTCAGGCTACCTGCCTCGCCTGGCCATCCTGGTGGACAACATCATGCACCGAATAGGGCTGCACGGCCTGGCCATTATCCCCATGTTGCTGGGGCTGGGCTGTAATGTGCCGGGAGCCATGTCCACCCGGATCCTTGAGACGCGCAAGGAGCGCTTCATCTCCACCACTCTCATGGCCATCTGTGTCCCCTGCGCGGCCCAGCTGGCCATGATCGTGGGATTGGTGGGCAGAGCCGGGGTCCGGGGGCTCATCCAGGTCTTCGGCACCCTTGCTCTGGTCTGGATCACTCTGGGTTACCTGTTGAACCGTCTCATCCGCGGAGAAAGCCCAGAAATCTTCGTCGAAATTCCCCCCTATCGCCTGCCCTATCTCGCGGGTTTGTCCAAGAAAATGTGGATGCGAGTCAGCAGATTTTTGCGGGAAGCGATCCCCTTCGTGATCCTGGGCGTCCTGATTGTAAACGTGCTCTATACTCTGAAGGTGATCGACTTTGTGGGCAAAATCACCGCCCCGGTGATCACCGGCATTTTGGGGCTTCCCCGCGAGGCAGTGGCAGCCCTGATGGTAGGCTTCCTGCGCAAGGACGTAGCGGTGGGCATGCTCTCTCCCCTGGGCCTCGACTTCAACCAGCTTGTTGTGGCCAGCGTTGTTCTGGCCATGTATTTTCCCTGTGTGGCCACCTTTGTGGTTATGGCTAAGGAGCTGGGGCTCCGGGATATGGTTCTGTCCATGATGATTATGATCGCCGCGACACTGGTGGTGGGGGGAGTGTTAAATTGGCTGCTGTGAGGGGGCTTTTCGCCTGTATCCGGGCAACATCCTCATAAGAGGAAACTCGAAACCGGTTTTTAGGTATGGAATCTGGCAGTAAGACTGGAAGCTAAAAGCTCGAGGCTGGCTGAGAATCTCTGCTGGTGAAGGATATGCTTTGATCTCTGACTTTAAGATTTGAGCATCTATTTTAACATCCCCCATCGTCCCCCATCGTCCTAAAGACGAAAAGATACGACATAGAGCTGTTTGTTCTGGGGATCGAATCAAGGAGGTTATCAGGTGAAAAAGAGATTCGCCCATGCCGGACCCGCTTGGGACATGCTCAGCAAATTTTCCCTTCCTCGTCGGACCTTTTTGAGGGCGACTGGTTTTGCGATGCCCTGGATAGCTTTTTTAGGAAAAGTGCCCCAAGCCCTGGCCGGTTGGTGGGAGCATGGGGACAACAACCGCTGGCAAGGGGATATTTTCGTCCAGAACAATGTGGATATGAGCAAGATCGACCAGGGGATCATCAGGGCTCAGATCGACGGCTACTGGAGAGAGCACAGCATCACGGAGTTGGACGATAGATTCATGGAGTGGAACCTCAAGACAAGGCTGGAATACTTGCAAACCATCTCTCATGGGAATATGCCCAGCTTAGCGGGGCCCCATGCCGCTGCCATAGCCACCTATGGCGGAGGACGCCGCGACAGCGTTTTCACACTGAACAATGCCATCAAGGGAGTGGGCTTTGCCCCCAAGAAGGAGAGGATCGGAGAGCTGACGGACAGGTTTAAAAACACTATGGATGCCGATATGAAGGAGAAGTTAGAAATCCTGCAGGACAACTACCGCCATCCCGAGCTATGGGATCGCACCAAACAGTTGTCCTTGGAACTCTATACCCGGCCCGATTTTGAGACCCACACCTTTCTGAATATTATGGCCAATCCTGTGGCCACCATCGTGTTCACGGACATGCCCAGCTACGAGCTGCGGGCCATCGTCCGCATCATTCATCCCCAAGACACGAAGATCACCCAAGACGAAAAAGACCTGTTGGAGTTCAGCAACTTAGCCCACGGCTATTTTCACGGCGGCGCTGATAAGCAATACAGTCTTCTGGCCTTCCACATCATCGAGCAATTCGACAATTCCCCCCGGTCAGGGTTGGGCGTAAGAGTTCAGCCGCCCCTGCCCGAGGAATAGACTTTCATCAGGCTGTGTGATTCGCCAGTGGCCTTCGGGGCTCTCCCGGAAGCCATTTCGCCCCCTTACCAATCCCGTCTGAGCGGCTCCTCAATCCATCTTTCCAATCTGGTTGGGGACCATAACATCATACACTGGGCCGAAAGTCCACTTTTTCCTAAACTCCTTCAACAAGGAGGCACTTTTTAATTGATTTTGAGTTTTTGGTTTTATATATTAAGTAACCTAAGCTCAAATCCCACATTCCAACTGCAGTGCCTCGTGACCATGGACGGGGCCGGGCTAAGAAACGAAATTCTTGGTGAGGCACTTTCGAGTAAAGTTGCGTTCGTGGCGGCCGTTATCGGCCCCCTAAAGCATAACCCAACGAGGAGGAGCTGTTATGTTGAGTCCTTCAAGGGTTTCCGGCGTGGTTATCCTCACGACCATGGCTGTAGTGTTGGCCTTCGCGGCCATGTCAATAGCCTCCCGCCCCGCATATGAGCCGGGCCAGATCATCGCCAAGGTCGCCCCGGAAGTCGGACAGGTGGTGGCAGAGAGACAAGGCGAGGTCATCTCCGTGGGCATCGCTTCCCTAGACGGAAGAATGGAGCGATATGGCGTCCATCGGATTAGTCAGATCTTTGCCCATAAAAAATCGGAGCTGGCCTTTATCTATCAGCTCGAGTTCGATCCTCAATACGACTCCAAGGCTGTGGCCCGCGATTTCGCCAAAGATAAACACCTCTTATACGCTGAGCCGCGCTATCTCCACCATACCTGTGACGCACCCAACGATCCCCGTTACGCAAGTGGATTCCAGTGGTTCTTCGCCACCGTACAAGCCCCAGATGCTTGGGATGTGACCCATGGGGACAGCTCGGTAATCATCGGCATCGTTGATACCGGAGTGGACTGGAATCATCCAGATATATCCGACAACATTTGGATTAATTTCGGAGAGGATGTCAACGGGGATGGGCGGATCACCGGCATCGACTGGAACGCCGTCGATGACGACAGCAATGGTTTCAGGGATGACTTCTACGGCTGGGACTTCGTCGGCTCTGACTATAACGTCAGCGAGACCTCCGCGCTTCTCGGCACCCACGCCGCCGGTGTTGCTGCAGCGGTGACCAACAACGAAGTGGGCGTTGCCGGAATGTCTTGGAACTGCACGATTATGGGGGTAAAAGTCAGTCCCGACGACAGCAGTACCATAACCCATGGCTATGAGGGTATCCAATACGCAACGGATAACGGGGCTCAAGTGATCAACCTCAGTTGGGCGCGAAGCGACACGGCCAGCGCCTTCGAGCAGGAGATCATCGACAGCGCCTTCGCAAAGGGGATCATCCTGGTGGCCGCTGCTGGGAATGATGAGGTGGGCAACGCCTTCGCCCCTCCGGACACCTGTCCCCTCACCTATCCTGCCGCTTATTCCCATGTGACGGCCGTGGCAGCCACGAATATGACCGATAAGGCCACAGACTGGACCTTCTACGGCTCTTGGGTGGACGTCTCAGCGCCGGGAGCATCCATCTACAGCACCCTGTGGGACGATGACTATCAGTTTCGTCCCATCGCTGGCATACCCAGCACCAGTGCCGCCTGTGCCCTTGTATCCGGGGTAGCCGGACTGATCAAGGTCACTGAGCCGAATATGAACAGCGACGAGTTCGAGGAGAGAGTACGAACCACCGCAGACAACATTTACGACTTGAATCCTACCTACGTGGGTTGGCTGGGAGGGGGCCGACTCAATGCCTATAGGGCATTGATGAACATAGTCTCCGTAGAGGAGGCCTGGTCCGCTTCCAGAGAAATACCCGACGGTTATGCTCTCTCCCAGAACCATCCCAATCCCTTTAACGCAGGCACCACAATATCTTACAGCCTCCCCGTGGCAGGGAACGTGGCACTGAAAATCTACAACGTGAGGGGGCAGTTAGTCCAGACTCTCGTGGAAGGGATGCAGCCAGCGGGCGAGTATGCCGCTCGATGGGATGGATCTGATGGAGAGGAACAACAAGTTGCCAGCGGCATCTACTTCTACCGTCTGAGCGCAGACCACTGCGAACTCACCAAGAAGATGATCCTGCTGCGATAAAGGCCCTTTTGGAGCAAACACTCGAAGAGGACAGGAAAGGCCAAGCAGGCTCGCCGAGATGGTCTTTTCTGTCCTCTTTCCGAAACTAGATGAATCCCTTGACGGCTTCCGCCACTATATTTTGTCACCCCAATCTCACCCCAAAAACTCTCCCATCCCTCTTGAGGCTAGAAAGGAACGGCTCATGCGCCTGAGAAAGAAGCGGCATAGCATTGTTCTGCGTTTCCTATACCTGCTCGTGGCCCAGTTTGTGCTCTCAGCGCCCCTCTCTTCAGCCGATGAGGAGGCTCGGGTGGTGTGGTTCAGTCGCTTCGAGTATGATTCCGAGGCCGATATTCGCTCCGAAATCGGCAAGGCGGATTCCTGCCGCTGTAACATCATCTTATTTCAGGTCAGAGGGCAGGCAGATGCTCTCTATCTCTCTGATCTGGAGCCCTGGTCGGAACTACTAGGAGGCGGCTATCCCGGTTTCGATCCACTGGCTGTGGCCATTGAAGAGGCTCAACTGCGGGGCATGGAGCTGCACGCTTACATCAACGTCTTCCCCGTGTGGAACGGTGCTAACCTTCCCGCAGATCCTCAGCATATCTACAATCTCCATCCCGAATGGGTCATGGTAGACCAATCCGGGATCCCCATGGATCCGTCGGCCGGTTACGCTTTCATCAGCCCAGGTATCCCCCAGGCGGCTCAGCACATCCGCGATGTCATCACAGACATCGTGACCAAATACGACGTGGACGGCGTTCACCTGGACTACATCCGTTACCCCAGCTCTGGATACTCCTACGATGACTCCAGCCTAGCCCGGTTCCAGAGGGAATACGGTGGGACGCCCGGGGAGCTACCCGATCAGTGGAAGCAATTTCGACGAAACCTGGTGACACATTTTGTATCAGGCGTTTACTATGACGTCACGGGACTGAAACCGTGGGTAAAGGTATCCGCTGCCACCTGGGGAGATTTCTATGATGGCTATACCTTTTATTATCAAGACTCCCATGGGTGGCTGGAGTCGAAGATCCTGGACTTCAGCGCCCCCATGATCTACACCGACGACATGTGGGCCTTTCATAGCCGTTTGGAAAACCACGTGGTCAGCTCGTATGGCCGTCACATCTACGCAGGAATCGGGGCCTACTTGTTGGAGCCGACAGAGCTGCTGGCCCAAGTGGATTCCACTCGTTCTCTGGCAGCCGAGGGATGCACCTTTTTCTCCAGCACCTCACTTGGGCTCACAGAGGTAAGCCTTTTACGTTCTGGTCCTTTCGCCCAACAGGCCGATATTCCCGTTATGCCCTGGAAGGAACTCAAACCTTTCACGCTCTCTGTGGCTCGATCCATCAGCGGAACCCAGGTGGACGTGCTCTTCAGCCAACAGGTGCAGATAGCCACAGCCGAAGACGAGCTCCACTACAGCTTCGATGGCGGGCTTAGCCTAACCGGGGCAGAGAGCGCTCAGTTGGATAGCCTCAACCACGCCCTGGTCCATCTGACCACCACCTCCCAGACGGAAGCTACTGTCTATACCCTGACGGTAACCGGGGTCGAAAACTTGCAGGGGCAAACTCTCACCACCTTGAACGCCAGCCGTAAGTTCGTAGGCAAGGCCCATTCCGGCATCGAGATCGTGGTGGATAACTCAGATCCCGGCTTCTCAACTGTGGGCTCCTGGTCTACGGGAGCATACGGAAATCCATACGGCACCGATTATCGGTGGACCTCCTCGGGAACGGGAAGTGCCGCCATCTGGACGCTGGATCTGCCCAATGCCAGTACATATTCTGTTTACGCTTACTGGGTTCAGGGGACAAACCGAGCTACAGACGCTCCTTACATCATCCACTACATGGGCGGGGCCGACACCGTCCTGATGAACCAACAGCTAAACGGGGAGCAATGGAATAAGCTGGGATCCTATCCCTTTGAAGCCGGCACGAACGGCGACATCACCCTGACCAATGAGGCCAGCGGAGGGGTGATCATCGCCGACGCCGTAAGACTCGTAGAGGTATTCACCCCGGTACCTTTGGTCCAGTTTAACGCCCAGGAGATACATGGCCTGGCCTTCCTAAGCTGGACGCTTCCCTCTGAGGCAAGAGCTATCGGCAGTAACCTGTACCGCAGCACTTCCCCCAACGGCCCTTTCCAGCGGCTCAACGACCAACTGCTGCCTGGACAGATCCACGGTGAGTATATGGACTCCGCCGTGCTGGCGGGAAACAGTTACTTCTATTTGCTGGGGGTTGTGGATGGGAACAACCGGGAAGAGGTGCACGGGCCAGTGACCCTTACTCTCAAAGGTTCTCTTCCCATGGAGGAGTTCGATCTGGCCCAAAATTATCCCAATCCTTTTAACGCCAGCACCCGCATTCGCTTCACCGTCCCCCCCGGTACCGGTCCCTTGCCGGTCAGCCTGAAGATCTACAACATCTTGGGACAGGAGATTCGAGCCCTGGTGGATGAGGTGAAAAGACCAGGACAGCATATGGCCTGGTGGGACGGCCGTGATGGAATCGGCCAGAGTGTGGCCAGCGGGGTTTATTTCTGCCGGCTGCGCGCTGGAAAAAAGCAACTTGTCAGGAAGATGCTGCTGGTGAGATGATCCTCCCTGCCGGCAGCTGGAAGACAGACAAACAAATCATGGTGTCTTAATATCATCTCAGCAAGGAGGATTCTATGTCGCAACGGCGACTTGTGATCATGCTGATGGTCCTCTTCGGTGGCATCTCGCCCTCTTTAGCCCAGGGCGCCGACCTGAGCGGCCTGAAGTTCTGTTTGGATCCCGGCCACGGCGCCTACCCGACCATCAAACCATTTGAGACTCTCATCAACCTGAAGGTGGGCTTCTACCTGAAAGATTACCTGGAGACGGCCAATCCGGACACGGTGATCCTCACCCGTACGGACAACATTCAAAATCCCTCCCTCAGCGAGCGGGAGTTCATCGCCAACTCCAACAACGTGGACTGGTTCAATTCCATCCATCACAACGCATGGCAAGGAGTGAGCAATTACACTCTGGTGCTCTACGAAGAGCTCTCCAATGGGCAACCTCAATGGCCGGAGGCGGTGACCATGAGCGAGATCATGGGCGAAGACATCTGGCACGCAATGCGCACCACCACTTGGTACGCTCGAGGAGACCGGAGCTTTCTGGGATATAACTTGGGCGTACTCGACGACCTGCAGATGCCCGGCGAGCTCACCGAGGCCTCCTTCTTCGACTATACACCGGAAAAGAACCGGCTGCGCAACGATGACTACCTGAAGATGGAGGCCCGAGCTCTGTTTACCTCCTTCCTGGATTACTTCGGAGCCGATCCCCTGACCACGGGAAATCTCTCCGGCATCATCTCCGACGCGGAAACGGGTCAGCCCCTCAACGGGGTGACCTGCACCCTTTTTCCCGACAGCCTGGTGTACATCACCGACGATTCTCTGAACGGTCTGTACATCTTCGACGACCTCTCCCCAGGATCCTATTCGGTGGCGGTGGAGAATGAGGGCTATATGAGCGACACGGCCAGCGTAATGGTCGCCGCCGACATCTTCACCATCCAAGACTTCGGCCTGGCCAACACCATCCCTCCCACAGTGGTGAGCACGGTGCCCGATTCCGGGGATACCGGCGTTTTCGTGTTCGAGGAGTTGGTCATAAACTTCAGCCGCTACATGGACCAGGCCACTACCGAAAGCGCCTTCGTCATCGTCCCCTCTGCTATGGGAACCTTCAGCTGGAACATAGATCACACACAAATGACCTTTGATCCCGACGAATATTTACAGTCACACACGGATTATCAGGTGACCATCGCGGCCACGGCTGAGGATAACTTCGGCCACCTTTTGGATGGCAATGGAGATGGTCTGGAAGGCGATCCATACACTTTCGTCTTCAGGACCGCGCGTCTGGATACCACCTCCCCATTGGTGTTTGCCGTTTCTCCGGCCAATGGGGCAGATGATGTGTCCGTTGACGCGGTCATCTCCGCGGAGTTCGACGAATTTTTAGATCCCACCACCATCATCCCCCAGAACGTCATCCTCAGAGATGGCAACTCCGTTCCGGTGGCTCGGACCTTCGATTATCAGGAGCTGGGCACCCACGGGTTCATCTTCATCTACCCGGCCGAGCTTCTGAATCCCGATGAAACATACACGGTGACTTTGAACACAGGCCTCCGAGACCTCTTCTTAAATGAAATGGACCAGACGTATGAGTGGTCCTTCACCACCAGCTCTCAATCCTATCAGTTCACCAGCATCGACGACTTCGAGGATGGGGTATCACCGTGGTGGGATCCCGAAGCCAGCGGCAGCACCTCGGGCACCATCGCGGACAGCACCACCTTCGACACCGACACCTCTACGGTCAATCCCACCACGGGCAGCACCGCCTCGGGCCGTCTGGATTATGAGTGGGATCCGGGAGCCCCTAGCTGGTTGATACGCGTCTACTTTCCTCCGCCGGCCTCGGATGCCGTGCACTTCGACACCAGCTATACTCTGCAGGTCTGGCTCTACGGCGACGGCAGCAACAACAAATTCCGCTTCTGCGTCGACGACCACATCCCCTCCACCGCTGCGGAGTATCACGAGGTAAGCCAGTGGGTGACCATCGACTGGGTCGGCTGGAGGCTGGTCCAGTGGGACTTGGGCTCCGATCCCGTGGGAAGCTGGATCGGCAATGGCATCCTGGAGGGAACCATGCGGGTGGACAGCTTTCAGATGACTTACCACGACCAGGGGGGAGCCAGCAAAGGAACCATTTACCTGGATGATCTCCGTTTGGCCAGGGCCGTTACCGGCGTGGACGACCAAGGACAGCTGACTCACAGGTTACCGAGCACATTTCAACTCTTCCAGAACTATCCCAATCCCTTTAACCCCGAGACGAATATCGGCTACCAGCTTTCCGAGGACGACCATGTCCGACTGCGGATCTTCAACGTTTTTGGACAGACGGTGAAAACGCTTGTTGACGAGAGTCAAGCAGCCGGAACTTATACCGTAAGATGGAAAGGACTGGATGATCGAGGCCTGCCCGTGGCCAGCGGAGTGTATTTCTGCCATCTGCAGGTTGGCCGCCTTGCTCAGAGCCGCAAGATGATCCTGGTGCGGTGACGACCACCCTCCAGAATCCCGAAAGGGGTCTTCGCAGAGCGCTCTTTTGCCACCTGGCCCAAGGACGCGGAAAAAGTGAACTCGACCTCACCGAGTCCACAGATCAGATCCTGTCCATCCTCATCCCACGAGAAAGGTGCGCCCAATGTTCTCGAAACTTCTGGTGGCCACCGATGGCTCAGACAACGCCCTTAGAGCAGCACGTCAGGCGATCCAGTTGGTCAGGAAGCTCCCCGCCAAAGCAACCTTGATCAGCGTGGCCTATGTGCCCACCATGTACCGGGACGACATCGGGGCTGAGTTGAACGAGAGCTTCCTAAACGATGCCAGACAGGCCCTCCGCTTCACCGAGAAGGTCTTTACTGAGGAACAGCAGTCCTGCGATACAAAACTGGTCCAGGACCTCCACCCCGCCGACGCCATTTTGGAAGAAGCCAAGGCAGGAAATTACGACCTGATCGTCCTGGGATCCCGGGGGTTGAGCGAGAGAGAGGTTAAAAGGTTGGGCAGCGTCAGCCAGGAGGTGGTCCAGCGAGCCCAGTGTTCGGTGCTGTTGGTGAGGTGAGGGTGGGGAGTTCAGTGGATCCAAAGGGAAAGGGGGAAGGTCATGCGCAACTTGATATTCCTCCTGTCGTTTTTATTGTGCGTTACCCTCTCTCCAAGTGTTCTTGCTGATCCTATCCCAAATCCGTCACTATTTCCAGTCGGGGATTATATCCGTGGCACCTATGGTGAGCCCCTAGGTATAGGCGATGTGACGCTGACGGCGAAAGGTACCCTTAGGATTACAAACGAACTGCGATACTGCGACTACAATTGGTACTTGAACTCGTCGGGGACAATCAGAGATTTAGAGCCATACGATTACTCACGATTGGTCCACTTCCTGGAAATGAATTATGGCCTCACGGCGAATGTTGAAATTGGACTCAGAGCTCCCTTTATCTGGAGGAAACTAGAAGGCCCTCGGCCCGTTGGCAAACTCGACAACAAGAGATTCGGCGACCTCCTGCTCAGATTACGAGCCGATCCTTTTGGATCTTTAGCTGGACCGATACGAATATCTTTAGGAGCGGGGATCAAATTGCCGACGGGAGATCATCGCCTGCGATCATTTGATACTAATGAAGGATATTACATCTATTACCCCGGCGATTGGCTACCCCACCGGTATCTAAACGCATATGAAGAGCTTCCCACCGGCACAGGCAGCACAGACTTCGCATTCATAGCATATATGGCGTATGATAGTGCTGATTTGAAAAGCCTTAAAATCTATGCTAACTTTGGCTATGTGGCGACCGGCAAAACTGAAGCCGCGTATCGCCATTATTATACTTATGAGATAGGCTTTGGGGATTTGTATCTCGGGGATGTGTATTCTTATGATATCGCCTTGGTCCGAGCTTTTTCTCCCTCCGTCTCTGCCGTTCTGGAATTTAATGGGTATTCCATAACTGCCTCCAAAAGCGAGGAAGGTTGGAAAACCGATGACGGGCAGCACAGATTTACGGTGAGTCCTGGAATTGCCATCTTTATCCCTACTGCCAATCTTAAAATAGAATCGGGATTTTCCCGGGGTCTTTTCGGGAAAGATGCTCTTCTGGGAACAATCCCCTTTCTTCGCGTGAAAACGAGCACCAAGCTTCGTTCATAACCCTCCTCGCTCCTTGTGGATGTTGGCAATTAAAAGTTGTCATGCCTGCTCAACTTTTCCCCGCGAAAGCGAGGAGCGGGGACAGGCATCTCAGGGACAGCAGCAACTGTGGGGAGATCTTCTATTGTGAGATTCCTGCATTCGCAGCAATGACAAGATGAAATCAAGAATTAGAGCAAACAAAGTGGCGGGAATGTAAGAGTCTACTACCCCTGTGAGGAGACTCTGTAGGAGGCATCTTCTGATGCTGAAATCCCCGAATGGCAATTCTTGATTTAAGTTTCGGGTCTCGACCCTCAAGGGACGAGCTTCGATAATCTTATACAACACCAATTTTCGATCTCATATCCCATCTCTCCTTTAGCCCCTAAAGCTCACCCTCCACAGGAAGATTGCCATGAGCATATCTCATCCCTCTGCAGGTTCCATTTTCCTCATCCTGCTGATCGTCCCCATCCTGGTTACCTCCTGCGCCATCATCGGCGGAAGGCAACGGGGTGTGGGTCTTGCCGGAAAAAAGATCGTTCTCGATGCAGGCCATGGGGGTGAGCATTTAGGAGCCGTGGGTCTCAACGGGTTGGAAGAGAAAACTCCTAACCTGAAGGTCAGCAAAAGGCTGAAAGAGATGCTGGAAAAGGACGGAGCCAAGGTCTATATGACGCGGGAACGAGATAATCAGACGATCTCCTTGCAGGATCGGGTGGCCTTTACCAAAAAGCGAAAGCCCGACTTGTTCGTCTCACTGCACCACAATGCCAACGCCCAGGTAGACCGAGCCGTCGATCGCTCGGAGTTGTACTACTACTGGTGGAGCGACGGCCCCTCTCGGGATGTGGCCAACCATCTCTACGCCGCTTTCCACAAACACATCGGATTATCCCAACTTCCCGTCCGCCCGGCCATCTATTATGTCACCCGCAACAACGACGAGCCCTGTGTTCTGGGCGAGCCCTCGTACATCAGCAATCCTGAACGAGAGGCCAAGTTGAAAACAGAAGAACATCAAAAAGAGGAAGCCCAGGCCTATTACGAGGGAATCAAGAATTACTTTGATGGCGGGATCCCCATTATTTCAGAGTTTCAGATCAACCAGGATGTCGCCCATACAGGACTCCTTACAGTTCAAGCCACCATTCTCGACGAGGAGGGAGGTTTGGGCATCGATCCGGCAACTATAGAGTTGAAAGTAGACGATGAACAGCTTCTTTACCATTTCGATCATCAAACGGGATTGCTGACCGCTTCATCTCTCCAACCTCTGGCCAGCGGCACACACACACTTTTCCTCCTAGCTCGGAACCGCAAGGGAAATGCCACCAAACCGCTGCAGAAAGAGTTTACCGTGGACCTCCCACCAGCCAATCTTCAATTGAGCTGTGCACCTCTGTGGGCTCCTGTGAAGGGTACCTTCGTCGTTGGAGCTCGGGCCTCTGTGAGGGACAGAAATGGACATCCCGTGGCAGAGGGCACAAAGGTCTCTTTTGTCACCGACCGGGGTTCGCCCAGTTCCTCGACAGACAGCACCGCAGGCGGTCATGTCAGCACATATCTAAAGGTCCAGAATCCAAAGGGAAAAGCCCTCATCTTCGCCACTTGCGGAAATCTCTACGACCGCGTGGAGGTTCAGTTCGACTCCACCAGTCCTGCCCTGGTTACGGGCATGATCACCGATGGAACAAATCAGCACCCGGTGCCGGAAGCCTGGGTGAAATTGGCCGACAAGATGGCCCAGACAGACCAGGGTGGCTTCTACCTGTTTGAAAACTTAGACCCTGGTTCATATCCACTCATGGTGAAATGTCCCGGCTACCTGAGCCATGAAGACTCGATCAAGGTAAGAAAGAACGCTGGCCAACATCAAGATATCGCCATGACGCCCCTATACGGTGGATTGCTTCTGGACAAGTCTGTGGTCATCGATGCGGAATATGGTGGCGACGAGCCCGGAGCAGTGGGTCCCACAGGCCTAAAGGCCTCCGATATCAACTTACGGGTGGCTCAATATCTCCGAGAGTACCTCATCGCTGCGGGAGCCACCGTCCATATGACCAGGACCCAGTTCGCCGAGACCATAGACCCCGTGATGAGAACCCGCTTTGTCCGCAATCTCATGCCCAACAAATTGGTCTCCATCTCTCACAGCAACCCCTACATAGACGAGGACGGCTCGCGATCCTATTATTTTTACACCGACGGAGAGGGCAAAGCCCTGGCTGAGCGAATCCAGAAACACCTAGTTTGGTATTTGGGAACAAAAAATTTGGGAGCCCATGAGTGGTCCTCTTACCTCATGATCGAGGCCTGGGTGGACCGAGCCCTGGCAACCCCCACAGTGGTCACAGATCCTGCGGCCGAGGAGAGGCTGAAAGACACAGCCACTTTGCGCCAGGAGGCCTATGCCATCTTCTGCGGCCTGTTAGAGGATTTTGGCTTAGACCTGGAGACGACCGGCGCCATCGCAGGCACCATCACCGATGAGCAGGGCAAACCCATTGAGGGAGCCCTTGTGGTACTGGATAATGCCTTTGCTCTGCAAACGGGATCCAATGGAGCCTACCGATTCGTCTGCGTGGAGCCGGGTACCAGGATCATCACCGTTCATCGCCCCGGATACGATGTCTTCCAGACGACCCTTAAGGTGGTCAAGCAGGGGAAGATCAAGAGAGATTTTCGGTTGGTCATGGGAAAATGATCCCTCATTTGCGGCCTTCCTCGATCCTCCTGGATAGCTCTTGACATACCACTGAAAAATTCCTACCTTTGAAGAAACTCCTGGCTTGTGTCTCGCCCGCGAGGCCGCCCCATTTCATCCCACTGAAAGAGAAAAATATGAGAAGCTCCTGGCGCCTGGGAAAAATCCTGGGGGTGGAGGTGAATATCGACCCCAGCTGGCTAGTCATCTTCGCCTTGATCACCTTCACTCTGGGGGGCTCCTATTTCCCCAGGCAATATCCCAGTTGGAGCTCCGGCATGCATTGGCTCATCGGTCTGGTGACCAGCTTCCTCTTCTTCGGATCGGTCTTGGCCCATGAGTTAACCCATTCCCTGGTGGCCATCCGGCAGGGGGAAAAGGTTCGTAATATTACCTTATTCATATTCGGTGGCGTGGCCCAGATCACCGAGGAGCCCGACAGGCCGGCTAAAGAATTCACAATGGCCATCGCCGGGCCCCTCTCCAGCCTTATGATAGCCGCTTTTTTCGCAATCTGGTGGCTTGTATTTCAGACTACCAGTCAGCCCCTGGCGGCCCTGGGGCGCTATCTGGCCATGATCAACGCCATCCTGGCGGTCTTCAACATGGTCCCCGGCTTTCCCCTTGACGGCGGTCGAGTTCTGCGAGCCATTGTCTGGGGAATGACAGGAAATTTAAAGAAGGCCACCCGTGTCGCCTCCCTGACGGGGCAGGGAGTTGCATTTCTGTTGATCTTCATCGGTCTCCGGCAGATCTTTGCAGGACTTTTCGTCAACGGCCTTTGGCTCATCTTTATCGGCTGGTTTCTGCACAGCGCCGCAGTCCGCGGCTACCACCATGTATTAATGCGAGAGATGCTGCGGGGCCTGAGGGCCGAAGACCTCATGACCAAGGATTTCGAGACCGTCGCCGGCGACCTCTCTCTACAGGATCTCGTCGAGGACCATATCCTGGGGCGACATCGACATACCTTCGTGGTGACCGATGCCGGCCGGCTGGAGGGTATGGTCGGCTTGGGAGACATCAAAAAGGTGGCCCGGGAACAGTGGGCTTCCACCACCATTCGCCAGGCCATGACTCCCCGCGAAGAACTGGAGATCATCGCCCCCGACGACGATGGCAACATCATCCTGCAGCGTCTCAGCGAGAAGGACGTGGGGCAGCTGCCCGTGGTGGAGAACGAGAGGGTCATCGGAATTCTTCAACGGGGTAATATTCTGCGACGACTGAGGACGCGAACGGAGCTAGGAATCTAACCTGACATCGGATCGGAAAGCTCGGCTGGAGAAGTCTGGGGATATTGGAGGACACGCTCTCAAGACACATCCTGGAATCGATATGAATGAGGAATCAATTGCATTACGGGTTCAGCATATTGGCCTATGGGTGACAGACCTAGAGCGCTTAAGTCGATTCTACCGCCGCGTCTTAGGCTTTGAAAAACAGGACAGCTACCATGTACCCGCCAAGATCATGCATCACATCTTCGGTCAAGACACGGCCTACACGGCGGAGGTCTATCGCCGGGACAAGGTGGTGCTAGAGCTGTTCCATTCCGACCAAAAAATGCAAGATCAAGGCCCCTTTCCCCTGATCCCCGCATCAACCATTTCGGTCTGGAGGTTGGGAACAAAGGAGCTTTCTGCCAGGAGGCCAAGGAGAAGGGCGCTCAGGTGATCGAGGTGGTGCGGAAGGCCCATCTGGTCTATTTTATTCGCGATCCCGACGGCATCCTCATCGAGATCAAGGACAGGTGAAGGTCTCGTTTTTCTCATTCACTATCACTGACGGGAGGAGATACATGAGCACGACGCAAGAGGAATTGGAATCCCTGAGCACCGCCATCAAGACGGAACAGGATGGCGGAGCTTTCTATAAGGCAGCTGCACGGCGTTCAGCGAATCCACTGGCCAAATCGGTCTTCGAAACCCTGGCTGACGAAGAGCTGGTTCACATCGAGACCATTAAGGCCTTTTACTGCGCGCTTCAAGAGAAGGGCACGTGTCAGGAGCTGGGAGGTTTGCTCGAGGATAAACCTCACGCGAAGACAAGGCTCGAGAATGTGTTCAAAAAAGCTTGCCAAGACATGGACGAGACGATCAAGGCCGATGCGGGAAGTCTGGAGGCCTATGAGGCGGCCATGGAGCTGGAACAGAAGGCCTACAATATGTATCAGCGGCTCATCAAGGACACCTCAGATGACATGGCCAGAAAGCTCTATCAATTCATGCTGGAACAGGAAAATGAGCATTACGCCTTTCTGAAGGAGACCCGCGACTACCTGGAAAATCCGGCGGACTGGTTCGTCCGAGAGGAACGGCCCCACTTCGAGGGCTAATCCTGGCAGGAGGTGCCATTCCAATGAAGGTTTTGATCATCAGCGCAAACCATTTCGAGGACACCGAGCTTCTCTATCCGTATTACCGTCTCAAGGAGGAGGGGTTCGAGGTCCATGTGACCTCCTTCTCCAAGGGCACCATCACCGGCAAACACGGGTATGCCATTACAGTTGACCTGAGCCTCGACGAAGTCAAACCTGAGGAGTATGATCTTTTGGTCTTGCCCGGAGGCAAGGCCCCAGAGCGCCTGAAAAAAGAACAGAGAGCATGGGCCATCGCCAGGCATTTCTTCGCCGAGAAAAAGCCTGTGGCCGCCATCTGCCACGGCCCAGTGATCCTGGCCGCCGCTGGACTGCTGAAGGACCGAGAGGTCACAGGCTACCGCAGCACCAAAGGGGAGTTGGTATCCTCCGGGGCGAATTATCGAGACCAAGAGGTGGTGGTAGATGGAAATCTGATCACCTCCCGCCAGCCCTCGGATCTCCCGGCCTTTTCCCGGGAGATGATCAAACTGACAAAGACCGGAAAAAGCAGATCATGGTAACACGTTAAAGAGTAATTCATGGCGGACGACATATTTTTGCCCCAAAAGGAGTCAGGTATGGAGATTAACACCTTTGAGGAAGCCATCAGTTTTGCCAAGCAGAAAGAGGACGCTGCCATTCACTTCTACGAATCGGCCGGTCAAGTGGCTAAAAATCCTGGATCTAAGGTTATGTTTCAGGAGATGGCTGCTGAGGAGCGAAAGCATTTCAAGATGTTGGATGCATTGAAACAGGGAGACATCGAGTCCTTTCCTATAGAGAATGTTCCGGACCTGAAAATCAGCCAGTACACCGAAGATGTTCCCTTTGGCCCCGATCTGGACTACCAGCAGATCCTTATTGTGGCCATGAAGAAGGAGGAGGAAGCTCATAGACTTTACTCCGACTTGGCCAATATGACCTCTGACCCGGGGCTTGCAAAACTTTTTCGGGTCTTGGCTCAGGAAGAAGCCAAGCACAAGCACAAGCTGGAGTCCGAATACGACGACCACATCCTAACCAGCTGGTAAGCTGATTGTGCCAAGTGTTCGACGAACGACTTTGGTTGTTGAGAAATTGGGGCGCCCAGACAGAGGGAATGAACAAAGAGATTCCTAGCGAGATCAGTGAGGTATGAACGCTTTCTGTTCCTTCTGCCATTACGTCTGCCCCTAGAGAGCTCGAAGGTTATTGCAGCTGATGAACTGTTTCTTTCAGGTTATGAAGGAGTGTTCTTTTACTCGCCAAATAGCTGATGTGTTTAAGTTTCCTAAAAATGAAGAGTTAAAAAGAAGTTTCCAGTTCTGGTTACTTTCCCTGCACGACTGCCACAGGGAACTGCTGCCCAGTTTCAGGAGGCCGGCAAAATGAAGGACGAAGATAAGACAAAAGAGCAACTTTTAGATGAACTGGCAGCATTGCGTAAATGGATCGCTGAGCTGAAAGGTACCGGAGCCGAGCCTGAACTGATCGAAGAGATGCCTCGGGCTTCGGTAGAGGATTTACCCCAAGGGGTCGTCATCATCCAGGATTCTCACATCGTTTTTGCCAACACCGCTTTTTCCGAGATCAGCGGATACAGCCTTGACGAGCTGATGTCTCTCTCGGCCGAGGACGTCACGGCGATGATCCACCAAGACGATCAGCACAACTTCTGGCAGCGCCTTCAGGAACACTTGCAAGGCAAGCCGACCACGCCCAACCACGAGTATCGTGGAGTCCAAAAAGATGGTTCTGTACGTTGGCTGGAGATGTTCGCCAAACATATCGACTACGGAGGGAAGCCCGCGGTGATGGGAGCCGTCGTAGACATCTCCCAGCGACGGCGTGCCAGAGACATTCAGCGAGTGCTTTATCGAATCGCCAACGCTGCTCACACAACAGAGGACCTCAAAGATTTGTTAGGGACCATCCACCAAGACTTGAGTGCCATCGTCAACACCAAAAACTTTTCTATCGCCCTCTATGACAGAGAAAGCAAGACTTTTTCTCTTCCCTATTACCGTGACCAAAAAGAGCAACTGGAAACCTTTCCGGCGGGGAAGACCCTTACGGCCTATGTCCTAAAGAATGAAAAAGCGCTCCTTGCCACCAGCGAGGAGATCCACAGGCTGATTCAGTTGGGTGAAGTGGAAGCTGTTGGGACGCCACCAAAGGTCTGGCTTGGAGTTCCTATAAAAATAGGGCAAGAGATCGGCGCCGTCTTGGCAGTTCAGAGTTACTCGGACGAGAGAGCTTATGATGAAAAAGATCTGGAGATTTTGGAGTTCCTGTCGGCCCAGATAGGACTTTCCATCCAACATAAGCAAGCTCAAGAAGAAACCAAACATAGCTTCCAGAAATCACTGAAGATCCTCCAGTCAACAGTGGACGCTCTGGCATCATCAGTGGAGATGAGAGATCCCTATACCATTGGTCATCAAAGGAGGGTTACCCAACTCGCCTGCGCTATCGCCGAAGAGTTAGGCCTGTCCGAGGAGGAAATCGAGGGACTTCACATGGCGGGTCTGGTTCACGACATCGGCAAGGTGACTGTGCCCGCCGATATCCTCATTAAGCCCGGCCAGCTGACGCTGAAAGAGTTCGATATGATCAAAACTCACCCGCAAGTCGGTTACGACATATTGAAGCCCATCGAATTCCCATGGCCGGTGGCCGAAATGGTGCTTCAACATCACGAGAGGATGGACGGCTCGGGATATCCCAATGGGCTGGTTGGAGAAGAGACACTTTTGCCGGCCAGAATTCTTGCTGTAGCAGACGTCGTAGAGGGCATGGTCTCTCACCGGTCCTACCGCCAGGCACCTGGTTTAAAGAGAGCCTTGGAGGAAATCGCTCAGCACAAGGGGACCAGTTATGATCCCCAGGTGGTCGACGTTTGCCTGAAGCTTTTCCGGGAGAAGAGATTTAAGTTCGAGGAGGAGAGGCAGGAATAATAGCTCTTGCAACGAAAATCATCCTAAGACGTCTCCGATTCTTATCCGGGCCCTGAAACCCTTTGATCTTTATCTTCACCTGGACGCTGTGCTATTGCCCGTCCTCAAAGTTTTGACTCCTAGATGAACGCGGGCATATGAGCATATCGATGCCGACCAGATGGAAATGCTGTCTTGCCTTCAGCCCGTTACAATCTCAGCTCAAAGCGGGAAAATATGAGTGCATGACCCCTATTGAGAGAACGCTTTTTTCCTTTCAGAGCAGATATTAAGACAGAAGATCTGAAACATCGTCACCTAAGCGAGATTCAAATGGCCTCTAGAAAACTCCAAAATGAACCTTTCTTCATCAAAGATTGTGCCCTAATTGCAATAGCCACCGGCAAGCAGGCCCAGAATCTTCGAGAACTGAGGGACGATCTGCAGACCATTCATCCTGGCAGCATCTACTATCATTTTTGGGGCGGCCTTCTTCGCCCGCGATTTGATGATCCCGAATACAACAACGACTTTGCCGCCTGGGCAGCGCACAGCCTTCACGATAAAAAGCTCGCCGAACGTTTAAGCATTATCGATCCCACAGAGTTTTCTTCACTGGAGGATCTACGGCAAGAACTGATCGAGGCTATTGAGGAGAGATTGGATGAAAGTGATTTTATACCTTGGGCTAAAAGAGACGACCGATTTGATTTCATCCGATCACAGATAATTATTTTCGATACACATCGCAAGGTCCTTAAGCCTCAAGAATTTGTGACGGTTTTACCAACTGTGTCAGTGGGCAGCATTTTTTACCATTTCATCGACGCCTGCCGCCGATCACCTGACGCTATTGATGACTTTCAGCATTGGTTGGATGGCTTCGACGGCGCATATGCTGATCTCTGTCAGCAAATCAGCGAAATAGACCCGTATTTTAGTACCTTAACCGAATTACGCACTGAGCTTGCAAATCTGTTTCGCGAACATTTTCGTGAAGCGAAAAAATGAAACACTCCTTACAGATGTACGCGAAAATTGCTGGCCAAGATGTGGTTGACCATCTGCATCAACTGGCAGACCGCCTGAGAGGGTTAAAGGTGGTTCATATAAATTCCACTAAGGTGGGTGGAGGTGTCGCTGAGATATTGCACAAAATGGTTCCTCTTATGGTAGAGCTGGGAATCCAGGCGAGCTGGGAGAGCATAACCGGTGACTCCAAGTTCTTCCAATGTACCAAAAGCATGCACAATGCCATACAGGGAGAACGGACTGAAATTCCCGACTCTCTGTTGCGCACCTATGAAGAGACAAATGCCCGTAACGCGGAAATGCTTGCTGAGAAAGTGCGGGATGCAGATTTCGTCTTTGTTCACGATCCTCAGCCCGCTCCCCTGGCACACCATATTGCAGGCCGTAAGGGCCGATGGATATGGCGTTGCCACATAGATGCCAACAAGCCATTTCGACCGGTCTGGAAGTATCTCAGGACTTTTGTATCCTCCTATGACGCCAGCATTTTCTCCCTATCGACCTTTGCGCAATCGCTACCCCATCCCGTGTATTTAATCCCCCCCAGCATAGACCCATTACATGAGAAAAACATCGAGCTGAACGAAGATGAGATGCGTTCTGTTTGCGAGCGCTTCGCAATTGAAACGCAACGACCAGTTATTGTGCAGGTTTCCCGCTATGACCGATTCAAGGATCCGCTGGGAGTCATTCAAACCTATAAATTGGCTAAGGAATTCGTCCCTTCATTACAACTTGTCCTCGCTGGAGGGGGCGCCAGCGATGACCCAGAGGGGAAAATCGTGCTCAATGAGGTCAGGGCAGCCGCCGTCGATGATCCTGACATACACATTCTCCTCTTGCCAGGCGATGACCATCGCACTATCAACGCTCTCCAGCGAGCAGCAGATATCATTGTGCAAAAATCTATTAAAGAAGGCTTTGGCCTCACCGTAACTGAGGCCATGTGGAAGAACAAGCCCGTTATCGGAGGCGACACCGGAGGCATCCGGATTCAGGTTGTAAACCATCACACCGGCTTTTTGGTGAACAGCCCGGAAGGTGCCGCCCTGCGCATCAGGTATCTGCTCTATCACAGGGAAAAGCTGGAGGAGATGGGACGGAAGGCCAAACAGTTCGTTCGGGAGAATTTTCTCATCACCAGGCACTTGCGAGAATACTTCACCCTGATGCTAGCCCTCCTTCACGGCAAGGAGGAGAGAATTGAGTTAGCTTGACGGTACTGACGAAACCTCTTTTGCCTTCAATAGCTCGAATTATTCGTGAAATTCGATTGATCTTTGAAAAGCCGAGACCCTAGAATCGTGAAAAACCTAATGCTAATTGGCACTGACAGCAGCCATAGGCAGTAAGCAGCCTAGCAGGATTCCCGGTTCCCGGATCCCGGTCCCCGGTTCCCGAATAAGGGCAATAGCAAGACAAATCAAATGTAGCTCATCATACAATTGAAAGGCTAAACTTTGCTCTCCAAAACATCCCATTCGCCTCAATTGCTGAAGTCATTTTTTCAGGCATTAAAAGCGGCACCTCAATGTGCTCTCATGCTCGACTATGACGGAACCCTGGCGCCCTTTCGGGTCCAAGCCGAGAAGGCAGTTCCATATCCAGGCGTCCGCAGCATCTTAAACAAGCTTCTCAAAGGACAGCGCACTCGTGTGGTTCTCATCAGCGGGCGATGGACGAAGGATTTAATTCCTCTTTTGGGGTTTGATCCTCTTCCCGAGATATGGGGCTCCCATGGCTGGGAGCGTTTACGGACTGATGGAACTCACCAAATAGCCGAATTTGATGAGAGGGCTTTGATAGGCCTGGCCGAGGCCGACAGATGGGTGGAGGAAAAAGGATTGGCAGACCGATGTGAACACAAGCCTGGCTGTCTCGCGCTTCACTGGCGTGGCTTAACCCAGGAAAAGATCCGTGGGATTCACTCCAAAGCCATTACGAAATGGACGCTGTTGGCGAAAAAAACAGGACTCATGCTGAGTGAATTCGACGGTGGCCTAGAGCTCCGTGTGCCCGGCAGAAATAAGGGCTACGCGGTGAAGACTATCTTAGCGGAGATGGGCAACGACTCTGTGGCAGCCTATCTGGGCGACGACATTACCGACGAAGATGCTTTCAAGGCCATTAAAGGAAAAGGGCTTGGCATCCTGGTTCGGGATGAGTATCGCTCGACAGCTGCCGATTTATGGCTGACTCCGCCGGAAGAGTTGTTGGAGTTTTTATTGCGCTGGCACAAAACTCGTGGGGGGGGGAGATGACCGTCTGGGACACAACGTATTACGGCAACACGGTCCGAGCTTGGCTATTTGCTCTCCTGCTCATGGCCGTCGTCATGGTCGTGTTGAAACTTTTGACCGGTGTTATCCTGCGGCGCTTGAGCGCTTTTGCCAAAAAAACCAAGACGGAGTTGGACGACCTTGTGGCTGATTTGATCGCCAGAACAAAGCTATTCTTTTTGCTGATCGTATCGATATATTTTGCCACGTTCGCCCTGAGCTTACCCCAGACCGCAACGCGAGTGATCACAACAGTGGCTATGCTGGCCCTCCTGATTCAGGCGGCTATCTGGGCAAGCGGATTCATCTCCTTCTGGCTGACGCGTCAAATGAAGCGGAAGTTGGAGGAGGATGCTGCAACTGCGACCACTTACAGCGCTTTGCGGTTTCTTAGCAAATTGATCGTATGGTCGGCTGTTCTTCTTTTAGTCCTTGACAATCTGGGCGTGGACATCACAACCCTCGTCGCCGGCTTGGGAGTTGGCGGCATCGCCGTGGCTCTGGCCGTCCAGAATATTCTCGGAGACCTATTCGCCTCCCTTTCCATCGTGCTGGACAAACCATTTGTTATCGGAGACTTCATCATCGTGGGCGATCTTCTAGGAACGGTGGAAAAGATTGGTTTGAAGACCACTCGCGTCCGTAGCCTTTACGGAGAGCAGCTTGTCTTCTCCAACAACGATCTGCTGCAAAGCCGTATACGCAATTACAAGCGCATGTTTGAACGGCGGATTGTCTTTCATTTCGGTGTCACCTATCAGACGCCTTATGAAAAGCTGGCCGCTATCCCCGACCTGGTGCGAGAGATTGTCGAGGCTCAGGAAAAGGCGCGTTTTGATCGTGCCCACTTCAAGGAGTATGGCGATTTCTCCCTGAATTTCGAGGTGGTCTATTACGTGCAAGTACCAGACTACAACGTCTATATGGACATCCAGCAGGCCATCAATTTGGCCATTTATAAACGATTCGAGGATGAGGAAATCGGCTTCGCCTATCCCACGCAGACCATCTACATGAAGGAAGAGGAAGCCAGTATCCCCGCGCTAGAGAGAAAAGAACCTCCCAAATAGATAAAGGTCTATGAATAAAATCCCAGAAAACCGCCTCATCATCGTCTCCAATCGCCTGCCAATTGTGCTCACAAGGGGAAAGAAGGACCAGTGGCAACTCAAGCGTGGTACAGGTGGTCTGGTGACAGCTCTCGCACCAGTTTTACGCGACCGCGGGGGAATATGGATTGGCTGGCCAGGCACAGCGGCAAAACATGATGTCGAGATGGATAAACTTCTGGCCAGTGCAACCAAAGATTCGGGCTATACACTGAAGCCAGTGATGCTCACAGCTGAGGACAGGAGCAAATATTACAGAGGCTTTTCGAACGAAGTGCTCTGGCCTCTCTTCCACGATCTTCAGTCATACTGCAACTTCAGACCTGACTATTTGTTTGCATACCAGAGAGTCAACAAAAAATTTGCCCAGGTCATCGCCCAAAACAGCAGAACAGACGATTTCATCTGGGTTCATGATTATCACCTCATGGGAGTGGCCAAGGCGCTGCGGGACCTGGGAAGCAATTCCAGAAGCGGGTTTTTCCTCCATACCCCTTTCCCCTCGCTGGATATCTTTCTCAAACTCCCCTGGCGCTTTCATATCTTGCGTGCTCTTCTGGAATACGACCTAATAGGTTTTCAAACTCTGCGCGACCGGCGCAATTTCGTGCAGTGTGTCCGAACCCTAGTTAAAGATACGAATATATTTGGCAGGGGTCAGGTGCTCACCCTCAGGTTCGGCAATCGAAAGCTCAGAGTTGGCGCTTTTCCCATCAGCATCGATTTTAATGAATTTGCCAAACTAGCCAAGGAAAAAGAAGTGGCCAATAGAGCTTGGTACATCCATGAGGATTTACCACACCAAAAGATCATCCTCGGTGTGGACCGGCTGGATTATACCAAAGGTATTCCCGAAAAGCTCAAGGCTTTCAGAAACGCCCTAAGCCGATTTCCGAATTTGCAAGAGAAAGTTGTGCTCATCCAGGTTCTGGTGCCCAGCCGCAGGGGCATCCCTAAATACCGAGATCTCAAAACGGAAATTGAACGTCTGGTGGGCGAAATTAACGGGCAATTTACTCGATCTGGCTGGGTGCCCATCCATTATATTTTTCGAAGTTTGGAGCGGAAAGAACTCCTTGCTTACTATCGCACTGCCGAGATAGCCCTGCTTACTCCTCTGAAGGACGGCATGAACTTGGTGGCCAAGGAATATTGTGCTTCAAATTTGGAGGAGAATGGGGTGCTGATATTGAGCGAGTTTGCCGGCGCAACGGCCCAGTTACAAAAGAGCGCGCTATTGGTGAACCCTCACGACATCGAGGGAATGGCTGAAGCAATCTATCAAGCATTTCGGATGCCCCAGGAGGAAAGACGGTCACGCATGAAGAAACTCCGCCAATCAATTCGTAAATACAACATCTTCTGGTGGGTGAACTGCTTCCTTCAGGCAGCCATTGCCAAACGTCTAGACAATTTTCCTGTATTGGCAGATTATGTGCCTATAGATGAAATTACAGATAAAATAGAGAGAGTTTAGAATGTGACCCATAACGAACCAGCGAAGTGGCTTCCCTGGCTTGGGCAAAGGGCATCCCAGAGCCCTGAATCCTTAACTCCTTAAATTTTTTCCCTATTCAAAAGGAGCTTTCATGCGACTTTCTGGGATCGATTTCACCATACTGATCCTCTACTTTTGCTCCCTGGGCACGGTGGGGTACATCTTCGGGCGTCGGGAGAGAGACACCGAAGATTTCTTCCTGGGCGGCCGGAAAATTCCCTGGCTGGCCGTCTGCTTCTCCATCCTGGCCACCGAGCTCAGCGCCCTGACCTTCATCGGGGTGCCCGCCGACTCTTTTCGGGCCGATCACGCCTATATCCAGTTCGCCTTCGGTTCCATGCTGGGCCGCCTGGGCATAGCCCTCCTGTTTATGCCCGCCTTCTACCGGGGAAGGGTCACCACCGTTTACGAATATCTGGTTCAGCGGTTCGGCACGGGAACTCGCAACACCGCCACCCTGTTCTTCTTCGTCACCCGGCTTCTGGCCAGCGGGGTGCGACTCTTCGGCGCTTCCATCGCTGTCTCGGTGGTCACCGGATGGCCCATCATCCCCTGCATCGGGATCATGGCCCTGGTGGCCATGGCCTATACCGGCCTGGGAGGCATCAAGGCAGTGGTCTGGACGGATGTGCTCCAGATCACCGTGTTCCTGGGTGGAGCCCTACTGGCAGCGATCTACTTGCTCACCAAGATTCCCGGGGGCTGGGAAGGCGTCACCAGCGTGGCCGGGCCTCTGGGCAAGCTGCGCGCTTTTGACCTGGGCATCTCCCTGAACAATCCCAGAATCCTGCTTGTGGGTCTGGTCAACGGCTGTATCCAGACCTTCGCTGCCCTGGGGACCGATCAGGACCTGGCCCAGCGCATGTTGACCACTAAAAGGACCCGGGAAGCCCAGAAGTCCATCGTTCTCACCGGCATCATCGATTTTCCCCTGGTGATGCTCTTCCTGAGCATTGGCACCCTGCTGTTCGTCTTCTACCACTTCTACCCCGACCCCAACCTCCCGGCTCAGACGGACCGCGTCTTCCCCTTCTTCATCATGACCCAGTTACCCGTGGGCCTTCGGGGTTTGCTCATCGCCGGGGTGTTGGCAGCGGCTATGTCCAGCACCGATTCGGCCCTGGGAGCCCTTTCTTCCAGCGCCGTTGTAGACATCTATAAGCCTTACATCAGGAAGAAGGCCACGGAAAAGCACTACCTGCGCGCGTCTCGATGGTTCGTGGTTCTGTTCTGTGCCATCCTAGTGGCCATCGCCATCGCGTGCCGCAATGTGGAGGGAGTCCTCTGGCTGGGCTTAAGGATCGTTGGCTTCACTTACGGGGGCATGTTGGGCGTATTCCTGCTGGGCGTTTTGGTCAAGCGCGGCTCGAACCTGGGCAACATCATGGCCATGTTCTCCAGCGTGGTCGTGACTCTGATCATCTTCAAGCTGGAGCCTGTCCTGCACATCAGCTGGCCGTGGATCGTGGTCATCGGCATGCTGTGGACCTTTGTGCTGGGGTATGCTTTGGATGGATTGGGAAAGCCAGGAGGCGGGATGCAGGAGGTAGGAGGCAGTTAAAAAAAGTGGCAGTTGGCAGTGGGGGCGAGCGCCGCTCGCCCTTTTTAATGAAAGAGAATAGGGAATCGAAACAGGAGACTTGAGACTGGAGACTGGGGAATCGTGAAAATCCAAAAAGATTTGTCATTCTGAATCACGAGTGAAGTGAGTGACGAAGAATCTGCTTTTAGGGTGGTGGGGTGGAAAAGAATAAAAGCAGATTCTTCGGTCGCCTTCGCCAGAGCTCAGAGCACCCTTCATTAGAATGATATTGAAGAAGTATGCTAATAGGCTGAATGAAAGGAAAGCTAGAAAATAAGCAGCAATCTACTTTTCATGTCATTCTGAGCGAAGGGCAGGTTAATAAACCGCTTTCTTGTCCAATGGGCAATGAGACGCAGAAATCCAACCTAAGCGGATCTAGTGGAGTGAAGCGAAGAATCTCTGCTGATAGTCTTAAGGGGCGCAGAAAGAGGTGGTCAAAGTCATGCGGGCATATTAAAACCTGTCGCCTGAGATTCTTCGGTCGCCTTCGCTTTTGCTCAGGCTTCCCTCAGAATGACAAGATAGTGATGCTTCCGGGTTTGGGAGGGGCAAATTCAAAATTTGCACTGTGTAATTTACAATGAATTTTGGCACCGCGGAGGCCGCCGCCTCTGCGGATATCGAGGTCAGGAGGTCCCTCCTATTAATGAAGATATTGCCAGTTTACCGAGCAAACGAACGCGATTCACGAATCACGATTCACGGACAACGATTTCCCAAAAAATCTCTTGACATGCTCTTCCATTTTGTGTTAAGATGTTAAAGGTACTTGTGAAAGCGATTTCATGTCATTTTTCAATCTCACAAGGAGGCAACGTGAACAGAACCTTTGTTTGCGCTCTCTTGGCTCTCGTCGTGACGGCCGTTCTGCCGAGCCTAGCTCTGGCGGCCTACGAGGTCATCGTGGACGATGACGACGCCGTCTTCGTGGGCAGCTGGTCGATCAGCACCTGGGGTAATAACTACGATGGCGAGAAACACTATCACAATCCTGGAGGAAGTGGCATGGAGACTGCCACTTATTCTACTTCTTTGGATTACGATGGAGACTATGAGGTGTGGTTCTGGGTAAACAATGGCACCTATGCCCAGGACGCTCAGTATATCGTTCAACACACAGGAGGCATCGATACTGTATATCGTGACCAATATAACGAAGGTGACGGTTGGCATCCGTTGGGCACGTGGGATTTCACATCTTCAGCTACAATAATCGTTACCGACTTATTCACTGTCGGATCCTTTGTCGTCGCCGATGCCATCCGCTGGGTCTACCTGACCCCCACCCACTCCATCCAGGGCTCGGTCAGCTTCAGCGATAGCTCGCCCATCGACATCGCCTCGATCAAGGCCTATGAGTATGGCACCTCCAATCTGGTTGGGCAGGACGAGACGGCCCCCGGCGGAGGCAGTTACTCCATCGACGACCTGTTCGATGGTGACTACGACCTGGAGTTCACCTCGGTGCGTTACGACACAGCAACCATCGACAGCGTGGTCATCTCCGGGGACGACGTTACCGGTCAGGACGTGGTCATGCAGCGCTCTGCGGGACCCTTCTACACCATCGGCGGGAGCATCTCCTTCAGCGACGGCTCCCCCACGGCCGTGGCCGAGATCACCGCCTACGAGAACGACACCCAGCACGTCCTGGATAGGGACAGCACCGCCGCCGGAGGGGGCTCCTACACCCTGGTGGACTTCCCCGACGGGACCTACGACATCGTGGTCAAAGCCACCGGCTACGCCACCGACGCCGCCACCCTGGCCAACACGACCGTCTCTGGCGGCAACGTGACCGGCGCCGACGTCATGCTCAACAAGGTGTTCAAGTTCATCTACATGGCCGACACCCACGTAGGCGACGCCGGGGGCAGCGCCGGCACCGCAGCGGCGGTACCCGACATCAACACACTTGCAGATATCGATTTCGTCCTGGTGGGAGGCGACCTGACCGAGTTCGGCGACAACTGGATGTTCGATCAATACAAGACCTACCTGGACGCATTGACCATACCCCACTACGAGGTGCCCGGCAACCACGACACCAAGTGGCCCGAGGCCGGTTTAGAGAAATATCGGGATCTGTTCGGCGATCCATACTATTCCTTCGATCACAAAGGATATCATTTCATCATGCTCAACTCAGGCACCTGGCTGCGGGGCGAGGGCAGCATGGATGTGACCCAATTTGAGTGGCTACAGGACGATCTGGCCTCATTGCTGCCTAATACCCCCATATTCACCGTCTGGCATCATCCTGCCGACGCCGGCTCTTGGGCTCTGGCCAACAAATCCAAATTGCTGGACATCCTCAAGCCCTACAACGTGATCATCTGCTTCGTGGCCCACGGCCACTCCAACGTCCTGTTCGATTTCGAGAGCCTGGTGGGCGTGGAGGGGGAATCTCCCTTCGGGCCCGGGCCCGGGGGCCTCGGGCCGGGCTACAACATCGTGGAGATCACCGAGAGCCAGGTCACCGTCTCCTATCGGCCCACCGGCGGTCCCACCCAGTCGCCTTGGGTCACCGTCAACCTGCCGGTACCCACGTATCCCACCATCACCTTTAACCAACCCACGGAGGATGCGCTGATCTCCGGCACCTCCAACATCGACGTGACCATCAGTGGCCATCCGGAAACCATCACCGCGGCGGAGTTCCAGTTCGACGATAATGGCTGGCAGAGCATGAGCGGCCTGGGCTCCAACTGGAGCGGTTCGGGCTCCACCACGGGCTTGATGAACGGAGCCCATCAGGTGCAGGTGCGGCTGATGTCGGCCTCCTACACCTGGTACAAATCCACCAACATCTACGTGGAGAACGGCTATCCCAAGGCGGTCTGGCGCTACCAGGCCGGAGGCACCATCCAGTCCTCCCCGGCGGCCGATGCTGAGCGGGTCTATTTCGGCACACTGGAGGGGAAGGTCACCTGCCTGGATCTTTTCACCGGAAACTGGCTGTGGGATTTCCAGACCGGCAGCGAGGTGGTCTCCTCCCCGGCGGTGGATGGCGACCTGGTGTTCATCGGCTCCTGCGACAGCACCCTTTACGCCCTGGACGTCTTCGACGGCTCAGAGGAGTGGAGCTTCAAGGCTGGCGGCACCATCATGAGCCATCCCACCGTGGCGGACACAGTGGTCTATGTGGGCTGCGGTGACCACAAGCTGTACGCGGTGCACAAGGCCACGGGAGATGAGCTGTGGTCCTTCTCCACCGGCGGGATGATCGAGACCCGGCCCCTGGTGCAAGATAGTCTGGTCTATTTCGGCAGTTGGGATTCCTACTTCTACGCCGTAAACATCAACACTCATGCCCAGCAATGGCGCTGGCAAAGTCCCACCAGCGCCAGCCGTTACTACAGCGCGGCGGCTGCCTGGCCGGTGTGGGGAGGTAACAAAGTCTTTTTCACCTCGCCGGAGCGGTACATGAACGCCCTGAATGCTTCCTCGGGAAGCTTGGTGTGGCGGTCTAAAACCCCGGAGTTCTACGATTCCATCGGCCGCTCGGTGGCCGGCGATAAGATTTACGGACGGTCTCTGGATGGAAAATTGTACGCTTATGACTCCGCGGCCGCCACGCAGGTTCAACTGTGGGGTGTCGACCAGGGCTGGGGCTGGGATCACGGGCCGTCGATGCCCATCGAGTATGGGGGAATCATCTATACTGGCTGCAAGCGTGGCTACATAGCGGCGGTGAATCCCGCCAACGGCGCAAATCTGTGGAAATATCAGGTGGGCAAGGGATACATGTTCACCACGGTGACCACCGGCAACGGCGCGGTTATCGCCGCCACCCAGGACGGACGCATCACCGCGGTGGTGGACGCCTCGGCCCCCTGGCCCATCCGCGATCTAGAAACCTACAAAGCCGGATCTGGCAAGATTCAACTGACCTGGTCCCCCAAAGCGGGCGCCACAGAATACCGCATCTATCGCGCCGCGAACGACCCGAACTTCACCCCGGGATCCCCTTACGCCACCACCCCCAACACATACTACTTGGACTCAGCAGCCGGAGATCCGGTCAACAATTACTACTACCTGGTGACGGCATATAACACCTACGGCGAGAGCGATGAATCCAACCGGGTGGGAGAGTTCGATAAAAATTTGTTAAATTGCAAAGAAAAGACTAGTGAGAGAGCATCTTACCGGTCTTCTGTGGTTAGTTTGAAAAGAAGATAGAGGCAAAGGCAAGTTATTTCCCAAAGGCGCCCCACGGGATCCGGATCTCGTGGGGCGTTTCTATGTGCATCGAAACTTGATGCTCGTTTAGCAGTGTCGAGGCTGGTAACGAAGCTCGTTCGTCGAAGCCCGATGCTGGACCCGATCGCTCTTTATGTCATTCCCGCGGAAGCGGGAACCCAGAGGTTTTATCAAGATGTATTCCTCTATTTCCCCCGCTCTTTGTGGATGTTGCCATCCACAGCGCCCTCATTCTTTTAACAGGAAATCGAGGTCTGGAGACCTCTCCCACATAGTTACTTTGTGGGAGACATCTCCCGATATCGATCTCGAGGTCAACAGACCTCTCCCACAAGAATAGTTACCTGGCACATTTATTGTATGATTATCACAGAACAACCTCATATTAATAGCAGCTGCCATTAATAACTTCAAGAGAAAAGGTTAATTCTCAGATATTCAACATATGCCTTGAGATTACTAGTAACACATTAGGCGAGTACTCCGCACCCATTTTTTCTGTGGGAGGCATCTCCTGATGCCGACATACAAAAAACCCGTGAGAGGCTCTAGACAGCTAAGAAAGCACCGATATTCTCAAGCAGGCGAAGTGTACTTCATCACCACATCCTGTTTCAACAAACAGAAGGTCTTCCTGAAAAAAGAGGTAGTTCAAATTGTATTTGATACTATCGATTGGCTTGAGCAGAAGAAACATATCGAATGCTATTTTGCCATGGTTATGCCTGATCATCTACATATCGTATTTCAACTGCTTGACAAGAAAACTCTTTCTGAAGTGATGAAAAGCCTGAAAGGTTTTACCGGCAAGAGAATTAAAGAATGTCTGAAAATAACCACCTTTGCATGGCAAGAACAGTTCCGCGACCATCTGATTCGAGATGATGAAGGCCTTGTTGAGATCATAAAGTATTGTCTCTATAATCCGGTTCGGGCGGGCCAGGTAGCAACTCCTCTCGACTATCCATTCTGGACGAGCAAATTTAATCTCGGACAGTAATGATAGGTGGATTTCCTGATATTTCCGATCGAGGTCAGGAGACCTCTCCCATAAGCCACTCTTCCATAATAAAGGGGCGTATCGCGATACGCCCCTACGATCCCCAATTTCAGGTTTTTTCCTGCCAACTGCCCCCCCATCTCTCTTCCACCCTGGGCGAGTGCCGCTCGCCCCTACATTTTCATATCATTGCCATTGCTATTGCCACTGCCTACTGATCAATGACCATGCCCCGCGTGTCCCTCCCCCTCCATATGATGCCCCTCAGGGGTCATGTACTTCTCCGGGGCCTGCATGAACTTCTCCCGGCATTCGGCGGAGCAGAAATAGTAGGTCTCGCCCTCATACTCTGCCTTATAGGAAGTCTCCGAGCCGATTTGCATGCCACACACCGGATCGAAGATCTTTTCGGAGACGACCTGTCCCTCTGGGGTCGACTCTTGCATCTGCTGCGTTTGCTCTTCTTTCTGACCACACCCAACCACAAGGGCCACTGCGGCCAGAGTAAGGACGATAAAAAAGATCCACCTTGTCATGATTGCCTCCTTTGAATGTGTCTCTCCTGTAGCCAAGAGAACAGGACAGGAACCAGAGATGAGAAGTCAATTCTAGAGCCAAATTTCAAAGAGCAATATATATAGTAAAGGACACTTCTCTGGGTGAGACTCAACATATAAATAATTAGAGAAATTTTTTCCCTTTCTTCCCGGTGCGAATGTGAAAGGCCTCTTCCACTGGAGAAACAAAGATGATACCATCGCCTTTTCTACCTGTATGAGCATTCTCTTTGACGACCTTCACAATTTTGTCTACTTCTTCATCTTTACATACCATTTCTATCTTTACCACGGGCGTATAGGTAGTGGCATATTCCATGGAGTACTTAAAATGATGTCTGTCTATGCTCCTACCCATCTCACGCACATCGATGACACTTATGCGAGTGATATCTATCTTCTCCAGGGCATGAATGACCTCATCCACCATTAATATTCTAATGTAGGCTTTAATTAACTTCATCGCCTTGCTCCTTTTTCTCCCGTTTAATCTCCCAGCCCATTAATGCTGCAAATAGCACGGGAATAAGAATGAGATTCAAAGCCGTGGCCGTGATCATCCCACCGACTATTGGAGCAGCAATAGGCTTCATAATCTCGCTTCCTACGCCCCTGGAGAACATTATAGGAAAAAGCGCTAATATTGTGGTCACGGTAGTCATCAGTATAGGTCTAAGCTTCCATTTCGCCCCAGCAATAACGGAATCACTAACAGCTTGGTCTATGGATTTCTCATGGCGTTCCTTTAGATGCTCAATGAGCACTAATCCATCCTCAACAGCAACGCCAAACAAAGCAATATATCCTACCCATACCGCAGTCGAGAATTTATATCCCAGGATGAATTGGAGCAAAATTCCCCCCGTGAACGCAAATGGCAGAGCAGAAAAAACTAGCAGTGCCAAAGAGATTGTACGGAACTCCATGTAAAGAAGCACAAAGATTAAAAACAGACAGAGGGGTAACACAATCATGAATCTTCTTCTGGCCTCCAATTCATATAGATACTGTCCACTCCAAGAAATGAAGTATCCGGGAGGAAATTCGATTCTTTCCTTAACTACTCTTTGTGCTTCTTTCACTACATCTACAACACCTTTTTCCTCTTCATCTACTCCAACGAAAACGCGAACATAAGGGACCCCATTCTCAGTCGATATTTTTGCAGGTCCCGGCACTTTCCTGATATCTGCAATCTGCGACAGAGGAATCTGCGCTCCAGTCCTGGCTGGCACTAACACTCTCTTTAGTGCCTCAACATTATCTCTCAATTCCCTGGCATATCTTACGCTTATCGGATAACGCTCTCTCCCTTCAATCGTGGTGGTGAGATTCATCCCTCCTATGGCTGTCATGATGATCGAATTCACATCAGCTACGCTGATACCGTATCTCGCTGCTTGATGTCGATCAATAGTGATCTCAAGGTATGGCTTGTTGCCTACCCTCTCAGCGTAAGGATTGGCAACTCCCTTTATGTTCCTGATTGTCTCCTCAATTCTTACTGCAATTTCCTCTGCTTTTTTGAGGTCTGGGCCGAATACCTTCACGCCCACCGGCGTCTGAATGCCGGTGGCCAGCATATCAATACGATTACGTATTGGCTGAGTCCAAATATTGGATACACCAGGAATCCTGAGTTGTTCGTCCATCTCCCTGATGAGCTTTTCTCTGGTCATACCACTGCGCCAATACTTCTTTGGCTTAAGCTTAACGACCGTCTCGATCATGGCAACTGGTGCAGGATCAGTCGCTGTCTCTGCTCTACCAAGCTTTCCGACTACCATGTCAACTTCGGGGAGGTCTTTCAAGATTATGTCCTGCTTTCTCATAACCTCCATGACCTGTGTCAGTGAAGCACCCGGAAGCAATACAGGCATGAAAAGAAGATCACCCTCATTCAAGGGGGGCATAAACTCGCTCTGAATGAACGGCAGAATAGAAAGGCATGCAATCAAAAATATCAACGAGATCCCGATAATTATCTTTTTGTGCCCAACAGACCACCGAATGATTGGATCATACCACCTAATTAGGGTTTGCACCAATTTGCCTTGTTCCAGCGAACGCAATTTGCCGCGAATTGCTATACTGATTATAACGGGCAGCAAAGCGATGGCCAGCAAAGCAGCCACTGCCATAACGAAATTTTCGGTAAATGCCAACGGCCGGAACAGCTTCCCCGATTGGCCTCTTAGAAAATATATGTTCGCAAAAGCTATGATGATTATTATAGCTGAAAAGAATATTGGTTTTCCGACCTGCTTGGCAGCAAATCCAACCACTTCTAATCTCGTCTTTGGATCTCTGGCGGGCCCCAGCTCAGCGAGGTGTTTGTGTATATTCTCAGTCATGATGATAGCGCAATCTACCATCACCCCAATAGATAAAGCAATGCCCGAAATAGACATTAAATTAGAGGGCATTTTCAATAAATACATCAACAAGAAGGTAATCAAAATGCCAAACGGTAATATTATAGAGATCACCAAACTGGCCGAAAGATGTCGCAGCATCACGAAGACAACCAACACGGTCACAATGACCTGAAGAATGACGTTCAACCTAAGAGTGGCCGTGGTTCTGCCAATCAGCTCGGTGCGATCATAAAATGGAACGATCTTGACACCTGGCGGAAGACCGGGTTCAATCTCCTCTATTTTTTCCTTTATTCGCCTGATGATTTCTCTTGGATTTTCGCCATATCTCATTAGGACCACGGCACCCACAACCTCAGCGCCCTCTTTGTCCAAAGCACCTCTTCTGAAATCAGGCCCAATAACAACATTTGCCACATTTTTAGCTAAGATCGGCACACCATCATGAGTATCCACCACAATATTTTCTATATCATCAACAGATTTAATGAACCCTAACCCTCTGATTATGAATTCCATTCCTCCCTCTTCAAAGACTTTAGCTCCAACATCTATGTTGCTGTTACGGACAGCCATAATTACCTTAGACAAGGGTACGTTATAGGCAAGTAGTTTATTAGGATCAACTTCTATTTGATACTGTTTCACAAAACCACCTACAGAAGCCACTTCAGAGACACCTGGTACTGAATTAAGCTGATACTTCACATACCAATCTTGCATCGATCGCAACTCTTCTAAATCGTACCCTTCCCCTTCTATGGTGTACCAGAATATCTGCCCTAATGCTGTGGCATCAGGCCCCAAAATGGGGGTTACATCTTGAGGCAAATCTTTTTTAGCCCAATCAAGCCTTTCCAAGATTCTTGTACGAGCCCAATAGAAGTCCACGCCCTCTTCAAATATGATGTTTACCATACTTAAGCCAAACATCGAATTGGAACGAATGACCTTAACCTTGGGTATACCTGTGAGATTGACAGTTAGTGGATAGGTCACTTGATCCTCGACATCTTGAGGGCTCCTTCCTGGCCACTCCACATATACGATGGTTTGGTTCTCTCCTATGTCTGGAATAGCATCTATTGAAGCGTGTTTCAGTGCCCATCCTCCCGCTAAGAGCAAGAGGAGGGTGAAGAAGATCACCAATAGTCGATTGTTAAGACAGAATTCTATAATGCGATTAATCATGCTTACTCTCCAACCTCAATGGCACCCCCATAGACACCAGCGGCCTCTCCTGTGAGCTGAGACTGTGAGTCTATAAGAAAGTTGGCGCGTGCTACAACCTTATCCCCTTCAGCCAAACCTTCCAAAACAGGAAAGAATGGTTCACTTTTTTCCTGTAGCAGTAGTTCCGCCTCTGGGCCCAATTTGACCTCCCGTGCCTCATATCTGCCTGCACTTTGATCGATATACACCAGTTTACGTGTGCCGACATCCAAGATAGCTGATTTGGGCACCGCCAATACGAGATCGCCTTCTATTTTCTTCAAATACATCCCGCATTCAGGACACTCACCGGGTTTTGCTGATATCACCTCAGGATGCATGGGACATGTATAATATATTCCCCTTCTATCGCTTATGGGTGCTTTAATGAAGGCATCGACATACATACCGGGCTTCAACTTCTCATCTGGATTGGGAACATCTACTCGAATCTTAACCGATCGAGTCTTTTCATCAAGATAAGGATTGACAAAAGAAATCGTTCCTGTGAAGACATCTCCGGGATATGCAATGGAAGTTATTTTCACTTCCTGCCCAAGCTTTATCCAGGAAATATCTTCCTCGTATATGTCGGCAAACATCCAAACATAAGATAGGTCTGCAATATGGTAAATGTTTTCCCCCTCCTTCACATATTTTCCCTCTAAAGCTGTCTTATGAATGACCGTACCAGACATGGGGGCATAAATCGTCATGTGCGTTTCTGCTTCTTTCTTTTCCTGCAGCTCCTTAACTTGATTCTCGGTAATTCCCCAAAGAAGAAGTCTTTTCTCAGTTGACTTTACAAGAGACTCTGCGTTTTCGATAACTTCTTGAAGATGGCTTCCCTTTACTTTCACCAAAGTCTCAAGGGCCAAAAGATACTCCTCCTGGGTAGAAACAAGAGCGGGACTATAGAACCATACCAATGGTTCTCCTTGCTTAACGGTTACCCCGGTGAAATCGACAAAGAGTTTGTCAATCCTTCCAGGTACTCGTGAGGCCACATATGCCCATTTCCTTTCGTCATAATCTATCTTACCAACAGTACGGATCTCCTTTAAAAGGGGACGATAGGTTACTTCAGATGTTGCTATACTAGCTAACTTTTGAGCCCGAGGAGATAATTTCAATACCACTTGTCCTTCTTCACCAGGAGCTTCCTCCCCCTTAGATACTGAGACCAAATCCATGTTGCAGATGGGGCATTTTGTCTGCCCCTTTTTGTACTCCTCGGGCATTACCCTGACAGATGGATGCATGCCACAGGTCCAGTAAAGGATGTCTTTTCCCTCTTCTCTCTTGGATTCATCGATCTGGGCCGTTTGTGTGGAAGTCTCCGGCCTTTGGCAAGATACTAATGACAATCCAAGCAGCAGCAGAATTGTGGCAAACAATACTATGTATTTTATATCTCGGCGAGACATGTTAACCTCCTGTCTTGGAGCCCTGTCCAAACAATTTTGCAGCTCGCTTTATTTCGTGAGTCTTACTCCGACTACCCTTTCCAAATTAGCAAAATTTGTTGCGTGGTCCATCAGGATTTTATAGTATTTTAATTTCGTATCCCTCAACATGCGCTCACTGTTCATCAACGTTAAGAAATCAACTTTTCCCGTCTCATAAGCAACAGTAGCGGCTTTCAAAGTCTGTTCAGCTTGAGGTATGATGCTTGTTTGGAACAGATTCACTCTTCTCTCTGTGGTATTAAATTTGGCCAATGCATTCTGAACTTCAAAGAGTACCATATTCCTCATCGCTTGATAAGAGGCTTCTGCGCTTCTCTTTTGGGCCCGCTTTTCTGAAACTCCGTATCCCTTTTTCCAAAACCAGAGGGGGATATTGATTGATAGCATCACACCCCCGGTAGTTTCCGTGTTCATGGCTGTTTCCATCTCTGTTCGCATAAACTTGATACCAAAGTCAGGTAGATATTCCATCTTGGCCAATTTATACGCTGCCATGCTCTTTTCCACTCCATATCCAATAGCTTTGAGCGTTTGTCTATACTTAAGGGCAAACTCCTCAATCTCCTTCCTATTCTTTTCCAATTTGGGAACTGTGAATTCTTCAGGGACCCCTAAGGGGCTATGAGGTGGGCGATTCAAAATGTCGTTTAGTTTGGCCTCGGCAGTTGGCAAATCTTCTTGTTGGAGAGTGATAAGATCATCTGCTAGAAGGGAGAGTTCTACCTGAGCTTTCAATACATCATGTTGCGCCGCTTGGCCTACAGCATACTTGGTCTCAGCTATTTTCGAGAATTTGCGGAGCAAATCCCTCTGTTCTTTTTCGATTTCTATAGATTTGTAAACTAAGAAGAGCCTGTAGTAGGCTGATTTCACTCTAGCAGTCAACTCCTGTTTCTTGGCTTCATACTCCTCCTTGGCTATCATAACTTCGCTTTGCGCCATTCGTCCTTTTAAAGTAAGCTTTCCTGGAAACGGTATTATCTGGGAGATACTCAACATCCTCATTTTGGCGGCTCCCAGGGAATATGAGCCTTGAGGGATCTTCTCGAAGCTTACACCAAGTTGAGGATCGTCCCACCACCTGACTTGTGGCACTTTCGCCTTTGCCGCTTCCCATTTGTTTTCTGCTGCCAAAATCTCCGGATTATTTTCCAGAGTCTCTTTAACTACCACGTCCAGACTCAGCCCCGAAGCAGCATCAACAAATACCCAGGACGCAAGGATAAAACCTGTTGTTATTATACGAACAAAAGTTCTCAATCAGACCTCCAAATTTTGATGCGACGGCTCATTAAACCGCCATGCCATTCTACCAACTGCCTGCATCAGAACCACTTGCTGAATTCCTACTTCACGAACTTATGTTCAGCCTTATCAAAGGCCTCTACAGAGATCGCGAAAGAAATAATGCGCCTTACACTCATCTTCGATCTTTTCGGAACTGCTGCCTCATCGCTCTCTGTGCTACAAACGGAATCCTCGCCCATCTTCATCTTCCCCATCTTCAGAGGCTAGCTGACCTATTTGTCATGTATTTACGTGACGTACAGAATTGCAGTAAAACTCTTTACACGCCAAACAGACTCTTTAATTGCGTTCCTGACCGGGGAATTGCTTTACAATTTCTGTAACGATGGGCTTAAACTTTCTACCCTTTGATAGCTTCTTGTTAAGCTTTCTTAGGAAAAGAAAATAAACCACCGAGAATCCAATACCTCCCAGCACTTTCATATTGTCGTTTTGAGTGATCAGGCTAAGAACGGCAAAGCCGATACCGAAGGCAACAATGGGAAGAAAAAATATTAAAAATGCCGATAGGATTGCAGTTGCAGGATTCATCTCCATCCTCACAGTGTCACCAATCCTTGCACCATGCTCATTTATTGCCTCAGTATATATCTTATCACCATATATCTTATCACCCGATGGACTGCAAGCCGATTGGGCTGCGCAATGACCACAGGCACCTTGCGGCTGAATCACTACCGTTGCCAGATCACCAGATATGTCCACAACTTTGCCTACTTCTTCCATATGTTTCTCTCATCACCTCATGTGAAGCTGATGATAGGCGTGCACGAGTTAGCTAACCTTTTGATACCGACCTCAGAGTATCTATAAGGCGGTGATGTCGCCCCGAAGGAAAAATCTACGCTGTGCTCGCCAGAAATACCGTTGTATCCACGGCCAAGGCAACCCTTTCACCCCGATTGAGTAGAAAACCTAAGGCAATTGCATGAATGCTAGAGACGACTCTTACCGAGTCCTCAGATTGCTATACACCCGCATCAGCTCGTCAACTTTCTCCTGGCGATCCTCCTCGTCGTTGGACCGAAAGGCCGAGAGAACGCAGGTCTCCAAATGGTTCTTGAGGATGATCTCGGCGACAGAATGGAGAGCCGATTCTGCTGCCGCCAGCTGCATGACCACATCGATACAATATCGGCGCTCCTCGATCATTTTCTGGATGCCCCGGACCTGTCCCTCCACTTTCTTAAGACGAGTCAGGGTTTCTTTCTTTGTATCCTGTTCAATCACAATCTTGAATCTCCTAATAGTTCCCACAGGTATAAGGTATAAACCGAGTTAAAAGGTCAGGTTTATTTCCTGCTTTTCCCTTGTAAGCCTGATCAACTCATACTCTCTTCATTTGCCACGATCATCTGTGATATCAAGAGTGTGTGTAACGTCTTTCCCAGACGATACGGATCGATTTGGTCATGGTATCGGCGAATTTGCAGGCACAGGTTGGGAGATTTTCACCTCATGTCTATATCTGTAGTATAGCCAAAGGTAGCTTGGGAGATGCGAAGATGCCACCAACGGTCACAACTTCGCATCCCCTCTTTAAACAACAGGTGCGGCAAGAATGAAAACAACCTAAGAGCTTTGAGAGAATCAAGACTGGCAGCTTTCTCATTAAATCACCTTGCGATCCTCTCCATCAGTGACCGCAGCAACCCCGTCTCTCGGATTCACCGAGGTATTTTTCGGGATGCTCATCGAA
>Ga0111203_105_pt1 | contig 88071 bp, 72 predicted proteins | sample DeeMarSWOR324_28_FD_80373 | JGI IMG/M metagenome (GOLD analysis project Ga0111203, IMG submission 80373) | candidate division Zixibacteria bacterium SM23_81 | reverse complement strand
AAGGATCCCCTTTCGGCCCTTTCTTTTCTCTCCCTGGCTGTGGTTCCCGCCCTGAAGCTCACCGATCGGGGGTTGGTGGATGTGAAGAAGTTTCGTTTGATTGGGTTGTTTGAGGAGCCGTGAGTCGGGGACTGATATTCAGGAATCGTGAATCGGGAATCGGCTATCGTAGGGGTGAGGTCAACTCGCCCCTTTTTAAGTTGCAGTGCTGGAGCAAGAGTTTGGAGATGAGCAATCCGAGGAAGTGTAGATTGTGTATCAGTCGTCGGGCGCGAAGTGCGCTAACTCGACCAAAGATCAGAATTCATCCTCGTTGGTGAGCTTTTTAGATGCGCTGTCCTCATTGGTATGAGGACAGCTTTTCGCCCCAAAACCCGGATCGATATTAACCGGTGATAAAGACCGAATCCTTATCGACGAAACTCCGTATTTGAGGAGTGAGACGGTATGATGCGGTTCATCTGGCTGAGTGCACGACTCTCGCCGGAGAGCCCACAGCCATACAAGGAAGCGATCTAAATGGACGATATCAACCGACATCAGTTCATCGCAAGCATAAGGGATTTGACCGTTGGCGGTCTGGCGCTGATGTAGGGGTGTTCCAAGGATTCCACCTCCCCCATCCAGTCCCAGGATGAGGATGTGCCTACCCAACCGACGACGAAAATAGCCTTATACAGAACGCAGCACCGCACAGAAGGAGTTAAAAAAGTTCTCGAATTGCTTGATTTCCCAACGGTGCAGGATAAGCACGTCGTACTCAAGCCCAATTTCAACACCGCCGATCCGACGCCGGCTTCCACCCACAACGATACCCTCAGACAGCTGGTCCTGGAGCTGCAGGGACGTGGAGCCTCGGCCATCACTCTCGGGGAGAGAAGCTATCAGCGGTTTGAAGAGGTCATCGAACAGAAGGGCGTCGACGGTTTGGCCGCCAAGCTCGGCTTTGACATCGTGAATCTCGAAAGAGACAATAAAACGCTTTGCCAGCGCGATGATCTCCACTGGGAAGAGGGATTCTATGTCCCCAGGACCATTACCGAAGCCGAGTACATCGTATCCACTTGCTGCTTGAAGACCCATGGCTATGGTGGTGTCTTCACCATGTCTTTGAAATTGAGCGTGGGCATCCTACCTGAGCGGCACATGTCCGAGCTGCACGGCTCCGATCACATGAGGGATATGATCGCGGAGATCAACCTGGCCTACTCGCCCGACTTAATCGTCCTGGATGGCATTGAGGCCTTCATCGACGGGGGACCCAGCCAGGGGACGGTGCGCAACGGCGATGTCATGCTCGCGGGCACCGATCGTGTGGCAGTGGATGCCGTGGGGGTGACCATCCTGAAGGATCTAGGATCCAACCGTGTTGATGGGAAGATATTCCAGCAGGAGCAGATCAGGAGGGTGGTGGAGTTGGGGATCGCATCGAGAGTCTGGAACAGATTGAATTTCTCACCCCAGACGAGCCAAGTCGTCAGTATGCCGAAAGGTTGCGATCGATTTTAGCCTCTGGCTGATCAGGAGCGGCTATCGGCGAACCGGGAAGAAAGAAGGACCCTGCTGGGTTCATGGCAGGGTCTTTTATTGCCCGGATTAAGAGTTGGGAGGTGTTTGCCATAAAAAGGATTGCCTTACTTTTTTGTTAACGAGATAGCAGGGGTGCACAGCTATGGCCGCGATGAAAGTTTACAGGGAAGAAACTGGCAGTAGCAGTGGCAGTTGGCAGTAAAAGGATAGTGGAAATACGCAGTGGGCAGGAAGCAAAGTTGATGTTGACCGTGGAGCGACTGTTGAATCGCTCCTTTTTTGTGCTCTGAGCTTGATGTTGGAGATGGGTTGTGGAGCTCCTGGAGCCCTTGTATCCTCGCTTTTTTGAACACATGTGGGGAATGGCTATCTCTTTTTGGGGATATGGAATGGTGTCCCGGTTCCCGAATCCCAAGCATCTAGTGTGGATGAGTTGAGTCTGCTTGCATCCACTGAGGATGGGCAGGAGAGGGAAGCCAACCCCTTTTGATGCTGCTATTCGCCGGATCCCACCACGCTTGACATGTTTATTGCCCAGGACGGCATAAAAATTGCTGCAAATTTGAGTGCCGAATCCATCGGATATAATAAGGGAACATCACCGGTGCGGTGTTGGTCATCCGGGAGGGTATCGGGAGCAAGCAGATATTAGAAGAACTCAAGAAGAGTGTTGAAAAGGAACAGAAACTCCTGGAACAAAGGGTCAACATCATCACATCCTGGGTCGAGATGCGCAAGTATATTGCATCCAGAGCAATATCTATCCAGAGCGATATCTAAAATGAAGCTCATTAAGAGAGAAAACAGAGAATTGCTCGATCTGTCCATTATTTTGATTGTTTCAATTGCTGCAATTGTCTTCGCACTGTTTAGCTTATCCATTCACTTTGTTGATCGGTTTTACAGTTTCTGCGACAGGTATGCCCATTTTCCCGTCCTGAAGTTCCTGATCAATAATGTTATCCTTCTCTCTTTAACCGGCCTACTTTGGTTAACTTACCGCCGCTGGAGGGGAGCTGCTAGAAAACAAAGGGAACTGGAGAGTATTCTCGATAGCATCAACCCGGATGTGCTTGTGGTGGTGGATCCAGATAGGAACATCATCGCGTGCAATGCTTCGGTAAAAAGAATGTTTGGTTACAATGTGGGTGAAGTTATTAGCCAGAAAACTGACATCCTCTATTTTGATAGGCGATCTAATCCCAAGCAACCGCATGAGATATTTGAGGCTCTTGAAAGAAACGGCTTTCATATGGGATTGGCCACAGGGAAAAAGAAAAATGGTGAGACAGTACCACTTGAGATCATTACTGGTAATCTAAGCGGCCGGGGTGGTGCGGTGTTGCTTCTCCGCGACATCAGCGATCGTAAGCGGGCGGAGGAAAAACTGAAGCGAATCTTATCGGAACTGGAACGCTCCAATGCGGAACTGGAACAATTTGCCTACGTGACCTCGCATGACTTGCGTGAGCCACTTCGCAAGGTACAAGCATTCGGTGACCGATTGAAATCCCTATACGAGGAAAGGCTGGATGAGCGGGGGCGTGATTACATTCAGCGGATGCAGAATTCGACAGAACGGATGCAGGCACTGATTAATGGCCTGTTGACCTTCTCTCGGGTTTCAACCAGGGCGCAGCCCTTCGTTCCGGTTGATCTCGCTGATGTGGCGCGAGAGGTGGTGTCGGATTTAGAAGTCCACATCGAACAGGTAGGTGGATCGGTGGAGTTGAAGACTCTGCCAACTATCAATGCCGATCCGATGCAAATGCGTCAACTGTTTCAGAATCTGATAGACAATGGACTAAAGTTCAACAAGAAAGGGGAGCCACCGATTATCAAGGTTCATGGCGTACTCCGCAATGGGCGTTGTCAAATCTTTGTCAAAGACAACGGCATCGGTTTTGACGAGAAGTACCTCGATCGCATCTTCACCGTTTTTCAGCGTCTGCATGGTCGCACCGAGTACGAGGGAACGGGTGTTGGCCTGGCGGTCTGTCGTAAAATAGTGGATCGCCATGGTGGAAGCATCACGGCAAAAAGCGCACCGGGGCAGGGCGCGACGTTTATCGTCACGTTGCCTGTAAGACAAACGAAAGGAGAAAGCACACCATGAAACAAGACAGAAAACCATTCACTATTCTGATAGCCGATGACGACCCGGACGACCGCTTGATGGTCAAGGAGACTTGGGAAGACAATCTTTTGGCCAATGGTTTAGTCTTCGTTGAAGATGGTGAGGAACTCATGGACTACCTCTACCGCCGTGGTAAATACGTTCAATTGAAAAATTCGCCATTCCCAGGCCTAATTCTGCTTGACCTGAATATGCCGAAGAAGAATGGACGGGAAGCGCTCAAAGAAATCAAGGCCGATCCAGATCTGCGGCAAATCCCGGTCGTGGTGCTGACCACCTCAAGAGCTGAAGAGGATATCTATCGCGCCTATAACCTGGGCGTGAACTCTTTTATTACTAAGCCGTTAACGTTCGAAACATTTGTCCATATCATAAAGACCATAGGAAAATTTTGGCTCGAGATTGTCGAGCTGCCAACTCCGTAGAGCCATCATTCTGAGCCTCTCGACAAGTTCAGGGACAATGGGTAAGTGCACACCTTGCGAGTGTTGCAGAGATGACATTTTGAGAGGAAATTGCATGGGTATCGAAATTCGAGAATCGGACCGCGAGATCGTCAGGATCTTGCTCATCGAGGACGATCCCGATGATGTCCTGCTTCTACGCCAGATGCTGGCCAAAGTAGAGGATAATCGGTTCGACTTGGAGTGTGCTGACCGGCTACAGGCGGGCTTAGATCGTCTTGCCCGGGGAGGTATTCATGTCGTTCTCTTGGATCTCTCACTGCCAGACAGCCAGGGGCTAGATACGCTTGTCACGGTCCATGCTCGAGCGCTGGGAGTGCCCCTTGTGGTGCTGACCGGTCTCGATGATGAAATGCTGGCCATTGAGGCTGTGCGAGAGGGTGCTCAGGATTATCTGGTCAAGGGGCAAATTGATAGCAATCTGCTGGTCCGTTCTATTCGCTATGCCATCGAGCGAAACGGGCTTCTGGAGGAGTTGAAACGAGCCCAGCAAAAACAATTAAAGATGAAGAATCAATTTTTATCCCACATCTCCCACGAACTCCGTTCACCCCTGACCGCCATCCGGCAGTTCGTCACGATACTATTAGATGGATTGGCCGGCGATCTCAGCCCCGAGCAACATGAGTATCTGGAGATCGCCCTGAGAAACGCAAACCAACTCCGGGCCATGATCGACGAGCTTCTGGATGTGACCCGCGCCCAAACGGGCAAATTAACCGTTGAGCCTCAACGCATCTCTCTGGCTAAATTAATTGTCGAGGCCTTCGAGGCACTTCAAACGAGCGCCGCCGAGAAGGGCATTAAGCTGTCTTCGAGTCTTGCCGATGATCTTCCCCCCGCCTATGCTGATCCATATCGTGTTCGGCAAATTCTGCTTAATCTGATCGAAAACGGGATCAAACATACGGAGCCAAAGGGAAAAATTACCGTCCGGGTTCAGGTATCAAACGAAGACCCTCACTATCTTTATGCGGAGGTGATGGACACCGGCTGTGGGATCAGCCCCGAGGAGAGCGAGAGGATTTTCAAACCCCTGTATCAGATAGAAAACACCAGCAATACATCCCGAAAGGGCCTCGGGCTCGGCCTCTATATCTGCAAAGACTTGGTCTCACGCCAGGGCGGACGAATCTGGGTCGAAAGTCAATTGGGGCGCGGCAGTACCTTTTTCTTTACTCTGCCTATTTTTTCACTGATGGACCTGATTTCTCCTATTCTTACTCCGGAAAATTTGGAGAGAGGTTCTGCGGCAATTATTAGTGTGAGGGTATTGCCCGTGGAGAAGCTCCCTTCGAGAAAGATCGATGAAAAAGTGTTGCGCAAGGCGAGGGGCGTCGTACAACACAGTATCCTTCCCGATTTAGATGTGCTCTTACCCAGGATAACCAGCGCAGATTCGGGAGAGGTTTTCTTCGTAGTAGCGTGTTGCGATCGGGGAGGTGCTGAGGTGCTGGTACGGCGGATAGAGAGGCAGTTAGCGCGCCTCGAAGATCTTCAAAATGCTGGCCTCGACGCGGTGGTTTCCTTCACCATGGTGGATATCCCCTCGACGGGGAACAGCAAGTCCTTGGAACAGATTGTTCAAGAGGTCGGGAGCAACATTGAAGACCTGGTGAACGATCTTCATAAAAAAGAGGAGGTATTCAAATGACCGGGAAAAAAGTCCTCGTCGTGGATGATGATGTGGATCTGCTGCAAGGGCTGCGCGTCCTATTAAACGCCAAGGGCTATAACGTGGTCTTTGCCACTGATGGGCTCTCAACCATTAACACCGCCCGAAGGGAAATGCCAGACGTGATCATCCTAGACATCGGTCTGCCCGCCGGAGACGGCTTCGTAGTCATGGATCGATTGAAGTCCATGCAGCCTCTCGCTTCTATTCCTATTATCATTCTTACTGCCATAGATCCATGCAGCAGTAAGGAGCGGGCCCTCAATGCTGGCGCAAAGTTCTTTTTCCAAAAGCCCTTTGATAACGACGAATTGTTAGCCGCCATCAGGAATGCCACGGGGGAGACTGGGGAAAATTTGCAGGAGCAAATGTGAGGTTATCTTGGAGCCAGCCCTAAGTCAAGGGGGGCTCGAAGCCCTTGTGCTGTCAAACGTTGAAAAGGTGGTGCAAAAGGGGAGGATAGTGTCTCTGAGGGTGAGCGCAAGAGGGGAGACTTTCAGATCTATTCTCGAAAGTGGGTAAGAAGTTCCCCTCAATTTGACATACTGCCATGAGAGGGGTTTTTTTCGTAGTATCACATGGCGTGTGCTAAGCTGGACGCCCTGAGTATCTTTTAAGAACACAGGCAGGGACTCTCCAGCCCTTAAAATATAGCCAAAACAAAGGCCTCAATTCCAGCATGCTGGAATTGAGGCCTTTTCTCTACGGGCAACCTTTCAGCCTTTGTTGATGGGGATCCTCACACACCCCCAGTGCCACCAGAACCCCTTGACTTTGCCCACACTTTTTATTAGCTTACCATTTCGACCACATTTTAGGAGGAAAAGGATTTATATGTCCAAGGTGACCATCATCGGATCGGCTTCGGGCATGCCTGTAGCCAACCGAGCTCATGCTTCCTTCTTGCTGGAGATGAAGGAAGGATCTTATCTCTTCGATGTGGGCGAGGGTTGCGCATCATCTTTAGTTCGTTGCGGCGTCGATCAAAACAAGATCTTCGTGGCCTTTATAACCCATATGCATCCAGATCACTGCGTTGGCCTTCCTATGATGCTGCAGATGATGCACCTGAGCGGCCGAGAGCTCCCCTTCACTGTTTACTTGCCCGCTGAGGCCGTCTCAGCCACCAGAGACTATCTCAGTACCCTCTATGTCTTCCCCGAAAAACTGCCCTTTGAACTTCGGTTAGAGCCCATCAGGCCGAATCCCATCTACCGGGATCCCGAGCTGACCGTTTCTGCCTTTCAGAATAGACACCTCACTGGCTACCAGCAGTTGACAGCCGAGCGACACCCCCAGAGTCACCTGGAGTGTTATAGTTTTGTGATTCTGGTCAATGGCAAGAAATTGGTTTACTCGGGCGACGTTGGGGGTATTGAGGATCTGCGAGACCTGCTGGCCCAAACTGATTTGCTCATCACCGAGTGCATGCACATGAATCCCGAGGATCTACTAGCTGTTCTCGCCGAACATCAGGTCCCCAGGACCGTGTTGACCCACCTACCGATGGAGTTGGAGGGCAAAGAACCCTACCTGTTGCAGCTAGCTCAGAAGCACGGAGTGGAGGATACCCTGGTGGCCTGCGATGGGCTGAGCTTCCATCTTTAATGGGTGTTTTACGGTCGGTCCAGGGGTTCTCCCAGGGGAATCTGCTGTGAATCTTCGCGGTGATCAGAAAAAGGGTTCTAGGCCAAGCCTGCTTCTACACGTGTGCTGCGCTCCATGTGCAACGCATGTCATCGAACTTCTCAAAGAACAGTTTGCAGTCACCGCCTTTTTTTATAACCCGAATATCTATCCGTTTAAGGAACGACTTCACAGAGCCCGAGAGGCTAACGATCTTTGCCAGAAATTGGGTGTGGAGATCATCACCGACGTTGAGAAGTCCCACGACTGGTCCCGACGAATGAAGGGACGCCGGCGAGACCGGGAAGGTGGGTCTTATTGCACAGTATGTTTCCGGATCAGACTGGCCCAGGCGGCGGCTGTTGCTGAACAGGGGAAATTCGATTACTTCGCCAGCACGCTTTCCGTCAGCCCACATAAGGAGGTTCAGATCATCAACCGGGTGGGAAATAAGGTGGCTCGAGGTCTGAGGACCAGGTTCTATTCAGCCGATTTTAAAAAGCAGAATGGCTTTAAGAAAAGTTGCCAGCTGAGCCAGAAGTATGGGCTGTATCGCCAGGATTACTGCGGCTGCGTGTACAGCCTGCGAGAACGGGATGAGAGAAAGGCTCGTGCATCTAATCCTTGCAAAACTGGAGCGAGGGACGAGAAGTGAGGTTTCGGGGCATAGACTACCTGGAGTGGATCATTGGGCTTGACTGGGAGCCCCAATATGATTTAGGGTGCAGCGAACCTCAGCTGGAGGCCTCTGCTCAGGAGATGGGCCTGACCTCAGAGGATATCATCATCAATGGCCACAACGCCTTCGGGTACGATGAGCTGCGAGAATATCTGGCTCGGCGGTACCAGGTCTCACCAGATAATGTCTTGTGTAGTCTGGGTGCCAGCATGGCGAATTTTCTCATCTGCGGAATCCTCATCGAGTCTGGAGACGAGGTCATCGTTGAAAGGCCGGCCTACGAGCCACTGCGAAAGGTTCCCCAACTTTTGGGAGCCAAGGTGCGCAGGCTGGAGCGACGCTTCGAGGAAAAATATAACCTCGACCTGGAGGAGCTGAAGCGGATCGTGACGCGCGAGACGAGTCTCATCGTCCTGTCCAATCTGCACAACCCCTCTGGGGTGTTGTTGCCAGAGGAGTCCTTGAGAGAGGTGGGGGAAGTGGCCGCCTCCGTGGGCGCTCACGTTTTGGTAGACGAGATCTATCTGGAGTTTCTCTTCGATGAGACTCCCCCTTCGGCTTTTCATCTGGGCGAGCCCTTTATCGTCACGAACAGCCTGACAAAGGTCTATGGATTGGGGGGTCTCCGCTTGGGGTGGGCTTTGTGCTCGCCGAGCTTAGTGAAACAAGCGCAGCGGTTGTATATTTCACTGGGTGTCCATAATCCGATCTGCGCTGAAGTTTTTGGCCATAGAATTCTCAGCCGCTCCTTGGGTTGGGAAAGACGGGTGGATGGAATCCAGCGCCGACTTGCTGAAACGACACCTATGGTGGAGGATTTTCTACAGGGGCGCGATGATCTAGCGTGGGTGGAGCCGGCTGGTGGAGTCATGGTCTTCCCTCGTATTAAGGGAAATTTCAGCGGGCGACGGCTGGCCGAATTCTTGCGCGAGCGCTACGACACCTTCGTCATCCCGGGTCATTATTTCGAGGACGACCGTCATTTTCGCTTGGCTTACGGAGCACCTCCCGAGGTTCTGCGTCAGGGGTTAAAAAACCTGGGCTGTGCCCTGGATGAATTGGCCGGGTCCGGAGCATCACAAGGGCGGGTCTGAGAACTCAAAGTCGAAGCAATGGAGTTGCTATGTCTGAACTGCGGCAGAACAGAGCTACGAAAAGATGGGTTATCGTCGCTGGCGAAAGGGCCAGGCGGCCGGACGATTTCAAGGTGAAGGAGGTCTCTAAGTCTCTTCCGGCCCATGATCCCCTCTGTCCCTTCTGCACCGGGAACGAGGCCAAGACGCCCGCGGAGGTCTTGGCTATGCGAGTACCCGGTTCCTCAGCCAATTCTCCCGGCTGGCAATTGCGTGTGGTGCCCAACAAATTTCCCGCCCTCAGGCCAGTAGGGGACCTGGAGCGCCGAGAGGAACACGCCTTTTTTCGCAAAATGGATGGTCTCGGGATCCACGAGGTAATCATAGAGTCGCCCGTTCACAACGAGAACATCGCCACCATGACCTATCGAAAGGTCGAACAGATTATGTTAACCTACCGAGAAAGATACCTCCATTTAGGAGCTGATACTCGGTTTCAGCAGGTGACCATCTTCAGGAATCAAGGGCAGAGGGCTGGCACATCATTGGTTCACCCTCATTCCCAGCTGATCGCCACACCCATCGTTCCCAGCAACACACGTCACCTGCTGGAGGAAGCCATGAGGTATTACGACGACCGGGGCAGCTGCGTCTTCTGCGACATGATTCGCGAGGAGCTCAAGGCTAAGAAACGGGTGGTATTAGAGACGATGGACTTCGTGGTTTTCGAGCCCTACGCTTCCCGAGTACCCTTTGAAACCTGGATTGTTCCCCGAAGGCATAACGCCTCCTTCGGTAATATCTCTCCGGGAGAGGCTCGGAAATGTGCCCGCGTTCTGCGCAGGATTTTGGGCTCCATGTACCAAGTTTTGGGGGATTTCGACTATAATTACATGATCTGCACTGCTCCCTTTAAAGACGCCAACGAGAGCTATTACCACTGGCACATCTCGATTCTGCCACGCCTGACCACCCAGGCCGGTTTCGAGCTGGGCTCGGGCATATACATCACCAGCGCCTTTCCTGAGGATACGGCCAAATATCTGGCTCAATCTATCGGGGTTGGGAGCCGGAAAAAGTGAGAACACCATCCTATAATGGCCCCTTTCTATTCTGTGACTACTGGGCCAGCGTTCTGGGGCTCAGGAGCTTGATCAATCCCCGGCTTCTGGAGCGCGAGGCTCTCTCCTTGGGCCTGTTCAAAAATGGTCTGGATCGTCCCCAGGCTCGCCTGCCCAAGCTGCGCTATTATCTGATCACCTTTATAGCCGGCCCATTGTTTCTAACCTATCATTTAGCTGCCCAGCTGGGTTTTGTGCTGCGCAGCCGGACTAAGGTGGATACTTCCTTTCGGGATGCCATGGCGAAGTTTCAGCTACTTTTAACTGAGGACCAGGAGGATCGGCGCTACGTGCGAGTGACCGATGCTCGAGGAGGTTTGGGCCACAGAGTGCTAAATCCCCATCGAATGAGCGTTATCAGCAGCCTTTTTTATCCCACCTACAAAGTGTTTATCGCCTCTCTGATCACCGTTCTGATCACGGTGATTTTTATCCCCCTGCTTCACGATGTCAATTTCCTCTCAGCCGTCATGCCCTTTTTTGAGGCCCTGGCCTATCCGTTGCTGTTTGCGATTCTGTACCTGATCTTCAGGGATGTGCTGACAGCTCTCCTAGCCCCCATGCCTCTCTTCGCCGTCCGGTTCCTGTTGCGTTATTCCGGAACCATGCCTCCTGAAAATTGGGCTCCTTTTGTGCTGGGCATGGGGGGCTGCGCCCTGGTCTTCTATCTGGCGGAATGGTTTTTTATCCCTCGGCCTCTTCCTCCAGCCCTCTACTTTTACGTAAATGACCCACAGGATCCCAGCTTTCCCTACCGCCCCGAGCACGCTCCCTATTGGCTCAAGGGGCGTTTTTATTGGGTGTGGCGTTTTGTGACCCTCTTTCCCGCCGAGTTGAACAAACCGTGGGAGCCGGACTGGGAACGGCTGGAGGTTTGGGTCAGGGCTGACGCTGGAGAACAGATAGGTATGATCGAATGGCTGGTTACCGATCTTCATTATCGGGAGCTATGGATTAACTACAGGCGCTTGGTGCCAGAAAAGGAGAGAAAGGCACATCGAGAATGGTTGTCTCGTCACTGGCGGGCTGAGAGCCGGGAGGGCACTTGGCTCATCGAGGCAGATGCCCACCTGGTATATCACGCCCAGTTCGTTCGGGGCATCTTTCCCATGCACTTGGGCGCCGGCTGGGTAAGGGAACGCCTGTGGGAATTAGTCAAGTCCGCCAAGATGTACCGAGCTCGAGATAGGCGCCAGGATTTCAGTCAGGTCTTGCGGAATTTAGATGTGGCTGGGGAGGTGATCCTGGGTGAAATTTCCGAGCATCTGCGGAAATTCAGTTTGCGGGATCTTCTCTCAATTCCTTGGGATTACTGGAGATTCCCAGAGGGCGTCACTTCGGCGAAAATCGCCTATCTATACGATTCGGATAGCTCGCAGGGACAAAGACGAGCTCGCGCCAGCGAGCCCGGGCTGCAGATTAAGGAAATCGCTCGCAAGAGCCAATCGGGAGGCTCCCAGATCTAGAAGGGCACCCTTTCACCAGGCGGGCGAATCCCTGTCTTTTTCCGTAAGGAGGTGTATTGTTTGGGCCTTACGCTGCTGTTTTTCTTCATCGTGGTCTCATTTCTCATCGTGAGAGTGGGAGCTGTGGCTCTGGAACTATCGGGATTGCAGAGGAACAAGGCGCGCTTTCAAGCTCTCTCAGCCTTCACGGGGACAGGATTCACCACCCGGGAGTCGGAGATGATCGTCAACCATCCCCGGCGTCGGAGAATCGTCACTTTCCTGATGATCCTGGGCAATGCCGGGATCGTCTCGGTGATCGCCACCTTCGTCCTCTCCATGGTCTCTTCCCAGGGCATTTTGAGGCCGTCCCTGAAGTTCGTCGGCATCGTGATTTTCGTACTGGCCTTTTTCTGGGTGGTTTCGCGGGAGAAGATCACTAGTGTTCTCACAGAGAAGATCAAGCAGAAGTTGATGACACACATGGATCTGGAAAGGATCACCGTTGAGGAGGTCTTGCACCAGGCTCAGGGTTACGGCATTGCCATCGTAGAGGTTTCCCAGACCAGCAGACTGGCGGGACTTCCTTTGGCCCTCGCAGACCTCCGGAATCAGGGAATTACGGTGCTGTCCATCGAGCGCGATGGGATTCCTATTCCCATTCCCTCTGCCCAAGAGGAGATTCGCCTGGGGGACCGTCTGGTCTGCTATGGTCTGCTGGAGAGCATCCGCGAGCTGGCATTGTGAGCATGGCCTATGTCCAGAGATCACCGATGGATTCTGATTATACAGAAACCGCGCGAGCTCTTGGCCACCTCAAGAGGGTTCTGAAGACTTGTCGTCGCCTATTGATCCTGGCCCATGATAATCCCGATCCCGATTCCATTGCCGGGGCCGTGGCTTTGAAGCATCTGGTCTGGGAGCGATTCGGGATCAGATCCACGGTGAGTTACGGAGGGATTGTGGGCAGAGCGGAGAACAGGGCCATGCTACGCCTGTTGAGGATTAAGATGAGCCCAGTGCACCGCATTCCCCTTCGGCGATACCGCCACATTGCCCTGGTGGACACGCAGCCTAAAACGGGCAATAATTCCCTTCCCCTGGAGCTGGAGCCCACGGTGGTCATCGACCATCACCCCCTGCGACGGGACACCAAAGCACCTCTGGTGGACGTGCGCCCGGAGTACGGAGCCGTGGCGACTATTCTCACCGAGTATCTCCAGGAGTGTGGGTGCAAGATACCAACCCCCCTTGCCACCGCCCTGTTCTACGCGATCAGCTCTGAGACACAAGCCTTGGGCAGAGAGGCGGGGGAAGCCGATACCCGAGCCTATCTGTCGCTGTTTCCCCTGGCAAATAAGAAGCATCTGGCCCGTATCCAGAGACCCAGCCTGCCCAAATCCTATTTCAATGTGCTGGACCGCTCTCTGCTCGGCGCCGCCACCTATAAAAATGTGGTCGTGGCCCGGCTGGGGACTGTAAAGGTCCCCGAGCTGGCGGCAGAAGTGGCCGATCTTTTAGTCCGGATGGAGAGGATCACCTGGGCCCTGTGCCTAGCCAGACACGGCGACAGACTGGTGCTGTCCATTCGCACCACAAACGTGAAAGCAAAAGCTGGCCGCGTGATCCAGAGGTTGGTGGGTCGGAGAGGACGAGCGGGAGGTCATAACATGATGGCCGGCGGCTGGTTGGATGGCACTGGTCTGAGCGAGGCCCAAAAGGATAGATTGGAGGAGGAGATGGTGAACAAGTTCCTGGGCCTGGTGGGCCACAGGGAGGTCAGCGTCATGCGTCCTCTTTTGGAGGACGCGGAGGTTTGAGGAGGCCAAAGGTCGTGAATCAGAAAAAAACCAAGCGAATTGGGGTCTTGACTGGGGGCGGAGATTGCCCTGGGATCAACGCGGTGATCCGGGCCGTGACCAAAACGGCCATCATGAAATATGGGATGGAAGTGGTGGGTTATCTGGATGGGTTTTGGGGTTTGATCCATGATAAACACCGTCTCCTGAGTTACGACGATGTCTCGGGCATCCTCACTCTTGGGGGCACGATTTTAGGCGCCTCAAACAGGGCCGATCCCTTTCGGCTTCCTCAGAAGGATTCCGATGGTCTGGGCTTTCAAGACGTTTCCGACCAGGTCATGGAGAATTATCGAAAGCAAGGATTAGCTGCTCTCATCGTTATAGGTGGGGATGGATCTCTATCCATCGCCCAGGGGCTTTTCGAAAAGGGGATGGAGGTGGTGGGGGTGCCCAAGACTATTGACAACGACCTGTCGGAGACGGACGTGACCTTCGGATACGCCTCGGCCGTCTTCAACGCCACCGAGGCCATCGACAAGATCCATACCACGGCTCAGTCTCACCATCGAGTGATGCTGGTGGAGACCATGGGGCGATACGCAGGTTGGATCGCCCTGGCGGCCGGAGTGGCTTCCGGAGGGGATGTGATTCTGATTCCCGAGATACCCTATGACCTGGAGGTGGTCTGTCAGAAGGTGATAGAGCGAAGCAAGAAGGGCAAGCGATTCAGCATCATCGTGGTGGCCGAGGGCGCTAAGCCCAGGGGGGGAGAACTGGTGGTGGATAGGATCGTCGAGGAAAGCACGGATCCCTGGCGGCTGGGGGGCGTTTGTCGGAAGCTGGCTTTGGCCATTGAAGAGAAAACGGGACTGGAGTGCCGGGTGACCGTCCTGGGCCATCTGCAGCGGGGAGGCTCCCCCGTTCCCTGTGACCGTATCCTGGCCACGCGCCTGGGCTGCGCGGCCGTGGATTTTGTTATGAAGAGGCGCTTTGGAGACATGGTGGCCCTGAAAGGTAACCGGATTCTTTCTGTGAAGATCGCCAAAGCTGTCGCTAAGCAGAAGTTGGTTCCGTTGAATCATCCCTTGATCGTCGCCACCAAAGCCATGGGCATCTGCTTCGGGGAGTAAGGGCTCATATGTAGTGCACCTTTCGAAAAATGGGGGCATCTGCGTCACAAGCAGTATAGGCAAAAATAGAGGAAGGATTGTGTGGAAGGGGGGGAAAGATAAATGAAAGACGAGCCCAGAAGAGGAGAAAAACGAGAATTACGCAATTGTGTGATCATAGGAGATATCAAAAGATCCAGAGACTTGGACAATTGGGAGCAGATTTTCAGCGAACTCAAAAGAGCACTTGAGGAGACCAACGAGAGGTTTTCCGACGTTCTCGTTGTGCGTCTGGCACCGACAGTGGGAGATGAATTTCAAGGGGCGATCAAAAATCCTGACAGAGCGATCGAGCTGCTGCATTTCATAAGAGGCAAAATGCCAGTGGACATCTACTGCGGCCTAGGTATTGGCGCTGTGGAAAAACTCCTGGATGCAGAAGTGGGCATGAGGGGAAGTGCATTTTACAGAGCGAGAGACGCCCTACAGCTATGTAAAAAACAAGGCAAAAAAGTTCTCATCAAATCCTCAGACATAGCATGTCTGACAGATGACACACTTAACATGGTGCTCTACTTTATTGAAGTTTTGGAAAACTCATGGACCAAACGGCAACGGGAAATAGCGGAATACTTCAGGCTCCACTCTCATAATACCTATGAGCAGTTGGGAAAACATTTTGGTCTTAAAAAACAGTCGATATCTGACGTGTTAATAGCTGCAAATTGGAAAGTCATCGCTGACGGTAATAACCTACTACAGAAGTTACTTAAAGAACTGTCTTAAGTTGTGGACACAGTCAGGTGAAAATGCCTGATAAACGGAAGTCAGGCAAAAATGCCTGACAAAGATAAGTCAGGCAAAAATGCCTGACAAGCGAGGGTCAAGTAAAAAGGCTTGACAAATGAGAAGTAAAGTTAAAACACTTGACTGCGCAATATACGATGATACAATCAAACTCTGCACTTAAAATAGCGATCTATTTAGGTTCGTACCTGCTAGCCGCAGCAGGGGTGCATTTCGTCGTGACCTTGATTTTAAGGCAGTATCGACTGCCCGACGGCGGATTGAAAAGAGCTGGAGCACTCATCGGGATCTTGGAGAGGACTTTCGTCTTGACTCTCGTTTTAATAGGGGAATATTCGTCTATCGCACTGATATTTACGGCCAAATCCATCGCTCGTTTTGAGGAGCTAAAAGATCGAAAATTTGCCGAATACTACTTGATAGGCACTCTGACGAGCATACTGTGTGCCATGCTCATTGGGATACTCACCAGACGATTGTTAGATGGGATGTAGTGGCATCGAGGCAAAAGGGATTTTTAGGAGCGAATAATATGCTCAAAAAGAAGCGATTGAAGATTCCTGAAAAAAGTGAAGGGGAGGAGATATGCCCATCGTCGATTCAAAAACGGGGAAGGTACGCAAAAGGTATACCCCCGAGGAGCTGGAAGAGGCCTCCCAGTTAATGCGCGGTTACAACATGGTCGCTCTCTGCGCCGCGGGATCCGGCCACTCGGGGGGTACGTTGTCCATTATGGATATCACCGCAGCCCTTTACTTGCACGTGGCCAACCACGACCCCCAGGATCCCTTTTGGGATGGCCGAGACCGAATCATTTGGTCTACCGGACATAAGGCTCCAGCCCTGTACCTGGGATTGGGAATGGCCGGATACTATGATGTCCGGGAAGTGGTCAAGCTGCGTAAGCTCTACAGCCCCTTCCAGGGACATCCCCATTGGTTAAAGCTGCCGGGCGTTGAGGCCTCCACGGGCTCTTTGGGCCAGGGGCTGAGCATCGCTGTGGGCATCGCGCTGGCGGGCAAACTGGACAAAAAAAATTACACTGTCTACGCTCTCACAGGAGATGGCGAGCACCAGGAGGGACAAATCTGGGAGGCCATTATGGAGGCCGGCCATTACAAGCTGGATAATTTGATTAATATCCTGGATAAGAACCGGCTCCAGATAGACGGTTGGGTTGAGGACGTGATGAATGTCGATCCCATCGTGGACAAGTATAAAAGTTTTCGTTGGAACGTCATCGAGATTGACGGTCATAATATGAAGGAAATCCTCAAAGCTTTCCAAAAGGCTAAGGCCTACAAGGGCAAACCCACTGTGATCGTAGCTCACACCACCAAGGGGCGGGGTGTTGACTTCATGGAGAACGTGGCTGGCTGGCATGGCAAGGCTCCCGTCTGCGAGCAGCGAGATGTGGCCTTGGAGCAGATGGGCTTAGCAGGCAAGCTGGACTTGGAGGGGCTTACCAATTGGGCCGAAGACTATCAGGCAGAGGTGGACAGAAAACTCGATGCCAAACAGCCCAAGTTCAGCCGGGATTATTTTTGGAACCGTAGCACGGGCATGAAGGTGAAGATGGATCCCACCCGCAAAGGCTTTGGGCGAACTCTTGAGGAATTGGGCCACGACGAGCGCGTTGTCTGCCTAGGCGCGGACATCTCCGGCTCCATCACCATCAGCAACTTCCACGAAAAACATCCCGAGCGCAAAGGTCGTTTTTTCAGCATGGGTATCGCGGAGCAGAGCGCCACCGGGGTGGCTGCTGGTCTCGCCAAGGAAGGGAAGTTGCCCGTTTTCGGCACTTACGGCGTCTTCGCCTCAGGCCGGAATCTCGATCAGCTGCGGACCACCGTCTGCTATGGAAATTTCAACGTTTTCATAGCAGGGGCCCACGGCGGCGTGTCTGTGGGGCCGGATGGTGCCACCCATCAGGCCCTGGAGGAGCTGTTCCAGATGTGTGGCCTGCCCAACATGCACGTGGAGGTGCCCTGCGACTCCATAGAGACCAGAAGAGCCTGTGAGCACCTGTTATTTCAAGTCCAGGGACCCAAGTATGTTCGGTTTGCTCGGGAAGCCACACCGGTGGTGACCACGCCGCAGACCCCCTACAAGTGGGGTGTGGCCAACGTGATCCGCTATCGGGGCAAACAGGATAACTTCATTGACGCCTTCGAGTGGTTTCTCGCCTCAGCCTATCGCTCCGAAGGTGAGGACTTGGCTATCGTCGCCTGCGGTCCGGAGGTACCTGAAGCCATGCGGGCTGCGTACATCCTTAAGGAGGACTTCGGTTTCGAGTCAAGAGTCATCGACATGCACACCGTGAAACCCTTGGATAAGGAGTCCGTGATTCGGGCAGCCTTGGAAACTGGGCTGGTGATCAGCGCCGAGGAGCATCAGATGGGAGGTTTCGGGAATTGGATCAGCGCCGCCATCGCCCAATCCAAGGAGCTCTATGGCAAGCCCATATTGATGGGCATGATTGGAGTCAAAGATCGCTTTGGCGAGTCCGGTGAGCCCTGGGAGCTGATCAAGGAATTTGAGGTCAGCGGAGAGCACATCGCTCAGCTGGCCAAAGAGTTGGTGGATTTCAGAAAAAAACATCCTTCTGGTTGAAGCCCATAAGCTTTTTAGAAAAGCTATTCAACCGAAAGCAAATCGTGGATGCATATAATAAGCTGGTAGGTAATAAGTTGTAATTTGCTCGAGGATTGGAAAATAGGGTTGACAAACCAGTCGCATTCTTCTATATTGAATACGTCTGTGAAAATATTCACAATCTCTTGTTCAGCAGCTTCGTTTCCAAATTTGATGTCAAAAGAAGGTGGAGGTTGCCATGGTTTCTGAGTTTAAAAATGAGCCATATACCGATTTCAGCACGCCAGAGAATCAGCGCAAGATGCAGGTAGCCCTAAAATCAATCTCCAACCAACTGGGCGAAGAATATGACCTCGTTATCGGGTCCCAGAGGGTGAAAACCGTCGAGAAGTTTTCATCCTACAATCCCTCGGAAAGGGGTCAGGTGGTGGGTGTCTTCCAGAAAGGCACACCCAAAGAGGCTGAGGCAGCCGTCCAAAAGGCCTACCAGACTTTCGAGACCTGGCGTCGGGTGCAGCCCACCGAGCGTGCCGGTTACCTGTTCCGGGCAGCGGAGGTGATGCGCCGCCGCAGATTGGAGCTTGATGCCTGGATGATCCTGGAAGAGGGCAAGAATTGGCTGGAGGCCGATGCCGACGTGGCCGAGGCCATCGATTTTCTGGAGTTCTACGGACGGGAGATGCTCCGCCTGGCCGGTGATCAGCCCCTGACAAGAATTCCCACTGAGAAAAGCGAGTTGGTGTATATCCCCTTGGGAGTGGGTGTGGTCATTCCGCCCTGGAATTTTCCACTGGCCATCTTGGTGGGCATGACATCGGCCGCCTTTGTAGCTGGCAATACCGTGGTTTTGAAACCATCAAGCGATTCTCCCACTATGGGGGCCAAGTTCATGGAGATTCTCGAGGAGATCGGTCTGCCGCCCGGAGTGGTCAACTTCCTCACGGGCAGCGGTGCCTCCGTCGGGGACACCCTGGTGGGTCACGCCAAGACTCGGTTCATCTCCTTCACAGGATCGAAAGAAGTAGGTTTGGGCATTGTAGAACTGGCCGCCAAGACGGCCCCTGGTCAGATCTGGATTAAGCGCGTCGTAGCTGAAATGGGGGGCAAGGATGCCATTATCGTGGACCATGAGACCGATCTGGAGAAAGCCGCGCAGGGCGTTATCGCCTCAGCCTTTGGATTCCAAGGCCAGAAATGCTCGGCTTGCTCCCGAGCCATCGTGGTGGCACAGGTGTACGATCAGCTTTTGGACCTGCTCCGGGAAAAAGCCCAGGCCATCACAGTTGGCCCTGTGATCCACCAGGAGAATTACATGGGCCCGGTGATCAACCAGAGGGCCATGGAGTCCATACTCGATTACATCGAAATCGGCAAAAAGGAAGGGCGGCTGGTCTGTGGCGGCGGCCCGGCGGTTGGCAACGGTTTCTTCATCCAGCCTACCATCATCGCAGACGTGGATTCCCGGGCCAGGATCTCCCAGGAAGAGATCTTCGGACCTGTTCTGGCAGTCATCAAGGTCCGGGACTTTGATCATGCCCTGGAGATCGCCAACGACAGCGAGTACGGTTTGACGGGAGCCGTTTACTCCGATAACAGGGACAAAATCGAGAAGGCCAAGAGGGTCTTCCACTGTGGTAATCTTTACATCAATCGCAAATGTACCGGTGCTCTGGTGGGGGTTCATCCCTTCGGTGGCTTTAACATGTCCGGAACGGATTCCAAGGCCGGGGGTCGAGATTATCTGCTGCTGTATACTCAGGCCAAGTCCATCTCGGAGTTCGTTGGTTGAGCAGGAGGCAGGCAGAAGAAAGCAAGAGGCAAGAGAGGCTGGAAACTTGTTTATGGTTGTGGAAGCTTGTGTGGATGCTGGACACTAGATGCTGGATGCTGGAGGATGCTTTTCGCGCCCCCTAGTCTCCAGTCTCCGCATTTTAGCCTTTGCGATTCTCGAATCTCGATATTTCCATGCAACACAGCAAAGGTTTCTTGCGCATGGCTCTAATCCAGGATATCCAACATCTATCTCAGCAGCAATTACCCCGAGGTCCGCATGGAAAAGATTAAAGTGATCATCATGGGAGCCGCCGGGCGCGATTTCCATAATTTCAACGTTCGTTTTCGTGACGACCGACGGTACCAGGTAGTGGCTTTCACCGCCGCTCAGATACCCGACATCGAGGCACGGAGATATCCACCGGAACTGGCCGGATCCCTCTATCCCGAGGGCATTCCCATTTTGCCCGAAGATGAGCTGCCTCGCCTCATTCGAAAACACGATGTCCAACAGGTGGTTTTCGCCTATAGCGATGTATCTCAGCACTACGTCATGTATAAGGCCAGCCAGGTGATGATCTGGGGAGCCGATTTTTCCCTGTTGGGTACCAGAGTCACCATGCTGGCCAGTTCCAGGCCAGTGATCGCAGTGGGGGCCGTCCGAACGGGATGTGGCAAAAGCCAGACCACACGCCGAGTGTGTGATATCCTGAAGGAGATGGGAAAAAGGGTGGTAGTCGTGAGACATCCCATGCCCTATGGTAATTTGGCCGAACAAAAGGTCCAGCGTTTTGCCACGTATGAGGATCTGGAGCGATACCATTGCACCGTTGAGGAGCGGGAGGAATATGAGCCCCATATCGACCGGGGTAATGTGGTTTTCGCTGGTGTGGATTATGGGATGATTTTACGGGAAGCCGAGAAGGAGGCTGAGCTCATCGTCTGGGATGGAGGCAATAACGATTTTCCCTTCTTTCGCCCCGACCTGTTCATCGTCTTGGTAGACCCCTTGCGACCCGGACATGAACTGGGTTATTATCCCGGCCACACCAACCTGAGGATGGCAGATGTCATCTTGGTGAACAAACAAAATACCGCCAGATTTGAGGATATCGAGATAGTCAAGCAAAACGCCCGGTCGGTGAATCCAGAGGCCATCATCGTCAACGCCTCCTCACCCATCAGCGTCGACCGTCCCGAGATTATCGCCGGCAAGCGGGCCTTAGTGGTGGAAGACGGCCCCACTTTGACCCACGGTGGCATGGAGTTCGGTGCCGGCACTGTGGCTGCCCGCGAATATGGAGCCAGCGAGATTGTGGACCCCCATCCTTACATCGTGGGCACTCTTCAGGAAACTTTTCACATCTATCCCGATATCGGACCTGTGCTGCCAGCCATGGGTTACAGCCGCGAACAGGTGAGGGATTTGGAGCAAACCATCGCCGCTGTGGATTGTGATGTGGTGGTTAGCGCAACGCCCATAGATCTAACTCGAGTCATCAAAATCGACAAGCCCACAGCTCGGGTCCGTTATGAGCTCGAGGAGATTGGCAAGCCTGATATAAAGCAGGTGTTGACCGATTTCCTGACGGAGCTGGAGCACAGGAAGGATTCCAAAAATATAGGAAAGAGAGGAGACGGATGAAGGTCCATGAGTATCAGGCCAAGGAGATTTTCGCCAAGTATGGCATTCCCGTCCCAACAGGCCAAGTGGCCCAGTCGCCCCAGGAGGTCCGGCAAGCGGCAGCTGAGATCGGTTGTCCAGTGATGATCAAATCCCAAGTGCACGTGGGGGGGCGTGGGAAGGCAGGTGGCATCAAGATGGCCCAGACCCCTGAGGAAGCCGAGACCTTGGGAGCGGAGATTTTGGGAATGAAGATTAAGGGGTTGGAGGTGGGCAAGGTTCTGGTCACTCAGGCCGTCGATATTGACAGCGAAGCGTATCTGGGTGTCATTGTGGATAGGAGATCCCAGAAGCCAGTGGTCATGGTCAGCGCCGCCGGCGGGGTGGACATCGAGGAAGTCGCCAGAGAGACACCTGAAAAGATTCACAAATTAACGGTGGATCCTTTGTTCGGACTGCTTCCCTTCCAGGCCAGAAAGTTGGTCTTTCGCATTTACGAGGATCCTAAAATTGCGTCTCAGGCCGCCAAGATACTACAGAAGCTCTATCGCGCCTTTTGGGAATGCGATGCCAGCCTGATCGAGATCAATCCCCTGGTTGTTACTTCCCAAGGTGAAGTATGGGCGGTGGATGCTAAGTTCAACGAGGATGACAACGCGTTGTTTCGGCAGTCGTGGATCGCCCAGATGAGAGACCGCCAGGCCGAAATACCGGAGGAGCTGGAAGCTCGGGAGAAAGGTCTCAGCTTCGTGAAGTTAGACGGCACAGTGGGCTGTGTCGTCAACGGCGCCGGCCTGGCTATGGGCACAATGGATCTCATCAAACACTATGGCGGTGAGCCGGCGAATTTTCTGGATATCGGCGGCAGCTCCAGCCCGGAGAAAGTCACTGCGGCTATGCGCATCCTGCTGCGGGATGCAAATGTCAAGGTGGTCCTGTTCAACATTTTCGGTGGCATCACCCGCTGTGATGACGTGGCCAATGGTCTGGTATCGGCCATCAAAGAGGTAGGTGTGGATTTGCCCATCGTCATTCGGCTCACCGGGACCAACGCCGATGAAGGCAAAGAAATCCTTCGCCGGAATGATCTGGTGGCTGTGGACTCCATGGAAGAGGTTGTACAGAAAGCAATTCAAATGGTCGGGGCATAGCTTCGGCTCATGTCATGTCAAGCCTTGCCAAAGAATCCTTTGGGAAAAAGGGGGGAGTGTTTCAGGCTTCCAGGATCTGGTTGATGTTGGCCGTATGTCTCCCTCTGGTCGTATATTTCTTCACCCTTTGCCCCACGATTTTCGTTGGAGACAGTGGCGAACTGGTGACTGGGGCATATTGTTTGGGCATCGTGCATCCGCCGGGATACCCTCTGTATTGTCTGGTGGGTCGGTTGATGGCCCTCTTGCCGTTGGGCAACGTAGCCCAGCGCCTGAACCTGTTGTCAGCCCTCAGCGCAGCTGTGAGCGCCGGTCTGGTTTTCCAGCTGACCATTCGATTGGGTCGCAGAATGGGGCTGCTGGCAAAAGGAGAGGGAGTTGAGCCGAAAGCCTCCTGGCTTTTTGGGCCTGGTTTATTGGCGAGTTTGTTGTGTGGCTTTGCCCGAACCCTGTGGTCCCAAGCGGTTGTGGCTGAGGTCTATGCCCTCAACCTGTTTCTGTTGCTGTTCTGTTTGCTGTTGCTGATCTGGTGGGATGAAAGGGGAGAGCGACGCCATCTTTTTTTGTTTGCTTTTATCCTGGGTTTGAGCCTGGCGCATCATTCCACCGCAGCTCTGGCAATTCCAGCTTTCCTGTTGTTCTTGTTATGGCACCGCCGCAAGCTCTTTGAAAATGCGAGAGATCTCCCGATTGCGGTCACTTTCCTGATTCTGGGGGGCTCGATCTATCTTTACCTGCCCCTCAGAGCATCGGCCAACCCTCTCTTGGAATGGGGTCATCCCGTCTCAATACGGGGGACGTGGGCGCACATCACCAGGATTTCCTACGGGAGCCTCAGCCAGGGTCCCTTCTCCTGGAGGCTTCTGGGAGATGAAATTGGAGCTTTCTGGCATCTTCTGAATCAACAATTCGGACCATTCCTGTGGGGTTTGGGCTTAGTGGGTCTGGTGGCCCTTTTTCGCAGGGCTAAAGATTGGCTTGCCACTTCCCTCGGTCTCTTTTTGATGTTTGTTGTGGGCGTTGCCCTGCTGTTGAGATTTCCTGTGACCTCTCGAGACATTTACTTGGTTCAGGTTTTCTTCATTCCCGCTTTTGTCATAGTGGCTCTTTGGATCGGGATAGGGAGTGGTTGGTTGATGAGCAGGGTTCTCGTCTTGGCCATCGCTTTGGGTTCCCACCTGCGCCGGCCCCTCGGTGCGGCCATGGGATATTTGATTCCCCTGTTGGCCATCGTTCCCCTATGGGGGAACTTCACAGCCAACGATCGCAGTCAGGAGACTTTAGCCGTCGAGCTGGGACGAAACATCTTGGACACTATGGAGCCCGGAGCCCTGTTGTTTACCAGCAGGGATACTCCTACCTTTTCTTTGGCTTTTGCTCGAATCGTCGAGGGATTGAGGCCTGAGGTGAGCTTGCAGCACACTGGTCAGGCCGATATTTTTCGCCATCTGAATCCTTCTGCCAAACCGCTCAGCTCATCGACCAGAGCCATCTACGGCACCATCCCCGCTGATTTACCCAAAATTCCAGGACTGGCACCATATCAAGTGGGGATCGTATATCAGCTGCGCAAAGCCCCAGCAGAGACGGACGAGCGGCTTAGAATCTGGGATCGCTACAACCTGAGAGGAGTGGCAGAGAGTCGTCACAGGCAGGATTTTTTCCTGTGTGAGCTGATCAGGAACTACGCCACAGCTCGGGGCAATCTGGCTCAGGAATTAGCTCAAGAGGGCCGGTTTCAGCTCGCCTTGAGGGAGGCAGGTGGTGCCTTAGCCATGGATTCCACCTTCTTTGGGGCACACCTGGCCTTGGGGAACATATACTTTCAGAAGGGGGATTACGACCAGGCCACAAGGGCTTATGGCCATGCTCTGAACTGGGCCCCGGAGAACGTTGAGGTCATGAATAATCTGGCTTTGACCAGCCTGCGGATGGGCGATGTGAATGGGGCCATTCAGCTCTATCGGCACAGCGTGGTTGTGGAGCCCCTGGTGGCTAAAACCCACAACGATCTGGGGCTCGCATATAAGGCCGCCGGCCTCTATGACCAAGCCGCAGTGGAGTACAGGCGGGCCATGGAGCTGGATCCGGATTATGGCGATCCGCTGCGGAATTTAGGCGTCGTTTATGCCTATCATCTGGTGGACTATTCCAAGGCCATATCCCTATGGGAGAAGTACTTATACTTAAAACCCCAGGACGAGGACCAAGGGATGATCGCCGACGAAATTCGGCGGATGAAGATTCTGCTGGAAGATAAGTGAGAAAAAAGATGAAAAACCGGCTGGAAAGGAGCTCCAAATTATGAGCATACTCGTTGATAACCAAACTCGGGTGGTGGTTCAAGGAATTACCGGAAGAGATGGGGCCTTTCATGCCCAACAGATGGCCCAGTATGGAACCAAGGTGGTGGCCGGAGTCACTCCAGGTAAAGGAGGACAGGAGGTGGCCGGTATTCCCGTATACAACACCGTATGGCAGGCAGCGGAGGAGGAAAAGGCCAACACGTCTGTTCTTTACGTGCCCAGTGCTTTTGCCAGCGACGCCATCTACGAGGCCGTCGATGCCGGAATTCAGCTCGTCGTGTGCATCACCGAGGGCATTCCCACCCTGGAGATGGTCAAGGTGATGCAGTATCTGTCCGCTGGACAGGCCCGGCTCATCGGGCCTAACTGCCCGGGAATTATCACTCCAGGGCAGGCTAAGGTGGGCATCATGCCGGGCCACATCTTCCAGCCCGGACGGGTGGGAGTGCTTTCCCGAAGCGGTACTCTGACCTATGAGGTGGTTTATCAGCTGACTCAGGCTGGCATCGGCCAGTCAACCAGCATCGGGCTGGGGGGAGATCCCATTATTGGATTCAGGTTCGTGGATGGCCTGGAGCTTTTCGAGGCCGATCCTGAGACCGATGTGGTGGTGCTCATCGGCGAGATCGGCGGCACGGATGAGGAGGAGGCCGCTGATTATGTCTCTCAGCATGTGAGCAAGCCGGTGGTGGCCTTCATCGCAGGCCTGACAGCCCCTCCCGGAAAACGCATGGGGCATGCCGGGGCCATCATCTCCGGCGGTTCAGGGACGGCTGAGGAGAAGATCGAGGCCCTGGAAGCAGCGGGCATCCCGGTTGCTTCTAAGCCAGCCGATATCGTAGGGCTGGTCAAAAAGGCCATGGAGTGAGGAGATCTGTCTGGAGAAATAGTCCAGAAGATCGATATTGCCAAGAAGAAAGATTTAGCGAAGAATGACCCTGAGAAATTTTGTGTGACTTAAGGAGAAAAGCCTTGACAAGTATTAGGTCATTAGGTACAATAAAAAGATAACTTTTCATATTTCTCAGTGTAAAAATACCCATCGGCGAGGTGGAAGAGATGAAATATTGGCGGCGGCCCCTGGATAGCGATCAGGTCAAGGTTCCCCGGGGAGAGATTCACATCATCAAAGATCGCTGTAAGGGGTGCGGATTTTGCGTGGAGTACTGCCCCAAGGATGTTCTGGAGATGTCGGAGGAGTTTAACGTAAAAGGATACCATCCTCCCCGTGTCAAGGATGAAGAGGCGTGTGTCCACTGTCAGCTCTGTGAGATGCTATGCCCGGACTTTGCCATATTCGTGACTGAGAAAGAGGATAAGGAGGCAAAAGTTGAAGGCTGATCCCAAAGGGGTGCTGACCGGTTCCCACTTCCTGGATGGCGACCATGCCTGTGCCGAAGGTGCTCTGGCCGCGGGCTGCCGCTTTTTTGGAGGGTACCCCATCACCCCATCGACGGAAGTGGCCGAGAGGTTCTCTCAAAGATGCCCCCTGGTGGAGGCGATCTTCATCCAGATGGAAGACGAGCTGGGCTCCCTGGCGGCCGTCATCGGGGCCGCCTGGACGGGACGGAAAGCCATGACCGTCACCTCTGGCCCGGGTTTTTCGCTGATGATGGAGCACATAGGGCTGGCTGCCATGTTGGAGACACCTCTGGTTCTGGCCAACGTGCAGCGGGGCGGTCCCTCGACCGGCCTGCCCACTTTGACTGGCCAGGCGGACATGATGCAGGCCCGGTGGGGCTCTCATGGAGACTACGAGATCATCGCTGTGTCACCCAACTCCCCTCAGGAGACCTTTGATTTTACCATCAAGGCCTTTAACCTTTCTGAGAGATATCGTGTTCCCGTCCTGGTGATGCTGGATGAGTGCGTCGGACACATGACTGAGAAGGTGGTTATCCCCCCGGCGGATGAGATCGAAATTGAGCCCAGAAGGTATTACAAAGGCCCTAAAGACAAATATCTGCCCTTCAAGCCTGATAAGGATCTCGTGCCTCCCATGGTGGATGCTGGAAGTGGCACTCGTTTTCACGTCACCGGGCTGACCCACGATTATCGTGGCTATCCGGTGATGAGCGCGGATTGTCAAGAGGAGTTGGTGCGCCGGCTGGTTAATAAGATCCGTAAGAATGCTGATCATATCGTGGAATATGAGGAAGAGCAAACCGATGGAGCTGATGTGGTGGTCATCTCTTATGGCATCACCTCTCGTGTTGCCCTCCGAGCCGTAGATCTGGCCAGACAGGAGGGTATCAAGGTGGGGATCCTGCGCCTGATCGTGGTATGGCCCTTTCCGGAGAAAAGGATCCGGGAATTGGCTGGTAAGGTAAAAGCTTTTGTAATGCCCGAGATCAACTACGGTCAGATGGTTCTGGAGGTGGACAGATGCGCCTGCGGTCGGGCTGAAGTCGCGCTCGTTCCCCATGGCGGCGGTTGGGTTCATGACCCAGAGGACATCTTGCACACAATACGACAGGCCGCAAAGGGGAAAGGGGTTGGGAAGGGAGTTATTGAGTATCCACGTAAAAAAAGAGGCTGAGCATGAGTGCCCCAAAAGTCGCTGAGAGACCGCGCCCGAAAATGAAGGAAGAACCTCATCCCATGGAATCGCTCCTTCGTATGGAGCGCATTCCTCACATCTGGTGCCCTACTTGTGGAATCGGCACCACTGTCACCGCCTTTGCCACGGCTTTGGAGAAATTGGATTGGGATCTGGATAAAGTCTGTATCGTCTCAGGGATCGGCTGTACTGGTAGGGTGGCGGGATACATGAGACTGGATTCCTTTCACACCACCCATGGGCGCCCCATCGCCTTTGCCACCGGAGTGAAGCTAGGCAATCCTGAGCTTAAGGTGGTGGTGTTCTCGGGAGATGGCGATCTCATCGCCATTGGCGGGAATCATTTCATTCACGCAGCGAGGCGAAATATGGACCTGACGGTCATATGCGTAAACAATTTCATTTACGCCATGACCGGCGGACAGGTGGCCCCGACCACACCTCCCACAGGGTATGCCACCACATCTCCATACGGGAACTTCGAGAAACCCTTCAACATCCCTCATCTGGCAGAGTCATGTGGGGCGGTCTATGTCGCTCGGTGGACAGCCCTGCACGTTCGACGGTTGACCAACTCCATAATGGAAGCCTTGCAGAAACCGGGCTTCTCCGTAGTGGAGGTGATCACTCCATGTGCTAATTACTGGGGACGGATCAACAGGCTGGGGACAGGCCTGGACCTGATGAGGTTCTATCACGAAAACTCAATTATCAAACACGGTGAGGACACCCGGAACCTGGACATCGAATTCAAAAAACCCATCGTGGTGGGCAAGTTCATCGATCGGGAGAGACCTACATTTCTGCAAGCTTACAATCAGAGGTTAAGTGAGATACTAGGCGACAAATTTAAGCCGTATGGAGGGAAGGCATGATCGAGATTCGATTTGCCGGGTACGGAGGTCAAGGGATCATCCGATCGGGCATTATCATCGGAAAAGCCGCCTCCCTCTACGATGACAAATTTGCCACCATGAATCAGTCCTTTGGCCCCGAGGCCAGGGGAGGTGCCTGCAGCGCCCAGGTGATTGTCTCGGACGACAGGGTTCTCTATCCTTATGTAACGGTGCCCAACGTCATGGTAGCCATGTCCCAGGAAGGCTATAGTAAATACGAACCTGAGCTCGGCGACGAGGGATTGCTGCTCATCGACGAGGACTTGGTCCGCCCAAAACCGTTGCGGGGAAACATCAAGCTTTATTCCGTCCCCGCCACACGGTTCGCCGAAGAACTGGGCAATCGAATCATCGCCAATGTGGTCATGCTGGGCTTTTTCACGGCCATCAGCGAAGTGGTGACTGTGGAGGCGATGAAAAAGGCCATTCCCACTTTAGTACCCTCTCGATTTGTGGAGTTAAACCTGAAAGCCTTCGACAAAGGTTATGAATATGGCCTTGAGCTAAGAGGTAAGGAAAAAAGGGGCAAAGCGGGAACGGCTGGTCGCTGTTGAGGTTCTCTGCCGATTGATGATCTATTTTGCCGTGCACAGGGACAAACGGGATTCCGGATGAAGTCTAACGATCTGTAGTTGAGTGAGTTCCCACGAGTATCGATCTTTGATGCGGTGTCCTATGGCTTCAGAAACGTCGTTCCAACAGGAATTTGCCATAGAGGGAGGTGATTTCAACAACGCCGGGAGGGCTTCCAGCAGGTTGAGGAACATACTCAAACAGATCGGCATTTCCCCTTTGGTCATCAGGCGAGTATCCACTGCCTCCTATGAGGCGGAGATGAACGTGGTGCTCTATGCACGGCGAGGGACATTGAGCTTTATGGTTACCCCCGAGAAGATCACCATCGTGGTCGAGGATGAAGGCCAGGGTATTGCGGACATCGGGTTAGCCATGCAGGAGGGATATTCCACAGCATCGCGGGAGATTAGGGAGATGGGTTTTGGTGCCGGCATGGGGCTCCCCAATATTAAAAAGAATGCCGATGAGCTGGAGATCAGCTCAGAGGTGGGGCTTGGTACCACGGTCCGGTTTTCTGTCAAAATCTGATCTCTGCCATGTCGCATGAGCAATCGAATTCATTCACTGTATATTGATCCGGGAAAGTGCGATGGTCGGATGGCCTGTCTTCGTGTCTGTCCCACAGAGGCCATTCGAGTAAGAGGGGGCAAGGCACGGATTCTGGAGGATAGATGTATCGACTGTGGCGAGTGCATCACCACCTGTCCTAGCAACGCCATCGTGCCCCTGACCGATTCCTTCACCGACTTCTCGAAGTTCCAGCACGTGGTTGCCATTCCCTCGCCTGTTCTCTATGGGCAATTTTCAGATATCGTGCTTCCCGACCACATCCTGAGCGCCTTAAGGAAGATCGGGTTTGACGATGTCGGCGATGTGGCTCAGGCCTGTGAATTAGTGAGCATGGCCATAGAGGAGTTTTGGGCTCAATATCAGGGTCCCAGGCCGGTCATCTCTGCCTTCTGTCCAACTATCGTCCGCTTGATACAGGTAAGGTTCACAGACCTCTCGGAGCTGTTGCTGCCGATAGAATCTCCCATGGAGATCGCAGCTAGAGAGGTGAAGTTAAAAAAATCTAAAGAGCTAGGTTTGAGCCAGAGTCGCATCGGAGCCATCTACGTGACTCCATGCCCTGCCAAGATGGTGGCCATCAGGCGTCACCCCAGAAAGAAAAAATCATTTTTGGACGGGGCCGTCTCCATAGCGGATGTCTATGGACCCCTTCTCTCGGCCATGTCTGATCAGGAGGCCGTCATCGAGGGTAGGGAGATGCGCAAGGTGAGCGGTATAGGCCTGGGATGGCCCATATTGGGTGGGGTGATCAAATCTTTAAAATTGAAGAATTGTTTGGCGGTTTCGGGGCTTAGCGAGGTGATCAGAATTTTTGAGGAGATCGAAAAAGGGAAGCTCCGGGACGTTGAGTTCATCGAATGTCGCACCTGCCCAGCCGGCTGCATCGGTGGATCTCTGACCGTGGAGAATCCCTATGTAGCTCGGAGCAAGATCGTGAAGCTGTTGGAAATTTTCGGAGAACAACCTCAACAGAATACCGATTACATCAAAAAGCTTTACCGTGCTAAATACTTCTTATTAGACGAGAAATTACAGCTACGACCTGTTCGGCCTTTGGCCGAGGATGTTTCCCAGGCCATTCAGTTGATGAAGCAGAAGCAGGGGATCTACGAAGGTTTGCCCAAGATAGATTGTGGTGCTTGCGGTTCTCCCAACTGTATGGCCTTTGCCGAAGATGTGGTACGAAAAGAGGCCAAACTGACCGACTGCATCTTCGTACTTCTGGAAAGACAGTCAGCGTCATCTGGTGGTTCCGGCCAATCTGCGGAGCATGGGGGGGAGAAAGCCGATGATTCTCAAGGACGTCGTCGAGAAACTCGGTTTAAAGGAAAGAACAGCTTCTGAGAAACTCGCAGTGGAGGTTAACGGGGGCTATGCTAGTGATTTGCTGAGCGACGTGCTGGCCAATGCCCAGCCGGGGAACCTCTGGGTGACCTTACAGGTTCATCAGAACGTCGTGGGCGTCGCTGTGGTGAGGGAGCTGGCCGGGATCGTCATCGTGAATGGAAGGGAGCCGGATGAGGAGACCCTAAAGAGGGCACAGGAGGAGGGAATTCCCATCATGGTCACAAGTCTGCCCACCTTTGATGTGGTGGGCAGGCTATATCAGTTGGGGGTTTCTAGGGCGCCGGGGCGATGAAAAGGTATGTGGCAGATTTGCATGTGCATACGTGCCTTTCCCCTTGCGGCGACCTCCAGATGTCTCCAAGAAAAATTGTGGAGACAGCGCTGAAAAAAGATATCGACATCATCGCCATATGCGATCATAATAGTTGCGAGAACGTCATCGCGGTCATGCGGGCGGCTGTGGGGAGGGATTTAAGGGTGTTGCCGGGAATGGAGGTGACGTCTCAGGAAGAAGTTCACATCATCGCGCTCTTTGAGAATTTGGAAGATGCTCTGGCCATGCAGAGTGTTGTCTACGCTCACCTGTCCGGGGAGAATGACGAGGAAGCATTTGGCATGCAGGTGGTGGTCAATGAGTTCTCTGAGGTGTTGGATTTCAACAAAAGGCTTCTGATAGGTGCCGCGGATCTTTCCATCGATGATGTTGTTCGCTACATCCATCACCATGCCGGGCTGGCCATAGCGGCGCACATCGATCGAGAGGGATTTGGAATTATCGGACAGCTGGGGTTCATTCCGGAGAATCTGGCATTTGATGCTCTTGAGATATCGCCCAGGAGCCCTCTGGACGGGAGGCGAGAAGAATTTGACCGTCTTTCTAACTATGCGCTTATCTCATCCTCGGATGCTCATCATTTAGAGCAGATTGGTCAAGGGACCACCGGCTTTCTTCTGAAAGGCCCCTATTTGAGCGAGATCGAAAAAGCCCTGCGAGGGGTAGAGGGTAGAATGGTCATTCATTGAGGAAATCTTGCAGGACCTTTCGCTACATATATTGGACATCGTGGAGAACTCAATTACTGCCGGGGCAAAGCATGTGGAGATCGCTATCACGGAGGACTTGGAAAAAGATTCTCTTTCGATCGAGATCATGGATGACGGCAAAGGAATGGACAAGAGCTTTGTAAAAAAAGCAACGAGTCCTTTCGTATCGACCAGAACGGAGAGGAGGGTAGGGTTTGGCCTGTCCCTGCTGGCCCAAGCAGCCAGAATGAGCAATGGGAGCTTGACCATCCATTCTGAACCCTATAGAGGAACGAAGGTCAAAGCGGTCTTTCAATACAGCCATATCGATAGACAACCTCTGGGAAACATAGGGGATACGCTGCTGACCCTTATCGTGGGAAATCCCCACGTCGAATTCGTGTATCGTCACCAGAGAGGTGTCAGGGAGTTCAATCTTTGCTCAAGAGACCTGAGGGTTCGATTGGAGGATCTTCTTGTTGTTTCACCCCAGGGATTGCGCAGCCTCCGAGAAAAATTGAAACAGGATTTTCATTGATTCTTCATTCTGATTCTCCAGGGGTAAAGCAGAACGAGAGTGACCAACAGAGAGAAAAGAGAAAAACGCATCATTGCTGGAGGTAAAGATGAAAACAGCTGCTATAGACAGAATCTTGGAGAGGTACCGCGGCGATAGCAGCGCTTTAATAGCCATCTTACAGGATGTTCAGGAAGAATTTCACTACATTCCCGAAGAGGTTGCCATCAGGATCACCGAGGAGCTGGACGTTCCCTTGAGCCGCGTCTACAGTCTGACGACCTTTTTCAAAGCCTTTTCCCTTACGCCCAGAGCGAGATATCCCATTAACGTGTGTCTGGGCACTGCTTGTCATGTAAAGGGTGCTCCCCGCATCCTGGAAAAGCTGGAACGGGATTTAGGGATCAAAACTGGCCAGACAACGCCAGATAGAACTTTTGGTCTGGAGGCCGTCCGTTGCGTTGGCTGTTGTGGCCTGGCACCCGTTGTCACAGTGGGAGAAGATCTTTACGGACAGGTGGAGCCTGCCCAGCTGTCCAGGATTCTGAAGAAATACAAAGAAGCTGGCTCGAAGAGCTGAGCCTTCTTTTTCATTGCCTGAAAGTGGCATTCATCAGTCGCAGAGGTGTCGGAAATGCCGAAGCTGACATTGGATGATCTACGAAAAATCCAAGAGAAATCTCGAAGGATGACTATGTTGCGCGAAGGCGCTGGGAAAGCCAAGATCACTGTGCATATGGGCACATGCGGCATAGCGGCAGGCGCCAGGGATATCATGGTCGCTTTCCTGGATGAAATTGAAAAAAAGGATGCCAAGGACGTCATCATAACGACTTCTGGCTGTGCCGGCCTGTGCAGTCGAGAGCCCATGGCTACCGTGGAATTGGCGGGCCAAGCTCCCGTCAAGTACGTCGATTTGACACCGGAAAAAGCGCGCACGATCTTCACCGATCACGTGCTCAAAGGGAAGATAGTGATGGAGTATGCCCTCGCCTTGGGTAGCGAGAGGACATTTTAGTCGTAGGCGGGAGAGAACACCTTGAAAACATATCGCTCATACTGTATGGTCTGTGCAGGCACAGCTTGTGTCTCAAACAGGTCTTTCCACATTAAGGAAGCGCTGGAGCGTGAAATCGAAAAACAAGGGCTCCAGGATGAGATTGCCGTGGTAACCACGGGCTGCAACGGCTTCTGCGCTGTGGGCCCCCTGGTGGTCGTTCACCCCGAGGGCATCTTTTACCAGCAGCTCAGGGAGGAAGACATCCCCTACGTGGTGGAGGAGCATTTCCTAAAGGGTCGGCCGGTGAAGAGGCTCATGTATTCGCCTCCAGGTGAACAGACCCCCATTCCGAAGATGAACGACATCGGCTTCTTCAAGCAGCAGCGCCTGATAGCTTTGCGAAACAGGGGACTGATCGATCCAGAGCGCATCGACGAGTACATCGCCAGGGATGGCTATTTTGGTTTGGCCAAGGCCTTGAAGATGAAGCCCAGGGAGATTATTCAAGAGATCAAGGATTCAGGTCTTCGAGGCAGAGGTGGCGCTGGTTTCCTCACCGGCCTGAAATGGGAGCTGACCCGAAAGGCCAAATCGAATGGCGGCAAATTCGTCCTGTGCAACGCGGACGAAGGAGATCCCGGCGCTTTTATGGATAGAAGCATCGTGGAAGCCGATCCCCATTCGGTGATCGAGGGCCTCATCATCGGTGCCTATGCCATCGGCGCTAATCAGGGTTATATCTATATCCGAAACGAATATCCCCTGGCCCTCAAAAGGTTGATCATCGCTTTGGAACAAGCCCGTAATTACGGTCTGCTTGGCAAAGATATTCTGGGATCCGGCTTTGATTTTGATATCAAGATTGTCAGAGGAGCAGGGGCTTTCGTGTGCGGAGAGGAGACGGCCCTGATGGCCTCTGTAGAGGGGCGCCTGGGGGAGCCGCGGCCGCGTCCCCCCTTTCCCACAGAGCATGGCATTTGGAGCAAGCCGACCAACAATAATAACGTGGAGACTTGGGCTAACGTCCCCAGCATCATCAGGCGCGGCGCTCAATGGTACTCCCAGATCGGCACCGAAACCAGTAAGGGCACAAAGGTCTTCTCACTTGTGGGGAAAATCAACAACACGGGCCTGGTCGAGGTGCCCATGGGAATTACCTTGCGGGAGATCATCTACGACATCGGGGGTGGCATTCCCCATGAAAAAGCCTTCAAGGCCGTGCAAACGGGTGGTCCCTCTGGAGGTTGTATTCCCGCCGAGCTCCTGGATTTGCCCGTTGACTACGAAAGCCTCAGCGAGGCAGGCTCCATGATGGGATCCGGGGGTATGGTGGTGCTGGATGAGGATACCTGCATGGTGGATATCGCTCGATACTTTCTGTCCTTTACACAGGACGAGTCTTGTGGAAAGTGCACCCCATGCCGTGAGGGCACGAAGATGATGCTGCATCTTCTAAAAAAAATTACGGAAGGCAAGGGCACCGAAGAGGACCTGGAAACCCTCGAACAGCTGGCTCATGAAGTGAAAGAAACATCTCTCTGCGGTCTGGGCAAGACCGCCCCCAATCCTGTTCTGACCACCTTGCGCTATTTTCGAGATGAATATGAGGCTCATATCAAAGAAAAAAGATGTCCCGCCCACGTTTGCCGCCAGTTGAACACCTATCGCATTGACCCAGACGCATGCACGGCGTGTGGCCTTTGCCGCAAGGAGTGCCCCGAAGACGCCATCTCCGGCGGTAAAAAACAGCCGCACCTCATCGATCAACAGAAGTGTGTGAAATGTGGTATCTGTTTCGATGTGTGCAAATTTGAGGCCGTGTGCATCGATTGAGGAGGTCCGATGATCTCATTGAAAATAGATGGCAAACTGGTGAAAGCTGAGCGCGGAGCGACCATTCTTCAGGCTGCCCAAAAGCTGGGCCTCGAGATTCCCACCCTCTGCCATCACCCCGCCCTGGAGCCTTATGCAGCCTGTCGTATATGCATGGTTGAGGTCATCAAGGAGAGAAAATCTGAGCTGGTGACCGCCTGTAACACCGCCGTACAGCAGGGTATGACGGTTTGGACGAAATCTAACAGGGCGCTGGCGGCGCGCAAGATGAACTTGGAACTTCTTATGGCCCGCGCTCCCAAGGTGAAGATCATTAGGGCCATGGCCGCGGAGTATGGAATTAAGAAGATACGTTTCCCAGTTGAGAATCCAGAGGAGGACTGCATCCTCTGCGGTCTCTGCGTTCGCGTCTGTGAGTCCGTGGTGGGTGCCAGTGCCATCTGCTTTGCCAATCGCGGTTCAGACCGGACCTGGAGCAAACCTTTTGACAAAGCCTCCGATACCTGCATAGCATGCGGCGTTTGCACCTATCTCTGTCCCACGGGAGCCATACAGATGGAAGCCGAGACCGCTCAACAGTTTCGGGAGCGGCCGGGGGAACACAGGGAGTGCCGTTATTCGCTGATGGGCATCTTGCCCTATGCCCTCTGCGCCAACAGTTTTCGTTGCGCTCAGTGTGAGGTGGACCAGAGGTTTCGGGACCACATGGACACTCACCCCATATTCGTGGCCCGAAACTGCGATCTCGAATCTGTGTCCGCGTACCATGAGTTTCTGAAACGGGTCAGAAAGGAATAGCGTCCATGGGTAAGGTTGCGGAGAAAGAGAGCATTGCCGATATTCGAGCGCTTCTAGAGCAGGAGGAAGTCGTTCTTCATTTTCCTCAGGCTGAGTTGGGTCCTTACACTCTCCGTCGGGTCAAGACCTCTCAGTGCAAGGTGGCCTGTCCTCTGGGCACTGATGTGAAGGGCTACGTCGGTCTCATCGCGGGGGGCGAGTTTAAAAAATCTCTGGAGCTGATCAAAGAAACGAATCCCTTCCCGGCCATATGCGGCCGGGTATGCATGCATCCGTGCGAGCCCGAATGCCACCGGGGTGAGGTCGATGAGCCCGTGGCCATCCGGATGCTAAAGCGCTTTGTGGCCGACTACGAGCTTAAACAGGCCTCGGAGAAACCCAAGGTGAGAGGCGCTAGGAAAACAGGGCAGGAGAGGGTGGCCATTGTTGGTTCTGGTCCGGCAGGTCTCACCGCTGCCAGCGATCTGGCCCGGTTGGGCTTCAGCGTTACCGTTTTTGAAAAGTTGCCCGTGGCTGGGGGGATGCTCTCTGTGGGGATTCCCCCATTCCGCCTTCCCAGGGACGTAATCCAGGCGGAGATTGCCGCCATCGCAGACTTGGGCGTGGACATCCGAACAAAGAAAGAAGTCAAAGACCCCCGTCGGCTTCTTCGCCAGGGATATAAGGCGGTATTCATGGCCACCGGCGCCCATAGAGGGTTGAAGCTGGGCATTCCCGGCGAGGAACTCCAGCATTCTCTCGATGCCCTGACATTCCTGAAGGGGGTTCATCTGGGCTCCGGGGAAAGACTGGGGAACAGGGTGGTGATTATCGGAGCCGGGTATGCGGCCTTGGATTCGGCCAGAACAGCCCTGAGGTTGGGCAGCCGCCATGTAGATGTGATCTTCCGTCGCTCCAAGCAGGAGCTGCCTTATCCCGATCTGGCCAGGGAGGCAGAGAGAGAGGGGGTCAGGCTTCATTGTCATGTTGTTCCCGTTAAAGTATTGGGACGAAACGGTCGAGTTCGAGGGGTAACCTGCGCCAAGATGCGCTCCGGTCCGGCGGATGAGGTGGGCAGAAGACAGCCTTCCTCCATAAAGGGCTCTGAGTTCAGCCTCCCAGCCGACACCGTCATTTTTGCCATCCATCAAGAGCCAGACCTATCGTCTTTACCCAAGAATCACAGCTTTGAGATCTCCCCATGGAACACCCTGGTGGTGGAGCCGGAAACCCTGGCCACGAAGACAAAGGGGATTTTCGCCGGAGGGGACGCCGTCAGCGGACCGAAATCGGTCATCGAGGCCATCGCCGTTGGCCATAAGGCGGCCGCCTCTCTCTATCATTATCTCAAAGGCAAAGAACTGAAGCCTGCTCCAAAAGATCCTGGAGAGCGACAGGCCGAGGTGGTCATCGAGGACTGGGTGCCCGAGCACAAAAACCGCATGCGGACCTTACGGGAAGCTCCCAAGTCCTGGAGAAATCACTTCCACGAGGTGGAGCACCTTCCCTCGGAGGAAAGTGCTCGACGAGAGGCCGGTCGGTGCCTGATGTGCGGTCCTTGTTCCGAGTGCGAGAAGTGCATCGCCGAGTGCCACCAGAAACTGTTGGCCCTCTCCGTTCCTGGGACAACGGGAGAGCAGGTGTTGGTGCGGATTCCCTGGCTTTCTGATCGGTTTCCCAATGGCCATGAGCCCTGGGAGGTCCACATCCAAGGGCCAGCGGGTGAAAGCCTGCGGGCCCTCGCATCACCCGTGGTGTGTCAAGTCTGGGAAGAGCTCTGTCGAGGATGTGCTGAATGTGCCCAGGTGTGTGAGTACGAAGCCCGCAAGATGGTGAGCCGGGAGGATGGGGTGGTGGTCTCCCAGGTGGACCAATCCATTTGTCGGGGTTGTGGTGCCTGTGTGACCGTTTGCCCCACGGGAGCCAGCATTCTGGGTCACTTCACGGAAGCTCGCATCACCGAAACCTTAGAGCATCTTCTGGCCGGTTCGGTCGGTGGCAAAAGAAAAGGTGAAGGCGCCAGGCCGCACATCGTTTGTTTTGGTTGCAACTGGAGCGCGTATCCCCTCCTTGAAAGAGCCGAATTTGAAATTCCGGCAGGCCTGCACCTCATCCGCGTTATGTGCTTGGGAAGCGTCAACTCCGGTTTGATGTTGCGAGCCCTTGAGTTGGGGGCCGATGGGGTTTTGATGTTGGGCTGTACCTCCGAAAAGTGTCACTACAGTTTCGGAAACCGAGTGGCAGAGACGCAGGTCGATATGGCCCATAAGCTGATGCATACCTTGGGAATCGAGAAGCAAAGGCTGCGTCTGGAGACCATCTCCTCCGGGGAGAGCACCAAGCTGAAGAGAATCATCCGGCTATTCGCCACGAAGATGAGCAAATTGGGACCTAACTTGTTGAGGAGCTGAGAGAGGGTCGATGTATGGATGAGATTGCCGAGGCCATCAAACAGACCAAGGCCTATTATTGCCTGGATTGCGGAAAGTGTACCGGAAACTGCCCCGTCTCCCTCTTCGACAAGGCTTATTCCCCCAGGGTGATGGTCAAAAGCGTCATATTGGGAGAGGGCGAGAAGCTGGGCAAAACGCGGTTACTGTGGTCCTGTCTGAGCTGTAAGATGTGCGAGGAGAGGTGTCCCTCCGACGTGCAGTATATTGAGTTCCAGAGGAGAATTCGAGGGGTTTATCGGGATCTGGGTCAGAGGGAGTTTTGCTCCCATGGGGGCGCCTTTCAATCCTTGATGAGGATCATGACTGCTCCGAAATTGAAACAAAACCGGCTGGGATGGTTGGATAAAGATCTAAGCGTTTCCAAAAGAGGTGAGGACCTTTACTTCGTCGGCTGTCTTCCCTATTTCGACGCCTTCTTTGAAGATCTGAATGTCCACACTCTGAACACCGCCCGGAGCACCATCAGAATCATGAATGGCTTGGGCATTAAGCCGATGCTTTTGGAAAACGAGCGATGCTGTGGGCACGATATGCTGTGGGCAGGGGATGAGGATAACTTTAAGAGGCTGGCCGAACACAATCTCAAGGAGATCGAGAAAAGTAGGGCCAAAAGGGTGGTCTTTTCCTGTCCCGAGGGCTACCGCACTTTCAAACTGGACTATCCCCGTTATTTCGGAAAGTTGAAATTTGAAGTTCTCCATCTCAGCGAGCTTATGGCTGGGGGATCGTCGCAAAACCCGCTTTCCCTGGGCAGGCTGAACAAGGCCGTGACCTATCACGATCCCTGCCGACTGGGTCGACACATGGGCTTATACGACCCGCCGAGAGAGCTTTTGAAGTCCATCGGGGACCTTGAGCTGAGGGAGATGTACCACAACAAACACACTGCATTGTGTTGTGGTACCAGCGCCTGGATGAACTGCGATTTGGCCTCCAAGCAGATCCAGATGATGCGCCTCCGGGAGGCCAAGCAAACCGGGGCCCAGATTTTGGTCACCGCCTGTCCCAAGTGCCAGATTCACCTTACCTGCGCGATGAAGGACACACATCTGGGCGGATCTCTGGACATTGAAATTCGGGATTTGGCCACCTTGGTGGCCGACTCCCTGCCCTCATCGAAGAGAAAGAAATAGCCCGTTGCTCTAACGACGGTTTCCAGGTTGGATTGATCGTAGCGAAACTCGAATTATGAATAATGGCTATGGCAATGGCAATAGAAATGACAGTGACAGTTGGCAGTGGCAGTTGGCAGGTTGGGATTTTTAGCTTTTACGATTCACGATAGAAGATCCACGATAAACGTTACCAGCTTCGATACCCATAAACGAGCGTCGATAAGGAAACCACGAATTTAGCAAAAATACAGTGAAAAAAATAAGGAGGAGTAACGCTATGGCCAACAAAAGCTCCCCAGAGGAGATCAGGATTGGCGTTTTCGTCTGTCAGTGCGGGCTGAACATAGCTGGCACAGTGGAGTGCGAAGATGTGGCCAAATTCGCCGAGGAATTGCCCAATGTGGTCTACTCCGACTTTCAGAAGTACACCTGTTCGGAGCCCGGGCAGCAGACCATCAAGGATGCCATCGCCGAGCACAACCTGAACCGAGTGGTGGTGGCCTCCTGTACCCCCAAAATGCACGAGCCCACCTTTCGGGCGGCAGTACAGGAGGCCGGACTCAATCCGTACCTCATGGAGATGGCTAACCTCCGGGAACACTGCAGCTGGGTGCATATCAATGAGCCCAAGAAGGCCACCCAAAAGGCCATGGATCTGGTGGCCATGGCTGCAGCGAGGGCCAAACTCCTTGAGCCGCAGATGGAGACCAAGGTCCCGGTGATTCAGAAAACTATGGTCATCGGGGGAGGGGTGGCCGGCATTCAGGCGGCCTTGGACTTGGCCGACGCGGGCTATCACATCTATCTCGTGGAAAAACAGCCGTCCATCGGTGGGATCATGGCTCAGATCGACAAGACCTATCCCACCATGGACTGCTCTATATGAATTCTGGGACCCAAGATGGCGGATGCCGGTCGGCATCCGAACATAGAGCTCCTGACCCTGAGTGAAGTCCAGAGGGTGGACGGTTATGTGGGGAATTTCAAGGTAACAGTCCTGAAAAAAGCACGGTATGTGGACGAGAAGGAATGCACCGCCTGCGCAGATTGCCTGGAGGTCTGCCCCGTGGTCAAGCCGGATGAATTCAACCTGGGCCTGTCCACCCGCAAGGCCATCTATCAGGAATTTCCCCAGGCGGTTCCCGCCGCCTTCGTCCTGAACATGGAGGACTGTCTGGGCAATGAGCCCATCGCCTGCGGCAAGTGTCTGGAGGCCTGCGAGAAGCGGTGCATCGACTATGACGATCAGGATAAGGAGATCGAGCTGGAGGTGGGCACCATCATCGTGGCTACCGGCATGGAGGTGTATGATCCCACGGAGCTCGATGAGTTCGGCTACACACAGTACGAAAACGTCATCACCTCGTTGGAGTTCGAGCGGCTGATCAACTCGGGAGGACCCACCGAGGGGCACCTCATCAGGCTCACAGACAGGAAACAGCCCAAGACTGTGGCCTTCATCCAGTGTGTCGGTTCCAGATGCGAGAAGAGAGGTAACCCGTACTGCAGCAACATCTGTTGCATGAACACCATCAAGGACACGCTGCTCATCAAGGACCATTGGCCGGAGGTCCAGTGCAAGGTCTTCTACATGGACATTCGCGCCTTTGGCAAGGGTTTCGAGGACCTGTACAAGCGCAGTATGGCCGCCGGGGTACAGTACATCCGGGGCATCCCCGGGGATATCTACGAGGACCCAAAGACGAAAAACCTGATCCTCACCGCGGAGGACACCACCACAAGTGAGCTAAAGAAGCATGAGGTGGACATGGTCATTCTGTCCATTGGAGTGGTTCCTCCTGGGGATATGGACAACACGCAGCAGCAGCTTACGCTGCAACGCAGCGCCGACGGTTTCTTTCTGGAGGCTCATCCCAAGTTGAAGCCAGTGGATGCGGCCACCCAGGGGATTTTCTTCGCCGGGTGTGCAGAGGGACCTAAAGACATAAAGGATTCAGTCACCCAAGCCGGGGCAGCCGCTGCCAGGGCCAACCGGCTGATGAGATCCGGGGAGGTGACGGTGGAGGCCATCACCTCAATGGTTGACCCCGAGCTGTGCACCAGCTGCGGGATCTGCGCCCGGGTCTGTCCCTATAACGCCATCTATGTGGACACCAAGAAGAAGACCCCCGCCGTGGTGGTGGAGGCCGCCTGTGCTGGCTGCGGGACCTGCTCCGCGGAATGTCCTTTCGGGGCCATCACCATGCGGCATTTCACCGATGAGCAGATTATGGCCCAGATCGAGGCCATCCTGGCCGAGAATGCCCAGGACAAGATCGTCGCCTTCGCCTGCAACTGGTGCTCCTATCCCGGCGCCGATCTGGCCGGCACCTCTCGGCTGCAGTACCCGCCCAACGCCCGGCTCATTCGCACCATGTGCAGTGGTCGGGTAGATGAGAGGTTCATCCTAAAGGCTTTTAAACTGGGCGCTCCAATAGTCTTGGTGAGCGGCTGTCACTTCACCGACTGTCACTACATTAACGCTGTCACTTGGACACAGAAGAGAATCGAGAAGCTGTGGGACAAACTGGAATCCCTGGGCATCCGCCCGGAGCGCCTCCAGCTGGACTGGGTCTCGGCGGCCGAGGGCCAGAAGTGGGCTCGGGTGATGCGCGAGGTCGAGCAGTTAAGAGAAGCCGTCACAGCAAAAGAAATCGAGCACACCAAGAGAGTCATCACAGAAGATATGTTGAAGAAGAGAACCAAAAAGGTCAAGGCTAAGGCAGAGGCCGTGGCCTGATATTCCTTGCGAGGTGAATCATGGCAGAGGAAGCCAAATTTAAATGTCTACGATGTGGCCACGGGTTCACGGCTCCATATACTCCTAAGGTCGCAGAGGAGAGGGCCTGTCCAAAGTGCGACAGCAATAGTGTGAGGCGTCTGAAGGAGAAAAAGGACTCATGATAACATCAGCGGGTCTCCTTCTGGGCAGGGTGGGGCCTCTGTTTATTCAATGGCTGAAAATGGCTGATCGATTTTCATAAACCTCCTAGGGGGTGATACTCCCATGTTAGGAAACTTATTCGGACGAAAAGAGTTATTAACGATCTTGTTGGCAGCTGGAGTGCTGATTTTGTGCGTATCGGTGGCACAGGCTCGAGATCCTATGAGTTTGCACGTGCTGTTCACCGGCAATGTCAGCGGCCGGATGGAACCCAGCGGGTGACGGGGCTGTCGCTATGGCGGCGTGGCTCGGAGAGCCACGGTGATTAATGAGAAGCTTGACAGAGGAGCTCCCCACCTGATCGTGGACATCGGTAACTTTGCGCAGGGCAAGGGCTCGACCAATGAACTGAAGGCCAAATACCTGGCCAAAGCCATGGCCCTCATGGGATATGATGCCATTAACTTGGCCCGGGAGGAGATTCTTCTGGGCTCTGGCCAGATACTTGAAATGAGGGACAGAGAACGTCTTCCTCTGATTTCCAGCAACCTCTATAAGAAGAACGGGAATCAACTGCTGGTGCCCCCCTATGTGATTAAAAGAGTAGGCTCATCCAGCTTTTTGGGATTTAAGAGGGGGGGCATTAAAGTGGCCATCATAGGTTTAGTCGACGAGATACGTGGGGGTCCCAAGGGCTCACAAATCTCCAGGGATATGATCATCGCCAAGCCAGAGGATGTGCTTCAGACCACCGTTGAGAGGCTGAGAAAAAGATGCGACGTGGTGATTATCATCTCAGATCTTGACCTCAGACAGGCCACACGAGTGGCCCAAAATGTGAGCGGCATTGACCTCTTCTTTTTCGGCAAGGGTGCCAAAGGAAAGCATACCGAAGAGGTCGACGGGACCATATTCGTGCTGCCGGCGGTCTCCGACAACGAGCTGGGCGACATCGAGTTGATCCTGGATGACCAAAACATGGTGACATCTCATCAGGTGCAATGGACCCTTTTGGATCAGAATGTGGCAGACGACGAGGAGCTCGGTCAATTGGTGATAGAATACAAGACGGCGCTCCAGGAACTCTACCCAACGCGGAGAAAAGCCAAAAGGGAATGATCCCCACGCGATCTGGGAAAGGTAGCGTCTGCCTTCCGTATATCAAGCAGGGGAGACTTTTAAGCCGTGTTTTAGACGTCCCCAGAGGAGACGAGCACGTCTCTGGTGGGGACGTTTTTTTGTTAGGGTCTCCATGAATTGGGCAGTGGGCGAGATCTGGCGTGGCTATCAAAAACAGGAGTGAGTCGTGTCCTCTTCCATTTCCCTTCGAGATTTACCCTCCATTGGAGCATTTTTAGACGACCGCTCCGTGAGGGAGCGCTTCGGTCAATTCCCACGAAAGTTGCTGGCTGAAGCCATGCGTCGGGTAGTAAACCAGTGGCGAAATCTCCTCCGCCAGGGGACAGAACCTTCCTGTGGAGTCTCCCGTGCGGCCTTTCTCGATCAGGTAGAGCTGTTGTTAAATGACATGGCCAGAAATAGTCTACGGCCGGTGATCAATGCCACAGGGGTAATTCTGAACACCAATCTGGGACGAGCTCCCTTGGCCGAAGAGGTCGTTCAGGCCTTGAGTCGAGTCGCCGCTGGCTACTGCAATTTGGAGACGGAGCTGAAGCCGGGAACTCGGGGGCACAGGATGGTCCACGTGGAGGGCTTGGTCACCAAGCTCACTGGGGCGCCATCCGCCATGGTGGTCAATAACAACGCCGCCGCCGTGCTCCTGGTGTTAAACACCTTCGCTAAGGGGCGGGAGGTGATCGTCTCCCGGGGGGAACTCATCGAGATCGGGGGTTCTTTCCGCCTCCCCGAGGTGATGGCCAGCAGCGAGGCTGAGCTGGTTGAGGTGGGCACTACTAACAGGACCTATCTCGAGGACTATAAGGGGGCCGTCACTGAGAGGACCGCCATGCTGTTTCGCAGCCACACATCAAATTACATGGTGGTGGGCTTCACCGCGCGACCGTCCCTTCAAGAGTTGGTCCAGCTGGGAAGAAGGCGGCGCCTGCTGACCGTTGAGGATCTGGGCAGCGGCCTTCTGGCGGGCCTGGAGGAAAGCGAGCTAGGGGACGAGCCTACTGTGGTGGAGGCGGTAAGGTCCGGGGTTGATCTGATCACCTTCAGCGGCGATAAACTTCTGGGGGGACCTCAGTGTGGCATCATTCTGGGACGCCAGAGGCTCATCACTCGGCTACGAAGAAATCCCCTCGCCCGGGCCATCCGGGTGGGGAAGCTCACCTTGACTGCCCTGGAGGCAGTTCTGCGACTCTACGCTTATGCCGACGAGCCCGCAGCGAGATTGCCCCATCTGAAGATGATCCTGCAACCTGTTGCCGAGGTCCGGCGCCGGGCAAAGCGCTTGTTGGGCAAGGTGCGGCCCCTGTCGGGGGATGATCTGGAGGCTAAGCTGGTGGATGGATTCTCGGCGGTGGGGGGGGGTTCCTATCCCGGAGCTCAGGTGCCCACCTGCTTGATCGGCTTGCGTGCCAGGGCTCTTTCTCCTACCCAGATGGCGCAGAGGCTGAGGATGAGTGACCCCCCGGTGCTGAGCAGGATTGCCGGCAATCGGCTCTTGTTGGACCTGAGAACAGTGATGCCCGGGGAGCTGGCCAGCCTGCAGCGCATCGTGGTCCGACTGTGTGAGGAGATTCGAGCGGTCTGAGGCGGAGCGAGGAATTCGATATGGAAAAAGCGGAGCATCCTGGCGTTATTGTGGGCACAGCGGGTCACGTGGACCACGGTAAAACGGAGCTGATCAAAGCCCTCACCGGCGTAGATACTGACCGGCTAGCTGAGGAGAAGAGGCGGGGGTTGACCATCGATCTGGGTTTCGCCTCCCTGGATCTACCCCAGGCTGGCCGGGTGGGCATTGTCGATGTTCCCGGGCACCAGCGATTTATGAAGAATATGCTGGCTGGTGTGGGCGGCATTGACCTGGCTCTCCTGGTGGTGGCCGCCGACGAGGGCCTCATGCCGCAAACGCAGGAGCACTTAGAGATCCTTCGCCTTCTGGGCATTCCCAAACTAGTGGCGGTGGTCAGCAAGGTGGACGCTGTGGATGCGGAGCTGGCCGACTTGGTGGTGGAGGAGATTCAAGATCTCCTGCGGGGGACATATCTGGAGGGCAGCCCGATCCTGAAAGTCTCACCTGTCACCGGGACTGGCTTGGAAGAGCTGATAGCCCTCCTGGACAGTATCATCGTCGCCTTGCCAACTCGAGAGGTGGGCAATCTTCCTCGGTTACTGGTCGACCGGGTTTTCATTCTTCAGGGCATCGGCACGGTTGTCACTGGTAGCCTGACCTACGGGACGCTCTCTCAAGGCGACGAGGTGGTGGTTTACCCTGAAAAGCTAAAGGCTAGGATCCGGCAACTTCATGTTCATCATCAGCTGATGCGCCGAGTTGTGGCCGGCCATCGGGTGGCACTCAACCTGGTGGGTGCAGGCAAAAGCGAGCTACAACGCGGGGAGGTCATATCCACAGAGGGTGCCTTCGAGCCCACCCTGCGGCTGGATGTCAAGCTCGAAGTTGTGGGTCAGGAACTTGTGGTAAGAGATTGGGCTCGGGTACGCCTGTACCTGGGCAGCGCCGAAGTTCTGGCCAGGCTGGTCATTCTCTCTGCGAAAGAGGCTCAGAGCGGCCAGGAGGTCTATGCTCAGCTACGGCTGGAAACCCCGACTGTGGCCTGGTACGGTGATCGCTTTGTCCTGCGAGCCTATTCTCCTCAAACCCTCCTCGGCGGAGGAACGATATTGGATCCCCAGCCCCAGAAGCACAGACGTTTTGATGGCTCGATTCTACAAAGCCTTGAGGCCAGGGCAGGAGGGGATCTGACTAAAATTCTCCTTTCTGACCTGTCCCGCGGGCCCGTGCTGGTCGAGGACATGAAGAGAAATTTGCGACTGCCAGATGAACGCTTGAATGCAACCGTTTCGCAAATGCAGAAACAAGGTCATCTTAGGGTGTTAGGCCCCTTTTTGATGGGATCAGACGCTCTGGAGGGCATGCAGGGTGAAATTCTGTCTCAGATCCAGGAATTTCATCACCGCCACCCTCTTAAAACAGGGATGTCTAAAGAGGAGTTGAAGGGCAAAATTCAATGCCCAGGGCAGCTCGTTGAGGAGGTTCTCTCGGTCCTCGACCAGGTGGAGGTTTCTGGTGATGAGGTACGCCAGAGGGGTCGGGAGATCCGTTTCTCCCCGGAGCAAGATCGGGAGCGGGAGAGGATCGAGACGCTATTCCTGGAACGAAAGTTCAATCCCCCCACAAGGGAAGAACTCCTGGCGGAATATGATTCTAAGGTCTTCTACGCTCTGGCTAAACAGGGGATTCTGGTGGGGCTCACCAAGGAGATATACCTGCATCGTTCTGTCCTGGAGGAGGCGAAGCATCTTATTCGGGAGGAGATGTCCCGACAGGGTCGCATGCGGCTCAGCGAGATGCGGGAGCTTTGGGGGACATCCCGGAAGTTCGCCGTGCCTCTGGCGGAATATCTGGATCAGATTGGCTTTACCAAGAGGATCGGGAACAATAGAGAGCTGGTGAAGGATTAGCGAACAAGAATTGGTCAGCCAGCTGATTTCCTGACTTTCAGTGAGACTTACCATGACGGCTTCGCGGAGCAGGCGGTCCTACTGGGCGGCCGTAATTTCTGTTGTGATCTTTTCCTTGCCGGCAGTGAGTTGGGCCTGGGGTGGTCGGGTCCATCGCTGGGTGAACGAAAAGGCGTTCCAGCATCTACCCATGGAGATGGCCGGCTTCGAACGCTGGTCTAGGATCATCGCTGCTCATGCGAGCGATGCAGATGCTCGCAAAGCCACCGATCCTCTTGAAGGTCCCCGTCACTGGATCGACATCGACAATTATCCCGAGTTTTACGCAGGGTCTCTCTCCCACGACCTGGATTCTCTTCGGGCTCAACACAGTCATCATCTTGACGTCTATGGAAATGGGGTAGTACCCTGGACAATAGCCGGTGTCACCGAAAGCCTGAGCGTGGTCATGGCCGGGGGCGAATGGAGTCAGGCTGTCCTCCTGGCGGCAGATCTGGGCCACTATGTGGCCGACTGTCACCAGCCCCTTCATACCACCGCGAACTACGATGGCCAGCTCACTGGTCACGATGGAGTCCATCTACGTTACGAGATACACATGGTGGAGAGGTACCTGGCCCAGTTGAGGCCCGATTCCAGTCTGGCCGTTTATATCGAGGATCCCCTGGAACACATCTTCGCCACGATCCCAGGCACCTGGATGTATGTAGATAGCATTCTGAACGCGGATCGCCAGGCCAGGAAGCGGTCTCCGACCTATAGCGCGGAATACTACCGAATCATGTGGGAGAAGACGGGCCCCTTCACTATCGGCCAGTTGGGCCAGTCGGCCAGAGTTCTGGCCGATCTATGGTATACGGCCTGGGTCGATGCCGGCCAGCCGGAGTTTCCACCGCCCGCCGAGGTCGAGGTCATCGCAAATCTGGAGCCCGGTCCCGAAACTTTCGATCTGGTCACGGTACAAGGCGTGGTGACCATGGGAAGCGGCGTTCTCGATGACCAGCGTATGAAGGTCTACATTCAAGATCAGTCCGGCCGGGGCATCCTGCTTTTTGACCATCGCCTCCAGGAGGGCATCTCGCGCGGTGACTTGGTCAGGGTGGAGGGGATGGCCCAGGACTACCATGGTCTCAAAGAGATCATCGGGCCATCGGTGACGGTGCTGGAGAGGGGCCATCCATCGCCATCCCCTCAAGTCCTGTCCACCGGAGAGGCCAAGGACTCCCGGTGGGACAACACCCTGATCAGCGTCCGGGGCAAGGTTGTATTCGCCTTGGAGGACGAAAGCTGGACCCGCTTGCATCTGGACGATGGATCGGGAGCTGTTGTGGTGTTGGTCCGAAGCGAGACGGGAATCGACCTGGATTCGGTGAGGGAGGGCGACGTGCTGACCGTCTCGGGAGTAGGTGCCTATCTGATGGAGGAGGGCAGCCGCGCCATTATGCCTGGGTATGATGACCAGGTGTTGCGCGATGAGGTCGTAGGAGAGGCGAAAAGAAAGGATTCAAAGTTTCAGGGCGCACCGTACTCCCACTGAACTTCTGGAATCGAAACTAACGGTTTGAAATGCATCACTTAGAGGGAAGTTCAGTTAAAAAGGTATTGACAACAGGGAATCTAGTGATTACTATCCCATAAGGTTCTCTTCATTTGGTTCCTTTGCAACGCGGAGGCGGATAGGTGCTGGTGTGCCTGCTGGACTTCAAATCCAGTTGGGGGCAATATTTGTCCTCGGTAGGTTCGATTCCTACACGCCTCCGCCAATTTTTGCCCTCAATGGCGCGGCGGGGAACTCAAATCTTTTAATATGAAATCTTCAAGGTCAGCTCGGCAGGGAGGTGTCACGGCGTGGAAGAAGTGGTTCACCTAACCGCCATGACCAAGGCCGCTGGGTGAGCGGCTAAGGTCTGTCAAAAAGACCTGGCGCAGGTTCTGCGCCATTTGCCCACATTCGATGATCCCAACATCATCTTGGGGTACGAAGCTCTAGGGGACGCGGGAGTCTACGTGCTGGACGAGAGGCGAGCCTTAGTCCAGACGGTCGATGTACTCACACCCATCGCAGATGATCCCTACGTATTTGGCCAGATCGCTGCCGCGAATTCCCTGAGCGATGTCTACGCCATGGGAGCCAGGCCACTGACGGCTCTTAACGTGGTTGGTTTTCCCACAAAACTGGACCTTTCTATCTTGGAGAAGCTTATCAAAGGGAGCATAGAGAAGGTCAAGGAGGCCGGAGCGGTCATCATCGGTGGGCACACCATAAAAGATCAGGAGTTGAAGTATGGTCTAGCGGTAACGGGGATTGTGGACAGGGACAAGATCGTGAGCACCACCGGCGCGAGACCAGGCGATGGATTGGTGTTGACCAAACCTCTGGGAACGGGAATTGTGTCCACGGCCCTGAAAGCCGGCCGGGCGTCGCCCCAGACTGTTAAGGAGATCAACGCTCTGATGACTCAGTTAAATCATTCTGCCTCTCAGTGCATGCTGGAGGTGGGCGTGAACGCCTGCACGGACATCACCGGATTTGGTCTGCTGGGTCATCTTCTGCAGATGCTCATGGCCAGTAATGTGGGAGCTCGCATCCTGGTTGAGGAAGTGCCTCTCGTGAGTCGTGCCCTGGAATACGCTCGAGCTGGGTTGGTACCTGGGGGCACAAAGAAGAATTTCGAATATGTTCAGCCTTATACAAAGGTCCTCAACAAAATTGACCCAGTCCTCCACACTCTTCTCTGTGATGCCCAGACTTCCGGGGGTCTGTTGATGGCCGTGACTGAAGAGAAAGCCGGAGACCTCGTGGATCTCCTTCATCGCCACGATATTCTTTCGGCCCGTCTCATCGGGCATGTGATTGCCTCCAAGTCACCGAGTATAGAGCTTAAATGATCATTTCAAGGGGAAGAAAATAGGCATACGCTATTTAGGGATAAAACCACTTCAGCCAGGCGAAAAGTATTGACTTTCATCAAAAAGTTTGTTAAAATAAACTTTCTATGCTTGCTTCTTATGTGAGAGCAAAACTCTATGTGGTGTGGAGCTCTGCTGAATGGAGAGAACGCTGTTGATCATCAAACCGGATGCCGTGGCGAAACGGACGACGGGCAAAATTCTCCATCGTGTCACACGGGAGGGTTACCGACTATGTGCTCTGAAACCCGAAAGGCTCACGCCGGAGACGGCGGGTCAATTCTACCAGGTCCATCGGGAAAAACCCTTCTATAAAAATTTGATAGAATTTATGGCATCCGGTCCTATACTGGTAGCCGTCTTAGAAAAAGACAACGCCATCAGAGACTTACGCAGGCTGATCGGAGCTACAAATCCAAAGGATGCCCATGAGGGAACCATTCGAAAAGAGTTCGCCGAGGACGGGAGCAAGAATGCCGTTCACGCCTCCGACTCACCGCAGACTGCTCGGGAGGAGATCGCTTTTTTCTTTCCAGCCACTCATTTTTCGTGACGGAATAGCCCGAGGTTTTCAGGAATAGTGCTTATGAAGGGCAACTTGAGGAGAAAGGAGGACTGCTGAAAGCTAAATTATCCTTGCCCGCCATCGTCATTGACGTTCGGCGGGAGAGAGCTGTTTGCTCTTGCCCCTTTTTTTTGCCTATTCATCTAGGAAAAGGAGGTTGTTTCATGGCAGCACCTAAATTTGTCGGAGAGGTAGAATGGCCCGTGACCATTCAGTTGGGCAAAGGCCTGGAGGGCGCCATCACCTGCCACTCCAGAATTGGCTATGTGGATGGTGAAAAGGGTTGGTTAGTTTACCGAGGATATAATATCTTCGATCTGGCTGAGCATTCCACTTATGAGGAAACGGCCTATCTGTTGCTCTTCGGCAAACTGCCCACTCAAAAAGAGCTGGACGATTTCAAGGGGAAGCTCTTGGGCTACCGTAAGATCCCGCAAGAGGTCATCGACACTCTCAAGAGCTTACCTAAAGATTGCCATCCCATGGCTGCTCTCAGAACCGGGATCTCGGTGCTTGGTTGCAAAGATACCAAGGCGGATGAGGTCACCGTGGAGAACGACACGGAAATCGCCATCAAGCTGATCTCTCAGATGGCCACTGTGGCAGCGGCCATCGCCAGAATCCGCAAGGGCCAGGAACCGGTCGAACCTGATCCAAGCTTGGATCACACGGCCAACTTCCTTTACATGGCCCTGGGGGAGAAACCTAACGACTTGATGATAAAGGTTATGGACATCTCCATGATCCTCCATGCCGACCATGGGATGAACGCCTCCACCTTCACCTGCATGGTGGTAAACTCCTCCCTCAGCGACCTTTATTCTTCGGTTTGCGCCGGGGTGGGCAGCCTAAAGGGTCCCCTTCATGGTGGGGCCAACGAACGCGCTCTGGCCGAAATGCTGCCTCTTAAGGACGAGGAAGAAGCGGTGGAGTATGTCAGGGACGCCATCGCCAAGAAGAAGAAAATCATGGGTTTCGGCCATCGAGTCTATAAGGCCTATGATCCGCGGGCCAAGGTTCTGGGGAAATATTCTCAAGAGGTGACCGAGAGGATGGGGATGCCCCATCTGTTCAAGATTGCCAGGAAGGTGGAGGAAGAGGTCATCGCCGCCTATGGCGAGAGGGGCATCTTTCCCAACGTGGATTTTTACTCAGGCACCATCTACTACGCTTTAGGCATTGAGGTTCCCCTGTTCACTCCCATTTTCGCTGTAAGCCGTGTCGCCGGATGGGTGGCTCGGGTTCTCGAATACCTGCCCGAGAATCGTATTTTCCGCCCCAGAGCCGTCTATGTAGGAGACATGGAAAAGGAGTACGTTCCCATCGACCAGCGCTAAAACTAGGATCGCATGGGATGGTTTTAGCCGATCTTTCAGTCCATCACCAGAAGATTGGGCAAAGATCTTCTCAAGCACGTTCTTCCCTCTGGCTTTTTGCCTACCGGAGGGAGCTAGAGGGAAGAGGTTTGTCCACTGGAACCGCGGTATATGTTTCGGAGCTCACATGAGATATGGCCGTTAGGATGAGAGCAGCTGCTAGAAATCTCAAAGCCGGCGTATGAGCTTGACTCCAGCCTTCTGATGAGCTATATACCTATTTGAAAGGGCCATGTGCTTAGTTCATTGCCGGGACCGGCGGAAGGAGGGTCACGAGGTGGAAATACAAGTTCCTTACGGCCAGCATGATGTGCTTAGCGTCCGGCTAGATGAGGAGAGAGTGGCTGGGGTAGTACATCCAAATAAAGTGACCGTTGGCGACGAAAATAAAACCCTTGAGGAGGCGTTGAGCCACCCGATCAATTCTAAATCGTTTGACCAATTTCTGGAAGATGCCCGAGATGTATTGTTCATCGTCAACGATGCCACGCGGCCAACGCCCACGGCCAAAATCTTGGAGATATTAGCCCCCCGGCTAATAGGTCGTGAGGTCAACTTCCTGATCGCCACCGGCATCCACCGTGCGCCCACCCCCGAGGAGTACCACCAGATATTTGGCGAGATGTACAGCAAGTATAGTGACCGCATCGTGGCCCACGACGCCAAGCGCGATGAGGACATGGTCTTTATCGGAAAATCCAAGAATGGCACGGAGATGTATGTCAACCGAATGGGCATGGATGCCCATAAGATAGTGATTATCGGGTCTGTGGAGCCCCATTACTTCGCGGGGTATACCGGCGGCCGAAAGGCTTTTCTTCCCGGCATCGCCTCTTACAAAACAATAGAGCAAAACCACAAATTTGCCCTGAAGATGGAGGCCCAGGCCTTGGCTCTGGAGGGGAATCCCGTTCATGAGGACATGATCGATGCCCTCAAGACCATCGAAGACAAAGAGATCTTCGCCATCATGACGGTTTTGGACAGTGAGCATAGAATTTATGCCGCCACCGCTGGGCACATCCACGACTCTTTTCAAGCGGCCATCGAAAAGGCCAACGAGGTTTTCGCTGTGAAAATAGGGTCAAAGGCCGATGTGGTGGTCACTGTGGCTCCCTTCCCCATGGATGTTGATTTGTATCAGGCGCAGAAAGCCTTGGATAACGGCAAGTTGGCTCTGAATGACGGGGGCCTTCTGATACTGGTCGCCAAATGTCGGACAGGAGTGGGTCACGAGACCTTCGCACGGCTGTTGAACAGCTCGGAGAGCCCACAGGATGCCCTCGACCAAATCGAGAGAGAATATAAACTCGGGTATCATAAAGCTGCCAAGATGGCCGAGATTGGATTATGGGCCCAGATGTGCGGTGTTTGTGATCTGGAGGACTCCGTTTTGGAAGGGTGTTTTTTAAAGCCCTATCACGACCTTCAGGAGGCCATCGATCAGGCTTTAGAGGAAAAGGGTCCCGATGCCAAAGTGCTTTTCCTCATGGCCGGCAGCCTTACGGTGCCTATCGTTTGATCAAATCGCTTTGTATCACTTGCTTTGTCTGTCTTAAAAAAGGAGATGCACTCATGAAACCGGAAGTCATCAAGGAATTAAACGAGATCTTCGGGGAAGATAGATGTAAGACCAATCCGTCTGACGTCTACGTCTACGGCTTCGACGCCGGTATCCATCGCAGCATGCCCGACGCCGTGGTCCGGCCTATGAATGTGCAGGAGGTTCAAAAGCTTGTCCTTTTGGCCAATAAACATAAGGTGCCTATAATTCCCCGCGGCGCGGGAACGGCCCTCTGCGGACACAGCGTGCCCATAGATGGGGGAATCGTGGTGGACATGCAGGGCATGAACAAGATCAAGGAGATTAAGGTCACGGATCTGTACTGTGTGGTGGAACCTGGTGTGGTCTGTGACCACCTGAATGCTGCCCTGAAGCCTTACAAGTTCTTCATCCCCGGCCCGGCCAGCAGCGAGGCGGCCACCCTGGGTGGAATGATGGCTTGCAACGCCTCGGGAGCAAAAGCCGCTAAATATGGGGCCACTCGAGACTACGTGTTGGGCTGCGAGGCGGTTCTTCCCACAGGGGAGATCGTCCACCTGGGAGGCAGGTGCTTAAAGAACGCCAGCGGGTACCAGCTGGATCGGCTTTTGGTGGGATCGGAGGGCACCCTGGGCGTCGTCACCGAGATCATCCTCAAGGTGGCTCCCCTGCCGGCCAAGAAGGCGGCTGTGGTTCCTTACTTCGACACACTCAGACAGGCCGGCGAGGTGGTGGCCAAGATCATTGCAGAACCCATCTTGCCCTCCCAGTTGGAGATTATGTCTCAAACCTGTATCCAGGCCGTGAATAAGGCCACCGGGATGTGTCTGCAGGAGTGCGCCGCCATCCTGCTGATCGAGCTGGACGGCCACCCCGCGGCCGTGATCGATGAGGTCAAGGTAGTAAGGCGCATCTGCGAGGAGCTGGGGGCATTGGACATCGATTACACCGAGGACGAGTCCAGAATCGCAGAGTTGTGGAAGGGCCGCAAGCAGATGATCCCCTCCCTGAGTTCCCTGAAGGAGGAATACGCCACGGTGATGCTGGCCGACGATATGGCCGTGCCCATGTCCAAGGTACCAGATGCCCTGGAGGCCTTTCAGGAGATCTCCGACCGGTACGACATCATCATCCCCTCATACGGCCATGCTGCGGACGGGAATCTGCACACCAAAGTGCTCATGGATCCCACCAACCCCGACCACTGGAAACAGGCCGAAAAGGCAGTGACCGAGGTTTTCGAAGCCGTCCTTCGCCTGGGTGGCACCATCACCGGCGAGCACGGCGTGGGCATCACCAAGGCTCCCTACTTGTTCATAGAACGATCAGAGGCCATCGGAGCCCTGAAGGCCATCAAGAGAGCCCTGGATCCTAACAACATCATGAATCCTCACAAAATCCAAGAGTGGGAAGAGGGATTTGTCACTCACCTGCGATATCCCGTGGAGGCCAGCTGATGAAAGTCAAACACCTCAAGAAGTGGAAAAATGAACTGATCACCTGTACCATGTGCGGGTACTGCAAGAACGTCTGTCCCACCTTTCTGGACATCGGTTGGGACTCTGGGTCTGCCAGAGGACGAAACGTTCTGGCCTATGGCATGTTGACCGAGGAGCTGGAGCCCGACGAGGTGGCTGCTCTCAGACTGTATCAATGCACCCTCTGTCTTGACTGCCTCCGCCGCTGTCCCTCCAAGGTCAACGTGCCGGAAATCGTCGAGGCGGCCAGAGCGGACATCGTCGATGCGGGGCTGGCCACTGCGGCCCAAAAGGAAATGATAGACACCGTCAAACAAGCGGGCAACATTTACGGGACCAGCGAGACCCGGGTTCCTCCCCAGGAGGGAGACATCACGCTCTTTTTGGGCTGCCAGTATTTGGAGAGGCCCAACCAGGTTAAGGTGATCCTGAACGTCTTCAATAAGTTGGGAATCAAGCCGAAAATTTTTGAGGAGGTCTGCTGCGGCGTTCCGTTTCGCAATCTGGGTTTCTTCGAGGATCTGGAGAAGCACAAGGAGAAATTTCTGGCCAGTCTGCCCACCCGCGAGTTGGTGACCTTCTGTCCCACTTGCACCCTGTTCCTGAAGGAGGAATACGATCTGCCCATCACCCATGCCACCGAGATCGTCGCGGAGAAGCTGTCCGGAGCCAACCCCAAAAAGCTGAACATCAGAAAGCTGGATATTAAAGCTACTTATCACGATCCCTGTCACCTTGGTCGAGGGATTGAGGTCCACGAAGCTCCCCGCAAGATCTTGGAAGCCATAGGCATTACTGTGAAAGAGATGCCTTTGAACAAGACGACCACCCGTTGCTGTGGAGGGGGCGGTGTCATGTTAATTTCCGATGCGCCCCTGGCTGGAATGGTGGCCAAGAAGCGCATCGAGCAGGCCGCAGCCACCGGCGTCCAGGAGCTGACCACCTCTTGTGCCAATTGTGTGGGGACTTTGCGGACGGCGGCCCAAGCGAGCGGAGAGAGCGGCTCTCGGATGAAGGTCCGCGACATCTGGTACTGGCTGTGGCAGGCCTTGAAATAGCACCATCTCTTGTCTCAAGGGGCAGTTTCGCTCAGACAGTTCTGGAGGGGAGTCATTATGGGAAAGACGATGGCAGAGAAGATCATCGGTCAGCATGCGGGTCAAGAGGTCCGGGCCGGGGATATCGTGGTGGCCAAAGTAGACGTCTGCCTGACGCAAGATGGAACCGGTCCTCTGGCCGTGAGGCAGTTGCAGAAGATTGGACTGGAAAAAGCTGCCCAGCCTGATCGGACGGTTCTGTTCCTGGATCACGCCTCGCCCAGCCCTCGTAAAGAGCTGTCTAACGACCACATGACCTTGCGGGAGTTCGCCCACAAAACGGGAGCTGTCCTCTCTGATATCGGAGATGGGGTCTGTCATCAGGTCATCAACGAGACCTATGTTCGGCCTGGTGATATCCTCATCGGGGCAGATTCTCACACCTGTACAGGAGGGGCTCTGGGCGCTTTTGCCACCGGAATGGGATCCACGGATGTGGCCATCGGCATCGCTCTGGGAAAAACCTGGCTGCGCGTCCCGGAGACCTTTAAGGTGGCGGTAAATGGCAAGTTTCCCAAGGGGGTTTTCGCCAAAGACCTTATCCTGCATCTCATCGGACTCATCGGCGCCGATGGAGCAACTTACAAAGCCTTGGAATTTGTGGGCGAGACCATCACACAGATGCCCATGTCGGAGAGGTTGACTCTTTCCAACATGGCGGTGGAAGCCGGAGCCAAGGCGGGGCTTATCGCCTCCGATGAGACGACTAAGCGCTTTCTCGAAGCCAACGGTCGAGGGGAAGATTTTCGCGTCATAGAGCCAGATCCAGATGCTGAATACGAACGGATTATCGAGCTCGATGCCGCCAAACTGGTGCCCACCGTGTCTTTTCCCCATACCGTCGATAACACCAGGAGTATCGACCAGGCCAAGGGCGTCAAGATCGACCAGGTGTTTATCGGCACCTGCACGAATGGTCGTCTGGAAGATCTCAAAGTGGCCGCCGAGATTCTCAGGGGCAAGAAAAGACATCACCAGACGCGTCTCATCGTGGTGCCCGCTTCGCGTCAAGTCTACCTGGATGCTTTGGAGATGGGCTACATCACCGTCTTCGTCCAGGCGGGAGCCGCGATGATGGCGCCGGGCTGCGGGCCCTGCGTGGGGGTACATCAGGGAATTCTTGGTGATGGTGAAGCCTGCTTGGCCACCCAGAACCGCAATTTCAAGGGGCGCATGGGCAATCCCGAGGCTTTCATCTACTTGGGGTCTCCGGCCACGGCAGCAGCGACTGCCCTGGAGGGGAAAATCGCCGATCCCAGAGAGTATTTTTAAGGGTCTCCACATTTCTATTTTACCCGCAGATTTGCAACTGCTAGTAGGCAGAAGGCAGGAGGCAGTGAAAGACGAGTGGCAGTTGGCAGTGGCAGCTGGTGTTGGGGAGCGAGGCTCATCTCACATCTTCAATTTTCAATCTTCAATGCTTTTTAGCAATTATGCCCCACAGAGGCTCCTGCCTCTGCGGATGGGGCCAGAGGAGCAGGAATCTCTCAGGGACAGATGAGTCGTGAGTCGTTTGGCGGTTTCGAAGCTCGTTACGTTCCTGGTCTGTCGGATATCGAAAGTCGTAGATATCCTGGTCAGAGGTTTTTTCATTCCATTGAGGACAGACGACCCACGTATACCGTTACCAGCTTCGACACCGTTAACCGGTTTCCGACAGACGAGATTCGACCAAGTCTTTTTAACAGGAGCTGTCGAGCATGATACTGAAAGGAAAAGCCTGGAAATTCGGCGATGACATCAGCACCGATCTCATCGCTCCTGGAAGGTACTTTCATCTGCGATCAAATTTGCCAGAGCTGGCCAAGCACGTTCTGGAGGATGCAGACCAAAAATTCGCCAGTAAGATGAACAAAGGAGACTTTGTGGTGGGGGGAAATAATTTCGGCCTCGGCTCCAGCCGGGAGCATGCTCCCACCATTATCAAATTGGCTGGTGTCAGCGCCGTTCTGGCCAAATCTTTTGCCCGCATATTTTTTCGCAATGCCATCAATGTCGGCCTGCCTGTGCTCATCTGCGAAACGGACAAGATCGATCAGGAAGATGCGCTGGAGGTGGATCTGGCAAAGGGCACCATCAAAAACCTTGTCAAGGGCATCGAGCTTAAGTTCTCGCCTCTACCTCAGGTGATGATCACCATCCTGAACGACGGCGGGCTGGCGGCTCATATCCAGAAACATGGGGATTTCAAGCTGGAGTGAGCCCTTCCTCAATCCTTGTCCATTCTGGCTTCACATTCGCGAAGAGCACGATCTCGTCAGGGAGGTTTTGTATTCTCCATGGCAGAGGTTTTTCTGCCCCCTAAGTGAGGAGGAAAGATGATTCAGTTCGACAAACTTCAAACGCCGGCCAAGGGTGATAAAATTAAGATTTCTGAGGAGAAGTTGGTGGTCACTGATACGCCCATCATCCCATTCATCGAAGGAGATGGCATCGGCCCGGACATCATGAGGGCTTCGAAAAGGGTCTGGGATGCCGCCGTCGAGAAGGCATATGGTGGCAAGCGCCGCATCATCTGGTTCGAGCTGTTCGCCGGGGATAAGGCTGCGGAAAAGTATGGCGAGGTGCTGCCCGAGGACACCGTTCGGGCCATCGAGCACTTCATCGTGGCCATCAAGGGGCCCCTGACGACGCCCGTTGGCGGCGGGTATCGAAGCCTCAACGTGACCATGCGCCAGCGGCTCAACTTGTATGCCTGTGTGCGTCCCGTCAAGTACTTCGAGGGAGTGCCCTCACCGGTGGTTCATCCGGAGCGGATGAACGTGGTCATCTTTCGGGAGAACACCGAGGACGTGTATGCTGGTATAGAGTGGAAGGAGGGAACCGATGAGGCCAGGAAGCTCATCGCCCTCCTGGGGGATCAATTCGGGGTGAGCATCCGGGAGGATTCCGGGATTGGCATCAAACCCATCAGCATCACGGGCACAAAACGTTTGGTGCGCAAGGCTATCCAATACGCTCTCGATCGCAAGCTGCCGTCCGTCACATTGGTGCACAAGGGCAACATCATGAAGTTCACCGAGGGGGCCTTTCGGGACTGGGGATATGAGTTGGCCCGTGAGGAGTTTGGCGATGTGACTGTAGCCGAGCAAGAGCTGTGGGAGAGACACGACGGCCAGATGCCTGCGGGCAAAATCTTGATCAAGGATCGGATCGCCGACAGCATGTTCCAGCAGGTCCTGACCAGGACCGACGAGTACAGCGTCGTGGCATTGCCCAATCTGAACGGCGACTATCTTTCCGACGCCTGTGCCGCCCAGATCGGGGGCCTGGGCCTGGCTCCAGGGGCAAATATTGGAGATTACGTGGCCCTGTTCGAGGCCACTCATGGCACTGCTCCCAAGTATGCAGGAATGGACAAGGTGAATCCCGGCTCTCTGATCCTTTCCGGGGTCATGATGTTGGAATATCTTGGCTGGCAGGAGGCGGCTGATTTGATCAACGAGGCCATGGGGCTGGCCATTAAACAGAAAAAAGTAACCTACGATCTGGCCCGGCTGATGGGCGACGTGCCACCCATCAAGACCTCCGAGTTTGGGAGCGCCATTATAGAGAACATGAAGACTTGAGAGAATCTTCAGCGTTTCTTCAGTGCATTTCTGTGAAGTAAGGCTGTGTCGCGCAAGGGACTGGCTGATAAATGCCGTTCCTCTTGGGGGTCTCGGCCACAGGATGGGCCGGGACCTCCGACTTCACAGGGATTTTGGGCTGTGTCCAAGAGCAGCAACAGAGGGAATTTCTAAGCTGGCCATATTTGCTCAGTGTCCGGAGAGAGTATTTGATGAAAAATGGAGATGGCCGCAAAGGCGAGAGGACACCATTGGAAAGAAATGGTCATGGGCCCTTGAACGAGATCGTGTTGATGCGCTCCCTTTCGCCGGAGATCAAGCTGTACAAAGTGAAATCACCCCTCATCGCCAAAAAGCGAAAGGCAGGACAGTTCGTGGTCGTTCGCCTAGATGAGAGGGGAGAGCGCATACCTCTGACCATCGCCGATTCAGATCCTCAGGGGGGAACCATCACTCTGGTGGTCCAGGAGGTGGGTGCCACCACCAAGAGGATGGGAATGTTGCGGGAGGGGGACAAATTGTGGGATGTGGTGGGGCCTCTGGGCAAGCCCACAGAGATCGAGAACTTTGGGAGGGTTGTCTGCGTTGGCGGCGGAGTGGGCAATGCTGTGGTCTATCCTATTGCCCAGGCCATGAAGGCGGCCGGCAACCGGGTCATCTCCATCATCGGTGCTCGGACGAAAGATCTTCTCGTTCTGGAGGAAGAGAATCGGGCAGTGAGCGATGAGCTCTTTGTGACAACCGATGACGGCTCTTATGGAAGGCATGGCTTCGTGACCGATGAGCTGGCCAAGGTGCTCCAGGACGGCCCTCGCGTGGACCTGGTGGTGGCCATAGGACCGGCCATCATGATGAAGGCCGTTTGCGATTTGACCAAGAACTATCATATTCCAACCGTCGTCAGCCTAAACTCCATCATGGTGGATGCCACCGGTATGTGCGGCGCCTGTCGGGTGGAGGTGGGTGGAAAGACCAAATTCGTCTGCGTGGATGGGCCAGAGTTCGACGGTCACCAGGTAGATTTTGATTTGCTCATGGCCCGACTGCGGATGTACCTTCCCGAGGAACAGCAGGCCATGGAAGTTCTGGAACAAAAGGCTGAGGCTCGGTAGTGGCAGGAGACTGCGCCACGTCGTCAGTGGGAAAAGAGGTTGGCTGAGAAAAAGAAGCTGAATTTGAAAAGAGAGCCTATCCCTCGCCAAGATCCTCATTTACGGGCTCATAACTTCGACGAGGTGGCCTTAGGATACAGCGTCGATCAAGCCAAGCGGGAGGCGGATCGTTGCCTGGGGTGTAAAAAGCCCCGCTGCGTCGCCGGCTGTCCGGTGGAGGTGGATATCCCAGGCTTTATTGGGCGCATCCAGGAGGGAGACTTCATCGGGGGGGCTCGGGTCATCAAGGAGACCAACAGTTTGCCGGCCATATGCGGTCGGGTTTGTCCCCAGGAGGATCAGTGCGAGAAGCTCTGTATTCTGGCCAAGAAGGGCGCGGCGGTGGCCATTGGCCGATTAGAGCGTTTCGTGGCTGATTATGAGGCTCAGCATCAGGCTGTAGAGATTCCCCCAAGAGCTCCTTCCACAGGAAAAAAAGTTGCCGTGGTGGGGGCCGGGCCAGCCGGGCTCACCGTTGCTGGCGACCTGGCCAAGCTGGGGCACGGCGTAACCATCTTCGAAGCCCTACACGAACCGGGCGGCGTTCTGATCTACGGCATCCCAGAATTTAGACTGCCGAAGGTCATCGTCAAGAGAGAGGTAGACTACATCACGAGCCTGGGAGTAGAGCTGAAACTGAGTTTCGTCGTTGGCCAGACACAGACCGTGGACGAGTTCCTGAACAGCGGATACGATGCGGTCTTTCTGGGCAACGGGGCAGGTTTGCCCTATTTTATGAACATTCCCGGAGAAAACTATAATGGGGTCTATTCGGCCAATGAATTTCTCACACGCTCCAACTTGATGAAAGCCTTCCAGTTTCCTGAGTACGATACCCCTATCAAAATGGGCCGAAGGGTGGCTGTGGTGGGTGGCGGAAACGTGGCCATGGATTCTCTTCGGACAGCCCTGCGACTGGGAGCCGAGAAAGTCACCTGTGTGTATCGTCGCTCGCGGGCAGAGATGCCGGCCCGGGAGGAGGAGATCGAGAACGCGGAGGAAGAGGGCATCGAATTCAAGTTGTTGACCAATCCAATATCCATTCAGGGGAACGAACAGGGGTGGGTGAAGGGAATGGAGTGCGTCCGGATGGAATTGGGGTCACCGGATGAGTCAGGGCGTCGCCGGCCTGTCCCCATAAAGGGCTCTGAGTTCGTCATGGATGTTGACCAGGTGATAGTGGCCATTGGGCAGGGGGCCAACCCGCTGGTGGCTGCCACCACCTCTGGTTTGGAAACCAATAAATGGGGGTACATCGTCGCCGATCCCTTAACAGGAGTCACCAGCAAGGAGGGGGTCTACGCTGGGGGAGACATCGTCACCGGGGCGGCGACCGTTATTCTGGCCATGGGGGCCGGTCGTAATACGGCCAGGGCCATCGATGTCTACCTGCGAGGCAAAAGGAGTGCTTGAACAAGGCAGTTGTTCAAGGATTCCAAAAGGCCTAGGAAAACACTTGACATTTGAGCTACCATCGATATATTGTGGGAGTCTTTCATGCATATTCGAATCACGGATCTTTCCAAGGGAATCCATAGGCAGTTTCTACAAGAACCGGCCAGCTCCTTGGGTCTGGAAGAGGAAAACCTCCATTTCACGAAACCCGTAGGTGTCCAGTTCACCCTTCAAAAGGTGGCCGATCAAATCGTTTGTCAGGCAGAGGTGAAGGCCATCGCGGAATTAGAGTGCAGTCGCTGTCTGGAGACCGTGGAATGGGAGATCTCAGGAGAAATGACCATTCTGTTGACCTTCTCCCAAGGGCCAGCCCCGGAGGACAGTGAACACGAGGTCAAGATCATTCCGCCGGGAGCCAAGGAAGTGGACGTTTCAGAAGAAATTCGCCAGACCATTCTGCTGTCCATCCCGGAAAAGCCCCTTTGTCGGGAAGATTGTCGGGGACTGTGCCCGCATTGCGGCACGAACTTGAACCAGAGCAGATGCCAGTGCCACATGAAGGTTGAGGATCCCCGCTGGTCGGGCCTTCAGAAGTTATTTCCCAACAAGTCTAAAGGAGAGGGAAGTGGCTGTTCCTAAAAGAAAAGTTTCCAAATCCAGGCGGGATAAAAGGAGGACGCATTGGAAATTGTCCTCTCCCCCATTAACCCCGTGTCCCCATTGTCATCAGCCCAAAATGCCACATCGGGCCTGTCCTCATTGCGGGTATTACAACGAGCGGGAGGCCGTGGCTCCCAAAGCGAAGTAATCACGAGAAGAACCCATGAAGATCGCTATCGATGCCATGGGAGGAGGCAGCACCCCACATCCCATAGTGGAAGGTGTGGTCCAGGCGGCCGGTCTCGTCCAAGAAGGCACGGAGATCCTCCTGGTAGGTCAGAAAGCCATCATCGAGAAAAATCTGCAGAGCCGTTTCATGCCAAGGGGATTGCCCATTTCGGTGGTCCACGCGCCAGAGGTGGTGGCCATGGACGAAACCCCCGCTATTGCCTTGCGCAAAAAACGAGATTCTTCCATCATGGTGGCCGTGGATCTGGTGAAAACGGGGCGAGCCGATGCCATCGTGAGCGCTGGAAACACAGGGGCGATTATGGCGGCGGCGCTGGTGGAATTGGGACGGTTAGAGGGTGTGAGTAGACCCGCCATCGCCTCTTTTTTTCCCACCGAGCGGGACACGGCGGTGGTATTGGATGTGGGAGCTAATGCCAGTTGTAAGGCTTTGCATCTTTATCAATTTGGGGTCATGGGTTCTACCTATGCGAGCTATATCCTGCGCCGCCGACGGCCGAAAGTGGGCTTGTTGAGCATTGGGGAGGAGAGCTCCAAGGGCAACGAGCCCACCATATTGGCCCATCAGATGCTCTCGCAGAGTTCTCTCAACTTCGTGGGCAATATTGAAGGGCGTGATATCCTCCGCGGGAATGTGGATGTTGTGGTCTGCGAGGGGTTTGTGGGTAACGTCATGTTGAAATTCGCCGAGAGCATCGATGGTCTCTTGACGGCTCAGCTGAAACGATATGTCATGGCCAGACTCCGCTATCGCCTGGGCACTCATCTCTTGATGCCGGCCCTGTTAGCCTTTAGACGGGAACTGGATTATGCTGAGTATGGCGGTGCACCCCTTTTGGGCGTTAATGGTGCGTGTATCATCTGTCACGGGGGTTCCTCTGCCAGGGCAATCAGAAATGCCATCGCCGTCGCCCAACAGATGGTTAAAGCAGATGTGAATTCCGGTATTCGTCGTCAGCTCCAAGAAAATGGCGAGATGAGCAATGAGTAGACAAAAGAGAACTAAAATTGTTAGCACAGGATCCGCTGTGCCAGATCGAATTCTCACCAATCAAGATTTTGAGCGGATGGTGGAGACCAGCGATGAGTGGATTGTGACTCGCTCTGGAATTCGCGAACGCCACATCAGCGATGATCAGACGGCTACCTCTGACCTAGCAGCCCTGGCCGCTCAGCGTGCCCTGAAGGAAGCCTCAATTTCACCGGAAGAGCTGGACGTGATCATCGTTGGCACAGCCTCACCAGATATGATTTTTCCCTCCACGGCCTGTCTGGTGCAGAATCTCATCGGGGCTCGAAACGCCGCTCCCATGGACCTGCAGGCCGCTTGTTCCGGATTTATCTACGCCCTTACCGTGGGCAAAGCGTTCATCAACTCGGGCCAATACCGTACTATTCTGATCATCGGCGCTGAAACTCTCACCAAAATTACGGATTATAAGGACAGGAGCACCTGTGTCCTTTTCGGAGATGCCGCCGGCGCCGCCGTTTTAAGGCCCGCGGAAAAGGATGAGGGAGTTCTGGAAACCTATCTGGGAGGTAACGGGAGCCTGTGGCATCTCCTTCATATGCCCGCCGGGGGATCGCGCAAGCCGGCATCCCATGAGACGGTAGACCAGCGGCTTCACTTCATCAAGATGTCTGGTAACGAGGTATTCAAGGCTGCGGTGAAAGCCATGGGCGACGCCGCCCTGAAAGTTCTGCAAAAGGCTGGCATGAATGGTCAGGACGTAGATTTGATGATACCTCACCAGGCCAATACCAGAATCATCAAGGCCACGGCCAGGAGGATTCACTTGCCCATGGATAAAGTATACGTCAACATCGACCGATACGGCAACACCTCCGCTGCCTCCATCCCCCTAGCTCTGGACGAGGCTCGCAGAAAGGGCAAAGTGAAACCGGGAGATGTCTTGTTGTTAGTTGCTTTTGGCGGAGGGTTCACTTGGGGCTCGGCGCTCATCCGCTGGTAGAGATCCCCTCAGGAGGATTGGTATGAATCTCGCCTTTGTCTTTCCCGGCCAGGCTTCTCAGTATGTGGGCATGGGCAGGACGTTGTGGGATCGATATCCCGAGGTTAAAGAACACTATGATCTCACTAACGAAATTCTGGATATGGACATCGCCCATCTCTCCTTTTATGGTCCTGAGGAGCAGTTGACCCAGACGGACAATACTCAGCCGGCTATATTTGCCCTCAGCATGGCCCTTTTCATGCTCCTTCACAAGGGGGAGGTGGTACCCTTAGTGGTGGCAGGGCATAGCCTGGGGGAATATTCGGCTCTCGTTGCCGCGGGCGTGCTTCCTTACGAGGAGGCCCTTCCTATTGTGCAGTTAAGAGGGCAGCTGATGAGGGAGGCGGGCCAAAGGCGTCCGGGGACTATGGCGGCCATCATAGGATTGCCCGCGGACAGGGTAGAGCAACTGTGCGCGTCGGCCTCCGACGCCGGTGTCGTGCAGCTAGCCAATCACAATTCTCCCCTGCAGCTGGTCATCTCCGGTGAGGTCTCGGGTGTGCAAAAAGCCATGGCCTTGGCCAAAGAGGAGGGAGCTCGGCGAGTAATAAACCTGTCGGTGAGCGGAGCTTTTCATTCCCCTTTGATGGCGGACGCTTTGGAACCATTGGCCGCTGCGCTGGAGGAGGCTGAATTTCGCCCGCCTAAAATTCCCGTTATAGCCAATGTGACTGCGGAGCCGGCGGAGGATCCGGAGAAAATCAAGGAGTTGCTCATCCAACAGCTGGTGAGTCCGGTGAGGTGGTCTGAATCTATAGAGCAGATGGGCAAGATGGGAACCGATCTCTTTCTGGAGGTTGGGCCTGGCAAGGTGCTCCAGGGGCTCATGCGGCGCATAGCGCCGGAGGTGGAGACCCTGGGCGTTGACGGGGTGGAGGAACTGGAGGCGGCCTTGGCTCGATGTCGCAGCAGCATCTCCACAATGTCATCTTCGGAGGATTCTGTGTGAAACTCAAGGACAAGGTCGCGGTGGTCACAGGAGCAGGACGGGGCATCGGCAGAACTATTGCCCTTCAGTTAGCTCGGGAAGGGGCCTCTCTGGTGTGTTGGGACATCGAAGAAGAGTCTGTTGTCCAAACTGCTAGGGAGGTGGAGGCCATGGGAAGTTTGGGTCTCTCTTTTCGGGTGGACGTCGCTCAATTTAACCAGGTTTCCTCTGCCGTGGAACAGATCCTAGGGCGATTTTCTCGCATCGACATCCTGGTTAATAATGCTGGCATCACTCGAGATAATCTGCTAGCCCGTATGTCGGAGGAGGAGTGGAATCAGGTCTTGGACGTCAACCTGAAAGGTACTTTTAACTGTACCAAAGCAGTAGTCAAGCAGATGATGAAACAGAGAAGCGGTCGCATCGTCAATATTGCATCGGTGGTTGGCCTGATGGGCAATGCGGGTCAGGTCAATTACTGCGCTTCTAAAGCCGGGATCATCGGTTTCACCAAGGCAGTGGCCAAGGAGCTGGCCTCGCGAGCCATCACGGTGAATGCCGTGGCCCCCGGTTTTATCGAGACGGAGATGACCAAAGGGCTGGGCGATCGAGGTAGAGAAACTTTTCTGAAAGCCATTCCGCTACGCCGCTTGGGCAAGCCAGAAGACGTGGCCCTGCTGGTTTCTTTTTTGGTTTCCGAGGACGCCGGGTACGTCACCGGTCAGGTCATCAATGTGGATGGTGGACTGCTCATGTGACGGGATTCATATGGGTCCACCTAACGAGGAGGTGAAACGAGAATGTCCATTGAAACGAAGGTGAAGGAGATCATTGTGGAACAGTTGGGAGTTGACGCCAAGCAGGTGACCGATGGGGCCTCTTTTGTCGATGATCTGGGGGCGGACTCTCTGGACACCGTCGAGTTAGTCATGGCCCTAGAGGAGAAGTTCAGTATCGAGATTCCCGACGAGGACGCCGAGAAGATCACCACCGTGGGCGACGCCATCGAGTACCTGAAGAAAAACGTCGAGGGAGAGTGAGGAACTTCGTTGGGCACCGTTTTGAGGCAGTATCCATATTTTAAAAAGTTCACATTTTACTTCAAGGTGCCATACTTATGGAAAATAGAGTTGTGGTGACCGGTATGGGGGCATTGACCCCCACAGGCCTCACGGTCCAAGATTATTGGCAGACGCTTTTGAAGGGGCAAGATGGGATCGGGCCCGTCACCTATTTCGATGCCTCCGATTTTACTTCTCAGATCGTCGGAGAGCTGAAGGGTTTTGAGCCCAGCGCCTACTTCAACCCGAAGGAGGCGCGGCGTTTCGACCCCTTTGTGCAGTATGCCCTGGCCGCCACCACCGAGGCCATCGCAGATTCTGGGCTGGATCTGGATGCGCTGGACAAGTCGAGAGCCGGGGTGATTGTCAGCTCGGGTATCGGCGGTATCGCTACCTTAGAAAAACAGCACTCCACATTGCTCAACCGGGGGCCTGGGAAGATTAGCCCCTTCTTCATCCCCATGATGATCTCCGATATGGCTCCTGGCCAGATCTCCATACAGTACGGATTTAAGGGTCCTAACTACACCACCGTCTCAGCATGCGCCTCGGCCGGACACGCTATCGGAGATGCCTATCGCATCCTTCAGCGAGGCGATGCGGATGTGATGATCGCGGGAGGCACCGAGGCTACCATTACCCCACTGGCATTGGCCGGGTTCTGTGCCATGCAGGCCTTATCCACTCGCAATGATGAACCTCACCGGGCCAGTCGCCCTTTCGATGCCCAGAGAGATGGTTTTGTCATGGGCGAGGGAGCGGGCATATTGGTCTTGGAGACTCTGAATCACGCCCAGGCCAGAGGAGCTTCCATCCATGGGGAGCTTGTGGGGTGTGCTTATACCGCCGATGCCTATCACATCACAGCCCCAGCACCGGGGGGTGAGGGCGCAGCTCGGGTCATGAAATTGGCTCTGGAGGATGCCGAGCTGAATCCGCAGGATGTGGACTATATCAACGCCCACGGAACCTCCACGCCTCTTAACGATAAGTTCGAGACGGCGGCCATCAAAACCGTCTTCGGAGAACATGCACATAATGTGCCCATCAGCTCTACGAAATCCATGATTGGACACCTTCTGGGAGCTGCCGCTGGCGTTGAGCTCATTGCTGCTTTGATGAGCATCCGGGATGAGATGATCCACCCGACGGTCAATTACGAACACCCCGATCCCGAGTGCGATCTGGATTACGTTCCTAATGAGTCCAGGAAATGCCCGGTTCGTGTGGCCATCAGCAACAGCTTCGGCTTCGGCGGTCATAATGTCACCCTGGTGGTGAGGAAGTTTGAGCCGAAATAGGGATAATCTCAGCCGGCCTCTTGCCTCCTCCGACGATCCCCTTTCCGCCATCTCCACCCTGGAACAAACCATCGGACATCGGTTTCGGGATAGCCAGCTCCTGCGGCAGGCTTTGACTCACCCATCCTGCGCGGCGCCTTCCGTCGACAGCTCCTATCAGAGGCTTGAGTTCCTGGGAGATGCCGTCCTGGGATTTGTCATAGCTGGGGAGCTTTATCGTCGCTTTCCTCAGTTTCCAGAAGGCCGCTTGACCGAGTTGAGATCGGCGCTGGTGTGTGAGGCTTCCTTGGCCCAGCGGGCCAGATTCGTGCAGCTGGGCCGGTATATTTTTATGGACAAAGGTCAGGTCCTCCAAGGAGGTCGTGATAATCCGGCCCTATTGGCTGATGCCTATGAGGCGCTCATGGGAGCCATTTACCTGGACGGCGGATTGCGCGCTGTCCGAAGGATCATCTCCCGCCAGTTTCTCTCAGGGTGGAATCCAAGGGACGAGCCCGCTGCGGATAAGAATGAAAAAAGCTTGCTTCAGGAATTGACGCAGGCTCAGGGTTTGCGCCCTCGATACAGGTTGGTCTTTCAGGGTGGTCCCGAACATAAAAGGGTGTTCGTTGTTCGCGTGTCTCTCGGCCGTCGCATCGTTGGAGAGGGATGGGGCTTTCGCAAAAAGGATGCCGAACGGATGGCGGCCCGGGAGGCGCTAAAGGCCTTGGATGTGTGAGCAGAAGGAGAACCGTCTCATGGACTATTTTCTCACCGAAGAGCAGAAGATGATCCGGGATTTGGCCAGGGAGATCGCTCAGGATAAGATCAAACCTGTAGCCGCCAAGCACGACGAGACCGGGGAGTTTCCCTGGGACACGATGAAAATCTTGGCTGATGCCGGATTTTTCGGGCTGTATATAGAAGAGAAATATGGAGGTGCTGGGTGCGGGATCTTTGAGCTGGTTCTGGCCACAGAGGAGCTCAGCCGGGCCTGCGGTGGCATCGCCGTCTGCTATGCGGGCAGCGCCCTGGGCACGTTTCCCATTCTCCTCTACGGAAGCGAGGAGCAAAAACAGCGGTATCTCCCGCCTCTGGCCCGGGGCGAGAAGCTCGCCGCCTTCGGCCTGACCGAGGCCAATGCCGGCAGCGATGCCATAGCGATCGAGACCACCGCTGTCCGCGACGGAGACAGTTATATCCTCAATGGAACAAAGCAGTGGATCACCAACGGCGGCGAAGCCGAGATTTACACCACAGTTGCCATGACAGATCGATCAAAGGGAGGGCGGGGTGCTTCGGCGTTCATCCTGGAGAAAGGAATGGAGGGTTTCGACTTCGGGAAAGAGGAGAACAAGATGGGCATTCGGGCCACCGCCACTCGGGAGCTGGTCTTCCAGGACTGCCGCGTTCCCAAGGAAAACCTCTTGGGCCGCGAGGGACTGGGCTTTGTCGTGGCCATGAAGACTCTGGATCAGGCTCGCCCAGGGGTGGGGGCTCAAGCCGTGGGCATCGCTCAGGGAGCTCTGGACGAGGCGTTAAGATATGCTCATAGCAGAGTTCAATTCGGCAAGCCCATCTCCTCCTTCCAGGGCGTCCAGTTTATGTTGGCCGACATGGCCACCCAGATTGAGGCCGCCAGAGCCCTGGTCTACGCCGTCTCCAGGATGATCGACTTTGGCTCCAAAAGGTTTTCCAAGGAGTCTGCCATGGCCAAACTCATGGCCTCGGATGTGGCCATGAAGGTGACAACTGATGCCGTTCAGATTTTCGGCGGCTATGGGTATATGAAGGATTATCCCGTGGAGAAGATGATGCGGGATGCGAAAATCACCCAGATCTATGAGGGCACCAACCAGATCCAGAGGAGCGTCATCGCCGGCAACCTCATCAAAGAGCTGGCCGGCGCATAGCCCGATCTATTCATAAATTTACTTTGCGCTCCGCAGAGGCTTCTACCACTGCGGACAGGGCTGGGGGAGCAGGAGCCCCTTAGGGCAAATGAGTCGTGAATCGTTTGTCGGTTTCGAAGCTGGTAACGTGAATCGTGATTCGTGGTTCGAGAAAACCAGCCAACTGCTGCTGCCAACTGCCACTGCTATTGCCATTGCCAATTGCCACTATGTCTTTCACGAATCTCGTATCTCGGATCACGATTCACGAATATCGAATTTCATGAATAATCCGGGCGAGAGGATCTGATTCAGTGTAAGCTATGGTGAAAAAGAGGGCTCGTTTTGCGCAGGGTCGATCCCAGACTCCCTGGCGTTTCCTGGACACGGGCTATGCTGATCCCTTCTATAACATGGCCCTCGACGAGGCTATCGCCGTCTTCGGACGAGAAGGCTGGCCAGCCACCGTGCGCGTTTATGGTTGGAGGCCGGCAGCCATTTCCATAGGGTATTCTCAAAGAGTTCACCACACGGTCAGCCTGGAGACATGTGCCCGTAGCGGAACACCTCTGGTCCGCCGCCTCACCGGGGGGAGGGCTGTTTTTCACGACCAGGAGGTAACTTATAGCGTCATCGCCCAAAGAGGCCATTTCCAGTCCAGCGGCTCCGTTCTTGAGACCTATAAGCGCATCGGCCAGGGTTTGATCGCCTCGCTGGAGCGTCTGGGAATTCAAGCATTGCTGCGCCGAGTGGGCTTTGGTGATGCTGAGCATGGAGGCACCTGCACTCACGTGCCTTGCTTCACCAGCTCCGGTAGATATGAGGTGACCATAGGTGATCGCAAGGTGGTGGGCAGCGCACAACGGCAGATCGGTGAGATGGTGCTCCAGCATGGATCCCTGTTGACCGGAGAAGGTCACCTGAAAATAGCTCAGTTCCTTCCCCTGGGCGTGGCCGAGAGGGATAAAATGGCACAAGAGCTACGGGATAAAACCATTTCCCTGGGCGCTTTGCTGCTGAGGCCGGTTTCGTACACCGAGGTGGCAGAGGCCCTTTTTTTAGGTTTTCAGGCAGCCTTTCAGGTTCCCATGGAACCGGGCCAACTGAGATCTGACGAGGAAAAACTGGCCCACCGCTTGATCCGGGAACGATACGGTCGGCAGGAATGGACCTTACGCCGCTGAAGGGTAATTTAGCCTTGACTTTTCGGTGAGCGAGGGCAATATTCATTTTGCTCTTTTCACTGTTTTAGAGATCGGAATGAATTTTGAGAAGGCGCACCTTCGGACTCCTTCTATACGCACTCCAGCATGCATTTCCAGCCTGACGGAGGGGATTTTTCTATGAGATTGACCAAAGGCAGAGAAAATTCAAGGGCGTTGCTGATTTGCGTTTTCCTGTTTCTCCTGCCGCTGGCGTGCGGTGAGAAGAAGGAGCAGTCGGCGGACCGATCGAATCCTGACGATCGGTATGGAGGTACTTTGGTCGTGGGCGGCATCGGCGATGTGGACGCGCTGAATCCGTTGGTGTCCAGCACACGTAATGCCTCGGACGTTGAGGGAATGCTCTTTTTAACCCTGACGGAGATCAATCCGGATCTGGACAGCTATAGCCCTTCTTTGGCCAAGTCCTGGGAGTTCTCTGAAGATCATCTTCGACTCACCTTTCATCTCCGCAACGACGTCACTTGGACCGACGGGGTCAAAACCACAGCCCACGATGTGAAGTTCTCCTTTGAGAAACAGACCGATCCCCTCATCGCCTGGAGCGCCATTCGCTGGAAGCAGTTCATCGAGGATGTCGAGGTGGTAGATGATACCACCGTTACTTTCGTTTTCAAGGAAGTCTACCCATATCAGTTGATGGATGCTGCTGTGGGCTACATCCTACCCAAACACCTCTTGGAGGACCTACCCAGCGAGAAATGGAGGACCTGCGATTTTAACCGTCAACCTGTGGGCAATGGGCCTTTTAAGCTAAAAAAATGGATCAGTCAGCAGACCATTGAGCTGGTGGCCAACGAACGTTATTATGCTGGCCGCCCTTGCTTGGATCGGATCGTCTTTCGAATTATCCCCGACCAAACCAGCCTGCTGGCGCAGCTCAAGAGTGGGGATGTGGACCTGATGGAGTCTATATCGCCCAAGGACGTGGCCAGTATGTCAGAGGACTTCCGCATGGGCAAATCGGACGTTCGTATCGTCAGATACCCCAGCAGAGCCTACGGGTACATCGGATGGAACTTGAGGAATCCCCTGTTCGGGAGCAAGAAGGTCCGTCAGGCCCTGACCATGGCCATCGATCGCGAAAACCTCATCGAGGCCGTCTACTTCGGGCTTGCCCGGCTCTGTCATAGCCCGATATCGCCCATTCTCTGGGCCTATAATCCCGACATGCCCGATTTCCCATATGATCCCCGTAGAGCTGAACAGATGCTGGCCGAGGAGGGCTGGATCGACCGCGATAGAGATGGTTGGCTTGACAAAGATGGGCGCAGGTTCGAGTTCACCCTGAAGACCAACCAGGGCAATCGTATTCGCGAAGACATCACCGTCATCGTACAGGATCAGTTGGCCAAGCTGGGTATCAAGGTCAATCCCAGGCTTATCGAGTGGACCGTCTTTTCTGACCAGACCAATCGGAAGGAGTTCGAGGCCATCGTGGCCGGCTGGAGTGTGGGCCTGAAGGTTGATCTCACCACCATCTGGCATTCGCAGTCTATCAACGACAAATTCAACTACGTATCCTATTCGAATCCTCGGGTCGATGCGCTCATCGAGGTGGCCAAGAGGGAGATGGACAGATCCAAGGCCAAATTGCTGTGGGATGAGGCCCAAAGCCTCATCGTTGAGGATCAGCCTTATACATTTTTATATATCCCAGAGCAGGTCAACGGCATCCACAAACGGTTTCGGAACGTGCAGATGGATACCAGAGGCACCTTCATACATCCGGAACAGTGGTGGGTGCCCAAGGATGAAAGGAAGTACTGAGGGCGGGAGAGCAAATTTCATGTGGACCTATATCCTGAGAAGAATTTTCATCGCCATACCATTGATCATCGGGCTGGCCACGGTCACCTTCTTCATCATCCATCTGGCCCCCGGAGATCCCATGGCCCTGTACCGAAATCCGGAGATCAGCCCCGAGGTGATGGAGCTGATGCGCAAGAACTTGGGGCTGGACCAACCGTTGCACATTCAATATGTCCGTTGGCTGACCAGCATGGCTCGGGGAAATTTTGGCATCTCCTTCACGGCCCATCGGCCAGTGGCGGATATTCTCAAGGAGGCTATTCCCAACACGCTGCAATTGACCTTTCTGGCCCTCCTGCTGAACCTCATTGCCGGCATCGTCATCGGGGTCATCGCGGCCATCAAACAATACTCTGCCGTGGACCATACCATCACGGTCAGTGCTCTGTTCATTTACTCTATGCCCAGCTTTTGGCTGGGATTGATGATGATCCTGCTGTTCTCCCTGCTGTTGGGTTGGCTCCCGGCCTCCCAAATGCAGTCCATCAATGCCGACCTCTTCGGCTTCTGGCATCGACTGTGGGATCGCATCACCCATCTGATTATGCCCGTATTCGTTTTGGGCATCGCCACGGCCGCCGGCACGGCCAGATTCATGCGGGGTAGTCTTCTCGAGGTGATCCGGCAGGACTACATCAGGACGGCACGAGCCAAGGGCCTGAGCGAACGGACGGTAATCTTCAAGCATGGGCTGCGCAATGCCCTCATCCCCATCGTCACCTTGACCGGTCTCTCCATACCCTTTCTCTTGGGTGGCTCGGTCATCACCGAGACCATCTTCGCCTGGCCGGGCATGGGTCGGGTGGCCGTAGGGGCCATTTTCGCCCGCGACTATCCGGTGGTTCTGGCGGTTAATCTCATTGCGGCGGTGATGGTGGTTCTGGGCAGCTTATTGGCAGACATCACATATTCACTTTTGGACCCACGCATTCGCTATGATTGATCTGTGAGGGAGTTGTGTTTGTGATGAATCGGAAAGCCGAGGAAAGCAAAGGGAAGCGAGCCAGAGCTGTTTGGGCTTCTCTCTTTTTTCCGGGGACTGGTCTGATGGCTTTGGGAGAACGCCGGCTAGGTCTATGGCTGTTGATTCCCTATGCCTCATTTCTTGTCTTCACCATATACCACTGGTCATCTGTGACGGCTGCTTTTACCACGGGCGACCTAGAACGCTTAGTGGCGGCACTCTTTTTGTCCTTTGTTTTGGCCGGTTTCTGGTTCTATTCGCTGGTAAAAACCCTCCGGTGGGATAAGGATGAAGGCACTGGCATGAGCCACTGGCAGATTACCAAGAGCCAGTTTAGGAAGAACAAACCGGCAGTTGCAGGCATGCTCGTGGTCCTGTCTCTCTATGCGGTGGCCTTCCTGGGTCCGTTTCTGGCCCCCTTTCACCCAAACGCCCAGGAGGACATCGTTCGCTCTCGCTATCTTCCGCCCTTGGCGGAGCTTTTTACTCCTGTGGTGACCCTGAAGGATGGCCGCAGGATTTGGGTCCGACAAGTGCGGGAGGTGGGTGAGGAGATCTCCTATGTGCCCATAAGCGAGCCGTCCTCAGGTGATGGAGGACCGCTGGTTCCCGAGGCCATCACCGTCACTCGCGACCAGGTGCAGAAGATCGCCAAAACTCTGAGGCCAAGGTGGTGGAATCAAAAAGTCCACTGGTTGGGCACCGATAAGTTTGGGCGAGACATCCTCAGCCGGATTATCTATGGCTCCCGGATATCCTTGAGTATTGGCTTCGTGGCCGTGGGGATTGCCATCACCTTTGGAACGTTTGTTGGTGCCATAGCTGGCTATTATGGCGGGAGAGTGGATGACGTTATCATGCGACTGGTGGACATGATCTTGGCCTTCCCGAGGTTGTTTCTGGTTCTCACCCTCATCGCTCTGTTCACCCCGAAGATCTGGCTGATCATCGCGGTATTGGGAGCTACAGGCTGGATGGGAACGGCCAGGTTGGTCCGGGGGCAGATCCTGTCCCTGAAGGAGCAGGAGTTCGTGCAGGCTGCTCATGCCCTGGGCTTAAGCATCCCGCGGATTATCTTCCGCCACATATTGCCCAACGCCATGGCTCCCATCATCGTCACGGCTACCCTGCGAGTGGGCACCACCATACTGGTAGCGGCGGCTCTGAGCTTTCTTGGCTTGGGGGTCCAGCCCCCCACAGCAAGCTGGGGGAACATCATCAATCAAGGTCGAGACAATCTGCTGGGGGCTTGGTGGATTGCTACATTCCCCGGTTTGGCCATCGTGCTGACGGTGGTGGCCTACAACCTGTTTGGAGATGGCCTGCGCGATGCCCTAGATCCCCGACTCAGGGATTAAGCTTGCGGTCAGACGATCACATTCTGGAGAGAAGTTATGGGCCAACTGCTGGAAGTCTTTGATCTCAAAACCTACTTTTTCATGGACGAGGGGACGGCCAAGGCTGTCGATGGGGTCAGCTTTGAGGTAGATAAGGGGGAAACACTGGGGCTTGTGGGGGAGTCGGGTTGTGGGAAGAGCGTCTCGGCCCTATCCATCATGCGATTGATCCCGCATCCTCCAGGAAAAATCGTAGATGGCCGAATCACTTTAGATGGTAAGAACTTGCTGGAGCTGGAGGAGGAAGAGATGCGGGAGATTCGGGGCAATGAGATCTCCATGATCTTTCAGGAGCCCATGACATCTCTGAATCCCGTCTTTACCTGCGGTAACCAAATTGAGGAGGCCATCATCCTTCACCAGAAGGTATCTAAAAAAGAAGCCCGGGAGAGAGCCATCGAGATGTTGCGATTAGTGGGCATACCTGCGCCTGAGCAAAGGGTGCGGGAATATCCGCATCAACTCAGCGGGGGAATGCGTCAGAGGGTCATGATCGCCATGGCCCTATCCTGCAATCCCTCGCTGCTCTTGGCCGATGAACCCACCACCGCCCTGGACGTCACCATACAGGCCCAGATCCTGGAGCTGTTAGCACATCTCCAACGAGAGCTGCACATGGCGGTGATCATGATCACCCATGATTTGGGCGTCATCGCCGAAGTGGCAGACCGCGTGGCGGTGATGTATGCCGGCAAGATCGTGGAATATGGGGAAGTTCACGATATTTTTAAAAAACCTGGTCATCCTTATACCCAGGGTCTGTTACAATCCATCCCTAAACTGACGGAGTTCAGAGACCGTCTAGCAGTGATCCCAGGGATTGTCCCCAATCCTTTGGCCTTTCCCCGGGGATGCAAGTTTCATCCGCGTTGCCCTGTAGCTGTTGATATGTGCCAGGAGGCAGAGCCCGAGCTTCGGGCGCTGGCTTCAGGTCATTGGGTGCGATGTATTCGGGCCTGAAATGTGAGAGACCTTTTCATGACAGAGATGCTTTTGGAAGTCAGAAACGTGAAGAAATATTTCCCCATTCGCAAGGGCCTTTTCTCCCGAGTCGTGGGCCACGTGAAGGCCGTCGATGGCGTGGACATGTTTATCAATAGGGGAGAGACCCTGGGATTAGTAGGTGAGAGCGGCTGTGGCAAGACCACCTTGGGGCGGGTTCTTCTGCGGCTCCTGGATGCGACCGAGGGCAGTGTGACCTTCGAGGGGCGCGATGTGCTGGCTATGGGCCGAAATGAGCTCCGTGCCCTGCGCAGGGAAATGCAGATCATCTTCCAGGACCCTTATGGCTCCCTAAATCCTAGGATGACTGTAGGAGGGATGCTCAGTGAGGCCATCAAGATCCACAAATTGGCCTCGGGCGCAGCCGTGAAAGGGCGGGTGGCCGAGCTTTTGGAGATAGTCGGCCTCTCTGCCCATCACTCCAGGAGATATCCGCATGAGTTCAGCGGAGGTCAGAGGCAGCGTATTGGGGTAGCTCGGGCTCTGGCCGTCGATCCCAAATTCATCGTGGCCGATGAACCAGTTTCCGCATTGGATGTCTCCATTCAGGCCCAGATCATCAATCTTCTGCAGGATCTGCAGAAACAGCTCCATCTCACGTATCTGTTCATCGCCCATGATCTCAGCGTGATCAAGCATATCAGCGACCGGGTGGCGGTGATGTATCTGGGAAGGATCGTGGAGCTCGCCAAAAGCAACGAATTGTACCAATCTCCCAAGCATCCCTATACTCGCGCCTTGATGTCGGCGGTGCCCATTGCCGATCCGGGGGCGGAGCGGGAGCGGATTATCCTGCCTGGCGATGTGCCCAGTCCGGCGCATCCCCCTTCGGGTTGTACTTTTCATCCCCGCTGCTTGGAACGCCTGGCGCAGTGTGACCAGGTTATGCCGCAGCTTCGAGATGTGGGCGCAGGACATTACGTCAGTTGCCTTCTCTATGGCGCATGATGACCGACATTTTTCTGTATCTGAGGAGGTTCGCCAAAACCGAATTTTGATGTTCAAAAAAGAGGTTGACAAAGGAAATTCAAAGTGGTATATTTGCACGTTAGATAGTGTGGAATACCCTATCCAAGAGTGGTTTAGGGTAAACGAAGGCCGTGCTCACCGCGTGAGTTTGGATGACGGACCTTTGAATCCCTATTTTTTTTTCAAAAGGGGGTGTTAACGCGAGGTTTTTCTCTTGCATATCGTGTGATTACGCCAATGGCTGGGGGATGGAGTTTTCCTCAGAGAAAGACCAACAGCGGGAAGGTGATTTCCCAAGAAAGTGAGCCCCACAGCCTGAGGGAAAGGAGTGAGGAATATGTACCATCGCGACAGTTTGATAGCCATATGCCTGCTTGTGTGTTTCACCTTGGCAATGGCAGGGATTGCTCTGGCGGGCACCACCGGGAAGATCACCGGGCGGGTGTACGACGAGAGCACCGGCGTTCCCCTCCCTGGGGTGAACGTCATCATCACGGGCACCACCATGGGCGCGGCCAGCAACCTGAAGGGCGAGTATTTCGTCATCAACGTGCCGGTGGGGACTTACACTATGACTGCGTCCATGATGGGATATAGCCCTCTGGAGGTGCAGAATGTCCACGTCTCGGCGGACATGACCACGATCATCGATTTCCCCCTTGGAGAAACCCAGTTGGATATCGTTAAAGAGGTGGTGGTAGTGGCCGAAAGGCCCATCGTGGAGCGCGATGTCACCTCCAGTTCCAGGCTCCTTAGCGGCAAGGAAATCGATAGAATGCCTGTGACCAGCTTCACGGATGTGGTGGCCAACCAGGCCGGTGCGGTGGAGACCGGGGGAACCTATTCGGGAGGTCTGCACATTCGCGGCGGTCGGGACAACGAGGTGGTCTATGTGGTTGATGGGGTCATCGCCAACGATCCCGTTTATATGCAGAGAGGCGTGAACATCGAGACCAACGCCATCGCCGAGATGTCGGTCATCAGCGGCGGCTTCAACGCCGAATATGGCGAGGCCATGTCCGGCATCGTCAACATCATCACCAAGGAGGGGACCCCCAATTATGGCGGGACGGTGGAATACACCACCGACGCACTCTTCAACAAGTCCCGGTACGACTACGGCACCAACAAGGTGGAGCTCAGTCTCGGCGGTCCCGTTCCCGCTGTGAAGAACTTCATGTTCTTCGTCTCCAGCAGCGTGGACGACCGGGAAGATCGAGAACCGGGCATCATCCCGAAACCCAACAACGACTTGCGCCGGGAAAGCGGCACGGCCAAGCTGACCTGGAAGCCGGCCAACACCTTGAAGTTCACCTTGGGAGGAAACTGGGCCAGGAGCGAGTGGCACTCATACAGCCATAGCCGTTCCAAGGGCAATTGGCTGAAGGATGTCCCCCTTGATAAGAGCGGCAATCTGCAACTTAACTTGAGCACCACCCACACCATCAGCCAGAGCACCTTCTGGAACCTGAACCTCAGCTATTTCAACACCTGGCGCGAGCGCAAAGGTCAGGATGGCAAAAGCTATTTGGAATGGCGAACCGTTGGCGGCGGGCTGCCCTGGGTGGATTACGCTATCCTTCACGTGAATGAAGCTGGCACTGATTATGAGTCGTGGTACGACCCGGAGACCCAAGCATGGAGCGAGCGGTGGGATTCGGAACAGGAGGAATACGTGCCCGTGGAGCCGGAATGGGCCTGGGAGTATTACTATACTCAGGTGGTCAACGATGGGCAGGGATATGCTCATAGGGACAGCGCCACCGGAAAGCTGGTTTGGGATTACCTGGTCTGGCAGCAAGAGGCCCTCAACAATCGCTGGTATGATACGGGTGAATGGAAGCTCAAGTATGAGGTCATCGCTGGAGAAAGCACTGCTGTTGATGTCGAATATAAGGAGTTTGACTTGGACCGCTATCTGTGGGAGGTGGCCAATACCGAGCAGCATAAAAGCGACGAGTACAATGGAGATATCCACAATTTCTACGGACATGACTATGACGATTTCTATCATTTCCGCTACGACTTCGTCCCCTGGTACCATGATCGCAGCACCACTTTTTACACGGGCGACTTCTCCATCACCAGCCAGATAAACAAATCGAATCAGGTGAAGGCGGGCGGCTACTTCCGCAAGGGCGACCTGGAGTTGACCGATATCCAGTTTCTCAACCGTAATCCTTACTCCGATAACTACACAAAGGAGCCAATATACGCCGCCGCCTACATTCAGGACAAGTTCGAGTTCGAGGACCTGGTGATCAATGCCGGGGTACGATTCGATTATTTCGACCCCAAGTCGGAGCACTACATCAGCTTGGAGGACTTGAGCCTGGGCACCGAGCCGGTGGATCCCAAATCCAAGTTCAGCCCCCGGTTGGGCATCTCCTTTGCGGTCACGGACAAAGCAGTCATGTACGCGAACTACGGACACTTCTTTCAGCCCGTGGAGTTGGGCGAGTTGTATCAATCCCTTAACGCCGATTTTACCACCGGTCGCCCGCTCATCGGCAACCCCGATTTGCCCCCTCAAAAGACGGTGGCCTACGAGATCGGCCTGAAGTACGCCTTCACCCCCGATATGGCCGGGGAGGTGACGGCTTACTTCAAGGATGTAACCGATCTGTTGGCTTCCCGTAGCCTGAATCCACTTTTCCGGGATAATCCCATCTCCATCGAGATGTTTGTCATCGAGGATTTTGCCGTGGTCAAGGGCATCGACATCTCCCTGTCCAAGCGGGCCTCCGAATTTCTGTCAGGGACCGTGACATATTCCTACCTCAATGCTCAGGGCACTGGCTCCTCCCCGCGGGAGGGATACTACAGATACTCTACGGCCACCACGCCCCTGCCCAAACGGGAATATCCGCTTGAGTTCGACGTTACCCATTCCGTGAAGACCAATGTGAACCTCTACCTACCCCATGATTTCGGCCCTAAACTGCTGTTTTTCAAGCCGTTTTCTGATCTGAACGGCAATGTTCAGTTTAACTATGCTTCTGGGCCTCCTTACACCCCGCTGACGGCTCAAGGTCAACCATCGGCGAATGTGGGCTCCAAGAGGATGCCCTCCATCCACACTACCGATTTGCGCGTTGATAAAATTTTCCACATCAACGATATGCTTAACTACGGCTTTTTCGTGGACGTGAGAAACCTGTTTGATGTGGAGAACGTTGTCGAAGTTTACCCTGAGACGGGAGAGGCGGATGACAATGGCAACCGTCCGGAACGAGTGGGATATAGTACCGAGGAGGCTTATCTGGCAGCCTTGGCCAACTGGGAGGTACGCTATAAGGACCCCGCCTACTACAGCAATCCGCGCATCATCCGGGTAGGAGCTACCCTGCAGTTTTAGGGTCATGAAGGGCAAACTAGGAGATGTTGGGGGTTAAAACAGTTCTTCAGGGGAGGCGAAAATGAAGATGATGGGATTTCTGGTAAGAGATTTTTTAACGTGGCGGGCCAGCGCGGCCATCCTGGTTTTGGCTCTCTGTTCTGTTGTCTGGATGGTCAACGCTGACAGCGCCATGCTTCCCAAAGACCCAACCGGATATGGACAGAGCTCCGCGCCGGTCGTGCTGGCTAAGACCACAGACGATGAGGATCAACCAGATGTGGCCAGGGCTACATGGATCGGCGTGGGAGATCTGCGCAAGTTCACCATCACCAACACGGGCTTGCTGGGTCTGTACGAGCAGCCGCCGGGCTGGTCCGGGTACGACGGAACATGGGATGAAAACACCACCAATTGGAACGGATGGTGCGCCGAATTTCCGGCCGGCTCAATGCAGTACTACAACTTCTCGACCGGCCCGTGGATCGGGGCCATATGCCCCGTCATCCTGGGAAATGATACCACTTGGGTGCCCCGGGTGGCCACCGGCGCCTACACTCCGGACATGACCCCCATGAGCCCGTTGCGCACCAGCGATCAGATGTTTCCGGAGACGGACGAGAATGCCGGCAGCTTGGTGTATGCCCCCTCCGGACAGGATCCGCTGCCGTACCAGGAGCACTGGCCTTACGCCGATAGCGCCGGCATTAATCCCAGGAGACGGGATACGTTCGACCACAACAATTACGCTCTGGACCCTGGAGCTGGGGATATCATATCACTGCAAGACACTTGGTGCGTTTACGGTGACTGGGTTCCGGAGGAGGAGGCCAATTTCCTATGGCCCTCTTTTGGCTATGATATCGATGGTCTGGGCCTTCGAGTGGAGCAGCGCACTTACTCCTGGAGCTATGGGGCCAGTAGCAACTACGTCTTTATCGACTTCAGGATCAAGAACATGAATGATTGGCCACTGGACAGCCTGTACTTCGGCTTCTTCATGGACAACGACGTGGGTCACGGAGACATCGACGTCGAGGGTATGGGGCCCAACGACGATCTTATCGGCTATGACGAGGCCTTAAAGCTGGGCTACACCTATGACAGCGACCTGAAGGAGCCTGGCTGGCCTACATCTGCGGGATATATCGGCTGTGTGTTTGTGGAGACGCCCACCCGCCCCGGCGAGGAGGAAGAGATCGGTTTAACAGCCTTTTCCACCTGGGTGAGAATAGATCATGGCCCTGAGGGCATCGTAGACAACGAGCAACAGGATCCCCTCAAATACGCCGAGCTGGTTGGGGATCCGGATGGATCGGGCTTTGCCTTCGCAGACGATCCAGATCCGGCTGTCTTCGAGATCTTCGAGGAGCCCCGGGATGTACGTCATCTCAGCTGCAGTGGTCCTTATCGTCGGTTGATGCCGGGCGAGCAGGTCATCTGGACCCTGGCCATCGTCATGGGACGCAGCCTGGCGGAACTCAAGGAGAACACCCTCAAGGCCCAGGAGCAGTTCAATATGGGCTATATGGGGGATGCGCCGCCGCCTTCCCCCGAGGTAGTTGCCACGGCGGGAGATCAGATGGCCTTTTTGACCTGGGATGATTCCCCAGAGGAAGTCGAAGATCTCATCACCGGCGAAAAAGACTTCGAGGGATATCGCATTTACCGGAGCATCTCGGGGCTGGCTGGCACCTGGGAGCAGCTAGCCGAATACGACATCGCCGGCGATAGCACCGGAAGGTCCGTTCAAGTGAAGTACGCTCGCGGCAACTCGGTGGTCACATTGAAACACGAGGGCTTTTACCCGAGGCAGAACGCTTTTTACGTGGAAGGCGAGTACCTCATCGAATTCGCCAGCGATACCACCTTCACCATGTACAATAACACCCAGCAAACTCTGTATCAATATAAAGAGAATGCCTTGGACACCTTTAACGTCTTTGGCGTATTCGATCCTGCGGATACATCCGTCATCGCCCTGCCCGTTCCGGGAAACAATTTCCTGGGCCGTTACCTTGACGGAGGTCTCATATACACCAATGGATTCTTCTTCTCCATCGCAAAGGGCGACTCCAGCGAGCTTCATCCGCCGGGAACCGTTTACCAACCCCAAGCGGGAGACCTGTTCACCGTCAGGACATTTCTAAGCGAACCCCTTAGCGACCAAGTGGGACTTCGTTACTTTTACACCGACGAGGGACTGACCAACGGGCTGCCCTATTACTACTCGGTGACATCCTTTGATAAGGGTTACCAAGTGGAGGGACTGGAATCCCTGGAGAGCGCCACGAGCGGCAGAAAATACGCCGTCATCCCCCGAAGCAACGCCGCACAGGTGGATGATTTGGTCGAATGGTCCACCCAGAACAGCAAGCTGATTCATTTCGCGGGGGCAGCCACGGGATCGGTTTTCGTGGCGATAGCTCAGCCCGTAGACCTCCAGGGCGATGATTACAGCATCACCTTCATCCGCGCTAACCAAACGTATCCCAAAGCTGGGTATTGGAGGCTCACCAACGAGAGCACCGGAGAGGTATTGTTGGATTCCATGTTTCTCATACGCAGCGATACCGCAGTGGTCGATGCCCATCCGGAGGTTGTGGAGGGCCTGCGCGTGTTGAAGGTCCAGGGTCCCAAGAATGTCACCGTGAGAGCGGAGGGTGAGTTCGCTGGGCAATGGACCGAAGGTGAGCCTGGGTACAATTTCAATCTCGGCTTAGAATTTCTGACTAACGATCCCTATGACTTCGAAATAACCTTCCCTCCGGGAGGCAGCATCGACAAGGGAGGAACTACCGTTCCCTGGCTGGTGACTAACATCTCGCTGGATGAGCAGTATCCCACTCTATGGTATGACGTGCCCCATCCACCTAATCCACCTAACGGCATTTGGGACGCAGGAGACCAAATCCTGATATATGACCGAGATGGAATACGACCGATTATGACGCTCCTCACAGAGGTCACCGACGACACTCGTCCACCTACGAGCAGCTCTGTGTTCTCCATCGTGACCAATAAGCCTTTCACCGATGAGGATGAGTATCAGTTCTCTTCAAACAGGTGGAAGAGCGACTACTCACTGGATCGGGTCACCGTCGTTCCCAATCCATACTATGTCCGAGCTCCATGGGATCGCAATCGGTTTGATCAGTGGGTTTACTTCCAACATCTTCCAGCCCACTGCACCATACGCATCTTCACCACCGCTGGTCTGTTGATCCAGACTTTGAAGCACCATAGCGCCGAGGGGGATGGCTCTGCAAGGTGGAATCTTTTAACCAGCGAGAACATGAGGGCGGTGAGCGGTCTCTATATCTACCAGGTAGAGGCTGAAGACGGCAAAACGGCGGTGGGAAAATTCGCCATTATCCGCTGATGCCAGCACGTCGAGAAAAGACGATGTGGTATTACTTCCATGGAGGTGAAAGAATGAACAGGATACTCATTGCCGTGTTGGCCCTTTTGGTCTGCGTTCCCCTTGTGGCCCAGGCCAGGTTGGGTGGTTCTGGTGCCCAGTTTCTGGTGTTGGGTGGTGGATGTCGGTCCGTCGGCATGGGGGGAGCCTACGTCGCCATGGCCGAGGGGACAGATGCCATCTACTTCAACCCCGCTGGCTTGGGACACCTGGATGCTCCCACCTTCAGCTTCAGCCATGGCGAGGTCTTCGCCGACATCAATCTGGAGAATGTGGCCTTCGCGACTCCGGCCCTGGGAGGGGTGGTGGGTGTGAGCGGCGTGGGCTTTCTCTCAGGGGAAATTACGCGGACCACCTTTGAGGACCAGGAGGGAGAAACGGGAGAGACCTTTAGCGCCAATGATTTTGCCTTCGGCCTGTCCTATGCCCGGATGATGACGGACAAATTCACAGCCGGCCTGACCTTCAAGTTCATCAACCAGAATATCGACAAGGTGTCCGCTAACGGTTGGGCATTTGATGTGGGGGGCACCTATATGATGGGCATGGGGAATCTCAGGTTGGGATTTGCGATCCGCAACTTCGGCCCTGACCTCTCCTATTCCGGAGAGGACCTTGAGTTTGACACCGGTCTGCCGGAATATGAAGAGGTCGAAGAAGATATTCCAGCCGCTTACAAATCAGAGGCTTATCCCATGCCTCTGATATTTCAGGTAGGCCTGGCTTACGATCTCCTCTACTCAGGGCCCAACCGTTTTACCGCTGTTCTGGACGGTATCCATCCCAATGATCAGGATGAAACCTTCAACATGGGGCTGGAATACGGCTTCAACGACTCCTATTTCGCCCGGGTTGGTTATACAGGCAGGAGCAGCATGGGCTTTACGGCGGGCCTGGGGGCCAGGGTGACCTTAGGTGGAGGCGTCTTGGCAGGCATCGATTATAGTTACGAAGATCACGAGTACCTTGATGCCATCCAGCGATTTAGCTTGACCGTCAGCTACTGATCAGTCTTTCTCCAGGCATGATCGGGAAGAGAAACCGTGATAGGAGGTTGGGATAGCTGTCCCAACCTCCTTTTTTTGCCATGACTAAAACACTGGCCAATCTGGACATTCCTTTTGGGGCGCTGGCCTTTTCTTTGCCTCTGCTCCTCTATGGCATCACCCTCTGTCCCACAGTTCCCGTGGGCGATGGGGGGGAGCTCACCTGTGCTGCTCACAGCCTGGGGATCGCACATCCCACCGGTTATCCCCTGTTCTGTCTATGGGGTCGGATGTTCATCTTCGCTTTACCCTTTGAGAACATCGCCGTAAGGGTGAACGTGATGTCCGGCTTCTTTGCTTCTCTTGCTGCTCTATCGGTTTATTTTTTAGCCCGGGAGTTGTTTTGGGGGATTTTTAAAGAGAAGAAACTTTTTTTGCGACTTACGGCGTTAGTTACCGCCCTGATGTATGCGTTTTCTGAGACACTATGGTCTCAGGCCGTCCAGTCTGAGGTCTATGCTCTGCATGCGTTTCTGACGGTCGTTCTGATACTGATCATGGTGGTCTGGTGGCGAACTGCCCATGGTCGCCTGGCTTATCTGTGGGCATTTCTCTGGGGCTTGTCCTTGAGCAACCACACCTCTGTGATTTTCTTATCAGCAGCTGCCCTGTATGTGGCCCTTTCCGGCAGGCACCGGCTGGAACTAAAGAGGTGTCTCCCAGGAATGACCCTGCTTTTTCTTTTGGGCATAAGCCTCTATCTTTATCTGCCTCTCAGATCGGCAGCCAATCCGCCCCATGATTGGGGCAATCCCGAGAACCTCCGTCGCCTATGGGACCACGTGACGGCCCGACAATACAGGCGATTTTTTCTGTTCAGCTCCCTGCCCGATGTTTGGAACAACATACGTCATTACGTGAGATTGCTGGCTGACCAGTTTGGCGCACCTGTGCTGCTCTTGAGCTTAGCAGGAGCAGTTCTACAGGGAGCCCGCAAGCGAGGACTCTTTGTGCTGTTCATCTTGATCGTGGTGAGCAACGTGCTGTTGGCCGCCTCCTACGACATCCTTGACATCGAGGCCTACTATCTGCCTTCCTATCTTATTTTCGCCCTGTGGCTGGGCCTGGCCCTGGCCTTGGGCCTCAGATGGCTTCTGTGCCGATATGGGGGAATCGGCTTTCGCTCTGCTTTGGTAGTTTTTCTGGTCGCCTTGACGACTATGCCCTTGGGGGTCAATTATTCCAAGGCCTCTCAGAAGAGGATGACCATTGCCCGCGACTACGGATTCAACATTCTGAGCTCAGTGGAGCCTGGGGCCATCCTGTTCACCTCTGCCGACAACGAGACCTTTCCCGTGATGTACCTCCACGATGTGGAGGGAATTCGGCCCGACGTTGCCATCTTCGACCTGGGCAGCACTCTAGAGAGGATGCGCCGTTTTCTGGGTACGAGCCTGATTCCACCAGGGGAAGATCCAGCTGGGTTGAGAAGGATGGTGTTGGATAAGGCGTGCCAACCGGTTTATTTTGCCAAGGAGCACATGTCCATGAGCACTGATCCCCTGCAGATAAGCGACCTCTCTTTGCTGCCCTTCGGTCTTGTCTATCGCCAGCAGAAAGGGACCCGTCAAATCCGGGAAGCTCAGCTTCCCTGGCGGAGGTATCGAAAGGGGGAGTTCGGAGGCAACCGGCAATTTTGGGACTATCGGGCCCGGATGATGGTGGCTAACTACCACCTTTCCTGGGGAGAAGATCTATGGGTCAGAGAAGATACTGCTGGCGCCTTGGGGAGGTTCGCTATGGCCCGCGCAGAGATGGAAAGCATAGAAAAGGCTCAAATTCACAACAGTATGGGTGTCTTCTTCCGTCGAGTGGGATGGCTTGAGGGGGCCAAGCTGGAATTCGCAAGAGCTCTGAGTTGTCGTCACAAGAGCCGGAGAGATCAGTCGGACATTCACGTCAATCTAGGAAATATGTTCTCAGATCAGGGAAGAGCCGATTTGGCACGGGGGGAGCTGGAACAAGCCTTGGCCATCTGGCCCCAAAATCGGAAGGCTCAATTCAACCTGGCTCGTATCACAGCGGATGAGCATCTGGGTCATGGCCAATTTGAGCAGGCGGTCGGAGAGCTGGAGAAGATGCTGGCTCTGGACCCCGACAACGCCGCCATCTGTTACAACCTGGGAGTCATTTATGCCCGACGCCTCATGAAACCGGGGCGAGCAGTGGACTTTTTTCGCCGTTGTCTGAGCATAGACCCCCGGGGACCCGTCGCCGCCGCCGCCAAAGCGGAGTTGGAGCGATTGAGGGAAAGGAGGGCTGAGAGGTAGGATCTTAGCAGTTGAGGTCACGGCGAGTTCAGGGGAATGTGCGCAGATTCACCGCACCGGGCCTATGTGCCAGGCCCCATGAAAAAGGGCGACGTCTTTGAGGCGTCGCCCTTTGTGCATGTGTGTCCGGATGGCTCATTTGATCAGGGCCATCTTTCTCGTGGTGGTGTAATCACCGGTTTTCATCTGGCAGAAGTAGATGCCACTGGGCACCAGCTGGCCTTGGTCGTTTTGTCCATCCCAACTGACCTGGTAAGAGCCGGCCTCTCGATGAGCATCGGTCAGTTCTCGTACCAGTTGTCCGGTGACATTATAGATGCGCAGGTTCACATGGCCGCCCTGGGGGATGTGGAAACGAATGGCCGTCTTGGGATTGAAGGGGTTGGGGTAGTTCTGATCCAGAGCATAGGTGTCCGGCACCAGGCCGCTCACCAGGCACGGC
>Ga0111203_109_pt1 | contig 88975 bp, 57 predicted proteins | sample DeeMarSWOR324_28_FD_80373 | JGI IMG/M metagenome (GOLD analysis project Ga0111203, IMG submission 80373) | candidate division Zixibacteria bacterium SM23_81 | reverse complement strand
CCTATAACCGCTCCAAGGCGGCAGGCACCTCCATCGGCGAGACATATGACCAGATGGGCATTGAACTGGGAGTGGATTATAGCGGAACAGGCCGGCTATGGGCCAGTCTGACCATCGAGTTGGGATTCCGGAACTATGAGGAGACCCACGAGGAGAGTTTTTACAGTGGCTATACCTATTTTCACCCCACTCTCTTATTAACCTATCGCCTCACCGATGAGATCAGCCTTGATTTGTTCGCCGATCACGATCCAGAATGGCACAAACACAAGGAGGACGACTTTACCACCAGTCTCCTGTCGTGTTCCCTAAGCTATCGGCTTCCTTAGAATGTGAGGTTTCATGGCACCTATGTCAAGATGGGGCCGCGCCTTCAGAAGGGCGCGGTCTTTTTGTATTTCCCCGGATGCAGATTTTATCTTGACAAAGGCCCAGGGATTTTTTAAAGTTAGGCAGGGAGCAAAGCAGACGAGATGGAAATAGCGATCTCATTACACCCAGAAGCTTGAGGAATTGGTGCCATGTGCCAGCGATTTTACGGCCAATGGGCTGGGATTTTTTTCCTCAGTCTCGTGGTCCTGCTGGGTGCGGCTTGCCCTGATACTCAAGCTCAGAGCGAGAACCATGGCTACAAGCTGGTGGTGGCCCGATTGAAATATGGTGGTGGAGGCGATTGGTACAACGACCGGTCCATCATCCCCAACCTGATGCGTGAGATCAACAAGAGAACCGGCATAGAGGTTGTGGAGGAGGAGAAGATTCTGGAGCTTGCGGATCCAGAGCTGTTTCAGCATCCATTCCTCTTTATGACTGGCCATGGTAACATCAGGTTCAGTGAGGAAGAAATCCAGAGGTTACGCCAATATCTCTCTGAGGGCGGCTTCCTTTACGCCGATGACGATTATGGGATGGATAAGGCCTTTCGACGGGAAATCAAAAGGGTTTTTCCGGAACATAATCTGACAGAACTCCCGTTCAACCATCCCATCTATCACATCCTTTACGATTTTCCCTCCGGATTGCCCAAAGTCCACGAACATGATGGCAAAGCCCCACAGGGATTTGGCCTTTTTCATAAGGGCAGATTGGTTCTCTTCTACACATACGAGACCAATATCAGCGACGGCTGGGCTGATCCAGAGGTTCACAAGGACCCTCCAGAAACCAGGGAACAGGCATTCAGAATGGGACTCAACATCCTCGCCTATGCTTTGCTGCACTGAGAAAATAAGAGGATTTCCTTTCAACACGTAAGAAGTTGAGGGGACGATGACCACTTCCAAAAGAAAAGGCCAGAAGCGTCGGGCCATGTCTCAGGCCTTGCGCAATAATTTGCTGAAGGAAAAAATTCACGTCCCTCCAGGAAGACTCGTCCAATACCTGGAGGCTCTTCGCGGCGCACGTCACATCTTTCCTATAAGCCAGGAACAGGCCATATTCGTCGGGCTGATGGAGAAATGGCGTAAGGTAAAGGATCAGAAAACGGTGGTCTATGTCTCCCGAATAGAAGAGACAGGATCCTTCCCGACCACGGTGAGCTTCGGGGTCCTGGGCTCAGATTGGCCCGGCATGTCCGACAGTTGTATCGGCGTGCTTCATCAGAGGGGCTGGAATGTCGACTTCGCCAAGGGGATGGTTGTGGAACAGAGGGGTCAACAACTGGGCGTGGTGATCATGGCCGTGGTGGTGACAACCGCAGAGGAGCTAAATCGGTTGTCCCAAGAGAAAGATAGCCTTGTGGAGGCCCTATCCAAAGCTAGCATTGGTAGCTTGGCCAAGGCTTATCTTATTGCTCGGGAAAGTCGGCGCTTGGAGACATATAGCAGGGTCATCGAGGCCATCGAGAAGCAGTGTCCTCCGGAGGATCTAGAGGCACTTCTGGGCCGGCGGGGTGAGGTGGTGATGTTCTTCGCCAGCCGGCCCGAGGAGTATATTCACGAAAGAGACATCAAAGATCTGGTGGAGCAGATCATCACAAATTATCATTTTCTGCAACGGGTGAGGGAGAGTGGTGGTCGACCTCAGGTTCGGATTAAAAACCTGAAGACGGTCCGCGAGCACTTGACGGGCATCACCTTGGCCGGATACGATCGGGAAATCTCCTTGAACGATTGCCTGGACGCCATTGAACATGCCGTACCAGGCTTTAAGCGCAAATTCAACAAAGAGTTCACCACGCCTGATGGAATCACCGTGTATCGCCTGGAGATTACCGATAAGCGAGACCGGGCTCTTTCCAGGGAGCAGATCCGACATATTCGTAAGGCTCTGCTCCAGATGGCCACCAGCAAAAAGTTCCAAAGGGCCAAGTGGACGGAGGCTACCGGCGGCTTCGAACACTATGCGCGAGCCATCATCCCCTTTCTGTTGAAGGAGTTCCGCAGTTCCAATATCCCACAGGTGTACCTTAGCGTGGGCAAAGCCACCGATTTTTTTCTGGAGTTCAAGATTATTATCATCCTTTCGGGGACCAGGCCTACCCAGGAGAGAGATATTCTTAAATGCGTTGAGGCGCTTGACAGCGTTTCCGGGCTCAGCGTCCTTTCGACGAATCCTCCTCGGATCATGGGGGATGAGGGAATTAACATCATCAATGTGCGGGCTGACCTGGATGTCTTTGCCGACCGGCAGAGGATCTACGAAAATATTAAAGATCAATTGGGCCAGGTCATCGGACAGTTTCGGGATTTCGACGAAGGCATTCGCATCCTGGAGACCAAGAAGCTGGGTGAGGTGAGGGAGCATTTCAGAAGAACCAGAGAGGATTTGGTTCGAGAGTTTTACTATAGACTGGAGGATTTTTACAGAGTCAGCGCTTCGGTGGAGGAGCTGGTCCAACAAATTCGCATGGGCATCCGCTCCCTGCGGCGTCTGGCGAAATCCCAGGCTCCCTTTTATATCGAGGGAAAAAACGTGAGGTTTGGCAAAGGTGCTGGCGAGCGAATGTCCACCCTGATCTGCATTGGCTTTGATCCCAAATCCCCGGCCTTCACAGGATGTTTGGGCATCCTGAGCGATTACGAAGTGACTATGAGCAAAGTGGAACGAGAGGAAGCCACCGTGTTGCTCATCCAACTGACTAAGGACGGTGTTGGTCTCGAGGCTGCCAAATTACGGCAAGTGCTCCGAGAATTGCGGGAAACCCTGGCATCTTGCGTGATGCGGGACTAGATGGTCCCTTTTCCTTGCCTATTCCCGCCCCGCAAGGTGATCTGGACCACACCATTCGTGAGACCAGAAATCTTCTGTTCGCTATCCATGATAGAGACGTCTAGAGGATTTCCTCAATAATGAAAGTCGTTTTTCTCAGGAGCTGGTGACCTTTGGACTGCGTCCGCAATAGGAAACAGAGACTCCCAGCTTATGGATACGTGGGTTTGGCCATCATCTTGGTGGCCGAGATTCTCATGTTTATCCAGGTGGAACCCGTCCATACTTATTTTACCGCTATCGTCTGGTCGGGCTACATCCTGCTCATCGACGGTATCATTTATAGGATTCAGGGACGATCATTGATCAGCCGCCGCCGGGGAGAGTTTCTGCTCATGCTCTTTTTCTCGCTGATCTTTTGGCTGATCTTTGAGTTCTACAATTTGTTCATTAGAAATTGGCATTACAGCGGGCTTCCAGAGCAACTATGGGCCAGATGCCTGGGCTATGCTTGGGCTTTTGCCACCATACTGCCGGCCATCCTTTTGACCGCCCGGCTGTTGGAGGTTTTGGGATTTCCCAGGGTGGCTGTTCCCAGGGTTTCGGTCAGCCCCGGGTTTCGCTGGACCCTGATCGTCTTGGGAGCCCTGTGTTTGACGATTCCTGCTCTTTTGCCTTTCTCAATAGCCAGATACCTGATTACTCCCATTTGGCTGGGCTTTATATTTCTTCTCGACCCCATCAACTCCCTCCGGGGAGGATGGTCCCTTTTGGACGATCTGGAACGCGGAGATCTGTCGCGATGGATAGTGCTTTTTGCTTCGGGCATCATCTGTGGTATTTTATGGGAGTTCTGGAACTACTGGGCTGGCACCAAGTGGATCTATGCCGTTCCTTTTGCGTTTGGTCCTAAGATCTTCGAGATGCCCCTGGGGGGCTTTCTGGGCTTTCTGCCCTTTGCTGTGGAATGTCATGTGATATACGTATTTGTGATGACCTTTCGTCGATGGAGCTGGTTTCCAGAAAGAGAGGTCTGATGGCCCTGCAGACGGAGGTATAGATGAAAAGAAGGGATTTTTTAAAACAAGGCGCTCGCAGTGCCGGCTTAATCATGGTCTCTCCCCTTCTCCTGAATACTCTGCATACCGCTGCGGGCTTGGGATTGGAGGTCGATTTGAAGCCTCTTTTTGGTCTGGGAAAGGAAGATCTGGACAAGTTGCTTCGCCAGGCCCTTGAGGATGGCGGTGATTTTGCCGACGTCTACCTTGAGCGCAGGCTGAGACGCAACATACTCATGGAGGAGAACCGAATTACATCAATTCAGCTGGGGATGGATCGGGGTGTGGGAGTGCGAGTCATCGCTGGAGATGCCACAGGATATGCCTATTCTGAGGATCTCGCTCCTGAGAAGCTGCGCGAGGCGGCCCGCACAGCGGCTTTTGTGGCTCGCTCTGGTGGTAAAACGACCCCAGTTCCCGTTTCTCGGGGTACGGTTTCCGATCTGATACCTGCCAGGATTCCTTTGGAAACGGTGGGCGAGAACCAGAGGCTTGAGGTGATGGAGAGAGCTAATGATGCAGCTCGATCCCTCGATGGCAGAATCAGCCAGGTGAGCATCACCTATCTTGAGGAAATCAAAGACATCGCCATCGCAAATTCCCAAGGTGTCTGGGTGGAAGATACGCAGCCTCTGATCTATTTTATCGTCAACGCCCTGGCTACCGAAGGTTCAAGAAGGCATCGTGGTCGCCGGCGAATCAGCGCACACAGTGGTTTCGAGCTATTCGACGAGAATGCTGCCGAGAAGGCGAGCAGGGGCGCCGCCCAAGAGGCGGTGAACATGCTGTCGGCCCAGGAGGCGCCCGCCGGTCAGATGCCGGTGGTGGTCTCCAATGGCTGGGGTGGGGTGTTATTCCACGAAGCTGTGGGCCACGGGCTGGAGGCCGACGGCATTCAACGGGGAACCTCGTTTTATACAGGCAAAGTGCATCAGAGGGTGGGCTCCGAGCTGGTCACTCTGGTGGACGATGCCACCGTGCCCAATCTTCGGGGATCCTTCAACGTGGACGATGAGGGGACGCCGTCCCAGAAGAAAATGCTCATCGAAAAGGGAGTTCTCAAAGGATACATGTACGATAGTCTCACGGCCAAGCAGCTGGGTGCCAAATCCACGGGCAATGGTCGGCGGCAATCTTTCAAGCATTACCCTCTGGTGCGGATGACCAACACCTACTTACTAAACGGCCAGTCCAAACCCGAGGAGGTGTTTGCTGCTACCCGAAAAGGTTTGTACGCTAAAGGATTCGTCGGTGGGGTGGTGGACACCACTTCCGGGAGCTTCACCTTTACGGTCCGCGAGGCCTATCTCATCGAGAATGGCGAGATCACCAAACCGGTGAAAGGGGCTACCCTCATCGGCAGCGGTCCCGAGGTCCTCCAGACCATCGATATGGTGGCCGATGACCTGGATTTTGCTCCAGGTACCTGTGGCAAAGGGCAGTGGGTTCCCGTCACCAGCGGTGAGCCCACCTTACGTATCGGCAAGATCACCGTGGGTGGCACGAGGGCGTAAAAAGAGAGAATGATCACATCGGTGAAAAAGCGATGTTTACGCGGAGGTGAGCTTTGAACTTGGAGAAAACAGCCGCCAAGATGCTGGACATGCTGGCGGGACAGGGAGCCACCCAAGCCGAGGTATTTCTGGAAAACGGCAGCAGGTTGAGGATCGAGGTGCGCCAACAAAAGATAGAGTATGTGAAAAAGGAGAGCTTTCAAGGAATGGGCCTGCGAGTTTATGTCGGGCAGCGCATGGCCTTTGTGGACACTGCCGATGTCTCTCAGGAAGCCCTAAAGCCAATGGCCCAAAAAGCAGTGGAACTTGCCAAGATGGCTGGTCCGGACCCGGCTCACGGGCTCCCCGAGAACAAGGGGGAGGTAACGGCTCGGTCGGTGGTGGACCAAAGCGTCGTCTCCATCGAGCTGGACAAAAAATTAGCCAGGATCATGGAGACCGAAAGACTGGCCATGGAGTATAGCCCCATCATCACTTTGTCAAATGGGGCTTCTTACACAGACGTCCATCGTGCGGTGACCATCGCCAACAACAATGGTCTGTTGCACTCCTATGAGGAGACGAAATTTTCCACCAGTGTCTCTGTAGTGGCCACCAAAGGCGAGCACAAAAAAGACGGGTCGGACGATTGTCACCGCAGAGCCTATCGAAACCTGAAGTTGCCCCAGCAGATGGCTCAAAGGGCAGGTCGGTTGGCTGTTTCCTTAGTAGGCGGGGAACCTGTTCCCAGCCAGGAGGTTCCAGTGGTCTTCGATTGCCGCGCGGGCAGGGGACTGATCGGTGGCTTAGCCAGAGCCGTCAACGGCAAAGAGGTTCATATGGGCAACTCCTTTTTAGCCGACATGCTGGGCAAATCCGTTGCCTCCAAGTTGGTTACTATAGAGGATGACGGCACCCTGTTGCAGGGTCTGGGCTCAGCGCCCGTCGACGGCGAGGGCATCGCCACGCGGCGCAAAATGGTAGTTGACCAGGGCATACTGAAAGCTTTCTTATATGACACTTACGGTGCCCGCAAGGCTGGCGCCGTTTCCACGGGCAATGGAATCCGGGGATCCTACGGTAACCTTCCCGGTATTGGGGCTACAAACTTCTATATGTTCAAGGGCTCCACGCCCCACGATGAGCTGATCAGGGGATTGGAGAAGGGACTGTATGTCGCCGAAACCATAGGATTTGGCGCGAACACCACCACCGGTAGTTATTCCGCGGGAGCTTTCGGTCGCTGGATCGAAAATGGGGAGCTGACCAAACCAGTAGCCCAAGTGACCATCGCGGGGAATCTTGTGGAGATTCTGAGCTCTATTGATGCCGTAGGTGACGATTTGGAGTTTAACGGACGGATATGTTGCCCTAGCTTTCGGGTGTCCCGGATGACCGTGGCGGGAACGTGAGATGAGAGTCCTGTGGTCGGTGATAGGCATCTATGCGGATGGACGTTTGGAGTCGTTGCTCAGTTGGGAACGTGAATCGGGAATCGGGAATCGTGTCCCCCCACAGCCCGTGTTCGCCCAAGCCGCGATCCCAACATCGCGAATGCGAGCGGTGAGTTAGTCCTTGAAGCTCGGTGATCATCGCTGGAAACCGGAAGGCAATTCTCGTCAGGAAGGTTCTCACCACTTCTATGCTTTCTCGCCGTGGAGAAATGCCCGAATTTGAAGGTCAATCTTGCCCCTTCGCGTCCTCTACCCTAGGGGGGTGTAACCGGTGTATCGAAAATGCATTTTTCTCCTTGTTTCGCTGAGCTTCATCCTCTATTTATCAGGCTGCACCAGCATGAGGTACATCTCCAAGGAGGAGATCCCTGAGCTTAAGCAGGGAGCCCGTGTCAGGGTAACAATGGAGGATGGAACTCAGTATAATATGAAGGATACAAAAGTTGAGGATTCAAAGCTGGTGGGCTACATCGAAGCAGAAGGTTACAAGGAAATAGATTCCTCGGAGATCGCATCGCTTGAAATTAAAAAGCTGGATCAAGCTAAAACAATAGCGCTTGGGGTGTTTGGTGTTGTTGGAGCCGTGGTTCTGATTGGTTTTCTCAGCAATGGTGGCGATGGCGATGAACCCTGCCCTACCTGATAGGGTGTTTCGAGGCGGGTTCGTCTTGAAGCGAGGGATCTTATCTGTAGAGATAACTCATTTGAATGAGGTAACCGTTCGTCCTTTGTGCTGGTGAGAAGAAAGGATTCAAGGACTCAAGGCTTCGAGTACCCCTGGTCCAAGCCTGTTTGAAGGACAACAGATCAAGGACTTATTACCCTTGAATCCTAGAACCCTCGAATCCTGGTACCTTTCTCCTAGATCAATTATGATCGGCAAAACTATCTCCCATTACAAAATCCTGGAAAAGCTCGGCGAGGGCGGCAGGGGTGTGGTGTACAAGGCCGAAGACACCAAGCTCAAGCGCCTCGTGGCCTTGAAGTTCCTGCCGCCGGAAATGACCCGCGATCCAGAAGCGAATCAGCGCTTCATCCAGGAGGCCCAGGCGGCCTCCGCCATGGATCATCCTAATATCTGCACTATTTACGATATCGATGAAACCAAAGAAGGGCAGATGTTCATCTGCATGGCCTGCTACAAGGGTGAGGTCCTTCAGGACAAGATAGATAGGGGGCCGTTGGATCTGGAGCAAGCTATTGATATCGTCATCCAGGTGGCTCAGGGTTTGGTCAAGGCCCACAAAGAGGGAGTCGTGCATCGAGATGTCAAACCGAGCAATCTCTTAATCACCGAGGATGGCCAGGTGAAGATTCTCGATTTTGGCCTGGCCGTATTGGAAGGGGCAGTGCAATCTGAAACATCCAAGACCATCTCGGGCACGGCGGCCTACATGTCTCCCGAACAGGCTCGAGGTGAAGGGGTGGATCACCGGACGGATATCTGGTCTCTGGGCGTGGTCCTTTATGAGATAGTTACCGGCCAAAAGCCCTTCACAGGGGACTATGAGCAAGCCGTTATCTACTCCATCTTGAATGAAGATCCGAAACCGTTGCTGAAATTTCGAGCCAGCGCACCAGCAGAGCTGGAAGGCATCGTAACCAAAGCACTGGCAAAGAGCCCGTCAGAACGCTATCAGCGCATCGATGAGATGCTGGCCCATCTCAGGAAACTTGAGGAGGAGTTAGAATCCCCTGTGAGGGTTCAGAAACCTATCGCGGTGATCACCTTCGAGAATCAGACGGGAGATAAGAAATACGATTATCTCCAAACGGCCATACCCAATCTTCTCATCACTAGCCTTGAGCGGGCGGAATCTCTGCGCGTGATTACCTGGGAGCGGATGCGAGATCTGCTGAAGCAAGTGGGGAAGGAGAAGGTGGAGGTCATCGACAAGGATTTGGGTTTCCAGTTGTGCCGATTAGATGGCATCGATGCTATCGTTCTGGGCACTTATACAAAAGCTGGTGAGATATTCGCCACCGACGTGAAAGTCATGGATGTTTCCACCAAGAGACTGCTGGTGAGCGCCAGCTCTAAGGGTTTGGGAGTGGACAGCATTTTGAAAACGCAGATTGATGGGCTGAGCCGGGATATCTCCCATGGTCTAGGCATCTCCGAACACAAAATGGAAGACGGCGGGCAGCCTATCGCCGATGTGACCACGTCGTCCATGGAGGCGTATCGATACTTTCTGAGGGGTAGAGAGAGCTTCGAGAAGATCTATAACGAAGACGCCCGGCGATTTCTCCAAAAGGCGGTTGAGCTCGATCCGACCTTCGCCGTAGCATACCTTTACTTGGCTTGGATTTATGACCGATTGCGCGATGCCAAAGCGCGCAACAATGCCTTTGAGAAAGCGAAGGCTTTTTCGGATAAGGCCACAAGCAAGGAGAGACTTTACATCGAAGCGGCTTGCGCACGGGCCTTGGAGAGAGATGTGGAGAAAAGGTTCCACATCCTCAAGCAGATCGCCCGGGAATACCCCAAAGAGAAGCACGTTCACCATCGCCTGGCATCTCACTACAGGGGTAAGAAGCAGTTCTACCAGGCTGTCGAGGAGTACAAAAAAGTTCTGGATCTTGATCCTAACTATGGGTGGGCTCTCAACGAACTGGCCTACATGTACACCGACGTCGAGGACTTCGAACAGGCCCATGAGTACTTTCAGAGGTATGCTATCATTTCCCCAGGGGATGCGAATCCCATCGATTCTATGGGAGAACTTTTCTTCAGAATGGGAAAACTGGACGATGCCATAGCAAAATACAAAGAGGCCTTGAAGGTCAAACCAGACTTCTACTACGCCTATTGGGAGATTGCCTATATCTATGCTTTGAGGGAAAACTACTCTGAGTGCATGCAGTGGATCGACAAATACATCGATAAGGCACCATCTTTTGGCACTCGAACGGACGGACTGCGGTGGAGAAGTTTTTACCACATTTGGCGAGGTAGTTTGAACCGAGCCCTTGACAAGGCTGAGAGGATAGCTGAGCTGTCAAAAGCCGAGGGGAGTGAGATCTGGCAAACCGAAGCAGACAGGTTGAAGGGTTGGATTCATTATGAAAAGGGAGAGCTTGGCCTGAGCCGGAACTGTTTTCTGCAGTGCATAGATGCGGTGCAGCGGAATCCCAAAGAGTACATTCCTGCAGCCACCAGTTACTCCCTGGGATCACCAGAGCAGGTTGCCTCTCTCACGGCAGCCCTCGTTTTTGCCCTTGCCTTGCTGGATTTGAAAGAAGGACGAATTGATTCTGCAAAGTCAAAGCTGACGGATATAAGACCTCTTGTGCCCGACTTTGCCGAATTGCTTCATGGAGAGTTATTGCTGGTAGAGGGTTCCCTGGAGAAAGCCATCACTGTTCGTGAGAAAGCGCCACCTTGGAGGATACCTTACATGAGTGACACGGGAGGAATGCTGGCATATAACCTCCCGTTCCAGAAAGATGTGTTGGCCCGAGCCTATCGCCAAAAAGGAAAGCTAGATGAAGCCATTGCCGAATATGAGCGGCTGATTACCTTTCATCCGTACAGTAGGGATCGGCGTCTTATTCATCCAAAATATCGTTATCGGTTGGCCCAATTATACGAGGAAAAAGGTCGTTTGAAGAAGGCCAGCGAACAGTATAAAGAGTTTCTAAGAATCTGGGAGGAAGCGGATCAAGATCTCCCAGAATTGGCCGATGCCAAATCAAAATTAATCCAGATATCGGGAAAGAAATAGGATGATCGGCAAAACCATTTCTCATTACAAGATATTGGAAAAGCTCGGCGAAGGTGGCATGGGTGTGGTCTATAAAGCCAAGGACACAAAGCTCAAGCGCACCGTTGCCCTGAAGTTTTTACCTCCGGATCTTACCCGCGATTCGGAGGTCAAAGAGCGATTTATCCAGGAGGCCCAAGCGGCATCCGTCCTGGATCATCCCAACATCTGTACCATTTACGAAATCAACGAGGCGGAGGGACAAACCTTTATATCCATGGCCTACATCGAAGGTGAAAACCTCCAAAAGAAGATTGAATCGGGCCCGCTGAAGATAGATGAGGTCTTGAATATCGCCATTGATGTTGCCCAGGGTCTGCAGGAGGCGCATGAGAGGGAAATCGTTCATCGCGACATCAAGCCCGCCAACATCATGCTAACTCCCAAAGGTCAAGTGAAAATCATGGACTTCGGCTTGGTCAAGCTGGGTGGAGCTTCGCAGACTTCTCAAATTAACACAATCCTGGGTACCGTGGTGTACATGTCTCCGGAGCAGGCACAGGGTGGGGAGGTCGATCATCGGACGGATATCTGGTCTTTGGGCGTTGTCCTTTACGAGATGCTTACCAGCCAAAGGCCTTTCGTAGGGCAATACGAGCAAGCGGTCGTTTATTCCATTTTGAATGAGGAGCCGGAGCCAGTGATCGGCCTTCGGAGGGATATACCCCAGGAAGTGCAACGGATCATCAACAAAGCCTTGTCCAAGGATCCAGCTGCACGCTACCAGAAGATCGGGGATCTTTTGTTTGATATCAAATGGGCCAAGAAGGAGCTTAAAACTCAAACCGGGAAAGAACTGCCCTCCATCGTTGTGCTCCCCTTTACGAATTTGAGTGTAGACCGAGAGCAGGATTTTTTCTGCGAGAGCATGGCGGGGGACGTCATCAATGCCCTGACGCATGTCGAGGGCTTGCGCGTCGCGGGTTGGACCTCGGCTTCCTCATTTAGGAACAAAGAGGTTGACATTAGAGAAATAGGCCGCAAATTGAATGTGAAGGCTCTACTTGAAGGAAGTGTGAGAAAACTGGGCAATAAGTTACGGATCATGGTACAGCTCATCAATATCGTCGATGGTTTCCATATCTGGTCCGACGCATACGATCGCGATATCAGCGGACTGTGCTGTCCGGAAGATGTCTTTGCCATTCAGGATGAAATATCTCTGGCCATTGTGGATAAGCTGAAGGTCAAGCTCTTGGGGGGAGAGAAGGAGAAAATTGTCAAGCATCATACTGAAGATTTAGAAGCGTATGATTCATATATCCGGGGCCGTTTCTTCTGGAACAAGCGGACGGAAGAAGGCGTAAAGAAGGCTATCGTGTATTTTCAGCAAGCGATCGAAAAAGATCCGAACTATGCCCTTGCTTATGCAGGCTTGGCTGATTCATATATCGTTCTTCCGGACTACAGTTCCATTTCGCCAAAAGGATTATATCCGAAAGCAAATAAGGCCATTCAGAGAGCACTCGAGATTGACGGGACACTTGCCGAAGCCCACACCTCCCTGGCTCAAATTAAGTTCCGTTGCTGGGACTGGGAGAGCAGCGAGAGAGAGTTCCAGAGAGCCATTGAGCTGAACCCGAACTATCCCACCGCTCACCATTGGTATGCGCTCTTTTTAATGTACATGGATCGCTTTGACGAAGCTATCGAAGAGATTAGACGAGCTCAAAAGTTGGATCCTCTTTCTCTGGTCATAAGCAGAAATACTGCCCTGGTGTTTTATTACGCACGTCTTTATGATCGAGCGTTGGAAAAATTGAACCAGACCCTGGAGATGGACTCAAGCTTTAGTGCGGTTCACGCTTGGCTGGGAAAGGTACATTTGCAGAAGTCGAGGTATGAGGAAGCTTTCAGGGAGTTCAAAAAGGAAAGGGATATTTCAGGGCGCTCGGATCCGCTTTTTGAAGCATGCGAAGGAGTTGCCTACCAGAGACTGGACGATTTGCTGAAACAAGCTGAGAAGGGCTATGTTCCGCCAATTTCACTGGCGAATTTATATTTTGCCCTTGGTGAGAAGGATAAGGGCTTCAAGTGGTTGGATAAGGCATATGAAGAACGCGATAGTACCCTCCTTGAGATTAAAGTAGATCCAGGATTTGACAGCGTACGTTCAGACTCGAGGTTCACGGCCATGCTGAAGAAAATAGGGTTGGAAGAATGATTGGCAAAACCATCTCCCATTACAAGATTTTGGAAAAAATCGGCGAAGGCGGCATGGGTGTGGTCTACAAAGCCGAGGACACCAAACTCAAGCGCACCGTGGCTCTGAAATTTTTGCCTCCGGAGCTGATGCGTGATGTTGAGGCCAAGGAGCGTTTCATCCGCGAGGCGCGGGCAGCCTCAGCCTTGGACCACGCCAATATCTGCACCATCTATGAAATCAATGAAGTGGAGGGACAGACATTCATAGCCATGGCCTACGTGGAAGGTGAAAATCTCCAGAAAAAGATCGAGTCGGGTCCCTTAAAGATAGACGAGGTCTTGAATATCGCCATCCGTATTGCCCAGGGTCTTCAGGAAGCGCATGAAAGGGGAATCGTTCATCGCGACATCAAGCCTGCCAACGTTATGTTGACTCCCAGGGGTCAGGTGAAGGTCATGGACTTTGGCCTGGCCAAACTGAGTGGTGGCAAGCAGATCACCGAGAAAGAGACCACCCCTGGCACCATCGCCTACATGTCTCCGGAGCAGACCCGGGGCGACGATGTCGATCACCGAACGGACATCTGGTCCCTGGGCGTGGTTTTATATGAGATGATCACCGCTCAACGTCCTTTCAAGGGAGACTATCATCAGGCAATCGTGTATTCCATCTTGAACGAGGAGCCCGCGCCTGTGACGGGTTTGCGTGCGGGCGTTCCCATGGAGCTGGACAGGATCATCGCTAAGGCCCTGGCAAAGAGTCCTGACAGACGCTACCAGCACGTCGACGAGCTTATGGTTGATTTGAACAGGGCCAAAGAAGAGCTCAGAACAGGGGTTCTTGCACCGCGAAAGCGCCCCAAGGGTTTTTCCTGGGCGCGCACCATTTTGGCGGTTTTTCTCGTCGTGGTCCTCGCCGTGCTAATAGCTAGCTATTTTCTCTATCATGATTTGAAAAAAGTGGTTGCGCCCGGTGTAAGCAAGGTGGCCAGGACCCAATGGCAGAACTCCATCGCTGTGTTGCCCTTTCGTGATTATAGCCCTCATAAGGATCAGGAGTACTTTTGCGATGGGATGACCGAGGCCATTATCGGTAAGCTCAGCGGGCTACCGGATCTGAAGGTCATCTCCATGACCTCGGCCATGCGGTACAAGAGCCCAGAGCGGGACGTCAAGAAGATCGGGGGAGAGCTGGATGTGGCCACCATTCTGGAAGGCAGCGTCCAGAAGGAAGACAGCAGGATCCGGGTGCGGGCACAGCTGATCAACGTGCCCGACGACGCGCACCTGTGGACGCAGACCTACGATCGCGAGCTGGCCAGCATCTTCACCATCCAGGACGAGATCTCTCAGGCCATCGTCGAGGTGATGAAGATCAAGCTCCTGGGAGATGAACGAACGTCTTTTGACAAGCGCCATACAGAAAACTTGGAGGCTTACAACGCTTATGCCCAGGGCCGCTACCTATGGAATAAACGCACAGAAGGGCACCTGATGAAAGCCATAGAGTATTTCCAAAAAGCCATCGAGCTCGATCCCAACTATGCACAGGCCTACGCCGGGCTGGCCGACGCCTACGTGGTTTTGCCCAGCAACATCGGTTACCCTGAAGAAGAGATTATTCCCAAGGTCCGTGAGGCCGCGCAGAGAGCACTGGAGTTAGACGACAAGCTGGCTGAGGCACACGCCTCTTTGGCGTTGGTTGCCGAGATGGAAGGGCGCCTTGAGGAAGCAGAAGAGGAATTACTCAAGGCTATTGATCTGAACCCAGGTTACGCCTATGCCCACTATTGGTATTCAAACTTGCTAAATCGCATGGGAAGACGTGAACAAAGCATGAGGCAGTTGGAGGTAGCCTTCGAGCTGAATCCCTTATCAGTGGTGATACTTACCAATCTCGCATGCAAGTTGGGGACGGCAGGTGACACATTGAGAGCGGAGGAGTTATTCCAACGAGCTGTGGAGATAGAGCCCAGCAGAGGGTTGACATATGTGGCTTATGGTGGTTGTCTCCGCCAGATTGGACATCTGAAAAAAGCAGTTCAGGTTTATATGAGGGCCATCGAGGAAAACCCGAACGACGTCAGCAACTATAATATGCTTGCCTATACCTATGACGCTATGGGTGATTTTGAAAAAGCCCTCCAGGCTGCCGAGAAACACGTTGAGCTGGCTCCGGATGAGCCTAACTCTTACGATACCCGTGGCGATATTTACGCTTTTAACGGCCAGCTTGATCGGGCTATCGAGAACTACGCCAGGGCCATGAAGATCAATCCACGCTTTGCCAACACGGCCAGCAAATTGGTCAGCATGTATATCTTCAAGGAGGATTATGAGGCAGCCGAAGGCATCATCAAGCCATTTCTCACCCAAGAGGATAAGAACATCCGTTCGTCGGCGAGGACATCTCTCGCTCTTATCTCTCTGTATCGGGGGAGAATCGAGGAAACGCTCTCTATGCTCGACAAGGCCATCGCTCAAGATAAACGTGAGCAGGTGGCTGCGTGGGCCAGAATTGGAAAGCACATGATGAGGTATTTCATTTACTGGGAGCAGGAGAAGCTGAATCTGGCCTGGGACGAGGCTCAAATAGCCGCCGGGCTCTATGAGGAAATTGAGACGCATGACCCATTTGGTATACATCCTGTCTTTGCCGTCTTGCTAGCGGAGCGTGGGGAGATCGATGCCGCTGAAGATACCCTGCGAGGTTTGCAAGAGGTCATCGATATGAATAATCCCGACCAACGCAGCGGCTACTGGCGTCTTTCCGGCGCCATTGAGCTCATCAAGGGGGATTTTCCCACTGCTATCACGCACCTGCAAAGAGGACTTCTGCAAAACGCCTCACCGCTGTTCGAAGCCCGCTATCTTCTGGCTTTAGCCTATGAGAAATCAGGGCAACCTGCGCCGGCCGCCCAGCTTTTAGAGAGGGCTCTGGGTCGATATGATGAGCGCCGGTTTGGATATCCTCTCTGGGCGGTGAAGGCATATTATTTGTTAGGAAAAGCTTACGAACAGATGGAACAGCGTGAGGATGCCATCGCCAAGTACGAGGAGTTTTTGGAGATCTGGAAGGATGCCGATGAGGGCATCGAGGAAATAGAGGATGCGAGGGAGAGGGTGGAGAGGTTGAGAGCACAGAGTTGAAGTTTGATATAGAGAAAAGCAGAAAGGTATACTCGTAAAGATACATAGGATTCGAGAATTCTAGGGTTCTAGGATTCGAGTGCCAGCGCACACCGATTTCGTACATGGGTTTTGATTTTCGGTTTTCACTTGAATCCTCGAATCCTGGGGTGTGGAGAAGGGAGGAAGAGGAATCCTTGAATTCTTGGTTCCTTAGTCAGAAAAAAACGCTTACCCTCACAATAAAGCAACCATGATCGGAAAAACTATCTCCCATTACAAGATTCTCGAAAAGCTCGGCGAGGGCGGCATGGGGGTGGTGTATAAGGCCCAGGATCTCAAGCTGGATCGTGTGGTGGCTTTGAAGTTTCTGCCGGAGCATCTGACCGCCGATGAGGTGGAGAAGGAGCGGTTTATCCACGAGGCCAAGGCGGCATCATCTTTAAACCATCCTAATGTCACCACGATTCATGAGATCGACGAACATGACGGTCAATTGTTCATCGTCATGGAGTACTGTCCGGGCGAAAGTCTCAAAGACCTCATCGAGGGAGAGAAGCTGACGCTCAAGAAGACGCTTGAGATCGCCGTTCAGATCTGCGAGGGTTTGACGGCGGCTCACAGGAAGGATGTCGTCCATCGGGACATCAAGTCGGACAACATCATGGTCACGCCCGAGGGGCGGGTCAAGATCATGGATTTCGGTCTGGCCAAGCTGAAGGGGGCCACCAAGCTGACCACCACCGGCTCGACCTTGGGGACGGTCTCCTACATGTCTCCGGAGCAGGCCCAGGCCATGGAGGTGGATGGGCGCTCGGACATCTTCTCCTTCGGCGTGGTGCTCTATGAGATGATCACCGGACATCTTCCTTTCAAAGGAGACCACGAGGCGGCCGTGATCTATTCCATCGTCAACGAGACGCCGGAGCCGTTGGCGCGGTATAAGGCCGGTGTGTCCGAGGGGCTGCAGCGGATCGTGGAGAAGGCGCTGACCAAGGATCGGGAGGAACGCTATCAGCACATCGACGGAGTGCTGGCTGATCTACGGCATGAGAGGAGGATGCTGGAGCCTGCTACCGCAGCTCGGGTTCCCTCGGAGGTCAAAGTAGCCAGGCCGAAGAAGGTTCACCTTTCTGTGATCATGCTTGCGGCCATTATCGTTCTGGCCGTCCTTCTCTTCTTCATCATCAAGTCTTTCGAGGTCAAAATCGGCCCCCAGCAAGAGGCGGTTGCTCAGGAAAATTCCATGGCCATCATGTATTTCGAGAACATGGCCGATCCACAGGACAGCGATCGCTATGCCAAGATGATCACCAGTTTACTGATCACCGACCTTTCCGAGTCTCAATACCTCAGAGTGGTCAGCCGTCAACGGCTTTATGATATCTTAAAAGCCTTGGGAAAAGAGGATCTCAAGGTGATCGATCAGACCGTAGCCTCGGAAGTGGCCCAGAAAGCGGGGGCTGGGTGGATCTTGACCGGCGATATCCTACAGACCGAGCCGAACATCATCTTGACGGCAGATATATCCGACGCGGCCACGGGCAGGGTGCTGGCCACACAGCGAGTGACGGGGGAGGCCGGTGAGGATCTTTTCGCCGTGGTGGATAAGCTGAGCGCCGAGATCAAAGGAGATCTCTCTTTGCCGGCACAGGCTCAAAAGGAGCTGGACAGATCGGTCGCCGATGTGACCACTCATTCGCCGGAGGCGTATCGTTATTATCTCGAAGGTGTCGACTACGTTTACAAGTTTTATTTTACAGAGGCTGAAAAGAGTTTTCACAAGGCCCTGGAGTATGATTCAACTTTTGCCATGGCCTATTACCGGATTGCGACGATCATCTCGCCAGATGCTAAGGCTAAAAAATTGGTGGCCAAAGCGCTGAAATATTCGGGTAAAGTCAGCCAGAAAGAGAGAAAATACATCAAAAGCTTGGATGCACTGTTGTCTGGTGATTCTCCTCAGGCGATCAGTGAACTTGAGAGTATATTAGAACAGTATCCAGATGAAAAGATGGCCCACTCCTGGCTAGGCATTATTTATAATAACTTCCTCTCAGATTATAAAAAAGCTGTTCATCACTTGGAGAAGTCTGTCGAGATCGACTCGCTCTATAAATTCAGCTATAATCTACTCGCATACGCCTACAACAGTCTTGGCGATTTTGAAAGATCCATCTGGGCCATCAACAAATATATCTCTCTAGCGCCAGATGAGGCCAATCCATATGATAGCAGGGCTGATCTTTACAGCTACAACGGAAAGATTGATCAGGCCATTGAATCCTATAAAAAAGCTCTGGAGATTAAGCCGGATTTTCATATGTCGCGGGGGAAACTCGGTCATATGTACCTTTTTAAACAAGAGTATACCGTAGCTGAAAGCTATTATCAAAAGCTCGCTTCCAGCGATGAAAAGCCTATACGATCCAAAGGAAGAGCCTTTCTGGCTCTCATACCTCTGTATCAGGGCAAGTTTGATGAAGCGCTGAAGATTCTTGATTATGGTATAGCGGCTGATAGGATGGAGCAGTCAATAGACTGGCAGGAGGATAAGCATTTTTTGAAAGCAACGGTCTATCGAGAGAAGAAAGACATGAAAAATGCCTTGGCAGAATTGGAAAAGACCATTGAAATCTCTATCGAAGCAAGTCCTGACTATACGAACCTATGGCGCACATATTATGTCCAGTTTCTGGCGCAGGCCGGCGATTTCAAAAAGGCAGCGGAGGTGGCTGAAATATTGAAGGAGCGCATCGAGGACACGGATATAACTGGGCAGTTTTATTATTGGTGTGCGATGGCCTATGTTGAACAATCAATGAACAATCCCGAAGGGGCTCTGGCTTATTTCGAGAACTTAGACGACTTGAACATAATCACACGTTTTTACTTCCGCTATGTGTTGGCCAGAATGCACTTGGAATCTGGTAGATTGGCAGAGTCGGTTGAGAAATTCGAGAGAGCGCTCTTGAGGTATAGCCGCAGTAGAGCATTAGATGCCATTGCTTCTGTGAAAGCTCATTATTATCTCGGCCAAGCTTACGAGCGCTCCGGGTGGACGGAAAAGGCCATCGAGCAATACGAGACCTTTTTAGACATCTGGAAAGATGCCGATGAGGGCATTGAGGAAATAGAAGATGCGCGGGAGAGGGTGGAGAGGTTGAGAGCACAGAGTTGAAGTTTGAGACAGAGAAAAGCACAAGGTCTTGCTCTTAGAAATACATAGGATTCTAGGGTTCGAGTGCCACCCCACCCCGCTTTTGTACAGGGTTTTTGATTTTCGGTTTTTACTTGAATCCTCGAATCCTGGGGTGCTGGGAATGGGAGGACGGGGAATCCTAGAATCCTCGAACGCTATTTTTAGAAAACAAACACAGGCCTAACTGGAAGGCGGTGCGCACAATGATCGGTAAAACCATTCTCCATTACAAAATCCTCCAGAAACTCGGTGAGGGTGGGATGGGGATCGTCTACAAGGCCGAGGATACCAAGCTGAAGCGAACCGTTGCCTTGAAGTTTCTACCATCGGACATCTCCGAACATCCCCAGGAAAAGGACCGCTTCCTACGCGAGGCGCAGGCGGCGTCATCCCTCAGCCATCCCAACGTGACCACCATCCACGGCATCGAGAGCAGCCCCCAGGGCGATTTCATCGTCATGGAATACGTTGAAGGGAAGACGCTGAAGGACGTTGTCGGGAGGGAAGAACTGAAGGTCAAAGAGGTTCTGGACATTGGCATCCAGGTGTGCGAAGGCCTGACAGCAGCCCACGAGAAGGGCATCGTCCACCGGGATATCAAATCCTCTAATATCATGCTCACGCCCAAAGGTCAGGTGAAGATCATGGACTTCGGCTTGGCCAAGCGAAAAGACGCCGAGCAGATCACCCAGACACCCTCGGCCTTGGGCACCGTAGCCTACATGTCGCCGGAACAAGCCTCTGGGGAGACTGTGGACCGGCGCAGCGACATCTTCTCCTTCGGGGTGGTGCTCTATGAGCTTCTGACGCGTCGGTTGCCCTTCGAGAGTGAACATCTGGCCGCTGTCATCTATTCCATCCTGAACGAAGAGCCGCAGCGAATAGCCCGCTATAACAGCCAGGTCTCAGACAAGTTGGAAGAGGTGGTCTTCAAGGCTCTTTCTAAAGCCCGAGAGGAGCGGTATCAGCATATCGACGATCTCATGGCAGACCTCAAGCACGAGAGGCGTTTGCTGGACACCACGCGAGTGATGCCTGGAGTGGTGGAGCCGAAGGGGAAGAAAAAGCGCTCGCCCATTCTCATCCCAGCCCTAGCCGTCTTGATTCTGGCGCTGGCCCTTCTGATCTTCAAAGCTTTCCAGGTGGAGATCGGACCGCATCGTGGGGCCATGGCCGAGGAGAATTCCCTGGCCATTATGTATTTCGAGAACGTGGCCGACCCCGAGGACAGCGACCGGATCGCCCAAATGATCACCAGTCTGCTGATCACCGACCTGTCTGAGTCGCAGTACATGCGAGTGATGAGCCGGCAAAGGCTGTACGACATCTTGAAACTCATGGGCCAGGAAGACCTCAAGGTCATCGACAAGACCGTTGCTTCAGAGGTGGCCAGGAGGGCGGGTGTGAAGTGGATCATGACCGGGAACATCCTGCAAACAGAGCCTTCCATTGTTCTCACCGCCGAGATCTCCGAGGCCGCCACCGGGAAGATCATCGCCAGCGAGCGAGTAAGTGGCCAGGAGGGAGAGGATCTGTTCGCCGTCGTGGACATGCTGAGTGCCCAGACGAAGCGGGACCTGGCGCTGCCGGAGGAGGCCAGGGGGGAACTGGATCGATCCGTGGCCGATGTCACCACGCACTCGCCGGAGGCCTACCGGTATTATTTAGAGGGACTGGATTATCAGAATAAGCTCTATGCTACCGACGCTGAGGAAAGCTATCGAAAAGCCCTAGACTACGACTCCACCTTCGCCATGGCCTATTTTCGGCTGGGGTTGCTAAAAGAAGGCGAGGAACGAGGTAGCTTCATGGCCAAGGCGTTACAGTACTCTGATCAGGTTAGCCAGAAGGAGAAGCTATTTATCAAGAGCATGTCAGAGACGACAGAGGGAAAGTTTGCCAATGGGATCGAGGAAATGGAGAAATTGGCCCAGCGATATCCCGATGATAAAGAGGTACATTTCTGGCTGGGGGTTTTCTATCGGCAGGTGCCAGAAAGACGTCAGGAAGCGGTGAGTAGCCTCAACAGGGCCATCGAGATCGACCCCCTCTATAAAACAGCCTATAACATGTTGGCCTATACCTATGATCAGTTGGACGATTTCGAGAAGTCCCTATGGGCTATCAACAAATATGTCTCTATTGCCCCCGATGAAGCCAATCCCTATGATACTCGGGGAGACCTTTATGGTTTCAACGGCCAGATCGAGCAGGCCATGGGATCATATCGGAAAGCGCTTGAGGTCAAGCCCGATTTCTATCACTCCTTGATCAAGCTGGGCCACATGCATCTGTTCAGGCGGGAATATGTCCGGGCCGAGAGCTGTTACAAAGCTGTTGCCTCCTGTGACGAAAAGAGCTATCGCGCCGGGGGGAGAACCCTTCTGGCCCTGATCCCCATGTACCGGGGAAGGTTGGACGAGGCCATCGAGGTCCTGGACGATGGCATCGCGGCCGATCGAATGGAGCAAGTCGGAGGAGGGAGAAACGCTTACAAGCATTATCTGAAAGCGGAGATCTACGCCAGGAAAGAGCAGTGGGACCTGGCCATTGAAGAGACAGAGAGGGGGCGAGCGGTTCAGCTCGAAGCGGACCCTGAGACGCCGGTGGGCTCTCGTGATTTCCTGGCCTGTGTGCTGGTGGAAAGCGGAAAAGAGACTCAGGCAAGGGAAGTGCTCAGCGAGCTAAAGAAGGATCTCGAGGAAAAGACGCCTCAGGCACTGTATGCCTACTGGCAGGCCCTGGGATGCGTTGAGCTATTCACCGGGAACGCAGATGTGGCGGTCACACATTTGGAGAAAGCGGTGCAGGAGGCGGTCGAGAACCCCTTTCTGGGGCGTGTGTTCCTGGCCAAAGCCTACCTGGAGGTGGGCCGGCACGGTGAGGTGGTCAGTCTTCTGGAGGGCGTGTTGAGCAGATATGATGAGACCAGAGCGGCCCGCCCCATATGGTCAGTGCGCGCTCATTATTATCTCGGCCTGGCCTACGAGCGATCGGGCTGGAACAGAAAGGCTGTGGAACAATATGAAGAATTCCTGGACATATGGAGGGACGCCGACCCAGGTATTGAGTATGTGGAGGACGCGAAGGAGCGGCTGGAGAAGTTGAGGGCTGTGAGTTGAAAGATTGTAATACGTAATGCTTATTTGGCATTACGTATTGTGTAAGGAGTCGGGAGGTGCAAAGGCCATGAATGTCTTTAGCAGAGTCAAAAGGGATCGAGATATCATTCCGTCGATATTTGCCGTGGGCATGATTATCTTTCTTGCTAGCCTCAGCTTCTCCTCCGATGCGACACAGCTTCCGGAAACTCCCAAAAAGCCTGTCACGGATGTCTACCATGGCGTCGAGGTCACCGAGGATTACCGCTGGCTGGAGGACTTCGACGATCCCATGGTCCGCCAGTGGAGCGACGAGCAGAATCACCATGCCCGCACTTTTCTTAATGGAATCCGCTTCCGGGAAGGCGTTCATGAACGGCTGGAAAAGCTGTTAGGCGGGGAGTCTGCAGAATACAGCGAGTTACGTTATCGGCGAGGCCTGCTCTTTGCCCTCAAGTCCCAGCCACCCAAAGAGCAGAAGTTTCTGGTCACCCTCCAGTCGCCGCACGACTTGACTTCTGAGAGGATCGTCGTGGATCCGAATGAGATGGAACCAAAAGGCATGATGTCCATCGATTGGTACGTTCCGTCCCTCGACGGTCAACGGGTGGCCGTATCCATGTCCGAGGGTGGCAGCGAGGTGGGCACCGTTCATGTCTACAAAGTAACCGGCGAGAAGCTTCCGGATGTGATCCCTCGCGTTAATGGACCCACCGCTGGCGGCAGCGTGGCCTGGAATGCTGACGGCTCCGGCTTCTACTATACCCACTACCCCCGTGCAGGTGAGCGTCCACTGGAGGATATGAGTTTTTACCAGCAGGTTTACTGCCATACACTGGACACGCCGACCGACGAGGACACATATTCTATAGGCAAAGAATTCCCGCGCATCGCCGAGATCGATCTGGAAAGCTCGGTCGATGGACAGTATATCCTGGCAGCCGTGGCAAACGGTGATGGTGGTGAGTTCGCCCACTATCTGCTGGGCCCATCAGGAAGGTGGACACAGATTACTCGCTTTGCGGATGGGATTCCCTGGGCGACCTTTGGGCTGGATAACGCCATCTATCTGCTTTCCAAGAGAGATGCGCCAATGGGGAAGATCCTGCGCTTGCCCCCGAGAGTGACTGATCCAACTCAGGCCACGACCGTGGTTGGAGAGAGCGATGTGGGCATCATGGATTGCCTTCCCACCACCGGCAGGCTCTATGTGAGAGATGATATTGGTGGTCCCAGGCAAATCCGTGTTTTCGATTATGAGGGTCAACCACTTGAGCCGATCCCGCTAAAACCGGTTTCCTCAGTTTGGGGGATGATCGCTCTGGAGGGCGATGAGATTCTGTTCAACAACACAAGCTACGTTGATCCTCCTGCCTGGTACATATTCAATCCCTCGACGGGAAAATTGACTCAGACAGCTTTCGCCGTCACCTCCCCGGCAGATTTCTCCGATGTTGAGGTGGTCAGGGAGTTCGCCATCTCAAAGGATGGCACACGTGTTCCCCTGAATATCATGCGCCGCAAGGGGACAAAACTGGATGGGCAAAACCCAACCCTCCTCACCGGCTATGGCGGCTACGGCAATAGCCGCAGGCCTCGCTTCAATCCAGAGCTCCGTCTGTGGCTAGACCATGGTGGCATCTGGGTGGACACGAATCTTCGTGGCGGGGGGGAGTTTGGAGAGGAGTGGCACCGGGCCGGAAATCTCACCGAGAAACAGAATGTTTTCGATGACTTCGCCGCCTGTGCTCAGCACCTGATCGAGGCCAAGTACACCAACCCAGCCAAGCTGGCCATTGAGGGAGGCAGTAATGGTGGTCTGCTCATGGGCGCTGCCCTTACCCAACATCCCGATCTTTTTCGTGCGGTGGTGACCCATGCGGGCATCTATGATATGTTGAGAGTTGAACTTGATCCAAACGGAGCTTTTAACGTAACCGAGTTTGGAACTGTAAAGATTCCTGAGCATTTCGAGGCTCTCTACGCTTACTCGCCCTACCACCATGTAACGGATGGGACTGGCTACCCGGATGTTTTCTTTCTGACCGGCCTGAATGATGGACGCGTGAATCCGGCCCACTCGCGAAAGATGGTCGCCAGGCTTCAGGCGGCATCCAGCTCAAAGGGGTATGTCCTTTTGAGGACCAGCTCTACCACGGGCCACGGAATGGGTACCGGGCTCAGCGAGAGAATCGCCAAGGAGACCGATGTTTTTACGTTCTTATTTGACAGGTTGAATATAGAGTACGAACCGTGAAATGAGAGTTGGAGAGTTATGAGAGTTTGGAGAGTTTGGGGAGTTTGGGGAGTTGAGAGTATTCTAAGAGAATGGCAATAGCAATGGCAATGGGAGTCGGCAGGAAGCAGAAGGTGGAAGCCGGTTTATGGTTGTGGAAGCTGGTATAGAAGTTGGTGTCTGGATGCTGGAAGCTGGAAAATACTCTCATATCTTTGAGCCTTTATCCAGGATCTAGCATCCAAGATCCAGGATCTGTTTTTTTCACGAATCACGATTCACGAATCTCGACTCTCGGGTCTCTAGTCTCGGCTTTTCCCGGTTCCCGATCCCCGGATCCCGAATCCCGGGTCTCAGATTTTCACGATCATCGATTCACGATAACCGATTAACGATCACCGATTAACGATCACCGATCACCGATCACCGATTACCGATTACCGAATCATGCCCTACAAGATCGTCATGACATGCGACCGCACCATGGCCAGCGTGTACCATGATAACCTGTTTTTCGGATTCAGCGCATGTTTGCCCCAGGGGGTCGTTCCCGATTGGTTCTACTACCCTGTGTTCTGTCCCAGTGGTCCCGCGGATGAGGAGGGGCGACTGCTTTTTGCCAATTACGGCATGAGAAAGGTAGAGGCGGCATTGCTGGCCAACGGATTCCAGAGGGATGAAGTCATCGTGGCCCATCCCAACCATCTGCACAAGGTCATCAGCGACGACACCAAAATCCTTTCCATTAGCTCCAACGACCCGCTGGGCATTGGGCCTGCCACCTCCACCTTTACGGAGCTGTGGGGTGGTGAGGGACGGATGGCCGTGAAATTACGTCAGCTCTTGCGGAGCTCGGTGGTCAGGAAATACAAGCCGACGGTCTTCCTGGGAGGTCCCGGAGCTTGGCAGTTATCCGTTCATCCTGAGAAAATGGCACAGCTGGGCATCAATTGTGTTGTCGTCGGAGAAGGCGAGGTAACCGCCCCCAAACTTTTCCGGCAGGTTTTGGAAAATGATGATTCACATCTACCGTGGGTGGTCCAGGGAGAGACAGCACCAGACGAGGATATTGCTGACATAGCCGGGCCCAGCATCAGCGGACTCATCGAGGCAACTCGGGGCTGCGCTCGCAGCTGCGCCTTTTGCGTGCCCTCGGTGAGAAAGGTTCGCTCGAGGCCTCTGGAGAATATCCTTCATGAGGTTCAGGTCAACCTCGAGGCCGGCTACGACGGTGTCATCCTGCATGGAGAGGACATTTTCCTTTACCAATCGGACGGTTTGAAGGTTAATCACGATGCGGTAGTGGAGATGTTCGACCGGGTCTATCGTCACCCCGGCGTGAGATGGGTCACCGCTAGCCACGCTTCTCTGGCTTCGGCCGCAAGCTCGCCGAAGACCGTGGAGGGACTCGCTCATGCCATTGAGCTGGGCTCCCCAGAACGTGGCACCAAAGCCTTTCAGGTGGGCATCGAGACAGCTAGCCCGAAATTGATCAGGAAACACATGAAGGGTAAAGTTTATCCCTTCAAGCCCGAGGATTGGCCCCGGGTGGTTCAAGATGCCTTCCAGCTGCTCCACGATAACTACATCGTCTGCTGCTCTACCATCATCATGGGTTTGCCCGGGGAAGATGGAGAAGATGTGCAGCAAACTATCGATCTGGTGCAGTCCCTGTATCCTTATCGGAGTATCATCGTCCCACTGTTATTTACCCCCATGGAGACGACCCGCCTCGAGTATGCCAAACCATTCTTAAAGAAAGATCTTACAGCCAAACACTATGAATTGATCACCGCCTGCTGGGATCACAACTTGGACTGGTTCCCGAAATTGTATGTCGACTATGGCAGCCACAATCACCCCGTTTTGAAGGCCATCATTCACCTTCTGATGAGATTTGGTACCGAGCCCATACGCAGACGTGTTCACTGGAATGCCAGAAGGCACGGGGCGAAAGTATAAATAAAAACAGGATTCCAGGATTTCAAAATAAGAGGATTCAAGGGGTCAAGGATTCAAGGATTCGAGTGCCACCCCATCCCGCTTTTATACATGGATTTTGATTTTCGGTTTTCACTTGAATCCTCGGATCCTGGGGTGGTGAAGCTGGGAGGAAGGGGAATCCTTGAATCCTTTGTATTATGCTCAGCTTTTTTGGTTTGAAAAGAAAACACATGAGTATTCATTAACCCTCTCAACGAATGGAGGTTCATACATGAACGCCCTCGCCGCCGTCGACTGGACCATCATATTCGGATATGTTGTTCTGGTCATCGTCTTGGGCATTATCCTCTCCAAGCGGGCGCAGACCAATATGGAGAGCTACTTCGTGGCCGGCCGCAAGCTGCCCTGGTGGCTGCTGGGCACCTCCATCGTGGCCACCACATTCGCCGCCGACACGCCCCTGGCCGTCAGCGGTTTGGTCCGCTCCAAGGGCATCGCCGGCAACTGGTACTGGTGGAGCAGCGCCCTGGCCGGCATGTTGGGGGTGTTCTTCTACTCGCGTCTGTGGCGCCGGTCGAAAGTGGTCACCGATACTGAGTTCGCAGAGCTGCGCTACTCGGATAAGTCGGCCAGCTTCCTGCGGGGCTTCCGGGCCCTGTATTTTCCCCTGGTCTACAACACCATCGTCATGGGCTGGGTGATGTTGGCTATGGCCAAGATCATGGGCGGCGTCCTGGGGCTTCCCAAGTGGCAGGCGGTGGGATTCTGCTTCGTGGTGGCCGTCCTGTACACGTCGTTGTCCGGATTGTGGGGTGTGGTCATCACCGACTTCATCGAGTTCTGCACCGCCCTGTTCACCTCGATCCTGCTAGCCGTCATCGCAGTGAGTAAATCCGGAGGTATGGGAAATGTGCTGGCCCAGTTGAGGCAGGTGATGGGGGTGGAAAAAGCAGCCGACATCACCGCCATCGTCCCCTGGCACTCGGCGCTTTTGCCCATAGGATTCTTCTTCATCTACGTGGGACTTCAGTGGTGGACCAGCGGGAACACGGATGGGGGCTCATATTTCGCCCAGCGGATGCTGTCTGCAAAGGACGAGAAGCACGCCAGGCTGGGATTTTTATGGGGTAACGTCGCCCACTATTGCGTGCGCACCTGGCCCTGGATCGTGGTCGGCTTGGTGGCCATCGTGGTTTTCCCCCAGATGGAAGACCCCGAGATGGGCTACATCCGGGTGATGCTCAAATTCCTCCCGGCGGGCCTGTTGGGCCTGGCCCTGGCTGGTTTCATGGCCGCTTTCCTTTCCACTATCGACACCCAGCTCAACTGGGGCGCCTCCTATTTGATCAACGATTTATACCGCCGCTTCCTAAAGAAAGAGGGCTCCGAAAAACACTACGTACGGGCCTCCATCGTAGCCACCATCATCATCGCCGCCGTTGGCGCGCTGGTGGCCTTCATGATGAGCTCCATCGTCTTTGGTTGGTACATCATCACCTCGGTGAACGCCGGCATCGGTGTGGTCTATCTGCTGCGCTGGTACTGGTGGCGGATCAACGCCTGGAGCGAGATCTCTGCCATCACCACCTCGGTGCTGATGAGCATCTACCTGACCTTTTTCACTTCCATAGAGTTTCCCCTGACCCTCCTGTACATCATCCCGCTCTCGGTGGCGGTTTGGGTTATCGTCACCTTCATCACCAAGCCGACCCGGGAGGAGAAGCTGATCGAGTTTTACAAGCACGTCCGCCCAGGCGGTCCCGGATGGAAGAGGATCCGGGCCAAGATCCCCGGCACAGAGAACGACCGCGTCGGCTTGAGCAATCTGAAGGGGTATGTCGCCGCCGTCATCGGGATCTACGCCGCATTGATCGGTGTCGGTAAGCTCATTCTGGGACCGGTCTGGCAGGGATTTGTCCTCATAGCGGTGACCATCGTCATGGGGTATCTGATATACACCGTGTTCACCAGGGATGAGACCGTTCGAGCGCCGTTGGGGTAGGAATCTGTAGGGGCGCGGCATGCCGTGCCCGCGATGGCAATAGCCATGGCAATGGCAATAGCAATATAATGAAATTGTAGGGGCGAGGTTCCCTCGCCCGGGGTTGGGGTGAGGGGGAAGTAGCTTGTAGGGGTTGGGTTTCCCGCCCCACCTTGCACAAGGAAACATAAGAATCAAGGGCGAGGTCACCTTGCCCCCCAGGAGAACGCCATGCGCAGACATCGTGGAAGACATCAAAGGCGTTCTATTCGTTTACGGAATTACGATTATTCGCAGGCGGGATATTATTATGTGACCATATGTACACAGGATAGGATATGCCTTTTTGGAAGGGTTCGCGAGGGGCATGTCTGCCTGAACCGATTAGGGTTGTTGGTGAAGCGATATTGGAGATGGTTACCCCTTCGATATTCCTATGTGAAATTGGATAAATGGGTGATTATGCCGAATCACCTGCATGGAATCGTCGTCATAGCCGATGAGAATGTATGTAGGGGCGGTTCGCGAACCGCCCCTACAGCGGTTGTACCAAGGCGCAAGGCGTTAGGCCGATTGATCGGCGCGTTTAAGACTGCATCTACCAAGGAAATCAATAAAATCATAAAAACGCCCGGAAGACCAATCTGGCAGCGCAACTTTTATGATCATGTCATCCGTAGTGAAACCGAATTACGCCTTATCCGCGAATACATCGTGAATAATCCCCTCAAATGGGAATTGGACCGGAATAATCCCGCGAATTGGTAAATACCATCGCACGCCTGGATTCTACATCTCGACTTTTTTTCTGTTGACAAATGGGGTGATATATGCTAAAATGAAGGTGAAAAAGATAGCTATATCTTCCTCCCCGAAGGGGAGGGCTAACTATGAGAGGGGTAATTCATCACATAATTCCCTTAGCAAAAAAGTTGTGGAAGTCTACCCACGGGCTGGTGAGAAAGTTGTCCGTGGGTTTTTTCGTGGCTAACCTAACCATGGGGATAATCCTATTAGTCGCGCCTTATAGCTGGTCAAAAACCATTCACGTGCCCGAAGACTCCAGCACCGTCCAGGCGGGTATCAATGGAGCTGAAGCTGGTGACACGGTGCTGGTGGCCGATGGGGTTTACACAGGGGAGGGGAACAAGAACATCGACTTTTTGGGTAAGGCCATCGTGGTTCGATCGGAAAACGGGTCGGATTCAAGCATCATTGATTGTGAGAAGGATGGAAGGGGATTCTTCTTTCATGTTGGAGAAGGCCGTGGTTCGAAGCTGGAGGGTTTAACCGTTCGGAATGGGCTTGCTGACTATGGCGGAGCTATCAAGTGTGAAAATTCCTCCCCGAGCATTGCTAACTGCATAATCACAGAGAACATGGCAGTGTATGACGGCGGTGGGATCTGGTGTTTGACGTGCGCTCCTTGCTTCACCAATTGTGAAATAATGGAAAATAGGGCTTTCAGAGGCGGTGGGATCTGGTACTATGGCCCGGGAGTGATATTGGCCAACTGCGTCATTGCCAGGAATGAGGCTACTTATAGCGGTGGTGGGATTCATAACCATACTTCTTTCGCAAGCATTGTCAATTGCACTATTACGGGGAACTCGGCTGAATTTGGGGGTGGAATTTTTTTCACTCTCCTCCCTATGAGCTTTGCGAACTTCGTCATCACGGGCAATAACGGCCACGTGACCTCTCGTGCTGCTTTTTATTCAACGATCACAAATTGCATCCTGTGGGATGATTCGCCGGATGAGATATCTCCAGGTAGTGTGGGGCCTTCCGTCACTTACTCCGACGTTCAGGGCGGTTGGGATGGCGAGGGCAATATCGACGAGGATCCTCTCTTCCGTGATCCTGAAAACGATGATTTTCATCTCATGGCTACCTACTGCGGCGATCCCTTTGATTCTCCCTGCATCGACATGGGCCACCCTTACAATATAGACTTAATGTCGGATTGCTTTCATGGATTAGGCATGATGAGGTCAGATATGGGAGCCTATGGCGGCAGCAATGCCGGTTGGCCTACAGCTGTTGAAGAGGGTGAAAATGAGGCTCAACACATCCCCAAAGAATTTGTGTTGCATCAGAACTATCCCAATCCGTTCAACTCAGAGACGGTTGTGAGTTACAGTCTACCTCAATCCGGTCGGGCAACGCTTTCGGTCTATAACGTCCTTGGCCAGCGGGTGGCGACCTTATTTGAAGGAATTCAAGAAACTGGTTTACATAACGTCGTTTGGAACGCTGCCGATTTTTCGTCGGGGATTTATTTTGCCCGATTGGAGGTTGGTGGACATTCCAAGACCGTCAAGATGGTATTGTTGAGATAAGGATCCGCCTATTCTCAGCCAGAGGGGTAGCAGATCGAATGTGATTCTGCTTATTGTGGGAAGCAACCTTAACAAGAGTTAGTTATTGCGAGGAACGCAGCGACGAAGCAATCTCTGGAAGGATTAATGACGTAAACTCACTGCGGATGCGTTTTCCAAAAAGCAGTTCGGAGATTGCTTCGCTTCGCTCGCAATGACAAAATCAAATGATGGGCACAGCATGCTGTGCCCCTACATTTTTTATGTGAGATGATGCCAATTCACCAAAATGGGGTTGACAAAATACCTGAAAGACGGTAGTATTATCCGAAAGGGAAAATAAAAATATGGAAGGCCAAAAAGGAGATCCTCATGGGCGCAAAGCTGAGGGAGAGACTGGTTGTCATCGGTGGTGATGCGGCAGGGATGAGTGCCGCCTCCCAAGCTCGCAGAATGCAGCCGGATCTGAAAATCACCGTTTTTGAGCGGGGCTTCTACACATCTTATGGAGCCTGCGGGCTGCCTTATTATGTCGAGGGCTTGATCAAGGAGATCGAGGATCTGGTTGCCCGAACACCGGAGGTATTCCGCCAGAAGTACGACATCGACGCTCGCGTTTTTCACGAAGTGGAAAACATCGACCTGAATCGGCGTGCTATTCGGGTCCGTAATATTAAAGAAAACAAAACTTTTTGGGAGGAGTTCGACAAATTGCTCATCGCCACCGGTGCATCCCCCATCAGACCCAAACTGCCGGGCATCGACGCACAGGGCATCTTCAGCCTGTCCATTCTCCCAGATGGTTTGGCCATCCGTCAAGCAGTGCAGGAGAAGTCCACTCACCGGGCGGTCATCGTCGGTGGCGGCTATGTCGGATTGGAGATGGCCGAAGCCCTGCTGGCACGGGGCTTGGAGGTCTCTCTGGTGGAGCTGCTGCCACAGGTGATGAGCACCTTGGATGAAGATATGGCCGAATTGATCGCCCATACGCTCAGGGAGATGGGCGTCACTCTGTATCTGGGCGAGGGCGTGGAGCGCTTTGAGGCCTCAGGTAATCGAGTCTCTGGAGTGAAGACGTCGAAACGCCTGCTCCCGGCCGATCTGGTCATTCTGGGCATCGGGATCCGGCCCAACATCGCCCTGGCCAAGGAAGCCGGCATCCCTTTGGGCGAGACGGGAGCCATCGCTGTGGACAATCATATGAGAACTCATGTTCCCGGAGTCTGGGCCGCGGGAGACTGCGTGGAGTGCACCCATCTGGTCAGCGGCCGTAAGGTTTTCATCGCCCTGGGCACCGTGGCCAACAAGCAGGGCCGTGTGGCCGGAATCAACTTGGGTGGAGGCGATGCGCAATTTCCCGGCGTGGTGGGAACAGCCATCGCCAAGGTGGGCGAGACGGAGGTAGCCCGTACCGGTTTATCGGCCAGGGAGGCCGAGACCTTACGTATAGATCACGTGACTGCGTTCGTCAAGGCCAGGACAAGAGCAAAATATTACCCCGGAGGGGGTTCTGCGGCCGTCAAGGTGGTGGCCGAGAAGAATACCAGCCGATTTCTGGGCGGACAGATCATCGGGCCACCGGGGGCCGGCAAGCGTATCGACATTTTCGCCACGGCTCTTCATGCAGGCATGAAGGTTCCAGAGATGCTCTACCTGGACCTGGCCTATGCGCCGCCGGTCTCGCCTGTATGGGATCCTGTTTTGATAGTATTGAGACAGGTAGCTGGAAAGTTGTGAATGAAGAGAGCTCAGAGATTTGGATGTTTTTGATATTTTTAGTTAATCCAAGGTCGGTTGTCGGTATCGATGCTCGTAACGTCGCTCGTGAATCGAGGCTCGACTTTCGTTTTTTTCTTGTCATTCCTGCGAATCTTGTCCCCCCGTAGGCGGGGAGCAGGAATCTCACTTTATGGTATAGCCGAAGGGTAATTCTCCTTCTGAGATGCCTGCATGCGCAGGCATGACAGGTGAGAGGAGGTCAGAAACTAACTAGAGAAATTGGATTACGGGGATCGGGAAATCCGAGACTGGAGACTCGTAAGGAACCTGCCAACTGCCACTTCCAACTGCTACTCGTCTTTTGCTGCTTATTGCCTATTGGGGTGGTTAGGGGAGGTGGCGCTGCCTCCTGCTTCCTGCCTCCTGTCGACTGCTATTACCCTTGCTATTGCCATTGCCATTGCTTTTGCCATTACCACTAGCCTTCTCTTTTCAATTGACACTGGCTTCAAATTTCTCTATTTTAACATCTTGAAAAATCAGACTATAGGAAAGGAGTTTTCGATGAAACGCCCTCTCATATTAACCTTGCTGCTGATGCTGATAGTCTCCTTGGGGCCGCCGGACTCAGTCAGTCAGGTGGTGACCGGCTCTGTGACCTTTGATCCTGCCGAATTGACCTGGCAGACTCAAGATGGTTATGATATGCCCCGTCTGGGCGATTGTGATCTTATCCGCCAAGCGGGAGCGCCCCAACTGCCGGTCTGTGCTGTGCAGGTGGCCATACCCCTTCACACCACGGTGGATCACATAGAAATACTGAGTACCACAAGTCAGTTATTGCCGAACCAGCGCATGATTTATCCTGCCCAGCCTCCCCAGATTCTTTCCCTAACCCAAGAACAGAAAGAGGCTATACCCTTCGTGGGGCCTAAGCCGGCTATCTACCGGAGTGGGGAAGTGTTCCCCTCCCAAATTCTGGAGTACACCGGTGCAGGTAATATGGGTGAGGTCCAGCTCGCCAGCCTGCTGGTTTATCCCCTACAATACCTTCCGGAGGAGCAGAAAGTTCGTTTTCACCAGCGGATTGATTTCGCCGTGCACCTCTCCGTTCGTGGTAAGAGCCCTGTCTTAAAGCGATCGAGGACTTCCGCTGTTCGGGATCCTTTGCGGAAGGCGGTCAGCCGACTGGCCCTGAACCCTGGAGATCTCTCTCCGGCGGCTCCGATTCCTGAAGCTCATGGAGAGATGGTTTATCTGGAGGAGCTGGCCGAATATGTGATCATCACTGACCTGGCATTTCAAGGTGCCTTTCAAGTTCTAGCCGACTGGAAGACCAAGAAGGGGGTGCCCGCGCGAGTCGTATCGACCACCTGGATCGATGGAGAATACGAAGGCGCTGATCGTCAGGAGCGGATTCGGCAATTCATTCTGGATGCCTATCAGAACTGGGGTACCATCTGGGTCCTATTGGCGGCAGACACTCAACTGATTCCCCATCGAATGGCCTACGCCATGGATTCACAGACCGACTATAATGATCTTCCTTGCGATCTCTATTATGCTGATCTAGACGGTGATTGGAACGCCGACGGCGACGATACGTTTGGGGAGCTGGAGGATGTGGTAGACCTCTATCCCGAGGTGATCGTTGGACGAGCTCCGATAAGCACCGTAGCCCAAGCTGAGAATTTCGTTGATAAGGTGCTGGCCTATGAGAAGCCGGCTCTGCTGGATTATCAGCAGAAGGCCCTCTTTGCTGCGGAAATCCTGTGGCAGAATCCATACACGGACGCCAGCGAGAGCAAAGAGCTCATCGACGAACGCTATCTTCCCCCGCAGTTCGATCCCGTTACCAAACTCTATGAGAGTTGGGGCAATGAGAGCGTTTACGCCTTCATACAGGCCGTCAACGCGGGTGTGGGCATCATCAATCACGACGGTCATGCTTATTTCTCAGTTATGGGCATGGGAACAGGTTACCTCACAAATTCAGACATGGATTACTTACATAATGGAGGTCGCTTGGGCCTACTTTACTCCATCGGCTGCTGGCCAGCAGCCTTCGACCACGACTGCATCGCGGAACATTTTGTGAACAATCCCAATGGAGGAGGAGTGGCTTTCATTGGCAACTCTCGCTACGGTTGGGGCTCTCCGGGAAATCCCCTTTACGGTTATTCCGACCGATTCGACCAACAGTTCTTCAAAACCGTTTTCCAGGACGGCATCACCAAAGCAGGTCAAGCGCTAGCCACGACCAAGGCCTTCTACGTGCCCAGATCTCGGCAGGAAAACGTTTATCGTTGGCACCAGTACCAGCTGACCCTTTTGGGCGACCCCGAGATGCCCTTGTGGACCAGAACTCCTGGTCACCTCACGGTGGAGCACCCCCAGCAGATCCCCGCAGAAACGAGCTTGGTGGTCGTGTCCGTCTCCGATGGTCACCATGCCCTGAAGGATGCGTTGGTGTGTCTCATGGGGGATGCCGGCGTCTATGGGCGGGCTGCCACTGACCTTTACGGAAAGGCCAGTTTCACCATCTGCCCGGATTCCTCGGAATTCCTATGGACGACCGTGACTTGTGCCGATTTTCTGCCCTACGAGGGCCACCTAACAGTCTTCTCCAGCGGACCGCACTTGACCCTTCACCATGTCGACATGCAGGAGATCTCAGGTAACGGGGATGGCGTGGTCAGTCCCCAGGAGCGCATTGGCCTGGACATCAATCTGAAAAACTGGGGCAATGAGATGGCTCGCGAGGTAACGGCCACCATCAGTTGGCAAGACGATTATCTGGCCGTCGAGGACTCGGTTATCTCCTTCGGCGACATAGCTCCCGGTGAGATCATTTCCTCAGGTCTGGTGTGTTGCTTCACCGTGGGAGCGGGCTGCCCAAATGGGCACTCCCTTCGTTTTGAGCTGGAATTGGAAGACCAGGGCGGCCATAATTGGAGCGACGAGATCGATATCCTGGTTTCCACACCGTCTTTGTCCCATCAATCCTTTCGGCTGGACGATGGCCATTGGGGGGATGGAGACGGTGTGCCTGAGGCGGGGGAGGAGCTGGATCTTACCATCACGTTGACGAACTCGGGAGGCGAACAGGCCAGGGAGTTGGCCGTTGAGCTGGAGACGCAGGATTCCTACCTAACGGTGCTTCAACCTCAGGTGGCGCTGGGGGATCTGGATGCCGACTCCACAGGGGAGGTCACCTTTCGGTTGCTGGTGGCTCCTGATTGTCCAGAACCACGGTTTCCGCTGTTGGAGATCAGCGGGGCCACCAGCGACGGCTACTCATTTCAGCAGACATTGCTGCTAACCATCGGTCAGGTGGGCTTCGCGGATGATCTGGAGAGCGACTCTTACTATTGGTCTCATTGGGCTACCAGCCCCTACTGGAAATTCACCACCCGACGGGCTCACTCCGGAGCTACCAGTTGGTATTGTGGGCAGGACGGCACTACACCTTCCTACTTAGCCGGCATGGATTGCTCCCTGACCACTATGCCAGTGGTTGTGGGTCCGAACACGAAGCTGAGCTTCTGGCATTGGTACGACCTGGCAACCTACGGATCTGATGGCCTCTATGTGGAAATCAGCACCGGCGAGGATTGGGAGGTTCTGGACTTTTTGGGCTCAGGCGGAGCGCTGGACAGCACCCTTATAGGCAATGACTGGTTTCAGGACACCTATGAGCTGCCCCATGTCGAGCCGGGGACCTTCCTGCAGGTCCGGTTTCGGTTCTATAGCGACGCCGATACCGTAGTGGCCGAGGGCGTATATGTGGACGACGTGAGCATCACCAGCGCTGTCCTCAGCGATCGGGCTCAAGATCCAACGGACACCTCTCCTTCTCAGCCTTTCTCTTTTCGACTGTCCCAGAATTACCCCAATCCCTTCAACGCTGTCACACACCTTCTGATGAGCATCCCAGCTGGTAACATGGGATACAGAGATCGTCTGCCCCTTATGACCACGGTGGAGATCTACAACGTCTCCGGCCAGAAAGTAAGGTCCTTGTTGAGAGCGAGATTAAATGCTGGCGAATACCGGCTCATCTGGGATGGCAGAGACGACAAAGGGCAACCGGTGGGAAGCGGCATTTATTTCTGCCGTGTTGTGGTCGAGTCGTTTAGACAGACCACAAAGATGGTGTTGCTCCGATAGAGGGAGTCTGTTTGCCTGAGGTGTTGCCTTGATATATCTCTTGGCCCTGGTGAAGTTTTTTGACACCCTCTCTTGCTGGGACACAATCTGGTTTTATATGATCAACCTCCAGACGCAGAATGGTTTCTTCGACCTGATTATGCCAGCGTTGAGCGATGTCAAGCTGTGGCGAGTTCCACTGGCGCTGGCGGCGCTGGCGGCGGTCATCTTAGGTGGACGGCGAACCAGGGTGACCGTATTGCTGGCTCTAATTCTCCTGGTGCTCAGCGATCAGATCAGTAGCCACGTGCTCAAGCCCTTGGTTTCCCGCCAGAGGCCCTGTCACGTTCTCGAAGGGGTGCGCTTGCTGGTGCCCTGCGGAGGACGCCTCTCTTTTCCCTCCTCACACGCCACCAATAACTTCGCCATCTGGACTCTCATGATGCTCAGACATAAGAAATTGGGCGCGTATCTATTTATTTTGCCACTGGGTGTGGCCTACTCCCGTGTTTACGTAGGTGTCCACTATCCTCTGGACGTCGTTGGTGGTGCTATGCTGGGGGCCATCTGCGCTTTATGTGTGGTGATGATCAGTGAATACGGCGTCTCTCGACCTATAAAGCGAAGGCGGGAGACGAGAACTCTTCAGAATGCAAAACCTTGAAAGAGGTCCTATGAATCTGGGAAGAAGACTTAATCTAGTCCTATGTTTTGCTTTAGTAGGGCTAGGTCTATCGTGTGCCCAGAGACGATACGACCTGGACGAGGTCCGTATACGGGCCGAAGCCTTTGACCAAGAGGTTTCCCTCAGTTGGTACGAGACAGACAATTATGGCCAACCCTCGCGCCTGGCAGAGATCTACGGGGAATACCAGGATCTTTTTGCCGATCCCAGGTTGATCCGGTTCGTTCAGAAGCAGATGGAAGAGGAGCAAGATCCCCGGGAACGTCGCCGCCTGGAGTATCTCTACCGATATCTGGTGGAGGAATTCGCTGGTCAGAGGTCCAAGGAGCTGGATGATCAAATTCTGGACATCCAGGCCATGGAGTGGTTGGATGTGGACGGCCAACAGGTTACCTTCCGGGAGGTATATGGAGAATTGTTCAACAGCTCAGACCGGGAATGGCGCCGGAAACTATACCGGGCTCGGGGAGAAGTAGTTATTTCCAAAATCAATCCTCTATTGCGTCAGAGGCTGCAAATACAAAGGGAAACGTGTCGTCAGTTCGGGTTTACTGACTATGATGAGTTTCAAGACCGTGTACACAGCACCGATTTTGATCAGTTGACCCATATCTGCGAAGACCTTCTCTACCAGACGGAACTCATCTATCGGGAGTTGTTGACGGAGGCGGCTCATACTGTGCTGGAAATTCCCCTGAATGACCTTCGAGTTTACGATCGCGCTCGGCTGTTTCGAGGTCATAGGTTCGATGAGTATTTTCCCAGCAGTTGGATGGTACCCCTTTTGCAGATGGTTTTGGCGGACATGGGCATTGATCTATCTCAACAGCCCAATATAGATTTGGACATAGAGGTTCGACCTGAGAAGGAACCCAGGCCGGCATGTTATACCATCTCTATTCCCAGCGACATCAGGGTCTTGGTGCAGCCGATGGGTGGCATGGAGGATTACGAGAGCCTATTTCACGAGATGGGCCATGCCCAGCACTATGCTAATGTGGAAGTCCAAGAATACGAGTTCAAGGATTTGGGAGATTATGGCGTCACCGAGACCTACGCTTTTCTTTTTGAGAATCTCTTCATGGATGAGAAATTCCTGGAGGTAGATCTGGGCATGCCCTCAGAGGTGGTGGAACCCTTTCTGCGGCAGTCCCTGCTGTCGGAGCTCAGCTCGTTGAGGTACTATTGCAGTCTGTTTCTGTTTGAGCGGATGCTCCACAGCGGGGACCAGGATCCCGTGTGGACCTATCGGAACGTGTGGGAGAAAGCCCGGCTGACCCCGTTGAGTTTGCCAGAGGCCGAGATGGGTTACCTCATGGCCAATGAGGATTATTACTCGGTCAACTACTTGGAGGCTTGGATGTTAGAAGCGCAGTTGCGAGAGACCCTTCGGAGAGAGTATGGTCCCCATTGGTTCGCCGATCCTCGAGTGGGGCAGTTTTTAAAACGGCTGTGGGCTCAGGGTAGCGAGAAGTCCGCGGGCGAGCTGGCTCAGGAGCTGGACTACGGTGGTTTGGACACCGAGCCGCTCCGTCGGGAGATGGAGAGGATCTTGGAATTGACCAAGGAGAGTTCCCTGGGCGTTAAGGCGGAATTTGGGCAGTAGACTCAGAGCTAAAGGGGAGTGAAGATGCGCAGCTTCCATTTTCTTCTGCCCACCGAGGTTTCTTTTGGGGAAGGTAGTATAACTCGTGTGGGTCAGGAGACTTCTCGTCTGGGCAGGCGAGCCCTGGTGGTGACTGGACGGAAATCCTCTAAGCGTAGTGGCGCTTTGGATACGGTGGTGGGTTCTCTGAAGAAGGCCGGTGTGACCTTGGAGGTATTTGATCAAGTGGAGGAGAATCCCTCTGTTGAGACGGTGGAGTTGGGTAGTAGCGTAGCCAGGAAGATGGGCTGCGATGTCATCGTGGGCTTGGGCGGTGGCAGCCCCATGGATGCCGCAAAAGGGATGGCTGTTCTGGCCAGATTAGGGGGATCGTTGGGAGATTATTTTGGTTCCGCAAGGATAACCTCTCCGGTTCTGCCTGTGGTGGCTGTGCCCACCACGGCTGGAACGGGCAGCGAGGTGACCCCCTATGCCGTATTCGTGGACTCGCATAAAGGGATGAAGAAGTCCGTAGCCAGCCCGTACATCTTCCCTCGAGTTGCCCTGCTCGATCCCCGGCTCACCATCAGCATGCCTCCAGACGTGACTGCCAATACCGGCATCGACGCCCTCAGCCATGCAGTGGAGGGGTTCATCTCGACCAAGGCGCAACCAGCCAGTGATATCTTAGCTCTGGAGGCAGTGGGGATTATCCATGGGCATCTTCCTCAGGCTGTAGCCCATGGCGACGATATTGAGGCTCGGACAAAGGTTCTCTACGCCTCTATGCTGGCCGGAATGGTTATTGCTCAGACAGGGACGACCCTGTTACACGGGGTAGGTTATGCCCCCACCACCAAGTATGGCATCCCCCACGGACTGTCCAATGGGGTGTTAATGCCCAAAGTAATGGCCTTTAATGGGAGTGCGGACCAAGAGAGGTTCGCTCGCTTGGCCGTCGCCCTCGGTCAACGCGGGGATGCTACCCGGGGGACGAAGTTGGCCATAGATGCCATTGAACGCCTCCGAGATGAGGTCAAGATGCCCACTCGCCTGCGTGATCTGGGGATTCAGGAAAAAGACCTGGAAGAGTTCGCCCGCCAGACCATGGAGCATACCCGCAATCTGGCCAACAACATCCGTCAGGTGAGCTGGGAAGAGGCGCTTCAGATTTATCGGGACAGTTATTAACTTACACACATAATTCAATTCAAATGGCCGAAATACGACTCACAGAGCATCCCATTCTCCAATTCAAGCGAGGAAGGAAGATCTCCTTCACATTTAATGGTAAAAAACTCGACGGGCATGAGGGTGAGACTGTGGCGGCAGCCCTTCACGCCGCTGGAGTGACCACCTATCGGAGAAGTCCTCAGCTCCACCGGCCTCGCGGCTTCTTCTGTGCCATCGGCAAGTGCTCCTCCTGCCTGATGACCGTTGATGGGGTTCCCAACGTGAGGATCTGTATCACCCCACTGCGAGAGGGAATGAAAGTCTGCAGTCCAAAGGGTAAAGGCCAGCTTCCCGAGGACGATCCGGCTACGATATGGACCTGGCCTGGTCAATACGTGGATAAAATCTTGGAGACTGAGGTGGCTATCATAGGGGCCGGGCCTGCCGGTCTTTCGGCGGCGGTTGAGACCACAAGAATGGGAGCAGAGACAGTTGTCTTCGATGAAAATGACGGCATTGGTGGCCAGCTCATCAAGCAAACCCACATGTTCTTTGGTTCTAAGGAACAACACGCTAAGGTCCGTGGTATCGATATCGTCCCGCTTCTGTTGGAGCAAATTGATGACTCCCGGGCTCAGATCATGCTGGAAGCGACGGCAATAGGCTTATACGCTGACAAAACTCTGGGCGTCGTCCGGAGACAGGAGCTTTTTGGCCTGCGGGCCCAGAAGATCATCATGGCCAGCGGAGCTTCGGAGAACATGCTGGCCTTTGAGCACTGCGATCTTCCTGGAGTATATGGAGCTGGGGCTGTTCAGACTTTGATGAACGTCTATGGGCTGATACCCGGCCGCCGAGTGCTGATGGTGGGTGCGGGCAATATCGGTCTCATCGTCAGCTATCAGTTGCTTCAGGCCGGCGTTGAAGTGGTCGAGGTCATAGAAGCCGCCCCTTATATAGGGGGATATCACGTGCATGCCGCCAAGATTCGACGCGCTGGTGTTCCCATTCACACATGTCATACCATCACGAAGGCCAGTGGCCAAGAGAAGGTGGAAGGTGCTGTGGTAGCACAGGTAGATTCCCACTGGCAACCCATCCCCAACACTCAACGCGAGCTTGCCGTGGATGTCATCTGCCTGGCGGTGGGTCTGTCGCCCACAGCGGAGCTGCTTTTCCAGGCTGGATGCCAATCTTGCTACATCCCGGAGCTGGGCGGACACGTGGCCGTGCACGATGAGAACCTGGAGACCACGGTGAAGGGCATTTACGTGGCCGGAGATGCCTCGGGCATAGAGGAAGCCAGCACGGCCATGCTGGAGGGTCGGTTGGCAGGCCTCTGTGCTGCCGAGAGCTTGGGGAAGAAAGCGATTTCCGAGCGGAAAGAAGAGATTCTGAGCCAGCTTAAGGAGTTACGGACCGGACCCTTTGGGGAGAAGGCTCGAAAGGGCAAGGAGATGATGCGCCAGGAGGCCTGCCGATATGGCTTATAAAAAAGGCGATGCCCTGACAGCCAGGGAGCTGGCAGCACAGATTCCGCCTAAGGAGAGGCTGAGAAGGGGCCCAGTGGCTATGGTCGAGTGCGTCGAGGAAATTCCCTGTAATCCCTGCGTGGAGATATGCCCCCAAGGAGCCATCTCCATGCCCGGGGGTCTCAACAAACTCCCACGACTGGACTGGGAGAAGTGCAATGGCTGTGGTGTGTGCGTCAGCGGATGTCCTGGTTTAGCCATTTTCATGGTGGACCTCACCGAGGGGCGAGATCGGGCTAAAGTGGCTCTGCCCTATGAGTTCATCCCTCTTCCAGAGAAAGGAGACAAGGTCATGGCTCTGGATCGAGAGGGGAATGAGCTAGGTCCGGTGGATGTGATTCGGGTTCAGAAGGGCAAACGGTTGGATCGCACCCCCATCGTCACCATCGCCGTGCCCAGAAAGTGGGCTCTTGCGGCTCGAAGCATTCGCAGGCTTGGGCGATAAGATCTTGCCGAGGAAAGTGAAAAGTATAGTGACCCCCTCATCCCAAAAGGATCGGGTGAAGGCGAGAGTTGAGGAATTGCGACGGCTCATCCGCCATCATAACCGTCTCTACTATGTGCTGGATCAGCCAGAAATCTCTGATGCTGAGTATGATGGCTTCTTCGATGAGCTTGTGCGCTTGGAGCAGGAGCATCCCGAGCTGGCCACCCCAGATTCTCCTACCCAGCGGGTGGGCGCACCACCCCTGGAGAAGTTCGGCACCCTTGGCCATCGTGTGCCCATGCTGAGTCTGGGCAAGACGAACACCGAGGAAGGTTTTCTTGATTTCCACAGGCGGATCAGGGAACTGAGCCAGGTGCCCGATGAGCAGGTGGCATATGTGGTGGAGCCCAAATTCGACGGCCTGGCTGTGGAGCTGATCTATGAGAATGGCGTGCTGGTACAAGGATCCACCCGAGGAGATGGCTACACCGGCGAGCAGGTCACTGAAAACCTGCGCACCATCAAGACCATCCCCTTGAGACTTCTGGAGACCGATCTGGGGATTCCGACCCTCATGGAAGTTCGGGGTGAGGTGATTATCAACAAATCGGATTTCCAGCGTCTTAACCGGAGGCGGGCCGAAGCAGGTGAGTCCCCTTTCGCAAATCCTCGAAATGCCGCCGCGGGCTCCGTTCGCCAGCTGGATTCCAAGATCACCGCCTCACGGCCCTTGAGCATGTTCGCATACTCGGTGGGGGTAGTGGAAGGCCGCCAGTATAAAACCCACTATCAAATTATGGAAGATTTGAAAATCCTGGGTTTTCGGGTCAATAAATACACCCAGCTGTGCCACCGCGCGGAGAAGGCCATCGAGTATTATGGGCAGATGCTCCAGAGACGGGATCGGTTAGATTACGAGATGGATGGGATCGTCATCAAGGTGAATGATCTAGGGCTTCAGGAAAGGCTGGGCGAGCTGCAGCGAAGCCCACGCTGGGCCATTGCCTGGAAGTTTCCCGCCCAGCAAGAGACTACAGTGGTTCGGGACATTTGGGTCAATGTGGGCCGCACAGGCGCCTTGACCCCAGTGGCCATCCTGGAGCCGGTGCGGGTCGGGGGTGTAACCATCAGTCGAGCCACCTTGCATAATGAGGATGAGGTGCGCCGTAAAGATGTGCGTGTTGGCGACACGGTGATTGTCCAGCGCGCCGGCGAAGTTATCCCCGAGGTGGTGGCCGTGGTGAAATCGAAACGCAAGGGCAGACCTCGTAAGTTCGTCATGCCCACACATTGCCCCATCTGCGGTGCTCCTGCGGTGCGGGTGGCGGGTGAGGTGGCCACCCGGTGCACGGGGCTTTCCTGCCCGGCTCAACTGAAGGAGAACGTCTTTCATTTTGCTGGTAAATGGGCCATGGATATGGATGGTTTGGGGTACAAGCTCATCGAACAGCTGGTAGACCGGGGAATGATCACGGATCCCTCAGATCTTTACTATTTGACAAAAGAAGATCTTCTTAAGCTTGAGCGCATGGGTGATAAGCTGGCCCAAAACGTTTTGGAGGCCGTTCAGGGAAGCAAGAGACCTTCTTTGCCCAGGCTGATTCTGGCCCTGGGCATTCGCAATGTGGGAGGGCACCTAGCGACGGTGCTGGCCAGGGAGTTTGGAACTGTTGAGCGTCTGCGAGAGGCCAGCTGCGAGGAGCTCATGGCGGTCCGGGAGATCGGCCCCGTCGTGGCCGACAGCATCCGAGCCTTTTTCAACAACGATAAGAATCTGGAAGTACTGAACAAGCTCCGTTGGGCTGGGGTGGAATTTCCGGTATACCAGAAGGCCGCAGGTGCTCAGCCTTTGGCGAGCCAGACCTTCGTCCTCACCGGTGGGTTGAGCACCTTGACCCGGGAACAGGCCAAGGCCCTCATCGAGAAAGCGGGAGGGCGAGTGGCATCAAGCGTCAGCGCCAATACGGATGTAGTGGTGGTGGGGGAGAATCCCGGATCGAAGCTGGACAAAGCCAGAGCTCTAGGAATTAAGACTATGGGAGAGGAGGAGTTCAAGAAATTGGTGGAGGTTTAAGGAGTGGTCCTTTTTTAAGCGTGCTGTTGTGAACTATTTCACTTGCATATGGAGGCGACGGATTGACGGAGGACACCATCATCTGCCGTTGTGAGGACGTAACCTATGGGCAGGTTGTCGAGGCTATCGAGCAGGGTTTCACCACCACGGAGGAAATGAAACGGATGCTCCGCTGTGGTATGGGAGCCTGTCAGGGACGAACTTGTGGGCGGCTCATAGCCCAGATCATTGCTGCCAAAACGGGCACATCTCTAAGCCAGGTGCCCCTGCCAACCTCTCGTCCACCAGCCGCCCCTACAGAGCTGGCCATTTTAGCGGGGACACCTCATGAAGAGACGAGCTGATGCAGTGATCATCGGGGGAGGCGTAAGTGGTTGTGGCCTGGCTTATTGTCTGGCCAAGCGGGGCTTTAAGGATGTGGTCGTGTTGGAACGAGAATATCTGGCCAGCGGAGCTACGGGGCGGTGTGGTGGTGGTATCCGCCAGCAGTGGAGCACCGAGGAGAACACAAAACTGGCCATGGAGAGCGTCCGGCTGTTTGGTCAGCTGGACGAAGAGCTCGAATATGAGACGGAGTTCGAGCAGGGAGGCTATCTCATTCTGGCCTATACGGATCAGGAGGTGGAGCAGTATAAAAAGAACGTGGCCATGCAGCAGAAACTGGGATTGGATGTTCGATTTATCGATCCCAAGGAGGCTCGAGAGATCGCTCCACACCTGAACACCGAAGGTGTTTTGTGCGCCACATACTGTCCCAGCGACGGCTCGGCCAATCCCTTCTATGTGACCCAGGCATATGCTGAGGCGGCCAAGTGCTTGGGAGTTCAAATCGAGCTGTACACTCCGGTGACGAACATCGAGAAAAGAGGCGGCCGGATCGCCTCAGTGGTCACATCGCGGGGGAAAATCGAGACGCCTCTGATTGTCAACGCTGCCGGTGGGGATTCAGTGTCCCTCGCCAAGATGGTTGGGGTGGAGCTGCCCATCGTGCCGACCCGCCATGAGATCATGGTCACCGAACAGGTGGAGCCCTTCTTCACCACCATGGTGATCTCCTTTAAGCACGGCGTCTATTTCCGACAAGAAAAGAGAGGGGGCATCCTTATGGGCTACGGTGACCCAGATGAGAGGCCGGGTTTCGATATCACCTCCAGCATGAAGTTTTTGAGGACCATGAGTCGCAAAATCCTCAATCTCATGCCGGCGCTGCACCGGGTGAAGGTCGTGCGCCAGTGGGGTGGTCTCTACGACACCACACCTGACGCCCTGCCCATCTTGGGGCCTGTGGATGGAGTCGAAGGTTTTATACAGATCAACGGCTTCAGCGGCCACGGCTTCATGCTGGCTCCCAAGGTGGTGGACTTATTAGCCCAGCTCATCACCGGTGAGGAGTTGGACCTGCCCATCGATCGGCTTCATATGGACAGATTTCTAACCGGGGAGATCAGTCGAGACCTCTCTGTGGTGTGATCTTTCAGGGAGATTGTGGACGATGAGGGAGATGGTTGGGACCAAGCTGGTTCTCTTCGATATCGACGGCACCATCTTGTACACTGGTGGTGCCGGAAGAAGAGCCATGCGGCGAAGCTTGTTGGAAGTCTACGGTTCCACCGGCCCCATCAAGGGCTTTCCCTTTAGCGGCAAGACAGATCCCCAGATCATCATCGAGTTGATGACTTTGGCCGGCTACGCTCTCAACCTGATAGAGGAACGGATGGAACGGTTCTGGGATATCTACGTGGAGTACCTTAGAGAGGAGATGACCCGAGCCCATAAGCTCAAGGTATATCCGGGGGTGATGGAGTTGGTGGCGGCACTTCACAGCCACAACGGTACGGTTTTGGGCCTGGTGACGGGCAATATCCAGCGAGGAGCACGTCTCAAGCTAGAGCCAGTGGGTCTGAACCAGTATTTCCCCGTGGGAGCTTTCGGCGACGATTCAGCAGACCGCAACCAGTTGCCCCGAATAGCCGTGCAGAGAGCTGGTCAACAGTTCGGCAGAGACTTTCGCGGACGGGAGGTCATCATCGTGGGAGATACCACAGCAGACATCTCCTGTGCTCGCCATTTTGGAGCCAAGGTGGTTGTGGCAGCCACCGGGATGATCTCTTATGAGGAGCTAGAGAAAGCGAAACCGGATGCTCTATTTCGTGACTTCAGCGATTACCGCAAAGTTATGGAGGAGATTTTAGAATAGAGATGCAAAATGGGAGAGGTTCAGGCGGCAAGAGGCCCAAACAGCGAGGTTGGGCCTTTCTTGTTGTGAGCAGTGAGATGCGACAAGGAGGTTTTCTTCCTTCCAAGGTTCCTCTGCCTTTTTAGTTTATCACAATCCCTTTGAGGGAGTGTCGAATGAGCCAAGATCACTCTGTTTAAGCCGCAAGGTCAGAGAGAACATTGATCAGTTCGTTATTTGATTTCTTTTATGCGGATGTCAAGAAAGACAATGGATTTCGATTCTCCATTCAAATTATGAATTCATGAAGTTGCCTTTTTAGCTTCTCGATATTAAGAATACTCCAAGACAAACAAAGAGGACACCTATTAAACGTATTAAGGAGACATCCTCTTTAAAAATAAGCCAAGCTGCAAAAAGAGCAAAGACGTAGCTTAAGCTAACCATTGGATACACAAAACTCAATTCAAGTTTTGAAAGCAAATCGAACCATACTAATGCTGCAGAACCTGTTATAATTAATCCTAGCCAAATGAGAGGGGAGCAAAGGACTTTGCCAAGGTTGGGGATGAGTTGATGCAAGTTTAGGGAGAAACCGCCAATTTTTTCCAGCCCTGTCTTTATTAAGACTTGGCTTGCGACTAAGGAGAAAACAACCCAGAGAATGAAAATTACATTTCTAAACATAATTTTTTCTCCGTTTTTTCACTTGAATGAACTATTCCTTTCGAAACTGGCGCTATCTTTCGCTTTGAGACAAAATCTGCCCAGCGACTTCAAAACCCATCTTCATGCAATGATCCATTTGAAGATATCTGAATAATCCCTGTCGCCCGGTCACAAACAGATTTTCGATATTGTTAATATAATCTCTTAGTATATTCAAATTTTCTTTATAGTTCAAAGCTGCTACAGGATAACCATGCTCTTTTCGAGTAACAAAGCTATATACAACATCTTTCCTAACAAAAAAATCTTCTTCTTCTAGCTCTCTAAGCACTTTATCACAAAGTTGTTGTTCATCGGCATTCCAAGTTTCGTCGTCCTTATCACATGTTATTTCCGCGCATAAACCCGTCAATCCCTTGGGAACGAGTTCATTGCTGAATTTATTCGTCTCTGAGACCCTATTAAAAGTTCTATTTCTAAAATAGAGCATGCGTGCTTCAAAGATATCTTGTTTTTTAACGAGAAGATTCACGAAAACTACTGCTCTGAATCTCAACAAATTAGCCGCCTTAAGAATTGGAGAATCGGCTTTAGGAGTTATCTGTTTTACTAATTCATTAATTGGAATAGTTGAAACAACATAATCGCACTCTATTGTCTTAATATCTCCATCTTTCTCAAAGGATACCTTGCTTGCTCTGCGACCGTCAAGATGTATGCTGTTCAATTTTGAATTTAAGTGGATGATACCGTCGTTACTGTGGATTTTATTCGCTAATCTCTCGAAAAAAGCACCCGGCCCTTTTTTGGGATAGTGTCCCCACACAATATAGGTAAATTTTTCTCTCTCCTCACCCCTTATTAATCGCTTGATTGCTTTTGTGATAGTTGCCTTGACAGTTTGACGAAGGTTTAAGAGTGGGATTCTTTCTTCCGTAAAGCTCGGTGCTATAAACTTTGGATGGAGTCCCCATACTTTCTCTGTATATTTTTCAAAATAAATCCTATACAAGGTTTCACCAAATCTATTTATAATCCAGGATTCCGCTGAATCATCAATAGAATGGCTTGTTTTCATTTTAACTTTAGCAGTAATATAATCAGACAGGCATTTGAAAATTACAATTGGGTTTGACTTAATTAGAATATCGATAGCGTCTAACGGATAATGATAGTATTTGTTGCCAAATTTGATCTTTGCGTTTGTTCTAAAAACATTAACTTCCTTACTATCAATTATCCGATAGAATTCCTCCTTCATCGCATCGTCGAGAAAAAAGGTATGGGGACCATAGTCAAAAATAGCGCCTTTTCTTTCCACATTTCCTGCCAGTCCTCCCATGAGGGGTTCTCTTTCTAATACAACAACATGTTTTCCTTTTTCCGCTAATTTATATGCGGTATACAATCCGGTGATGCCGGCTCCCAATACGGCGGTTCTATTACCCAATCGAGTTATCCTTTTACTAGATTCTTGTTTTCCCAAAATGTTTTGTGTGATGAATTACATAATCTTGTTCTTCCTCTCTCATCTGAGGATATAGAGGCAAGGCAATGCTCAATTTACTCGCTATCAAACAGCTTAAAAAATCTGTCTGGTTCAAATTGTATTTTCCTTTGTAATAATCCACTGTATGTATAGCAAGAGCTCCTGGTACTGTTGAAATCCCCTTTCCATGAAGCCATTTCATGAATTCGTTACGTTTCTGACACATGATTTCTAATTCATCCGAATCCGCTCCCTCTTTTGGCAGTCCATCGGGAGCGAATAAGCACACGTAGGATTGGTATGCGTGTGTACAACCTTCGGTTACATGGGGAATAATTAGCCATTTCAAATCTTTCAACTCTTGATTGTAGATCCTTGCTAATTCTGTTCTTCTTTTAAGAATAAATTCCAGCTTTCCCATTTGCTGAATACCGATATTAGCTTGAATATCGGTCATTTTGTAATTGTATCCTAAGATGTTGTATTGTGGAAGAGCATAGAGCTCTTTTTGGTGCCGCTCCAAAGCAGAGATCGAGGCGCCGTAATTTCTCATAATCTCTATCTGGTGAGCAATCTCTTCGTTATTCGTTATGACCATGCCTCCCTCGCCTGTTGTGATTGCCTTTCTCGGATGGAAACTGAAGCACCCAGCATCACCAAAAGTTCCTGCATGCTCCCCGTTATAAAAGGCCCCCAAGGCAAGAGCTGCATCCTCTATAATTCTTAAGCTATATTTCTTTGCTAATTCCAAGATGGGATCCATGTCTGCACAGAGTCCAAACAAATGAATAGGCACAATGGCTTTTGTGTTTTCCGTAATAGCTTCCTCTATCTTGGAGCTATCAATATTATATGTTTTCAGATCGATATCTACGAATACAGGCTTACCTCCGATATACTCTATGGGATTTACACTGGCAACGCAAGTAAAAGGCGGCACAATGATTTCATCACCTGGCTTAATCTCGCAGGCCAACAAAGATAAGTGCAGAGCTGCAGTTCCGGAACTTGTTGCTCTGGCATATTTAGTTCTTGTATAGGAACTTATCATCTTTTCAAATTTCTGAACCTTGGGTCCCTGCATCACCCATCCATTCCTAAGGGGCTCAAGACTTGCTCGCTCCTCATCTTTGTCAAATAAAGGCTTACTTATAGGGATCTTCATGTGTTAGCTCCGCTTCATTATTCTAGCTGGAACGCCGACAGCAGAAACGTTATTAGGAATATCATTAATGACAACTGTTCCAGCACCTATGATCGAATTCTCTCCAATCTGTCTGGACTCTATAACAGTTGCACCCAAACCGACCATAGAGGCTTCACCTATTTTAACAGCTCCCGCTAAATGAGCACCAGGAGCGATGTGAACAAAATCACCTATTTCACAGTCATGTTCAACGATAGCACCGGTATTAATGACAACATTTGTTCCAATTTTCGCATTAGAATTTATCACAGCATTTGCCATAACCATAGTTCCTGGGCCTATTAAGACATCCCGGGCAACAACAGCCGAGGGATGAATAACTATGCCAAGTTTATATCCCAACGATTTAATTTGACGGTATAATTTGCTAGATACTTTGCCATCAGTAATGGCAATGATTATCTTAAAATCGCTAAATTTCCCTTCGACTAATTTGCTCAAACCGCCAATTACTGGGTATCCGCAATAATTCTTACCATGGAGCTTACTGTTATCATCTACAATGGCCATAATTTTATATTTTTGTTCTTTCTCAATTGCGTCTATAACAACTTTGGCATGCCCACCGGCACCATATATAAGGATTTTATCCTTCATTTCCTGTCCCTGAATTTAATAGTTGCTCACAATTATCTCGGTCTAACGTCCTATAACTTCAGCTTCTGCAAAATTGACCATCTGAGCAGCTTTTAAAAGGAGAAATTTTGATACTTAAACCTGAGTAGTCCCAATAGACTTCTCGTTGTAGATCTCATAACCTGCTGTAAAACAATTGATCGAAGTTTTTGCAGAAACATTGGCCCGGAAGCAGCCTAACCCATAAAGAATCTTAATAGCTCTTCACATTCCCATACATATAGTTTTTAACAGCAGATCTTTAACCTTCCTTGCATCTACTGGCTTCAATTTTATATGGAGAGGTAAACACAGACTTTGTTTGAAAGCTGTAGAGGAATTCTTAAACTGGCCATCTCTATAGCTATAGTTCTTCCTATAAAAAGGCTGACAATGAAGACAGTAAGTTCCAATAGTTGTTTCTATTCCTCTTTCTCTTAGCTTTCTAATGATGTTGTCTCTTTTTATTTGTTTATTCAATAGAACTACATAAGATTGATAAATATGTTTGTTACCAGCTTTTTCAAATGGAGTCTGTATCTCCTTAAGATCTTTCAACAGAGCATTATATGAGCTTGCTAGAGCTCTTCTTTTTTCAATTATTTCATCCAGCTTCTTAATTTGAATCCAACCCATCGCTCCCTGAAAATCGGTCATTCGATAATTAAATCCTGCATATTCAAAGCTGTTTCTTCCCTCTTTAATCGCCATTCCATGATTTCGTAGTGCCCTTGCCTTTTCTGCTAGCTGTTTACTATTAGTGACGACCATCCCGCCCTCTCCGGTAGTAATTGCTTTCCTTGGGTGAAAACTAAAGCATCCAATATCTCCCAAAGTTCCGCACTTTCTACCTTTGGATTCTGCACCCAAAGCACAAGCAGCGTCCTCAATGGTAGATAAATCATATTTTCCCGCTATTGCTAATATTGAATCTATATCGGCCGCCTGTCCAAATTCGTGAACTGGAATAACGGCTTTTGTCTGGGGCGTAATGTTTTCCTCTATTTTTGTGGGATCAATATTGTAGGTCTTTAAATCGATATCCACTAAAATGGGTTTAGCGCCCACTAAGGCAACTACATTGCCAGTTGCAGGAAAAGTAAAATCAGGTAGTATGACTTCGTCCCCTTCCTTTATTCCCAAAGCCATGAGAGATAGGTGCAAAGCAGCCGTTCCGGAGCTAACAGCAATAGCATATTTTACTTTTAGATACTCAGCAACCTTTGTCTCAAATTTCTCTACATTTTTACCCTGAACTAAAAACCCAGATCCCAATACCTTACTGACTTCCTTTATCTCTTCCTGACCTATTTGGGGCCGCGCCAATCTGATCACTTGCGGTTTCTCCTGTACCATTCTATAGTTCTTTTTATTCCTTCCTCAAGATCAACTTTTGGCTTAAATCCAAGGACCGTTTTTGCTTTTTCAATACTTGGGACACGAAGTTCCACATCTACGTAATTTTTTGGAACATGCGCTATTTTAGATTTAGAATTGGCCAAGTGCTTTATTTTTTCCGCTAAACTTAGAATTGTAATAGTTCCCCTTGGATTTCCTATATTAAATATCTCTCCGATTGCCTCATCTTTAGTTAAGCAAAGCAAAATTGCATCTACCATATCATCAATATAACACCAAGAACGTATCTGGTCACCATCCCCATGGATTTCTATGGCTTGGTCGTTAATCGCTTTCTTAATAAAAACATGAATAGCCCCTTCACCCACCTGCCCTGGTCCATAAATGTTAAAAGGCCGGACAGAGGTTACAGGCAACCCAAGTTCTGTATAATAGCTGTGAATAAGATGTTCTCCCGCAAGTTTGCTGGTAGCATAAACCCATCTTGCTTCACCTACGGGTCGAAGATGTGTAGGTTCCCTCTCTTCTAATTTGTATGCATAGGAGCCAAAAACTTCGCTCGTAGAGAAATAAAGAACCCTGTCAACTTTAGTGAGAGTCATCGTCGCTTCCAAAAGATTGTAAGTTCCTATCATGTTTACTTTCATTGTAGTCACAGGACTCTTGATAACGGTATCAATACCTGCAATCGCAGCCATATGAACCACGATATGGGACTTTTTAATACTCTCCTTTAATTTTCCAAGATCCAAAACGCTACCCTTAATTACCCTGACATTTGCATGATCTTCTAAGTCGCTACCGCTTAAAGAATTTCTATGGAAATTATCATAAATTACTATCTTGTTATCAGCAACTAATCTCTTTGCTACAGCGGTGCCAATAAAACCTGCTCCACCGGTGATAAAAATTGTTTTGCCTTTTGTAGCCACTGTTTTCTCCTTGATAATATGCTAAGTTTCGCGCTCTTCCCCTGAAGAGAGCGTGCCATTTTGCCTTTGTTTTTGAAGCATCGGCACTTTTGAAAGCCGCCCCATAATCTCTCATTAGGGCTCCTAGGACATTTTTTCTTAAGTCATTTCATTATACAGCTCAACGTACGCTAAAGCAAGCAAAAGTTGACCTTCCCTTGATGCATAGAGGAGTTAAGGATCGTGATTGGGACGGGAGGGCTCCTAGGTTCAATCTTCTCATTTTTGGGCTAGTTTTTCACTTCGATGCCCCCGAACACGACGAAAGCACTGATGTGCAACAATCCTCTTGTGGACTCCTCTGCCACATGGGTTTTTTGGCGTTTGTCCTCCAAACTGCCGAAGATGGGGGTCCCCGTCACGGTGACATCCCAGTTCTGAGGGACAAAGACATCCACACCTCCACAGAGAGCTGTGAGGTGTAATGAATGTTCTCCCTCGGCCATTTGGGCCTGACGCAGGTCGATGTCGATGCCACCGAAGAAAGCGGTGGCGTTGCCGCCCTTAAACTGTTGGGAGGTGACTTGTCGGTCAGCCCCGCCGAAGAGAGCCCATGCGTCCAAGAAATCGACATTGCCCGGCCCGACAACACGGTATTTCTCAGTCCAATGACGTGTCGGACGCAGTAGCATCCAGCTCCCAATGGCGATTAAAAGGACGGGCCAGAGGCGGAAGATGGCACCCCACGTGATGACTCCTAGTGTGGCCAGCTGACACAAAATTCCGATGATAATCAGCAGGAGGGCTGAGCCTAGACTTGCCGCACCCCACACCACCAGCTTCCAGAGCCCCAGGAGCACGATGAGCAGGGGCCACCAACGGCTCAAAAAGGGTCCTAGGTCCAAGACATCTAGGTTGGACAGGAGAATTAACAATCCGATGACGGTTAGGAGGACACCTATGCCCCAACGATGAGTCCCGTGTCCCGTTTCACTTGGCATTTTCCCTCCTTTCAGCTCAGGAATATGGCCACAATTTCACCACAGGCCTAGTCCGTGCAGTCTCTTAATGCTTAGGGCTGGAAGAGATACGATGAAAATACCAAAGATATCCTCTGATTCGGTAGAATGTATCTGCCCAGGTTCTGTAAAATATTCGCGATGGTGATATGCAAGCGGGCTTGAAGGGAATATAATTAAGTTTCAGTTTGATGTCAAAAAAAATGTAGTCAGGGAGGGGATTTCATATGATGATACCAGGGGGAGAGGTCGTCTCAGCAAAGCGGATTATCGAGACGAGCGAGAAGAGACGGGCAGAGATGAAGCTGGTGGTTGGGCCTGTAAGACTTGTGCCAGCGAGAGCAGGGAGTCGATGAAGTATTTGGAGCCAGCACTTAGGGTTTGGTACCGACCAAATTCGCCATCACACGGGAAGGATCCCTTGATGCCTCCACGAAGGCCCGGATGTGTGGTCGTGCAGTTCTGTGTCTTTTTTAGAAAAACGATCATACGGTGAGCTGCCTTCAGATATGTCTTGTTTCCCGTAAGCCCATGTAGTTTGAGCCAGATGCTGGCCATTAAGGCGTCTCCCAGGAGACAACTCCAGGAAGCCTGAGGAGTCCAGTCGCTGGTGAAAAGTCCGCTCAGGCTACCGTCGTCACGGATGAGACTTAGCAGGGCATCGGCCGTTTTTTTGGCCGAGTTGAAATACCTCTTGTTGTCCAGAATCAGGGACGACTGCAGTATTCCCTCCAGACAATGAGCGATGGTCTGGACAAGGGAGGAGTCGGAGGCATTTGGCTGACTGTCCCCAAACCAGCCGTTGGGCTGTTGGCGCTGGAGGCAGAGGAGCACATCCTTGTCGCCAGCAGCACAATACTGATACTCCTCCAGGACAATGCCCACCTGGATCAGGGCCCACCCTGCTCTCGAGCGGCACACGATGCTGTCCTCTCCAGCTGATAAGGAAGGATCTGAACCTCTGGGATACTCTGGATCATGGAGCTGGAGCAGAAAATCGGAGGCACGTCGTGCCGCCTCAGCATACCATTCTGTTTGCGTCTCCTGGAAGGCTCGCGTCCATCCGATAATGGCTTGAGCGGTATTAAGGATCTCAGACGATGGAGGTTCGTCCAGGGCACCGCCCCGAATGGCCCCACTGGGCATCTGTATTTTTACCAGCCAATTGGCCAAGCCAATGGCTGTCTGGCGAAGATCTTCTCGCCCAAGGGCAACGGAGCTGTCGAAAAGAGTGGGGATGACTCCGCCAGTTGTCTTTGGATGGGCGGGTTGCCAGCCTCTTTTGGGAAAGTAGGGATTCCAGCCAAAGCTGTAGCCGCGAGACAGGCCACCGTAGGGCATGGCGTTGTGGGCCCGCATAAGCCAGGCAAGGGCCTCCAGGAGATGATTCTCGTCCAGCTCCGCCACGGGATGGCCCCCCGATTTATCGCATTTTGCCTCTTGCGCTGCCGTGCGGTTGAGCAGGTTCGCCGTCAACAGGTTTTCTTGAAGATATGTCTTAATCCTGGCCACTAAAGAACCTTTCTCCGTAGGTTTTTACGGATGTTCTGAAAATTGTCTTTTGATCCTGGCCGATGTTTTGGGAAGTCAAGGCGCTTCCGGGTGCTCATTTTTTTAACTGAAAGCGCAAGTATCGTGCCAAAAGGGAGAATGTAATATGAATTTTCTTTGAGGAAGAGAACGGGATCTAAAAGGGGATGTCGGGGAAGGTTAAGGTGACGGCCCGAGGTTTTCTAAATGGAAAAATGCCGTGTGGGGAGCATTGTAGGAGCAGTTTTTAAGCACGTCCTAACTGCCTTCAGGCGAGACGCCTGAAGTACCGAAGAGAACCTTGGCTTTCTTCAGGTGAAACTGAAGAAACGTATTCGGCAGAACAGGCGTCCTCGTCTGTTCTAAACGTCGTATTCTTCATAAAGGCGGGGCGCCTGTAGGAGAATCGGGTTCAGGAGACCTCTCCCACAATAAACAAATATGAGCCAGGGGACCTCACCCATATGGTTTTACATTATGTCAACAACTCGGGCCGGATCATCCAGGCGATGGTCCATCCCTGCGGGTCGATACGCTCCAGGCAAACGACGGTGCCGGGACGGAATGAGACCACCTCTCCTTGACCTTTGGCCAACAGATGATCTACCAGCTTGGCCAGAAATGGTAGATGGCCCACTACGAGGGTGTCTTCTTGCCACTGACTTGCTTTTGCGGCAAATTCCTCTACGGGATCATTCGGGTTTAGGCCCATGGCTTCCTGTGTGGTCTCTCCCGGACAGATGGCTGAGGTCAGCAGATCGGCCGTCTGTTGAGCCCTTTTCTTGCCGCTGTGGATGACCCTGGAGACCTGAACGTTTGCATTTTGTAAAAACTTGGCTAAACGGGTGATATCGGCCTGCCCAGGCTCGCTGAGGGGGCGCTCCGGGTCGGTCTCTTTGGGAAGTGCTTGACCATGTTGTACCAGGTATAGTCTCATTTTAAAACTTCACCTCCCGTCATTTTTGAGACGGATACAAAAAATCTCACATCATAGGGACAATGAATACCATTAAAAAGGCTGTAAAATCATTTCGCCAAGCAACGATCAAAGAAACGCTGTTCCCACCGAAAGTGAGCATAGAATACCTGTGTCGACAGGAAGGGGCGAGGATTTCTCGCCCCTTCGACTATTCGCCATGACCATGGCTGTGTTATAGCAACGCCCGAAGCTCAGCCTCTGAGAAGCTTTCCTTTCCCGTCTCGCCGACTTTGATAGCCCCATCCCTGAGGCTCACGATGACCTGATCCCCCAGGGCCAAATATCGTCCCATCACGACCGAGCGGTGGATAAGCTGAAAATAGGCATCGCTAAAACGCTTCACCTCGATGATCGTCTGATCTTGGCGGTATTCGTTGTCCGTCCATATCCCCTGTTTCAGATAAAATGTCTTGGCTCCTACGGTTTTGACGCCGGTAACCTTGCGGACCTGGCCTCTCTCATCCAAGTAGACGTTGGCGGGGGCAGCGGCCTGCGATTTGAGACTGCCCAAATCCATGGCCCTGCTCACGGCGCCAGCGCCAGTTTTCTTATCAAAAGCGTCGGCCATGCGTTTGCCGGCCTCCCGGGAAAGCTCTTCTCTGGCAACGGTGATATCGGCGTCCACCAGAAAAGAGGTGTATTCGGTCATGATGCCATACCGCTTGCTCAGCTCGACGATCTCGTCGACCAGCTCTTGATTGTGCCCATGGAGTCGAATCTGATCCAGCAGGTACCCGATTTTGCGGGTGGCCCAAAGCCTGGGAATGAATTGATTGCGTTCCTCAGAGCGGACGTCCACCTCATAGGTGAAGCTTTTTTTCCGATCTGAGGAATGACCCTTCAGGACCACTGCCGTTGACCCGACTTTTTTATATCGACCCAAGACGATGAGCTGGGAGCCCTTGAACAGGTCAGGTAGATTCACAGGGTAGATTTCCGAGGAGGCCATGGAGCCGAATTCCAAGCTCAGGTCGGTGAGTATGGGGTTAGCTACCTTGCCGAAAAAGCGGGACACCTTCACCTCGATGCTCTCCTCAGGTCGTACGTATTCCGAGACGGCTCCGTTTTCGGTGGAGAGCCGATCCAGGAAGTGGGTGTTGACATCATAGCCCACCCCGAAGACGAAAATTCGAGCTCGATCCTCGTTGGACCTTCGAGTCATCTCGAGAATCTTATCGGTGTTTTTCAGCCCCACCGTGGGCAGGCCGTCGGTGAGTAAGATGATCATAGTGGGCCGGGAATGAGAATTTGTTTGCTTTAGTGCCTCCTGAAGGGCGTCGTGTATATTGGTGCCCCCCGATGCTGTGAGTTCCTTCAAGAAGTTCTGAGCATCCCGGATCTCTTTGGCATCAGCGACCAGGATATCTTCCGATAGTGTCTCCAGATTGGTGCTGAAGGCCACGATGTTGAACCGATCGTCGGGATTCAGGCTCTGTAGGCAGAAATTCAGGGCATCCTTGGCCTGGCTTATCTTCTCACCCTTCATGCTGCCCGAGGTATCCATAAGAAAAAAGATGTCCTTGCCCACTTCTTTCCCGGCCAGTTCCACCTGAGGCGACACCATGGCCAGGAAGAAACCGGGCTCATCTCCCTTCCGATAGGCCAACAGATTTAATCCCAGTTCCTTCTCGGAGACGGTGTAATACAACACCAGATCACGGTCTGGATTTGTGTTCTCTTCCACGTAAGTGACCTCGGCATGGTAGTCATCTCTTTTGTTGACCGTAATCTCGTGCGTGGGAGAGTAGACGGTTTTGATAGGTGTCCGGGATCGCAGGTCGACGGTCACGGAGACGTCCCGTATGGGCTTTGCCGAGAATTTTTCCGTATCCAGAGAGTAGGTATAGACGCACACGCCGCTGTCCAGCTTCAAGACCTCGGAATACTGCAGGCCAATGCGTTTTTCGCCGTGGGCCGGGATGGGATAGACCCGAACCTTGAACATCTCTCTTCCCACGTATTCTAGAATGGCGGGATCTTTCTCCCTGCGGACGATGTCTTCATATATGCGGCGGGCCTGGTCTTTGTCCAGAATTTTGCCCTCTATTTCCTCCCCGCCCACGTACATGGAGAACTTAGAGATGCTGGCCCCCTCGGGCACGGGAAAGATGTATGTGCCTTCCAAATCCCTGTGGAAGTCGTTGATGAAAACCTGGTCCACCTCTGTGGTGGCCACCTGGTCCCGAATGGTCACGTTAACGCGATGGTATTTGATGGACAGCGGTGGCACTCTGCGGACGTCGGGGGGTGGAATGGGGATGATGAACCCGTCGGCCAGGGCGAAGGCAGGAAATAGCAAGGTCAAGGCCAGGGTGATGGAGAGCTTCCGGAACATGTTGCCCACCTCCTTTCGGGGAGAGAAAAGGTCGTGGGGCGAAAGAACGGTTTCATATCTCAATTGCTTGAGGTTTCTCCTGGTGCTTGTCTTCGCCCCGGGTCTCTACCCGAATAAACACCTCAAGAGAGAAAATATTCCCTATTTTTTTTCCAGCATCTTCTCCAGAACTTGGATACGGCTCCGCAAAAGCCTTCTGGTGGTTGTTTCGGTGGCGAAGTCCAGGGCGGCACGATGAGCCTCCACAGCTTGAAGGAGATCCTCATGCAGAGTTGAAAGTTGGGCTAAATGATACCAGCCATCCGCCAGTTGTAAGTAGGCGCCTGCAAGCTGCTCGTCGCGGGGATGGGCCTCAATGAAATCTTGCCAAATTTGTATCTGCTGGTGCCAATGGTCTGCGTGGGAATCCTTATCCGCCATGGCCATGCTCGTGACAGCCGACGTTTTCTCAGCAGCTCTGCCCAGAAAGAGAAAATCACGCTTCTTTCCCTCCATGTCTTGTATTTCGAATTGTACTACCTGGTCCGCGCTCTCCGTTGGCTCCTGGCGAGTTGAGGGCGCAACCTCACCCCCTGGTGTCGGCTGTGTTCGTGGTACAGCTTCGGATACCGAGGGCAGTTCCTGATCTGGCGTTGACCTGGATTCAGAGGGTAACTGTTCCGGACTTCTCTTTTCTTCTGGGCTCTCCTCCGGAGCAGGAGCCATTCCCATCTCGGACTCTTCCTGATCCATCTCTTCACGAGGCTTGAGGGTGGTGCTGAGAGCACTTTTGCCTTGCTGTTTGGCCCCATCTTCCTGGTACTTTCTGTTCTCCTCGGCGGTTTGAACCTGCTCGGTGAGCAGTTTTTTGGGCAACGCACTGATTCGCCTCATGCGTGCTTCATGTTGAAAAACAGCACGGCCTATGATGAAGACCAACACGGCTGTGGCCACGGCGCTGGCAATTCTCACCCAGGGAATGGGTGGCGTCAAAATATCGCCGAAGGCTTCCCGAATTCTCCTGTGCGCTGGCGCTTGCTCGCTTCGGGTTATCTTTTCTCGCAGACGGGGCAGAAAAGTCTGCCAGTAGGCCTCGTCGGGCTCAGCCTGGGTCAGCTGCTGGCTGAGGGTCTCCACCTCCTGAAGTGCCTCCAACCGCTGACGACAGCTGGAGCAGCCCTCCAGATGGTCGATCACCTCTTGTCGCTTTTCCTCGGAAAGTTCTCCGTCCAGAAAGGGATCCAATAGCTTTTTGATCTTGTGGCAACGCATAATAGCTCACCTCTTGGGCTTACAGAAGGTCTTCGAGCTGTGACCTCAGATGACGACGGGCTCGATGGAGGCGTGACATCACCGTACCCAGGGATATCTTCAAGGTTTGGGCGATGTCCTGGTAGCTCATCTCCTGATGCACCTTGAGGACCAAAACGGCCTTTTGGTGCGCGGGAAGAGCATCCATGGCCTTTTCCAGTCTGCTCAGTAGCTCTTTCTGTTCCAATTGTTTCTGCGGGCTTACAGCTTTGCCACCCATGGTGCGATCTCCAGCCTCCTCTCTGCTCTTTGTCCAGATTTTCAGCCATCTCTTTCTCCTGCGAAGGTGATTGATGGACAAATTGATGGCGATACGGCAAAGATAGGCCGAAAAGCTCTGCCGTTCATCAAATCGCTCCATGGCTCGATAGGCTGCCAGGAAGGCCTCTTGGGCCAGGTCGTCTGCGTCCTGGTGATGGGAGGTCATCTGGCGCGTGATGGCATATACTCTCCGCTGATGGCGCAGAACCAGCTGGTCAAAGCACTCTCTTCGACCTTCCTTAACCCCTCGGATCAGATCCGCATCGGTGACTTGGGCAGTTTTGGAGTCTTCGGAAGGCACACTTAACGTAGTCATTCATATTCCTATACACTCAAGGGCCGAGAATATTCCTCAGATTTCTTAAAACATGAGCTAAAAGGGTCGATCTTTTCACTCATGGGGATTTAAGATTCCTCGCGGATCGAAGCGGCTCTTCAGGGCTGACCATAGCCTTTCCTGTCCGCCATCTCTTGATGGCTGCAGAGATTTTCCAGGATCAAAGCCGATGGCATGCGGCCGAAGGATTCTGCCGCCCAGAGAGCCGGCTGTTTTATGGATATTCCTGGCCAATCGGGTAAGATCCCGTGTCCTGGCACTCTCGCCGCCCTTGGCCAGTAGCACCGCATGCCAACGTCCCTCCGCAAGGTGGCCATAGATGTAATGAGTTATTGGATCCGTCCCGCAGATAGAGGACAGTTTCTCAAAAAACAGAGCCGTTTTACTTCCTGGCAAGATGAAGGTGAGCAGGAGGGCCATATCGGTTTCTCCCACCAGAGCGGAGAGCAATGAACCCCGCAACCGCCACCACAGCTCAGCCTGGCGCTCATCTTCTGCTGGTTGGATTCGCCCTCCACCTTCCTGGGCCAGGATCTTCACAGCCATCTCCACATCGTCTTTCAATAAAGACTTTGATCCGTCCAGCTCCGCCAGCAGGAGAACCTGATTGGGCCAGAGATCTAGTTTGAGGTCCGACAATCCTCTCTCTACGGCGGAACTATCCAGTAACTCCAGTCGCGAGGGCCATATATTCTCTCGCATGAGGACTTCCCTGACCCGATGAGCCTGAGCTGCTTCATGGAAAGTGGCCATCAGGGAGGCCCGGGCCTGGGGCCTGGGCAAAAGCTTCAGGACAATCTCAGTGATGACGCCGAACTGACCTCGAGAGCCGGCAAACAGATCGGTGAGATGATACCCCGTGGCACATTTGAGAGTTTTGGCTCCGCAGCGAATGACCTCTCCGGGTGGCGTCACCACCTCCAGGCCCAACAGGTAATTGTAGATGCTGCCGTACTTCGCTGTGCGGAGCCCGTGGGCTCCCGTGGCCACATCGCCGCCGATGGTGCCCTGACCTTGGCTGGCGGGATCTATAGGATAGAAGAGATCAGAGGACCTCAATTGATCGTTTATCCGTGCTGTCATCACGCCGGGCTGAACCACGGCCACCGTATTTTCAGGAGAGATCTCCTTGATCCGGTTCATCTTCTTCAAGCTGACTAGGAGGCCATCCCGTGGGGCCACCGCGTCGCCGTCCAGCCCCGTGCCTCCTCCCCGGATGGATATGGGTAGGCGGTGTTCATGGGCCAGCTCTATGATTTTAGCGACTTGAGAGGTGGTTTGAGGCTGTAGGACCACCGAGGGCGGAGAGTGGATACGGGAGGCATCTTGGGAGAAATGAGAGAGATCTTGGGGGGCGACCAGGATCCCCTTGGGCCCGAGGATTTGGTGGAATTGCTTATGTAGTTTTTGGTCGACCACGGAGATTTCCGGCTTCAGGTCATCTCCCCATCAACTCTCTTGCGAGCATCCTGGAAAAAGGGCTCTGCGAAAGACGAGTTCCACACCCGGTCTGAGAAGGTTCTTTCCTGAGTGGTGTGTAGAAATTGCTGGAACTCCTGGGCATATGACCCGTAGATGTGAAAGCTGTCGCTGATATCCACATATCGGCCGATGCGGATTTTTTGGCCCAGGCGAGCCGCCAGGTTCTCAGCGATGTAACGCTGGAGATCCGTCAGGGCGAACATGTTCATAAAAGCCGCTTTATAGGCATCCCGCGATCGCCAGTGGGCGTTCATGTTCAAAACTAAGCCAGAGCGACCGGGGATCAGCCGACACCATATTCGCTGCAGACAGGGGGGATCGTTGGTGGGGGGATCAATTTGGGGATTCCAGGTGATGGCCTGGGCTCGGCGAGAAAAGGGGATCCGGGAGAGTTTCTCCACCATGAAGGCAATCTGATCAACGGCCTGCTTGCCGGCATCATATTCGAACAAGCGCTGGTGGTAGGTGTAGGTCCATTTTCCCTCCTGGGGAGAGATCCAATGATCGTGGATGCCATTGACCACTTCTTGCCGATAGATCTCAAGGTCTTCCAGGCTTCCCGGGAAGGCTCGATGGATTCTGGGCTCGGCCAGGGGAGCGGTGACGGTGATCGCCATGGTGCAGTCGCGGCTGGGCGGATCTCCGACACGGTCGTATTCGGTACACACGGATGCGCCCTTGGCCCAACAGAGAAGCACCGCTTTTTCCCAGGCCAGGGGAAGGGTCCTAGCCCGAACGGTGAGCAGGGGAATGTGTCCCTCAGCCATTCTTTTTCTCCTGGTGAGGCATCACCCAGGGATTTTTCCCCCTGAGTTTAAGATTTTCTCGAAGAGCCAAGAGCTTGTTCACCTGGTTTCCGGAGAGTATGTCGATGTGATCAAGAGATTTCGCCGCAAGCAGGACAGAGGCCAGTTGTTCCACCCGTTCCAGTTTCTGCAGGGCGTCCATGAGGTCAAGCCCCACTGTCACAATACCGCGATTTTTCAGAAGCAGTGCGTCGTGTCCCAGAATTGATTGCCCGATGGCCTGGGCAGCCTCCGCGGTGAAGGGAGTGGCGTATGACACCATGGGCACCGAGCCCAAGGTCAGGACCGTTTCGGGAAGGATCGGCTGCACTAGGGGTATACCGGCGACGGCGAATGCAGTGGCTGCAGGGGGCTGCGCCTGGATAACCGCGGTGATCTCCGTCCTTTGAAGGTAGGCGGCCAAGTGGAGGCGAAGGGCTGGTGAGGGCTCAACCTCTCCGCCGAGCCTCTCTTCTTCCAGATGGCACTGAATCAGTTGATCTGGGGTGATTCGTCCCAGACTTTTTCCTCGGGGCGTGATCAGAATCTGATCGGGTGCTGCTTTCGCGCTGACGGACCCGTCGTCGGCGGCGACAAAGGCCCGTTGAGCCAACCAACGACAGACCTCAATTAACTCGGTCCTCACGTCCCGGTGCTTCACCGCAATTTCTCCCTTTTTGGCGAATGGAGTTCAAGCCTTGGCCCTGGGACTCCCAATGGTTTTACGCCAGCTTGCCCTCTCGATAGGCGGAGATGTAGTTCAGGCAGTGTTTATCTTTGCCCAACAAAGCTTGAGTGGTAGCTAAATTGGCCATCAGAGCACCGTCGGTGGGATCGAGGATGGCTGCATCGAGACCCTCGGCCAATAGAATTGTGAGATAATTGCGGTTGAGCAGCTGCCGCTGAGGGAGACCAAAGGAGATGTTGCTTAAGCCGCAGATGGTGTTGACCCCGGGCAGTTCTTTCTTGATCAATCTCAGCGTGTCCCGGGGAATCTGTCCAGCCTGGAAATCAGTGCTGACCGGGCGAATGATGGGATCAAAAAAGAGCCGACTGGCCTGAACGCCGTGGGCGGTCAGCTTCTCTACTAGATTAGCGGCTATTTCCAGACGTCCCCCTGGCGTCTCCGGGATTCCAGAGTCGTCCATGCATAGGATGATGATCTGGCTTTGGCACGTCTTGATGAGGGGAAGGAACGCCTCCAGTCGTTGAGTCTCCCCGGTGATGGAGTTGATCATCGCGGCTCGCTGTTGGGCTTTTTTGAGGCCAATCTCCATGGCTTGAAAATTGGGGCTGTCAATGCACAGGGGGACGTCCAAATTTTCCAAGACCACTTCCAGGAGCCAGAGGAGATCTTCAACTTCTCGATCCGGATCGGTTCCAGCGTTGATGTCCAGCAAATGAGCGCCGGCTTCCACCTGCTTTTGGGCCACGTTCAAGATGGTCTTGGCATCCCGCTGGGCCACGGCTTTGGCGATGGCCTGACGAGTGCCGTTGATCAGTTCTCCCACGATGATCATGTGGCTACGACTCCTGAGAGGATTGAGGAGTTCTCGATTTCAACAGCTCTTTGACCCTCTCCACAGCCAGGCTGGCGTTTTGGGCATATCCATCGGCTCCAATCTGGTCGGCGTACGCCTGGGTCAGGGGAGCGCCTCCTACCATGGTGATCAATCCCCCTCGAAGGCCCCTCTCCGAGAGGAGATCCAGGGTCTTTTTCATGTTGGGCATGGAGGTGGTCAGCAGGGCCGAGAGGGCTAATATATGGGCCTTTCTCCGGGCCGCTTCCTGAACAAACTGCTCGGGGCTCACGTCGATGCCCAGATCAACCACCTCAAAGCCGGACCCCTTGAACATCATGGCCACCAGATTTTTACCGATATCGTGAAGATCTCCCTGGACCGTGCCGATAACCACGGTGGCCATTGGTTTTATCTGCCCGGCCTCCAAGTGAGGGCGAAGAAGCTCCATTGCGGCCTGCATGGCCTTGGCCGACAGGACCACTTCCGGTATGTAGATGAGGTTCTTTTTAAATTTCTCACCCACCACCTTCATTCCCGGCAACAGTCCTTGGTTGAGGATGTCCTGGGCCGGAACGCCGGCGCTCAGGGCTTCTGCCGCAAGGTCCAGAACCCCTTGGATATCCCCTCCGATGAGGCGCTGCGAGATTTGGGCGAGACCTGACATTTCTTTTCCGATGCTGGTTTAAGTCTGACACTAGCCCCTAAATCTTCCCTTCCTCGAAGTCTTTTATGGTAGTAACTACTGACCTAGATGTCAAGGGATTATTTTCCCTTTTCCCTGGGGATTTTCCAGGAGAAGGTCGTGGGCCTCTAGAAAGGGGGAACGATTTGACCGAACATGGAAAAAGCCCGGATGGTGAGACCAGGCTTTTTGGACTTTCGATCTTTTTTTAGCACTTGCTCTTTTGGGGATTATTTCAAATTAGCCCTCTCCTTCGCCGTAGCCTCAAAGATCCCCCTGATCAGCTTCTCATCTGCGGCTGTTAGGTCGATCTTTCTGCGGTTCATCACCGCCCGAGCCGTCTCCAAGGCCTTGTCCAACCGGTATTCCACCAATCCCTCGGCTCCTCCCCAGGTGAAAGAGGGGATGAACTTGGGAGGGAACCCGCCGCCGTAGACATTGCAGCTCACACCGACCACGGTGCCCGTGTTGAACATGGTGTTGATGCCCGATTTGGAGTGGTCTCCCATAGTCAATCCCACAAACATGGAGCCCGAGTCCACCATCTCCCCGTCCACATATACCTTCACGTTGCCATAATTATTCTTCAGATCGCTGTTGTTCGTGTCAGCGCCCAGGTTGACCCACATCCCCAGATAGGAGTGACCTAGAAAGCCGTCGTGCTGCTTATTGCTGTAGCTGTGGACGATGGTCTCCTCCAGCTCGCCGCCCACCTTGCACACCTCTCCGATGCTGGTGCCTTCGTAGATCTTGGCCCCGATCTTGATGAGGCTTTTTTCGCCGATGAAAGCTGGCCCCTCGATGGCGGCGTTGGGAAAAATGGTCGCCCCGGGCTCGATGATGACAGGGCCTTTTTCAGCATCCAGTATTGCTCCCGGCTTGACCTTAGCTCCCTGACCTATGAAGATCTCGTCGCGGTTCATCAGGATTGCGCCATCATATATGTGACCCTCGATCTGCCCATGATAGCCAGAAAGCTCCCAGTCAGCCTCGATTTGTGGACCATTTTGGTGTACTAGATCCCATGGGTATTCAATCAGCTGAACCTCAACCTCCTGGGTTCGGTCAACGGGCAACAGGTCGGGGGTAATAGGACCTGAGTCCATTTTGGAGCGCAGCCCTTCGAGATTTTTACCGCTGACTCGGGCCGCCACGAGGGTGTCGCCAGATGTAAACAGGCAGTCTTCCCCCTCCTGCGGGATCTTCACGTTGAGGGTTTCATCTGCCAGAAGGCGGCCGTTGATCAACAAGCAGGCCTCGCGGGGCAGCTCGTTGACAGGAAGTTTTGGATAGACCTTTTTCACAACCGCGGCCAACTCCGGTCGACAGTGTGCCACGATGGTGGTCTGCGTGTATTGGCGAGTGATCTTTTCGCCCAGGGTGCAGGTTCCGCACTGCAGATCGTAGACTGGCCGGGTGTATGCCAGAGGGAGAAGTTTCCGATAGCCGGGATCTTCGAAGAGGCAGAGAATAGCCGCCATACTTAAAGCACTCCTTTAAGTGAGAATCGGGACCATGAAATTTTTATCAGGGATGATCAGGGCTCTTCGGGGATATCCACCTCGGTGGAGAGCTGATAACGCTCCACTCGGTTATTGCCGGTATCGGCGATGTACAGGATCAGATCCTCATCCACGGCGATGCCCGCCGGGAAGATGAATTGATCTCCGGCGGAGCCGCTATCCCCGAAGGCGATTTTTAGACCTGCATGAGAGGTGAATTTTTGGATGCGATGGTTTCCCGTATCGGCCACGTAGATATAGCCATCCAAGTCCACGGCCACATCCTGGGGAGTGATGAACTCCTTCAGAGAGTCACCCTCCAGGCCGAAATAGACGGCCGGCAGGTAGTCGTCTCCGAAAGGCCGAAGCTTCTGAACGTGAAAGCTACCCCCCTCCTGGGCGAAGTAGACGTTTAACAAGGCGTCGATGGTAACGCCCCGGGGGTGGTCGACGGTGCCGCCTCCTGAACCGTAGGTGGCCAGGGTATCCGCCATTGAGGGATCTTCGGTGAAGAATTTCAGCAGCATCTGTCGTCCCGAGTCGGCCAGATAAATCCAGTTCTCGTCGTCTACGGCCAATCCCGTGTATCGAGCTTTTCGATGGGAGACGAAGAACGTGCCATCCAGTTTGTACACATTGGAGTCCCCGCGGACCGCGTAGATTTTGCCGGTGAGATCCTGACCAATGGCCTTGATGTCCTCCAGTCCGGGCACCAGATACTTACGTTGAACTTGGCCAGCCCGATTCAATTGCCAGATGAACAGGCTATCGGCCACGTAGATGTTCCCGTCTCGGCCTACGATGACGTCTCTGGGGCTCTGGAATGCTTGGCCATACGGGTGGTTGGCATTCCATGGTGGATTGATGCGCACATAAGTGGTGTCACCAGCCCCCCATTTGTCCAGAGGGGTCTCCGTGGGGAGCTTCATCTTCTTGCCGCATCCGGCCGTCGCGACGAATATGACCACAGCGAGAAGAGATGTTTGTAGACCATATTTCATGGTGGTGCTCTCTTCCTATTAGAAAGAGAAATCGAATGAGAATCGGTGGGCCGAGTCCAACAATCCGAAATCGGTATAGGCGTAATCTATCTTTGTCTGAGTGGACCACAAGGGCAGCTGCCATCCAGCACCCAGGGTGAGCCGTTCCTCGTCATAGTTGAACTTGTAGCCAATCCGAGTGGAGAGGGCTTTCCAGAGCTGATACTCCAGGCCCACAGAGGCGTTCTCGGCGTTGTCCACAGGGTGGTTCATGGCGAAGCAGCAAGTCAAACGATGATCGTCCCGGTCCAGAAGCTCCATGGCCGTGCCCAGCCGGAAGACGGTGGGCGGAGCAAAGGCCTCATACCGGCGCTCACCCCACACGCCCTGTTCATCGTAACCCCGAAAGGTTCCGTCGGGCCGCAGGTTGGTTCCGAAATTGGCCAAGTTGGCGGCGATGCGCAGGCTCTTGAAGCCGGTGCGATAATAGGTGCCCATGTCCACCACCCAGCCATGGGTGGTCAAATCGGCCAGATCCTCCTGGATGTACTTGAGGCTGATCCCGAAAGTGAACCGATCCGTCAGTCGACGGGCATAGGTCAGAGCCCCTAAAAAATCGCCATAGGTGAAGTATTCACCTGTGCCATGGGGCTGAAACTCAGTGGTTACCTCCATATCATCCATGTGCAGGGAGGCAAAGCTGAGCCCGATGGATCCAATCCCGGAGATGCTCCTGGTGAGGCCAACGAACTCATATTCAATGTCCGCGGGCCACCTGACGTGGGTGAAGTGCACCTGAGTTCCCGAGAGGAGGGCCACCCCAGCGGGATTCCAGTAGAGGGTCGAGGCATCGTCAGCCATGGCTACGAAGGCCTCGCCCAGGCCAGCAGCCCTGGCTCCCACGCCGATCTTCAGGAACTGGGCCGAAGAGGTGCCCGCTCGCTGGCCGCCCATGCTGACGAAGGGCTGCCATGCGAAGGCGACTCCGGGCATCAGGACAAGGACCATTATGAAGGCGGTGGTGGTTATTTTCTTCATGGGGCTGCTCCTACCAGCTGACGGACAAACCCAGGCGCAGGTTCCTGGGCTCCCTATAGCGTGACGGGTTCCAGGGAGGCAGGTCATCGGGATCATTGGCCCAGCTGATGGGGATGGGATCTCCCTGTTCCCAGGCCCGACCCGTTAGAGGGTTGATCAGGCGAGGGTTTTTGTTGTTCAGCACGTTCTTGCCCTCAAGGAAAAGGGTCGTCCAAATGGGGCCCCATCGGAAGTCTTTTTCGATCTTGATATCTAGCCACTCCCAATGTTTCCCCACCTCGGCATTACGCTCACCGTAGTCATCGTAGGGCTGAGAATTAGAATCTTCCTTACGCTCCACGGGCCGATATCTCTTGCCGGATTGAGTTTGCCAGCGCAGGTTGACAGCCCAGTTGTCGGGCAGCTTTATCCCGAACAGATTGGGATGCTCGTTTTCTCCCGCCCGGAAGGTGACGTTGATGGCGAAATGTATGGGCCGGTCCCAATTAAGGAAATCCTCCTTCAGGGTCTTTTCTCGTAGCCTTCCGGCGGCCACCAGCAGAGCGTCGTCGGGAGTGGAGCTTTTCCCCGTGGCCATGGAGTAAGCGAAGTTCATCGTTCCGGAAAGATAATGGCTGTGCCGTCTTTTCAGCTCGATCTCCACACCCCGAGCCCGGGCAAAGTCCATATTGAAGTACATCAGGTAGCTGATGTTGCCTAAGCGGGGATTGTCCGCCTCCACACGCAGGGAGGTGGGATAATCGAAGATGTCTTTATAGAAAGCCGTGAGGCTGATCATCTGGTTCTCGCTGAACTTGTGCTTGATACCCATCTCGTAGGCCACGGTGATGGTGGAATTGAGGTTGGGATTGCCAAAGAGCTGATAGGTGCTCATGGACCGGGAAGTAAGCTTGGCGTAAATATATTGGTACTTTGGCAATTGGGAAAAGTGACCGTAGGAGAGAAAAAGCATGTCGTTATCGGAAACGGGATGGGAGATGCCCAGCCGGGGGCTCAAATGACCTTTGCCGCGGCGCCCGAAGAGCTGGAAAGTCTCTTTTTTGAACTTCTCTCGAGCGGCATCGCTGATGGTCACCGCCTCCGGGTCGTTGATGGCATCCTCCACGTATTTGCCCGGGAACCAATAATCGTACCGCAGGCCTACATTGACGATCAGGCCCTCGTAGACGATTTTATCCTGGATATAGAAGGCCCCGTTGTGGGGATAAACCCGGTATAGGTCGTGGTTAAGGCCCAGACCTGTCTCGCCCAGCCAGGGTTTGTAGATGTCCACCAGCTGCATCTCGGTGGTACTCAGCTCGGTACCCGTTTTTAGCTGATGGCGATGGGAAATCTGGCTGGTCAGGTCTCCCTTGAAGGTGTAAGTCTCCACATAATGGTCGTGCCAGTAAGGGGCATCTCCCCAGTCATAGAAGCCGTCGCCCACCTCCACCTGGCCCAAAGAATCTGTATTGACTGGTAGCTGATCGTCGGTCATGATATATTCAGACCAGTGTTTTCCGGCCACATCGTAATGGAGACTGGTGTAGAATCGGCTCAGGACCGTCTCGTAGAAGGTGGTGGGGCTTATGGTGTGGGTCCAGCTTAGGTTGATCCCGATGGCTTCCTGGGTATAGGTGTTGAAGTTATCCAGATTCTGGCTGTAGCGGTAGGGGAAACCACCATATTCGGAAAAATAACCCTGGTTGATTTTTAGGGACCGATTGTAAGTAGCCGATAACTTATGCGTGGGGTCGATCTTCCAGGTGATCTTGGCCAGCCCGGACCAGTCATTTTCCTCCCGGGGAGCGAAACGAGTTCCCCCATATTGGGAGGAGTAAAGACGTTTGGCGTGGGGCAGGTATGTGTCCGAGAAGAAGCCATATCCGTTGATCATGAAGGTCACATCCCCGGGCAGGAACCAGGAGAGAAGATGTTCCGGGCCGTGGAGGTTAAATTCCATTATGTCGGTGTTGAAGTAGTCTAGGCCCAGGATGTGGTCGCTCTTCACGGTGGCACTGCCGTGATACTCAGAGCCGCCTTCGCGAGTTTTGATTTGGACCACACCGGACATGGCCTGACCGTATTCAGCGTTGAAACCGCCAGTGATCACCTCGATTTCGGCTATGGCATCGGCGCTCACCTGTAGGCCGTAGGCAGCTCCCGAAAGGGGATCGCGGATGGCTACCCCATCTACAAGGAACAGACTCTCGTGTGATCTGCCGCCTCGGATATGCAGGGCGCCCTCCTCCTCAACCACTCCCAACTGCTGACTGACCACGTCGCTGACGTTCTCAACCACAGAAGCCTGGATCTCATCGGCGGAGATGCTTCGGGTGGAGGAGGTGATGTCGACCTCCATGAGGGGTTTTTCACCGATGACCGTAATTTCCTGGCCCAATGCCAGGGTAGTGGGCTCCAAGACGAAGTCCACGACGATGGTCTCATCTGTCAAAATCTTAATGCCCGTTTTCTGCTGGATGGTGTAGCCGATCATGGAAACCTCAAAGGTGAAGTCTCCCGTGGGAATCTCGGGGATGAGGTACCGTCCGTCAGCATCCGTAGCCGCGCCCAGGTAGGTTCCTTTGACGACGATATTCACCCCGGGCAGCGGTACCTTTGTCTCGGCGTCGATGACCGTGCCCACCACACTGCCCGTTTCTTTGGCCTCTACCAGATGTATCCAGGTCAGCATAGCCAGCAGGAAAAGACCAATCAGAGGAAGAGATCGCCGTGTGCGGCACGCGCTATTCCATGTGGTAAAGAAATTCATAGATACTCCTCACAGGAAAAAGGCCTCGTCACTGTTGAAACTCCTCGGTGAGGATGTGCTCCAGAAGATCTCCGGCCGTCCCCAGACCGTTTGTCCAATGGAGTTGGAAGTCCAGAAAGATCAAGGAGGCGGGACCACCGCTGGGATAGCGCAGTCCCACCACTGGATTGGGCTCATGCAACAGAAGATACAGGGCCTCAGACTCGTCGTCGGGCACCAGGCCAAAGCCCACCTCAGGGGTGTGGGAGATGTAACGGTTAGCTTTGACCAGGGGATATCCGTCTACCAGAGGCTCCAGCTCATCCCCGATGTCGATCTCGTCCACCTCATTGGTGATGCTGTCGATGTGGGCAAAAGTGAAGGGAGGATTATCATAGTCGCCCTCCCCCAGGTCCGTGGTGATCATCAGCATGTGGCCGCCGATGATATAGCTGGTGATGCTACTGGAGGCCCTGAGAAGGTAAGAGTCCCGGTCGGCGTTCCAGATGACCACGTCGAAAAGCTGCATGGTCTTGGTGATGTCCAGTTTGGAAAACGGCACCTGGTAGCTTTCCTCGAAGATCCAGATGGAATATCCTTGGGGCCCAACCATTCTTTCCAGCTCGCCGGTGTAGAATAGCCGGGCGTCGTTGAACCATTCGGCCCACTTGTTGTTGTCGATGTACAGAATGTCGCCCGTTTTCTCCTGCACGGTCCACGTGCCCTCGGAATCAGGATAGGCGATGGTGGAGCTGATGGCGCCGGCCACATCTACGGCTTTTACGTAGAAACGATGCTGGCCCACGGGAATGTTCTCCAGGGTAACGTGGGCTTGAGGTGGTGATCCGACAAGCTCCTGCCAGGTTGAGGTGTCGTCGAGGGCATAGAGGTATTTCACGATGGTGTCATCCCCGTCGGGATCGGTACCTTCCCAGTTGAAGGAGGCGATGTGAAAGGATACGTAATCGTTCTGGGCGTAGCTCAGAGTCAGTTCCGCAGGGAACCGGATCTCCGGAGCGGAGTTCTTGATGGGAAAAGTCATAATGGCTGGAGTGAGGTCTACGGCCCCGATGGCGTCCACAGGGGGTGTGCTGTCCGAGGGGAAGGCGTCGAAGATGGCAGTGTTGTCCACCGCTTTCACGTAGAAGGTGAAGGAATCGTATTGGCTGAGGATCCTCAGCTGAAACGTGTCTTGATTGGTCACCGTCCAGGTCCAACATGTATCACAACTGGTGTCCTCCCAGGCCCAGTAATAGCCGACGACGATGCCATCGGGATCATCGCCCCACCAGTGGAGTACCTGTTTGCTCACGGTAGTATCCGGAGTATCCATCCCCTCCGGCAGGATGACAGAGAGATGGGTCTCTGGCCTCAGGTTTCCGTGAGGCTGGGAAGGCTTATGCTCGGAACAGGCCAGAAGGAGGCCGCTGAAAGGTACCAATAAGGTGATAATAATCTTGAAGATCTTTTCCTGACGGTACATCGAGTTCTCTCCTGCAATCATAAGAGAACCTGGTTGTGTTTATCTGAGAAGCACCAACTTTTTAGAATCTTGCCAAGAGCCGGCCCGGAGAACGCAGAAGTAGATGCCGCTCTTCATCAGCATTCCCTGGGTATCCCTTCCTGCCCAGGTTGTCTGGTAGACTCCTGGTCCCACGCTTCCCTCCAACAGGGTTTTGATAAACTGTCCTTGAACGTTGTAGATTTTTAATGAAATGGGAACCTCTTCACCATCCTCTAGATGGGTCACACTGAAGGATATATTGGTATAAACATTGAAGGGATTGGGTTGATTCTGGTAAAGCTGAACCAGCTCAGGTGTTTGACTCTCAGGAGCTTGGTATACAACTCTAGTGGGCTGAAAGCGCAACGTGAGCAGGGAAGATCCATCAGATACGTACAGCAGATCTCCGGCCGCATCCACAGCATAGGCATGAAGATGGCTGTGGTAGTGGCCGCTGATGACCGGCAGGGACGGATCGTGGACGTTTACGGCCACGACGCCCGAATCCCCGTCGGCCACGAAGGCGCAATGACCTTCAACTGAGACATCTCTAGCAAGGCCGGGAGTGTCCACAGAACCCTCAAATTTGGGATTGTCGGGCTCGGAGATGTCCAGAATCAACAAGCCTCGCATTCCATTGGCTACATAGGCATAAGGCCAAATGATTTGAACTCCCGACGGTTCTCCCCAGTCCTGGTAAGAGCTCACGTAGCTTGGGGAGGAGGGATCCTGTACCTGCAGGATCTGTAGTCCTCCATCCTTATCGGCCACGTAAGCGTATGAACCGTCCAGAGCAAGATCGGCGGCAAAGCCGGGCGTATCGTAAGATCCGACCAAATGGGGCTCGGTGGGATCGGCCACGCTCATAATCTGCAGTCCGCTGTTGCCGTCGGCCACGTAAGCCAACGTGTCCCTCACCGCCACGGCCCAGCTGTAATGTGGGGTAGGCAGCGATCCCATTGGTTTTGGCTGAGAGGGATCCTGAATATCGAAGATCTGAAGTCCCCCCGCTTCGGTGACCAGATAGGCGTAATCACCGTCTACTTGCAGGGCCATGGCGAAGCCATCGGTGTCGTGCTGGCCGATGGACGTCGGATCGGCTGGTTGGCTCACATCCGCCACCTCAAGTCCCGTACCCCCGCAGGCTACATAGGCGTAGGAACCTCGAACGTGAACGCCGTGGGCCCGGTCTGGGGTTTCGTAAGAATCCAGTGGCCGTGGGTGCTCAGCATCGGTCACGTCAAAGATCCGCAGACCTCCGAATCCATCTGCAACGTAAACTAAGGTATCCTCTACACAGAGTTGGTAGCCCCATTGCTGCGTGTTGTGGAAGCCGAGAAGCCGGGGATTATCCGGGTTAGTAACGTCGATAACCTCAAATCCCGAATAGCCATCAGCTAAATAGGCTCGCGTTCCCTGCACCTCAATACCCTCGGCTTTCCCCGGGCTGTTATAGGTTCCCCTTTCCAGGGGGACCGCTGGATTGGTTACGTCCAGAATGCTCAAACCACCGCTGCCCAAGGCCAGGTAAAGAAAAGCGCCTTCCAGGTGAAGGTCATGGGCGAAGGTAAATCCAGGAAAACCGTAACTGCTCACTAGGGTTGGGTAGTCAGGATTCTTTATGTTCACGATCTCCACCCCGCCATCCCCAATAGCCACAAAGGCCAGTGAGTCCTTGACCGAGACCTTCTGGGCAGCTCCAATGGTGACATAGGAGCCCACATACTGAGGATATGCTGGGATGTGAACATCTGCAATGACCAAACCGCTCTCCCCGGCAGCCAGATAAGCTAGGGTGTCTTGAACCTCGACGCCATAAACGACGTCAGGAGTATTATACTGCCCCACCCACACGAGACCAGCCGTCTCTTCCAGCTGAGCTATCTGAAGCCCGCCCCAGCCGTCGGCCACATAGACGTGCTCGCCATGAAGGTGCACGTCACGTCCGTTCCCCTCAAGATATAGGTGGCTCATTTCCTCAGGGGATATTCCAGAAGTAAGCTGGAGGACGACAAGCCCATTGGCGAAAGCACAATAGGCTGTATCTCCCCGCACGGACACCGCTCGCACATCCGACCACAACGTGCTGCTCACATACTCCAGGTGAGCTTGGGCCGAGGTGGTGACTGTGACGCTGGCCAGGAGCAAAAGCGCCAGGATCCAGGGAGCCAGAGACCTTATAGAGGATTTCAAATAACGCATCGGATTCTATTTCAAGAGAACCATCTTGCGAACACGAATAAGGCCTTCCGCCTGGAAGCGGTAGAAGTAAAGTCCGCTAGCCACCTCTGCTTGAGCGTCGTTTCGGCCTCGCCAGGTGACCACATGGTTGCCCGCCGAAACCCTGTTGTCCACCAAGGTGCGCACCCTCTGGCCCAACACGTTGAAAATCTCGATTTTCACGTAGGTCTCATGGGGCACACTATATATGAACTGGGTGACGGGATTGAAGGGGTTGGGGTAGTTCTGGGAGATGGCGAATTCCCTGGGTACTTCACTGGAGAACTCCTCCACCCCGGTAGTCACCGGGCCGATGTCGTCGTCGTTGCGGATCTCGATCTCGTATTGATCGTAGCTGTAGTCGATGACGCCCCGGACATAATCGATGTGATCGTTGAGCTTTGGCTCGTAGCTGTAGTCACCGCTGACGTCCACTTGCGCCGTTCCGGTTCCGTCGCTGATGTGCCAGTTGCCGAAGCCATCATTGGGATTGGTGACCGTGACATCCCGCACGATGATGTAGACGCCCTCGTAGGGCTCGCTGGCCGGGTCTTCAAATTCTAACTCGCCAGTCGTACACTCCACTGGAGGAACGTCATGGCCGGAGCTGAGTAAGGTGCAGGAGACCAGGTCGCCGATCTCGGTCTTGCCATAGTATTCCGAGATCAGGCCGGTGATCTGGACCTTGTCCCCGACAGCCGGGCTGTATCCCCCGTTGTCGAAAACGTAGATGCCGTTCCAGGCCCCTCCGGTGCTCTGGGGGTCTGCGTCGTCCTGGATATGAAAATGGGTGCTGGAGTGGGAATGGTCCTCGGTGACCACGCCGGTGATCGTCACCAACACGCTGTCCATGGGAGAGGGGTAGGTGCTGTTGGGTCCGGGATCCGTGGTGTACTGGATCTCGTAGATGGTGGCCAGCACCGACTGCACCACCGTATAATTGACCACCTCGGTGGGTGCATTCTCAGGCTCGTAGGAGGTCTGACCGATGTCATCGGTGGCGGTGATATAGAAGCCCACCACCGTTCCCAGCGGCTGCGGCGGGACTCTACCCAAATATGAGGCGCCGCCCAGATGTTCCAGGGGCGCGTCGTAGAACTCTCCACCGTTCAGCTGATAGAACAGACTCGCCTCGACGATGCTGCCATCGTCCACGATGGTGATTTCCACCATCACCGTATCATCGGGTTGTGGCGGCATGGGGGAGTAAGAATAGCCGATCAGGGGAGCGCCCGTGGCCAGAACTAGGTCCTCGGGCCTACGGCATAATAGAGTGTAGTTGCCATATACATGATAGATCACCCCGGTGATGGACTCGAAGACGGACCCGGCGGGCGGGATGGGATAGTTGTTCAGGCTATCGGCATACAGCCGGATGACGCACGATTCCGACCAGCCCCCATCGTCGCTGACCCAAAACTGTCGATAGGCCGACTCCTGAGAGGTGACCACCACGTTTTGCACGCGCACCTGGCAAGCCTCATATTGCTCGGCAGAGCGTTGGATGGCGGCCAAAGAGTCTATATCTCCTGGGATCAGGTCTACGATCGCCGGGAGAGGTTTGTCCTCTCCGACCTTCAGCACAGCGGCTGCAGTGAAGATCTCGGACATGCTGGTCTCGATGTTATATCCCGTCTCCAGGCTGTCGCTGACAGTGGTGTATTCCCCAATGGTACCGATGACCAAAATGGAATCTCTGCGGCCGACGTTGAAGGCTGAGTTGTCGCTGTTGAACAGCAGAATGCCGCTCCATGGCCCGCCAGCAGCATCCTGCATATACAGCGTGATGTTACCTCCAGCGTAGATCTCACCTGCGCCTACGGTCACGATTCCCGTGGTCCAGATGGTGTCCATTGGGAAGGCGGCCTGGTAGGAGCTATCGTCGCCGGCATTCACCTGTTGGATTTCTTGAATGGTCATGAACGGGTAAGGTATCTGACCGCTGGCTGGCAGAACCCACATCAGTGTTAGCGCCAGGATGCCCATCAGTAGCAATGACCTCATGGTTCTCCTCCCTCTGTGAAAGGTTATTTGATAACCAGGAATTTGGTGGTTCTTACCTGACCTGTATCCAGATTCTTCACCGCGCAGATATACAGTCCCGTGGCCACGGGTTGATCTTTGCGGGTGATCATATCCCAGGAGTGCTCTCCATAATCGGGATCATGGTGCTCGAAACTGTCCACCAGGTCCCCGGCCAGGGTGTAGACGTGGATCTGCGCGTTGGCCGGTAGATTGTTGAAATACAGCTTCCGCTCCCGCTCACCGATGCCGTCCCACAGAGCTCTGGCCCGATACGGATTGGGATAGACCCCGATCTTCCCGGTGGATTGCGGCTTGGTGCCCGGGTAAACCAGGGTTTTGTTCAGGTTGATGCTGCTCTCCAGGCTGGGCAGGTTGTTGTCCGGTTCACCCCGGTCAAAGGAGGTGACGGCATACCAATACGGCCAGCCGTTATGCAGGTTTTTATTGAGAAATTCGTGCTGCAGACCGGTGTTGTAGCCCAGGTCGTCGATCTTGTCGAACTCGGCGATGAGGATAAAGCTGCTCACTTCCCCCTCGTGGGATATGCTGCGATAGACACGGTAGCCCTCGAAATCCTGCTGATGGCTGACTGGATCAACATAGTCCTCCGGAGAGTCGTCCCAGGTGAGCAGTACCTCGCCGTCTCGGGGATCAAAGCTCAGATCGGGAGATGGAGGGGGTGTGGGGAGGGTGTAATCGTTGTCGTAGGCGATCTGGGCCCAGGATGAGTTGAGACGGAGAAAAGCCAGGCGGTCGGTTTCCGGTCCCCATTTGCCACAGACGATGGCGAAGACCACGTTGATAGTGGAATTGGCCTCTAATTCTTCGAAGGGCCCGCAGGACAGGAGCATAACCCAATCCCTTGGCTCCGGAGTGACCGGACTCAGATTGGGATCCAGATCCATGTAGCTCCGTGTCATCTTCTCATACCGAGCCTGTTCATCGCGGGGCATGAGCAGGTACTGGTAAGTGGGGTCGGCGGAGGTGCTCCGACGCCATAGCCAGTGATTGTAATGGGTTAGGGAATCCAGATCGATGGCCGGGGTAGTGCCCAGAAGCTTTACGCCAGCGTAGCTCTGCGAATAGCCGTAGTCTCCGTCGTCGTCATACTCGTAGGCCAGCCTCAGGCTGTCCACGTAGCCGTTGCTGTCGTCGTAGTAATTCCAGTCTCCCTCCTCCGGGTCGGTGAGATTTGTGTTGCCCACGGTGGTGTCCACCCAAAAGCCCAAATAGATGTCCCGGAGAGGCAAACCGTCTGTGCGAATGTTCTTGATGGTGAAGTTCAGGATCACGAAGGCGTCGGCGAAAGGGAAGCTCCAGGCATAGCTTTCTTGATGAACCTCGATGCCCAGAGGGGTGTGGTTGGGGATCTGGATGGAGGTTCCGGGGACCACTGTGTGGGTGTCGGTGTAGGTGCAGGTGAAATCCTGCTCCGAGATGGCCGAGGGGACGTAATAACGAGAGGTGGTGATGGAGGAATACTCGGTGATGCTATCTCGTAGAGCGGCGGCGAACTCGAAGCCCTCCTCTCCCTGGTCCACCGAGCCTGCATCCAAAGCCCCGGTGGTCACGTGGATGGTGCCATCTGGCGTTCTAGCTCCCACCCAGAGACCTCCCCGGTAAAGGTGTTCGACGCCAGAACCACGGGGATATTCGCAGGAAGGCTGCTCCGGATTGGAGAAGCCGTTTCCGAAGTTGCTGAAGTTGGTGACTGTCAACCCGATATTGCCGATGGTGGTGTAGTGCCTGAAATCGTCCACCAGGGGTTTGGCTAGGCCTCTTGCTCCCGAGGATCTTGGGCCTCTGTCGCGAGCGTCTTGAGCTGCTGCCGGCCCAGAAAGGCACACGATGACGATCAAGGCCAAAAGGGAGCTGCTGGTCCATCTTAAAAAATTGTTGTTCATAGATTTGCTTAATAAGTGATGGGGAAAAGAGGAAATCCTAGCTCAAGCCCATTATGAGTGTCGTAAGAAGAGATGTTCGCCTCGCTCATCGTGCACATAATACCGGCTGGATAGCCCAAAGTCAAGATGTTTTTGGCGCATTTTTGTCGTAGGCGAAGCGAAGGTGGAAAACGCTCGAGGCCTTGCGAGAGGACACCTCGGAGGTACTTCGTGTGCTTGAAGTTGGTAGCTAGAAGCTGGAATGCCGCCAGCTTGAAGATAACTATTCTTGATCTAGTTTCCCGCATCTTGCGTCAAGCTTCAGAATCAGCTTCCACAGCTTTAATCCAGCTTCAAGCCTCCGCGTGCTCGCCATGGATGTTATCATCCACGGCGTTTAGATGGCGTCGGGGCGCCCTACACGACAGCGCTTGTGTTCCTCGTGAGTCGGTTATCGGTTTCGAAGCTGGTTACGTGTGTCGAATAGGCGTCTGTCGAGAGTCGTCGTGATCATCACTCATCTATCTGTGCGGACGAACTTCGATACCGACTGACGAGAGACAATACGAGCTTCGACACAGACAGACGAGCTTTTACCAACGAGATTTTCATGCTCGCTCATGCTCGCCGTGGATGTTCTCATCAACGGCGTCACCGGTAGTGCTCTTCTACCGCCTTTTTTGAGGCTCGTTGCGCTTGAAGAAAATTGTCTCAAAAACAAATACATAAGCACTCATAAACGCATTAGATATCAAACGTGCCGTGGATTTGAACGCGAGTTGTCTTTGCTTTCCCTGCGGATGATAACATCCACAGGGAGCGGGGCCTTTTTGAGCTTGGATATCATGTGATAATGGATTTAATTACAATAAAAGCAATTATTTTATAAATCTTTGCTATAGAAGGAATTTTTTCTTGACAAAAAATACCTATTGTGGTAAAATGGTTCTGAAATTTCGAACGGATTTTTTTAAGAAAAGAGAAAAGACTTTATCCATTCCATTACCTTTCTTTCAAACCTTTAGCCCTAAAAGGAGGTGCGCCATGAGAGCGATCGCTTTTATGGTGGTGCTGTCGATAGTTTTGCTGTCGACAGTCGTCCTTGCTGGGGATGTCGCCACGGAGGCGACGAGGACGGATGCGTTCCGTCTGACTCCAGCTGAAAGCCCTGCATCGAAAGGGCCTAAGACCGAAGTGCCGGGTCTGATGAATTACCAAGGCACGCTCACCGATGAGCACGGGATGGCCATGGACACGACAGTTTCCATGGCCTTTTCAATTTACACCGATTCGACGGGAGGATCTACTGTATGGACTGAAACTCAGCCTGTGGTGATAGTGAGCAGTGGTGTCTTTAACGTTCTTTTGGGGAATGTGAATAGCATTTCTGACACGGTTTTCAAAGATCCTGAGCGTTGGCTGGGGATTCAGGTGGGCGGTGATGCCGAGATGACACCGAGGCAGCGGATTGCGGCTGTGGGGTATGCTTTTTGGGCAGCAGAGGCCGATACGGCTGGGTATGCTAAGAATGCAGTTAGTGATGGGGATTGGGTGATTATCGGCGACGACCTGTATTCCAATGTGGCAGATCAGGTCAACATCATATCTACGACGAAGAAAACGGAAGGCGGGTCGAGAGGGGAGGGCTTAAGGAGAGAGAACAGCAGCATCAGTAAGGAAAAAGGGACCAGCGCGCTGAATGTAGAAAGTGAAAATAAGATTGCCATCGATGCGAGCACTGAAAATAAGATTGCCATCAGTGCTTGGATGCTTGGATCCGATGATTCCTCCGATGCAAGAGCAGCCGTCAAGGGATCCTATTTTCCAACTGTGGAGAATATGGGTTCCGGTTATGGTTATCTAGATGGGAATTATGGAGTTGTAGGTGCAAACGCTTTTGGCGACAATTTTTCCTTCGGTGTGGCTGGTTATAGCGAAAATTTAAGTGGCATATCAGGAGGTGTTTTTGGTGCGGAGTTGTCAGGTTCCTATTGGGGTGCATTAGGTTACAGGGATTTGGGCGGTAATACTTGGGGTGTTTACACACCGAACAATTCTTACTTGGGGGGCGACGTGGGCATTGGCACGGTTAGTCCTGATGCAAAGCTACACGCCGTGACTACTGGAACAAGTCGAGCAGGATACTTCCGGATTAATAACGCCAGTAATGACAGTTCTGCGCTTTATGCCGAAACCAACGGCACCGGTGAGGGCGTATATGGCCAACATAGCAGTTCTGGCAACTTTGGTTATCTGGGCAGCGACTTCTGCGGCGTGGGGGGGTATAGCCAAACTAACTATGGTGTATATGGCGAAAGCTATGGTCTCCCCGGCTTAACGGGCTATGGCGTGGTTGGAATAGCTGGTGGGGAATATTTACCCAAAAATGGCCTACCCTCTGGGGACATAACGGGTGTATATGGAGATGGATGGGATTATGGTGTATATGGTCATAGCTTAGAAGGCACCGGTGTTTATGGTAGCAGTTTGTCTGGTAAGGGAGTGTATGGTGGGAGTGGTCCCTCGGGCTATGCTGGATACTTTGTTGGTGATCTCTATGCCTCGCGGAATGTAGGCATTGGGACAGAAGACCCTACAGAGAAATTGGAGGTGTGGGGAAATCTTCTTCTATGGGCCTCTAGTGGTGAGCTAATTCTCCGTACGGAGAAAGAACATCCTAGTAGATTTAAAATTCGATTCGATAACAACAGCCTCGCTCCTATCGTGGGCAATGATAGCACAGACCAGGTTTTCGGTTTCTATACAGACTTTACGAATGCGAGAGCTTATGATGCCCGTTTAAGGATTCATGGTAGTGCAGCGGCCAGCTGGAACACGTATCTTGAGATGACCCATGATGGAACAGATGGATTTCTGAACACAGATGTTGGTGACATCGTTCTAAACCCGGCTGGCAATGTGGGCATTGGGACGACAACTCCAAGTCAGGAGCTCGAAGTAGAAGGAGAGATGAGCATTAACAGTGCAGCCTCAAGCCTGGCGCTTGATATTTACAGCACAGGCTTCAGCGTTTCGCAGATGGTCAATTTTGAGACTAACCAAAATCTCAGCGCAGACAAAGACATGCTTCAGATCAGGGCTGGAAGCGGCACCGCGAACGGCATGCAATTTATAGAATGCGAGCGAGGAGACACTGTTAAGTTCAAAGTCGAGGCGGATGGAAACGTGTATGCGGATGGATCCTACTCCGGTCCAGCGGACTTTTCCGAGATGATCGCAGTGAGCTCGGGAGCCCAAACGGTAGAGCCGGGAGACGTGATGGTGATCGATCCTCGTAATTCGCGGGCAACCGTGAAAGCTTCTGTGCCGCGATCGACGCTGGTGGCTGGTATCTACAGCACGCGGCCTGGTTTCCTGGGCTCTGAACGAGACTGGGACAAGCCTGTGCGGGGTGAAGGTGAAGAGACGGGAACATACACCATGGAGGAGATGGCCTCGGAGTTCAACGAGGTACCCCTTGCCGTGGTTGGGATTGTGCCCTGCAAGGCGTCGGCGGAGAACGGGTCTATTCACCCAGGTGATTTGCTGGTTACCTCCGGCACTCCGGGTCATGCCATGCGGGACGACGATCCGAAAGTAGGGACAGTTCTCGGAAAGGCTCTTGAATCGTTGGCTTCTGGCACCGGTCTTGTCAAAGTTCTCGTAACCCTGCATTAAGCTGGAGAGGGGTGAGCTGCTATGAATAAAAGAGGATTAGGACCAGAAAGTTACGCTGGCAGGATGATGCTATTGGTCGCGGCTGTTCTGTTTTCGTTTTCCTTGGCCTCAGGCGACGCCCAGATGGCCACCTCGGTGATAGCATCAGCGGGTGGGCAGGCCAGCTCCACGAACTTCGTGGTGAAGTCCACACTGGGTCAGTCTACGCCTATCGGGCCTTCTGCCAGCACGAACTTTGAGATGGGCGCGGGATTCTGGTATCAGGATCCCGTGGTCCCATCGACCATCGGGGATTTGACGGCCAACCTGGCGGAGAATGACATCCTGTTGGAGTGGTCCCACGCCGCCGACAACGTGGCCATCGACCACTATGTGGTCTATCGAGCCACACAGCCCTATTTTGAGGCCACTGGCGGAGACTCCCTCGGCGGAACCAAGGGCACATCTTATCTGGATCTGGGTGCTGCCGGAGACACTTTAACCAACTATTTCTACGTGGCCAAGGCGATGGATCCGAGCCGCAACCTGTCTGAGGATTCCAACCAGGTGGGGGAATTCGACGCTAGCTTGGATGCTGGAGCTAAATAAGCTAGCCCTTGTTTGAGAAAATCGAGGTTTTTCAGCTGTTTTGGGCGGGTGCGGAACCTTTGAGGTGGGCTTTCTCCGCTAAGATTGCTGAGGAAGTAGGTGCGTTACCTCTGGAACCAGAGTTTTTTGCACCCGCCCTTTTCCTTGGGCAGGAGTTGAGGGTGGCGGGGACTCTTCTCGGGGGCCGAAGTATTTTGTGCCACAGTCGTTTATTTTCTGCCAAAGAAGATCGAATATACAATAATCATTTCAACTCCCATTAGCAACAAAACCTTTAACCTTGCCTTCCTAGGAGGTATTTCATGAGAGCGATCGCTTTTATGGTAGCGCTGTCGATAGTTCTTGTGTCGACAGCAACGCTGACTGGGGAAGACGCCACCGAGGCGACGCGGACGGATGCGTCCCGTCTGACCCTGGCTGAAGGCCCTGCATCGAAAGGGCCTAAGACCGAAGTGCCAGGTCTGATGAATTACCAAGGCACGCTCACCGATGAGGACGGGGTGGCCATGGACACGACAGTTTCCATGGCCTTTTCAATTTACGACGATTCGACAGGAGGGACTCTGAAATGGACTGAGACTCAGCCAGCGGTGGTGGTGAGCAGTGGTATTTTCAATGTTCTGTTAGGGAGAGTGAATAGCATTCCTGATACGGTGTTCAAAGCTCCCACACGTTGGCTTGGAGTGCGGGTTGGAGGCGATCCCGAGCTTCAGCCTCGGCAACGTATTACGGCGGTAGGGTATGCCTTCTGGGCCTCTGAGGCTGATACGGCCGAGTATGCTCGTAGTGGTATTAGTGGAGATGACGGGGATTGGACCGTTTCGGGAAATAATATGTATTCTGCTGTGCCGGGGAGTGTTGGCATTGGAACAACAACTCCTGCAGCCAAGCTCGATGTCAACGGAGATATCAACGCCAATTCCAGCTACCAGATTGATGGGAGCACAGTGCTCTATGCGAGTAATATCAAAGGTGCGAACACCTTCGTAGGCATCAATGCAGGCCACTCAAACATCTTAGGCTCCTACAACACATTCTTAGGCCTAAATGCAGGCTACTCCAACTTAACCGGTAATGACAACACATTCTTAGGCCTGAATGCAGGCTTCTCCAACGAAGGAGGCTCCAATAACACATTCTTAGGCATGTATGCAGGCCGCCGCAACACCGACGGCTTCTCAAACACATTCTTAGGTAATGCCGCAGGCCACTCCAACGTGTATGGCTGGTGCAACACATTCGTAGGCTATGCTGCGGGCTGTTCCAGCCATAGCAATTTTAACACATGCGTGGGTTATGCGGCAGGCTACGATCTCAGCCTAGGTGGTAGCAACACATTCCTAGGCAGTGGAGCGGGCCACTCCAACACAGGTGAGTGCAACACATTCGTAGGCTATGGGGCAGGCTACTCCAATGCAGGTTCAAGTAATGTCTTTATCGGCTATGATGCTGGACGCTCTGAGACCGGTTCTAACAAGCTATATATAGATAACTCCGATACCACTAGCCCGCTGGTCTATGGCGAGTTTGACAATGATATCTTGGCCATAAATGGCGATGTGGGTGTCAATACAACGACTCCAGACTATACACTCGATGTCAATGGCACTGTTGGAATCAACGACTATATCTATCACAATGGGGACGAAGACACTTATCTGTACTTGGGGTATAATCAAATAGATTTGTATGGAGGTGGTGTAAAACTGATCACCGCCGAGGAGGACATTCACGATGCGGTCATTATCAACGATTTCAGTAGCGATGTTGATTTCCGCGTGGAATCGGACGTGAGCTCTCATGCTCTTTTTGTTCGAGGCAGCGATAGCTGGGTTGGTATCAAGACGGGTACTCCAGGATATCTTCTAGATGTAGCTGGGGCCTGTCATGCCTCCAGCTTCCCCACCTCATCCGATGCGAGGTTGAAAACAGATGTTGAGCAATTGAAAAACGTGCTAGACCGGCTGGAAAAAATCCGCGGCGTCTCCTTCGATTGGAATGACCTGTACGAGTCCTTTGGCCGCTCCACGGGCCACCGCGAGATCGGCGTTATCGCTCAGGAGGTGGAGGAACAATTTCCAGAGTTGGTGACCACCTGGGGTGAGGAGGGCTACCGGGCCGTTGACTATGGCAGATTGACGGGAGTGCTCATCGAGGCGGTCAAGGAGCTGAGGGCGGCGAATCGAGAATTAAGGAAGGAGATTGAAGCCATAAAGGCAGAGATCAGGTAAAAAGAAAAATCAAGTTGGGCGGGTGTCGAATCTTTGAGCAGGCTTTCTCCGCTCATATGGCTGAGGAAGCAATACCATTACCTCTGGAACCGAAGCTTTGGCATTCGCCTGCACCGCATTTTCTTTTCATCTTAAAGGACGAACTCAACGCAGTAATGTGGAGCAAATGAGAAAGGAAAGAATATACGGCAGACGTTTTCACTATTGACATTTCTTGTAGTCACTTTGCAATCCTCACAGGAGGTGCGCCATGAGAGCGGGTGCTTTTGTGGTCGTGCTGTCGGTGTCTCTGCTGTCGGCGGCGGCGCTAGCCGGAGAGGTCGCCACTCAGTCCGATCAGGCTGAGCTCTCCCGGACACAGACCGAAAGTCAGGCTTCGCGGACGATTTCTTCAAATCCTTCCGGGATTTATTTTACCCAGGAGACAGCATCCAAAGGTTTGAAAGCCGAAGTCCCGGGTCTGATAAATTACCAGGGCACACTGACCGACGGGGATGGTGTGACCTTGGACACTACCGTTTCCATGACCTTTTCCATTTATCCACTTTCTGTAGGAGGAACTGCTGTATGGACGGAAACGCAGCCGGCGGTGGTGGTGAGCAGTGGCGTCTTCAATGTTCTTTTGGGCAGTGTTGATAGCATCGCAGACACGGTGTTCAAAGATCCTGAGCGCTGGCTTGGAGTTCAGGTTGGAGGTGACCCCGAATTGACACCGCGGCAACGGATCGCGGCAGTTGGGTATGCCTTATGGGCCGCCGAGGCTGATACGGCCGAGTATGCTCGCAGCTGTGACGGTGGTGGTGGAGGCGGTGGTTGGGTGGATGATGGCAACGTGGTCCGTTTGGAGACGGTAACCGATTCTGTGGGCATCGGGACCACCAGCCCCTCGGCGAAGCTGGATATTCAAGGGACGCTGAATGTGGGTGTGGACGATACGGGTTATGATGTGAACTTCTACGGGTATCGAGCTGGTGATAGGTTCTTTTGGAACAAGGATCAAGCAGCTTTAAGAGCCGGCAGAGATAGCGACGGCACCCATTGGGATCCTGATAGTGTGGGCTATCTTTCGGTTGCCTTGGGCGATGATACCAAAGCTAGTGGGGGCAGTGGCGCTACCGCCATGGGCCAGGATACCGAAGCCAGCGGAAGTCATGGTGCCACCGCGATGGGGCAATTAACAACCGCCAGCGGAAGCCATGGTGCAACTGCCATGGGATACGGCACCACCGCTAGCGGAGATGAAGGTGCCACCGCCATGGGAAATGTTACCACTGCCAGCGGGGATTACGGTGCCACCGCCCTGGGGGATAACACCAGTGCCAGAGGCGATTATGGTGCTGTCGCCATGGGGTATCACGCTGTTGCCAGCGGGAATTTGGGGTGCACGGCTATTGGACGGCTCGTTAAAGCGGGACCGGCGGCTGTGACCATGGTTTTGGGGAGCGGTGCCAGCACAGACACCCTCATCAATAACATTAGTGGTTCCCTGATGATCGGCTTCGACAGCGATATCCCCACTTTGTTCGTGGGACCCAGCTCCGGTGTGGGGACCACGGGAAACGTCGGCATCGGCACCACCAGCCCCAATGAGAAACTTCAAGTCGATGGTACCATAAAGATATCTACAACGAGCGGGCATCTGCTTCTTCATGATACCAATGGGGGCGGCAATTGGCCCGGAATTAGATTTACCGGCAATAGCAACTTTCTAATCTGTGGTGATGATGGCTCCGATGAGAACTTTGGGGTGTATAGTCAATTTAGCGATAACAGAACCTATGATGCCAAGTTCAGAGTCCATGGCAAAGCCACCGGCAATTGGGGCAAGTATATCGAGTTGACTCATGATGGGACCGATGGCTTCATCAAAACCGACGCGGGGGGGGATCTGGTGTTGGATCCCAATGGAAATGTGGGCATTAGGACGGTGAGTCCTGTGACTGATCTTCACATCGTCGGCAGCGACACATTGGGATCCGTCATGATCGCGCCCAACAGCAACGTTGAGGATGTCGCCGAGCTGGTGTTGGCAGAGGATAACGATGGCACCTACAGCATGAATCTGAAGTATGATGGATCAGTCAATCAACTACAGCTTTTCGGGAAATCAGGTGCAACGCTGTACGGACCTCATGTCGTTGTGAAAAGAGACGACGGTAAAGTGGGCATCGGAACTGCAAATCCCGCTGCCGATCTGCATGTCGATGGAGACTTGCTGGTGACCGGCGCGTACCGGGGAACTATCGGGCCTAATGCTGGCGCTCCCTTCCCCCGACCGGCCTATGATAGTGGCTGGAGAGCTATAAGCCAGGATGGAGTTTTAATTCTCACACACAATCTCGGTGGAAATGTAGACAACTATGTCGTCGATCTCCAATTTCGCTCAGACGGTATTAATGCAATTCATCATGTTAGTTACGGCTTTCGTGAACAATATGATTATAATTATGGGGCTACTTATTATGGTTTAACAACCGAATCTGTGAGAGTTCACAGAATGGCAGACGACCCCTATATAGATGATATCCGCCTCCGCATCTGGTACTATAACTGAAAAAGCTTGGGTCTTGCCGCAGGTTTGTTTCCATGGTTAACCAGCAGGGGCCCTGATCTTAGGTATTCCCCTTCTTTCAAAACGCCACGTGCTCTCCATGGATGTTGTCCACGGCGTCGCTATCTATACCAACAGGCCGTCGGGTGAAGCCACACGACGGCACGAAATTCTACTTCCAGGAGGCTTGTTTGTGGTTTGTGGAAACTGGTATGGTTTGAGGATAACGTTCTTCATCTAGCTTCCAGCATCTTGCATCAAGTTTCCTAACCAGTTTCCATAACTTAACCCAGCTTCAAGCCTCCTCTGGGAATAACCACTACCCCCTCCTCCGGATCCCCCATATCTTCAGTCAATCCCCGCCGATGCAAGTACACCGTGTACGCCCCAAAAATCGCATCCAGCTCGTGGTGGGAGAGAAGCTGGTTTGTGGGACTCGGAATGGCGTTGATCAAGTGTCGGAGAGAATTTTGTAGAGATCGGCGACCCTGGCGGGTGCTTTTAGGGGGAAAAGAGCCGAAAAGACGTTTTCTGGCAGCGTGAGGGTATATCTCCAGCACCGTAAATCCCGCCTCCTCCAGCTTCTTTTTCAATCGCAGGCCTCGGCGAAGCCAACCTTTGCAGAAGATGTTTCTGCTGGGATAAAAGACGCGAAACCCAGCCTTGACCAGATCTCGCTCACAGGCTCTGCCTTTCCAAGGATGTAAAGGTTGGCAGGTGCAGGTGGGGTTATCTTGGAGACAGCAGGTATTCAAGCCTAAGGGAAGGGAGCAGGGGGCGTCCAGGCCGACCGCCCAGACTGTTTTGGGGAAAAAATCGATGATTTCCTTGTCACCGTAACAGCGGCTCAAATCTTGAAGGGAAGGTTCTTCGTTCAGAAGGGCGCAGGCAGACCACCTCTTCTCGGATGCCGTTGGATCTATGGCGCCGTAGAGACTCACGTTGCCGGCACCTCACCAGGTCAGCGCGAGGCCCAGACGTGTCTCACGACCGGGGGCTGGACTGGTATACACCTCCTGGTAGGCGGCGTCCAGGAGGTTCGTAACGGCCAGAAACGGCTCCACATGAGA
>Ga0111203_111_pt1 | contig 90651 bp, 86 predicted proteins | sample DeeMarSWOR324_28_FD_80373 | JGI IMG/M metagenome (GOLD analysis project Ga0111203, IMG submission 80373) | candidate division Zixibacteria bacterium SM23_81 | reverse complement strand
CCGATTGACGAAACCAATGAAGAGGTGTGTGCTACTCTTCGCGTCACCGAAGAACAAGCGGGCTTGATTGCACCGAATGCCAAATCGTTGGAGTGGGCCAAGACCAATCCGAATTGCGTTCCGTTAGCCGTCTACGCTGACGACGTGATGGTTGGGTTCGTCATGTACGAACCTCGGGGCAATGGGATCTTCTCGATCCATCGATGCATGATTGATGCCAAGAATCAGCGACAAGGATTCGGGCGTCGGGCCATGGAACTGACCATCGAACGGATTCGGCAACTTGGTGGCATCACAATCTACCTTAGTTTTCGACCTGAGAACAATGCCGCCAGGAGGTTATACGAAAGCCTTGGCTTCGTTAAGCACGAAATCGAACCAGATGGGGAAATCGTCTATCGCCTAGGCCCTGTGCATGACATCGCCTACTAGCAAACGATTGCAGCGGATACCGCTAGCGCGTCGTCGCTGAACCGCGCTCAGTTAGGCACATGAAGACATCGTCAACGGAGATTGAGCCATGGATTCAGAGGTATTTCCCGAACCCATCTTGAGTCTGCCCGAAGCAGATGTACCCATCGAGGGCGTGAAGGCATATCTGTCTCAGTCGGAAGGGCATCAGATTATCTTCATGGCCTTCGATGCGGATGTCGAGGTGCCGGTGCATTCACACCAAAGCCAGTGGGGTGTGGTGATTGAGGGCAAGATCGAACTGGAAATCGAGGGCACCAAAAAAATCTACTCCAAAGGCGACCACTACTTCATTCCCAGGGGCGTCAAGCACTCGGCCAGAATCTTTGCGGGCTACGTGGATGTCACCTTCTTCGACCAGGCAGATCGGTACAAGCCCAAGTAATGTAATCATTTCACGCATCGATCGCTTTGTGGAATACGCTTTGGTTCAGCGCAGGGAAGGCCGGCGAAAGCTGAGTGATTCCCGCTGGATCCACTTATAAGATCCGAGGAGGGATTGCAGGCTGAAACTATCCTTCGCTATTGCGGTGATAGCAATATTTCTTGTTTGGGCCGCCGGTGCTGCCGAGCAAATGCCCGCCCAGGGCATCATTATCGATGGGCGGTTCGAGGACTGGGCCGACGTGGCTCCCATTTATAGAGATACGCGCGATGACCAACTGGAGTCAGACATCGACTTCGGGGACCTTAAGGTGGCCAGCGATTCGATGCGCCTCTACCTGAGCTTCGAGATTGGGGTGGAGCGCAACCTCCAAAACGACAATGAGATCGTGCTCTACCTCGATACTGACAACTCCAGCCAGACCGGGCGCACTGTGGCGGGAATCGGAGCTGACATCCAGTGGGCCTTCGGCAGACGAGTGGGAACGGCTCACATCTCCGGCGACACAGTGAGGCTGCACCAGGAAAATATCGGTCTACGCCAGGGACCGACCGTCACCTCAACGAAGTTTGAGATTTCCCTCAATCGTAACTCGATGATCAAGTGGGTGCCGCTGTTTCCCAAAGATTCCATAGCGATCCTCTTTCGCAATGAGCAAGATGGGGTTCAGGATGTGTTGCCCGACGCGCCGCGGAAACTGGAGATCGTCCTTAGTAACCAAAGGCCAGTCCAGTATACTCCCATTCCCCTTGGCCGTCAAGATCCCAGGCATCTCCGCGTGGTCAGCTACAATGTGCTCTTCGAAGGTTTGTTCGAGAGGCCTGGGCCCTTTATGAGCATTCTCCAGGCCCTGGATCCCGACATCATCTGTTTTCAGGAAATCTGGAATCACTCGGCCAAGGAGACAGCGGACCTGGTCGCCTTGATGCTTCCCGATGCACCCTGGTATGCCGAGAAAAGTCACGAAGGCGTTATCGTCAGCCGTTACCCGATCCTAGATTCCCACCCCACCGATGTGGAACAGGGCAACCTCTGGGCGCTGATCGATCTCCCCGACGAGCAATTCGCCGTGGACCTGTCCCTGATCAATGCCCACCCGCCGTGCTGCGAGGATAACGCTGGCCGAGAGCTCGAGCTTGATGCTATAGCAGCCTGGATCCGGGAGCTTCAGTCACCCGGCGGACGCGAGCTGATCCCGGGTACGCCGATGGTGATTGCCGGCGACATGAACCTCGTGGGGTACGCCAGGCAGCTCGAGATCCTTTTGGCTGGCAGAATTATCAACCAGGAGCGTTATGGGCCGTCCCATCTTCCAGACTGGGATGGCACCGCGCTCGCCGATGTGATGCCATACCACACCACCGGCCGCGAGGCGTATACCTGGCGTAGCATCAACAGTTATGATAGATCGTTCTCTCCGGGGCGCCTCGACTACATCTTGTACTCAGACAGCGTGCTGGAGCTGGGCAACCACTTCGTCCTGTGCACCTCAGAGATGTCACAGGAGGAGCTGACTGCCGCTGGCCTTGTGGTCTACGATACCGCCGTGGCATCGGATCATCTTCCCGTGGTGGCGGACTTCATCTTTCCCGTCCCCGCCATGAGCGATGAGACAGCTGAGATGGAAGACCAAGAGTAGGGTGAATATGAGGACCATATGTCTCCTTTTATCCGCCATAACTGCCATTGTTCTTCACAGTTATAGTCATAGCACTGAACTGCAGGCAGAGGAGAAGAGAACGGGAAGCATTAGGGGCCAGGTAATCGACGCAGATACCCAAGCTCCCCTAGCGGGCACCAACGTGGTAGTCGTGGGCACCAAAAGGGGCGCCGCGACGGATTTAGAGGGACATTTTGACATTCCCAATATCGCCGTTGGATATTACACGCTTCAATTCGACTATATCGGTTATGCCCAGTTGAGGAAGACGGACGTCATCGTTCGCTCTGAACGGATCACGTTCGTTCGGGCAGAGTTGAAGCTGTTTCCTTTAGAGATGGAAGCCATCACAGTGACCGGGGGCTATTTCACGGAGGTAGAGGATCAGCCCACAAGCGCCATAAATTTTTCCTTTGAAGAGATTCGCCGGGCACCGGGTTCGGCAGGAGATGTGAGCCGTATCATCAGCGGGCTGCCCAGCCTGGCCAAAGTCGATGATCAAAGCAACAGCTTAATTGTCAGAGGCGGAAGTCCGGTTGAGAATGCCTTTTTCATCGACAATGTCGAGATACCGAATATCAACCACTTTCCCACACAGGGCGCATCTGGGGGTCCCATCGGGATGCTCAATGTGGATCTCATCCAAGATGTAAATTTCTACACCGGCGGGTTTTCATCCGTATATGGGGATAAGCTCTCCTCCATTATGGCTTTGACTTTCCGAGAGGGGAATCGCGAGGAGTTTGATGGCCAGTTGGATCTGAATTTCGCTGGTTTCGGGGGCGTGGTGGAAGGTCCCCTGTTCCTAAAAAAGGGTTCTTGGCTGTTATCGGGCCGGAGAAGCTATCTGGATTTCATCGTCGATGTGGCTGATGTGGGCTCGACCGTGGCGCCCAGATATGGTGACTATCAAGGAAAAGTGGTCTATGACATAAGCCCGGATCATAAGCTGATCCTGTTGGGCATTTTGGGGGATGACCACAACAGTCCCCACCGAGAGGTGGCAATTGAGAATGACATGATCGTCTATGGGAATCAGGATCTTTATGAGAACACCACAGGCATCAACTGGCGAGCGTTGTGGAGCAAACGCGGATACTCGAACACCGCCTGCTCTTATACCTCGGCGAAATTCAAAGAGGATTTCTACGAGACCAATACGCAAATTCATCTGCTTCGAAATCGTTCTCATGAGCAAGAATTTAAGTTCAGAAACTTCAATCACTTCCGGTTGAGCAAGCAACATTCGATAGAATTCGGCTTAGAGGCCAAACGTCTCATCGCAGACTATGATAACTTCTATGCCGAATATACCGATGCCCTCGGCGATACCGTTCCCGCTTTCTCCCTGGATGAGAAAGTGACTGCCGGCAAGTTGGGCATATTTGTGAATTACATCGCCAAACCCTTCCTTCGCCTGATAACCACTCTAGGTCTCAGGTCAGATTATTTCTCCTATAACGAAAAGAGCACCTTTTCGCCAAGATTTGCCTTCTCCTATTGGTTGACGGAAGGGTGGTCCGTAAACGGGTCAACGGGCATGTTCCATCAAAACCTGCCTTTGCTGTTGCTCTCCCCAAACGAGGAGAATCGGAGTTTAAAAGACCCGGTGGCCGTGCATTATATTCTGGGTATAGAGCACCTGCTCTCCGAAAACACCAAATTCACCCTGGAAGCCTATCAAAAAGACTACCAAAACCTTCCTCTGGATTCCTCTCAGCCAGCGTTATTTGTGATAGATGAGCTGTTCTATCGTTATGGTTTTTTCTTCAATCATGAGCAGCTCATCGATATGGGGAAGGCCTCTTCGCGAGGAATCGAAATCATGCTGCAAAAAAAATTAGCCAGGGATTTTTATGGGCTGGCCAGCGCATCTTATTTTCGAACTCGATATCAGGACGGCGATGAAATATGGAGAGACAGAGTGTTCGATAACCGCTTCATCTTCAGCATTGAGGGGGGATACAAGCCGAATAACAAATGGGAATTCAGCCTGCGCTGGATCTACGCCGGTGGACCTCCCTATACCCCTTTTAACATTGAAAAATCGAAGCAGATCAATCGAGCCGTTCTCGATGAGAACAAGATCAACCAGGCTCGCTATCCCGATTATCATTCGTTGAACGTTCGTTTCGACAGGCGTTTTCATTTCAGCGGCTCGAATCTCGTCTTCTATTTTAGCGTCTGGAATGCGTATAATCGTAAAAATGTCGCTTCTTATTTTTGGAATGAAAATGAGAATAGGCAAGATACCATTTTTCAGTGGAGTTTACTCCCTATTTTCGGTTTGGAATATGAATTCTAGATGTCCATGACAAATGCGCCCCAGAACCATTCATGATCCTTCCCAGGAGGCTAGCCATGCGCGCTTCCCTCATCTCCACCATGGTTCTTTCGCCTCTCCTGGCTACAACCTCATTTGCTCAGCCAGACTCACCCCTCCGGCCAATCACCACTTATTCCATCGTGGCCCGTGATTCCGTCACCGGGCAGTTGGGAGTGGCCGTTCAGTCCCACTGGTTCTCCGTGGGCCCCATCGTGCCATGGGCAGAGGCGGGAGTGGGGGCTGTGGCCACCCAATCTTTTGCCGAGCCGGCATACGGACCTCTTGGCCTAGAACTGATGCGCGTGGGGCGATCGGCGCCGGAAGCGCTGAAAGCCCTGGTATCCACCGACGCCGATGAGGCAGTCCGGCAGGTGGCCATGGTCGATACCCAGGGACGGGTGGCCGCTCACACGGGCGGCCGATGCATCCAGGCGGCGGGTCACCATGTGGGGAATCACTACTCCGTCCAGGCCAACCTGATGGAGAGCTCCACCGTTTGGGAGGCCATGGCCCAAGCCTATGAATCGGCCCAGGGTGATCTGGCCGAGCGGCTGCTGGTGGCTTTGGAGGCCGCCGAGGGCGAGGGTGGAGACCTGAGAGGTCGACAGTCCGCTGCCATCCTGATCGTCTCCGGCGAGAACAGCGGAAAACCATGGGTGGATCGCCTCTTTGACCTTCGGGTAGAGGATCACCCGGATCCCGTTGCCGAGCTTCGACGGCTGGTTCAGCTCCAGCGTGCCTACATCAAGCTCAACGAGGGGGATGAGCTGTGGACCAAGGGCAATGTGGAGGAGGCCATGGAGGCGTATCGCCAGGCAACGAATATCGTGCCCGACCAAGCCACCAACGGCGAGGCGCCCTTCTGGGTGGGAGTGACTCTGGCGGCCTCGGGTCAGGTTGATGAGGCCATACCCTACCTAGCGCGCGCCTATCAGCAAGACACGCGCTGGGCTGAGCTGGTGACTCGGCTTCCCAACTCCGGTCTGCTTCCCAAAGATCAGAAACTCATCGATGATCTGGTGCGTAGAATGAAAAAGGGCTCTGAGTAGAAGTTTACATTTTGTTTCGCTCAGCGTCACTTTTTTCATTCGACAGTTTCATCGTCGTCAGGTCGATAGGGAAGAGACATGGTTGCATACCATGTCCCAAGAGCAGGAGGGGTATGATGGCAAAGGCGAAAGATTTCGCGGTTCGCAAGCAGCTCCTCGACCGGCGATCCAGACTGGAGCAGGCCCTCGAAGAGGTCTCGGACGATACGCAGGTCCAGCACCTTATCGAGGAGGTTGATGCCGCCCTTGAACGGGTGGCGAATGGGACCTATGGTGTTTGCGAGTCATGTAGGGGAGGGATCGACTCGGACCGTCTGATCGCGGATCCCCTGGTTCGCTTCTGTCTCGATTGCCTGACCCCCGAGCAGCAACGAGCCCTGCAGGAAGATTTGGATCTGGCTAACCAGATCCAAACCGCCTTGCTCCCGGAGAAAAGCCTGCAGGCCGACGGATGGGAGGCTGCCTATCATTACGAGGGGGCCGGTCCCGTCAGCGGAGACTATTGTGATCTTTTGATCGCCGACGGAGATCTCTATTTCATCGTGGGGGATGTGAGCGGTAAAGGCGTGGCCGCATCGATGCTCATGGCGCACCTACACGCCACCTTCCGGGCTCTGGTGTCTCTCGACTTGCCCCTGGATCAAATTGTGGAACGGGCCAGCCGGACCTTCTGCGAGAGCACCCTGCCCACTCATTTCGCCACTCTGGTCTGCGGCAAGGCTGGCGATACCGGAGGGGTGGACGTATGCAATGCCGGACACAATCCTCCTCTTCTGGTTCAGGGCTCAAAGATGGTAAATATCGAAGCTACCGGGCTTCCCCTAGGGATGTTTTGCGAGGAGCGCTTTTCGGTGAGCCAGGTGCGGATGAATCCAGGGGATACAATTCTTCTTTACACAGATGGCCTCTCCGAAGCGGTGAACGGATCAGGTCGGGAGTATGGCACCAAGCGTCTGTGCGAAATCGTTAGACAGAACTGCCTGCTGGCACCAAAGGAAGTCATCTCCGCTTGTCTGAAAGACGTGAATGCCTTTCTATCCGGCACTCCTAGGACTGACGATCTGACCATCATGGCGATCCGCAGGTTGGATCATGGAGACTGATTTCAGTCGAAAAAAAACGGGCTCGGCGGATGCTTCGGCCAGCTCTGGCCTCTATGCGCACATCTACGAGGTGGTTCGCATGATTCCCCGAGGACGTGTGGCCACCTATGGGCAGATTGCCGCCTATGTGGGGCATTGTTCTCCCCGACAGGTGGGATACGCCATGGCGGCGCTGACTGATGCTGATGTGCCCTGGCAGCGGGTGATCAACAGCCAGGGAAGGATCAGCTTACCGGAGAACAGTCGCGGCGCCATCCAGCAGCGGGATCTCTTGGAGAATGAGGGCATCGTCTTCGGCCGGACTGGCCAAGTGGATCTGAAGAGGTTTGGCTGGGATGGCCCTGAATGAGACGAACAGTAACCAGGGAGGCGTTTACGGAGGTGAAAAGATATGCTGAGAGGACGGCATCTTAAAGAGCAGATCGGGGGAATCGCACTGGCGATGGTGTTTCTCCTCTGTTCCCCCCTTTTGAGCGCCAGTTTCGCAGAGGTTGAGGTGACCAAGGAGCTCACTATTGACCTGCCTGAGCTGCCTCCAGACGCCAAGAAGTTGGAGATGGTGCTGATCCTGCCGGGCTCGTTCTTCATGGGATCGCCTCTGGAGGAGCCGGGTCGCTCCCAACACGATTGGACTGTGCACCATGTGACCATCACCAGGCCATTTTATATGAGCAAGTATGAGGTCACCCAAGCCCAGTGGGAGGCTTTGATGAACAAGAATCCCTCCAAATTCCGGGACAGGCCGAACCATCCCGTGGAGAAGGTCAGCTGGCGCGCCTGTCAGAAGTTCATCAAGCGACTCAACAATCTTGGTCGGGGAACCTTTCACCTGCCCACCGAGGCGCAATGGGAGTATGCCTGCCGCGCCGATACCCAAACGCCTTTCTTCTTTAGCGACGAAGTGGAAAATGCCGAAGAGAGTGATAATTTCTTTGAGGTCGCCGATCGCTACATGTGGTGGGCCGGCAATAGCGGTTCAGACGGAACCAAGGAGGTGGGACTGAAATCGCCAAATCCTTGGGGACTGTATGATATGCACGGCAACGTATGGGAATGGTGTTGGGATCGGTGGGAAAAACCTTACCAAAAGGAGCCCCAGCTCGATCCCCGAGGTCCTAAATTTGGGTGGTCTCTTTTCTCGTTGTGGAGGACTCACGTCGGGCGTGGCGGAAGCTTTCGCGAAAGCGCTGAGCATTGTCGCTCGGCCCATCGTGGCCGGGAACAGTCCTTCGATTTCCATTACTCTTTGGGCTTTCGTCTTGTTCGGGAATATCCCTAAGCAAGCGAGTAAGAAAAGGATGATGTATGAAGAGCTATCGGAAAGAACTCTGGTTCAACGTTCCCACACGCAGAGCGTTCATAAATATCACCCCTCAAGTGGAGGACTGTCTCCGGGAAAGCAGCGTCAGGGAGGGATTGGTGTTGGTCAACGCCATGCACATCACCGCCTCTGTCTTCATCAACGACGACGAATCGGGTCTCCACCAGGACTATGAAGAATGGTTGGAGGAGTTGGCGCCGCATGAACCCATCAGCCGGTATCGCCACAACCGCACGGGAGAGGACAACGGCGATGCCCATCTCAAGCGGCAGGTCATGGGGCGTGAGGTGGTGGTGGCCATCACGGATGGGCGCTTGGACTTCGGGCCCTGGGAACAGATCTTTTACGGTGAGTTCGATGGCAGGCGCAAGAAGCGAGTCTTGATCAAGATCATAGGAGAGTGAGAAGGGCCGTTTGTGCTGGGGTGGATTCACCTTCCGCGGGATGACGGAGCAATTATCTATGACAGCTTTGTTCTGGGCAGCTTTTTCCCGCGTCGATCCGGCAGCGTCATCATGATAAGGCAGCTGTTTCTTCAGAGAAAAAATGGCGCGTCAAAAGGGCTGTTTTTTCCAACCGCGTGGCCTAAATAGGCCATGCTCTCCATCAGCGAAGGGAGGTTAACTGTGCGGAATCTCGTATGGGTGCTCATTGCCCTGTCGGCGCTGGGCTTCATCCTGGCGGTGGTCGGGGTTTTCGTGGGTCGACCCATCCTCGGTGTTGCCCCCGAGGGTATGTCCCGGACCTGCACCAATCTGGCGGTGCTGGCCATAGCCCTGATGATGGCCACGCATAAAAAGTAGACAGTACGCTGCGCTTGTTTCGGGCGTCCTCGCGATAGCTAATAGCATGTGGCTGTCGCTGGAGCCCGCCAGTTTGGCCCTCTGTAGGTGATTGTGGTGGGCTTTGGAGAGTTTTTGGGCGCAGAGATCGATACGGCCGCTGCGTGGATGGTGTCATATGGTCAGCGCAGAAAGAGCTAGAGGTGAACTATATGTACCGTCTGCGTGAGTCGTTTCTATAATCCGCAGGCTTTCGCGTGAAAGGAGATGAAAATGAATTTAAAAAAAGCAACCTTGCTGGCGGCAATGAGCATCTCTTATACTTTTCTGCTGAGATACATGGGGACTTTTTTGCCTGGTATTTTCAGAAGTTTGCCAGTAGCGCTGGCCGTCGCATTTCTCTCTTTGCTGGCCGGGCTCGCCATCGTGCTGTTCTTCGTTTTATTCTTTAAAGGATATGTCCGTAAAGGGCAACTGAGATTAAAAAAGGCATCCATTTTGGCCATCATCGGTTCGTGCGCCTTGCTTTGCTTAAATGTCAAAAGCTTGGTGCTGATCTTTAGAATGTATCTGTCGCCATATCTGGTCATGTATTTTCTGAGATCCCAATTTATCGATCCGCTCATACCTTGGGTGAGTTCAATATTCATATTGATTTTCTTTATCGTCTTTCATCAAGAAACGCGTCATGAAGAGGAAATCAGGTTAAGAAAACCGACCCTATTCGCTGTGATTGGGTCCTCGCTGGCATCATTGGAGAGGACCTTTGTAGTGGTGAACTATCTCTTATACTCAAAGCCAATGGGATGGTTCACACATTTGTCCGCCAAGACAGCGATTATCTTGAGCCCAATATATCTTTTTAGTTTCCTGGCCGTTCTCTATTTCTTTGTGTCCTTTTATAGGCAGCAAACGTAGACAGCCGGCCATTATTTATCGATAACAGAGGGAGGCTTATTTGGACTGTCCGGTGTGCAAAGAGCCGATGATCGTTCTGGAGCTCGATGAGGTGGAGATAGATCATTGCACCTCCTGCGGCGGCATATGGCTTGATGCCGGAGAGCTTGAGCTTCTGCTGGGAGATCCTGATTCTAGGGATCGTTTTCTTTCTTCCTTCGAGACAGACGAAGTGACTGAGGAGAGATCGAGGAGATGCCCCATATGTCGGAAAAGGATGGAGAAGGTTTCAGCTGGAGCCAATGGGAAGGTGCGCATCGATAGATGTCGAAACAATGATGGTATCTGGCTGGACGAAGGTGAACTTGAAGAGATCCTTCAGATGGGTAGTTTAGGCAAAGATGACAGAGTTCTGCGTCTGCTTAAAGAGATGTTTGCCAAGAAAAGGCAATAGGACGAAAGGAGGTTGCAGATGGCAATCTTGATACTTCTATTAGCCGTAGTGGTCATCGTGGTGGTGGTGCTGATCGGATTTTACAATTCCCTGATACGTCTGCGAAATCAAGTAAAAAATGCCTGGTCACAGATTGACGTTCAATTGAAAAGACGGCACGATCTCATCCCGAATTTGGTGGAGACTGCCAAGGGATACATGAAGCACGAAAGGGAGACCTTGGAGAACATCACCGAAGCGAGAAGCAGGGCGATAAATGCGGGCAGCGTCGGCGAAAAGGGGCCTGCTGAAAGCGCATTGAGCGGTGCCATAAGCCGATTTTTGGTCGTTGTCGAGAACTATCCCGATCTCAAGGCGAATCAGAACTTCCTGGCGTTGCAGGAGGAACTGACCTCCACGGAGAACAAAATAGGATTTGCGCGGCAGAGTTACAATGATCAGGTGCTTTTCTATAATAACAAAATCCAGATGTTCCCATCAAACGTCGTCGCCGGCATGTTCAGCTTCACGGTTGAGGAGTTTTTTGAGCTGGAAGATAGGGGGGAAAGAGCGGTGCCAAAGGTTGATTTTTCATGATTTGTGATCTCGCAGCAGCTTAGGATCCATAGTATCTGGCCAGAGTATGAGTGACGGGCTATGTGGGAATTAATAAGGGCAAATAAGAGAAAATCACTGATTCTTTTCATATCCATGGGGATTTGCCTTGTTCTGTTGGGCTATTTCGTCGGGGCCGTCTTTTTCCCTCCCGATGGTGGGACAGCAGGCATTGTGATCGCTTTGGGCGTCTGGTTTTTTATGTCTCTGATCAGCTATTTTTCGGGCGACTCGATCCTTCTGGCGGTGAGCAAAGCGCAGGAGGTCTCACATGATGTCCATCCTCAGTTATTCAATATCGTTGAGGAGATGAAAATTGCAGCGAATTTACCCGTTATGCCGAAGGTATACATCGTAGCTGAGGAGGCACCCAATGCCTTTGCCACGGGAATCAAATCGGAGAAATGTGCCATTGCGGTGACCGCGGGACTGCTGTCCAGATTGAATCGTGATGAGCTTCAGGGGGTCATTGCCCATGAGATGTCCCATATCGTCAACAGAGATGTGCTCTTTGTGACATTTGCGGGTATATTGCTGGGAAGCATCGTGCTTATCTCGCAAGTATTTCTGAGAAGCATGTGGTTCTCCTCGAGATCCTCACGAAGATATCGCACCAGCAAAAAGGTGGCAGGGGGAGGACAGGCTCAGTTAATTATTACCGCCGTCGCTATTGCTTTGGCCATCTTAGCACCCATATTGACTCGCCTGCTTTACTTCTCTCTATCGAGAAAGAGAGAATATTTGGCCGATGCCACCGCAGCGAGATTAACGAGATATCCAGAGGGTTTGGCCTCTGCTCTGGAGCAGATTTCTTCAGTGAGTTTGGACCTCCCCTCGGCGAATAAGGTGACAGCTCCGATGTATATCGTCAATCCTCTTAAAAAAAAGGGCATGCAGCTATCCAATCTGACCAGCACGCATCCGCCTATTTCCGAGAGAATAAAAATCTTACGAGGTATGATGCACGGCGTGAATTATCGGGATTATCAAAAATCCTTTTCCAAGGTCAGAGGCAAAGCGCCTGCCGTTATCCCCACATCGGGTCTGCTGGAAGCGAAGCGTATTTTGATAAGAAAGCCTTCTGTGGAAAAGCGAGAGCGGGAGCCGGGGAAGAAAAAAGGGATCAGGGATCTTGGGGATATCATGCGGGCGGTCAATAAATACGCCTTTTTGATATGTGCCTGTGGGCTTAAAATGAAAGTTCCTCCCGATTATAAGAAACCGAAAATATTCTGTCCCCGCTGTGGAAGAGAGAATGAGGTGCCGCTTGCTGAATTGGCGGCGGTGACCGCAGCAGTTGGGGCTGTGACAGTAGAAGAAGGCAAGAAAAAAGAAGGTCCACCTGGCGCACCGGCTCGACAAACATATGTGAGAAAAGGGAAGGGCTGGGAGAGCTTTTCTTGCTCTTGCGGGAGATTGCTGCAGATTTCCCCGGCCTTCGGTGGCTCCCATATCATCTGTAGCACCTGTGGAGGAATAACGGAAATCAAAAAGTAGGCCCACCATGTCGTTCTTAAAGTCTTAGGCCGCGTGAAGAATTTTCACTTATTTAAAGAAAGAGGGGGGCAGATGAAAAACATGGTGAATTTGAAATTCGATGAAGTGCCAACCCAGTGGTATAACATCTTGCCCGATTTGCCAGAGCCGTTGCCACCGCCAAAGGACCCGGAGGACGGTCCTTCGCGCATCCAGAATTTGCCAAATCTCATGGTCGGTGAATGCCTTAAGCAGGAATTCTCTCAGGAAAATTGGATAGACATTCCCGGCGGCATCATGGATCTTTATTCCAAGGCGGGTAGGCCGAGACCGCTATTTAGAGCAACAAATCTTGAGAAAAGGCTTGATACGCCGGCGAGGCTGTATTACAAAAGCGAATTCTTCAGCCCCACGGGTAGCCACAAGGTCAATACTGCTCTGGCGCAATGCTGGTATGCCAAAAAGCAGGGCTTTGAAAGGGTGACCACAGAAACTGGGGCGGGGCAGTGGGGAACGGCGCTTTCCTATGCGGCCGCTGTGACCGGACTGAAATGCACGGTATTCTGGGTGCGCAGTGTCTATAACTGGAAGAATGATCGATTGTCTTTTATGAAGATGATGGGCGCAGATGTCTATGCCTCACCAAGTCCAATGACCGAATTCGGCAAAGTGCTGTATGAAAAAGATCCGGAACATGTCGGTTCTCTCGGTATTGCCATCTCTGAGGGTTTGGAGGATTCTCAAAAAGACCCAAAGGCAACCTATTGTTTGGGCTCGGTTCTAAACCATGTCCTCATGCATCAAACAATAATAGGCCTGGAGAGCCAGGGGCAGTTTGAAATCTTCGACGACTACCCAGATATAGTGATATCATGCCTTGGGGGTGGTTCGAATTTTGGCGGATTTGCACTGCCCTTTGTCGGCGATGTGTTGAAGAAGGGAAAGAAAATTCAATTCATCACCGCTCAGAGCCAAGTGGCACCTAACCTGCAAGGTAGCTATGAATACGACTTCGCCGACTACGCAGAGATGACGCCCATGTTAATGATGTATACGCTGGGACATAAGGTTGACATGGCTCCCATCAAGGGCGATGGGTTGCGCTACCATGGCTGTTCGCCGATCATCAGCTTGCTGAGGAATAAAGGTTACATCGATACCATCGCCTATCCCAGGGATGAAAAGCACGTGTTTGAAAATGCGAAGATCTTTATGGAAACGGAAGGATGGTTACCAGCCCCAGAATCGGCTTATTCGATATGTTGCGCCATCGAAGAGGCCATAAAATGTAAGGAGGCTGGCGAAAAGAAGGTCATCGCCTTTAACGTCAGTGGCCATGGTTTCTTGGATATACCCGGGTATCGAGCGGTGTTGGGTTTGAAATGAGTCAAAATAGGAGGAACCATTCCAACAGAGAGCGAGTGATGGAATAGCGAAAGAGGGTAAATCACGATGTGACTGTGTGGTGGGGCGTGATTGAAGGGTGGTGAGGGGGCTGGGGTGGCCGGGAATGTGGTCCTAAGAACAGGAGAGAATGAGGTTATTGGGTAACGAGCGAAGAAAACGCGAGCCATCCATACCCTGGCTCACGCCGAGTGGTCGCGCCTTAGTGCTGGCCAACCTGGTGCCGATATTTGGGGTACTGTTCTTTGACTGGCAGGTCTTTCCGCTGGTCTTCCTGTTCTGGCTGGAGAACGTGATCATCGGCGGCTTTAATGTGCTCAAGATGATTTTCAGCCGCTCCAAGGAACCGATAAAGCTGTTTCAGAAAATCTTCATGATTCCCTTCTTCTGCGTTCACTACGGCGGATTTGTGACCGTTCACGGCATCTTTGTGATTCACATGATCGGCAGATATGGTGGGCTGGGCATCGATATCCCCACGGTGCTGGGCATCATCTCTCAATACCATCTGGCCTATGCCGCTGTGTTTCTCGGCGCCAGCCATGGCTTCTCCTTCGTCTGGAACTATCTCCGTGGTGGTGAGCGCGACAGGTTGCTCATGGGCGAGTTGATGTTCGGCCCCTATAAGAGAGTCGTTGTTCTTCACATCTTCATCATCTTCGGCGGGTTTTTACTCCTGCATATCAACGCGCCTCCGGTGGGAATTCTCTTACTGGTGCTCATCAAGATCGTCGTCGATCTGTTCTCTCATAAACGTGAGCATCAACAGCGCATCTCGAGTATGAGAAAGCGGATGCAACGATTTTATGAATCCAGAAAAGGGGGTCGGAAAGGCACCAGTTCCACCCCGAAGAGATTCCTGCCTCTGCGGACAGGACCGGAGGAGCAGGACCCCCCTTTGGACAGATGAGTCGTGAATCGTTTGGCGGTTTCGAAGCTCGTAACGAGACTCGAGATTCGTGATTCGAGTCAAGATAATCCAATGACTATTTGGATTCATATGATGTCCAATGTCACTTTCTCACCTAGTAGAAGGCTGTTTCAACATGATAAATTTATATGAATTTAGAAAATACGCTCATCAGATGGTCGATTGGATGGCCGACTACTGTGCAGAGGTGGAAAAATACCCCGTCAAATCGACCGTAGGGCCCAGAGAGATCTATGACCAGTTGCCGGCAGACGCTCCATCTGATGGTGAATCCATAGACGAGATTATGGAGGATTTTCAGAAGATCATCCTTCCCGGCATTACCCATTGGCAGAGCCCCAATTTTTTCGCCTTTTTCCCCGCCAATTCAAGTTATCCTTCTATCTTAGCCGAGATGCTCACCGCTGCTTTGGGCCTTCAATGCATGATCTGGGAGACCTCCCCGGCGGCGGCCGAGCTAGAGGAAAAGGCTCTGAACTGGGCCAAGAGAATGATCGGACTTCCCGAGCATTTTGAGGGTGTTATTCAAGATAGCGCCTCTTCTGCCACTCTGTGCGCCATACTAACGGCCAGGGAGAAATTCTCGGATTTTCGTATTAACGAGACTGGGTTTGAAGGCTTTCAGAATTTGAGAGTGTATTGCTCGACCGAGACCCATTCTTCCATTGAGAAGGCCGTGAAAATAGCAGGATTCGGCAGACGGAATCTGGTCAAAATTGAGGTGGATGAAAAACTACGTCTCAGGCCGGACAGGTTAAAAGAGGCCATCGCCAACGATATCTCCAACGGGAAAAAGCCAGTCTGTGTCATCGCCACAATAGGCACCACGGGCACCGCGGCAATTGACCCTCTGGATGAGATTTCCAAGATTTGCAGCCAATACGGCATCTGGCTGCACGTCGACGCCGCCTATGCCGGAACGGCCCTGGTCCTGCCGGAATATCGGTGGATGATAGAGGGCATAGATCGGGTCGATAGCTTTGTGTTCAATCCCCACAAATGGATGTTCACGAATTTCGATTGCTCCGCCTACTTTGTCAAGGACAAGGGTGCCTTAATTCGAACCTTTGAGATCCTGCCTGAGTACCTTAAGACCAGATCCCAGGGCCAGGTGAACAACTATCGTGATTGGGGTATCCCTTTGGGAAGGCGTTTCAGAGCGCTGAAGTTGTGGTTTGTGATCAGGAATTTCGGGGTCGAGGGCATCAGGGAGAAAATCAGATACCATATCCAATTGGCCAAGGATTTCGCCCGGAGCATATCCGATCATGATCATTTCGAATTGACCGCTCCCCTTTCATTGAACGTGGTCTGTTTTCGATTTAGACCCGAGGGTTTAGACGATGCTGAGATCGACTTGTTGAATGAAAAACTTTTGCATAGACTCAACCTGACCGGCAAACTGTACCTCACCCACACTAAGGTGAGGGGGATGTATACCATCAGATTCGTCACCGGCCAGACGAATGTGACGGAGAAACATGTTTATCAAGCCTGGGAACTGATTCAGGAGAAAGCCTTCGAAATTATGACCAGGTGAGCTGCCTGATACAGGTCTTCGAAGCGGTCAATGGCGTCGCAACTTTGAAATTGTACTGCTGTCTCAAGAAAATTGAAAATCTGCCTTCGAAAGTCTGAACCAATACAAGAGCCAACAAGAAAATTGGGAAAAGATTCATTTCACATTAAAAACGAAGTGACCATGTCCACGATGCTGATCTCCGATGAAATTATCAACTTGTTCTTGCCCGGATTTCTTATTCTACTCGTCCTGATTTTGTTTGTAAGAATATCGTCCCGCTTAAGAAAACGTGGCGGCAGCCTGACATCTGTCCTCTTTGGATCTACCTTCGAATTTTACAATAAAGATCGCCAAAAAGCTGCCCAGGTCATCGTGGAAGAACGTTCGGGTAAAAAGCAAAAAGAGCAGGATTCTGGTGACGCAAATGACAATAGCAATAGCAATGGCAATATAATGAAATTGTAGGGGCGAGGTTTCCTCGCCCGGGTGAGGGGTGGTGTTGTGCAGTAGTTGGTGGTAAGCAGTAGGCAGTAAGCAGTAGGCAGGATGTAGGTGGCAGCAAGTAGAAGCTGGAAGCTGGTTTATGGTTGTGGAAGCTGGTATAGAAACTAAAGGCTGGACACTGGAAGCTGGAAAAGAAATTCTGTTCGTGTAGCCTTTATCCAGTATCTAGTATCTTGCATCCAGTATCCAGGACCGGTCTTTCTTTTCACAAGTCGCTAGTTTCCAGTCTCTAGTCTCGATTTTTTACGAATCTCGAATCACGATTCTCGAATCTTGAATCTCTAGTCTCGGTTTTTCACTATTCCCGGACCCCGGATCCCAGGTCCCGATTCCTTTGGGAAAGTAGCTTATGAAAGTGCTCCTTTTGGGCGTGGGCATGCAGGGGAAAGCGGCCCTGCACGACCTCCTGCAAAGTGAACAGGTATCAGAAGTCATCGCGGCGGATAGGGATCTTAAGGCACTCATAGCCCATGTTGAAGAAAGAGGATATGGGCGCAAGGTGCGGTGTGAATCTGTCGATGCCCAGAGCCCGAAAAGCATAAGCCGCCTGATGGAGCAGGGGCCGGATGTGGTCATCGATTTGTTGCCTTCGGTTTTTTGCGGCACTGTGGCTGCGGTCGCTGTGGAGCGCCAAATTCACCTGGTAAACGCATTTTACGCCGGGCCGCAGGTGAAGAACCTGGCGGAAATGGCTGAGACAAGAAACGTCACCATTCTTCCCGAATTTGGCATGGATCCGGGGATCGATCTGGTGCTGTTGGGCGAGGCAGTCCGCTCGCTGGACATCGTTGAGGAGATATTTAGCTATGGTGCAGGTTTTCCCGAGCCCGATGCAGCCGACAACCCCATCAAGTACAAGGTGACCTGGACATTTGAAGGAGTATTAAAATCCTACCGGCGCGCCGGACGAGTGATTCGGAATGGGAAAACCGTCGATGTCAAAGAGTCCCAGATGTTCTCTCCCGAAAACATCCACGAGATTGAAATCGAGGGTTTGGGGAAGCTGGAGGCTATTCCAAACGGCGACGCTTTGAAGTATGCCAATTTGCTGGGAATCGAACAATCCGGACTGCGTCACATGGGACGGTACTCCTTACGATGGCCCGGCCACTGTGCCTTTTGGAAGACGATTGTGGGCCTTCATCTTCTTGACGACGAGCCGGTGATTGTGAATGGTGTGGCAGTGGATCGAAGGCGATTTCTCGCGGCCGCCATAGAGCCTCACATTCAGTATGGGCCCCTTGAGCGGGATGTCGTGGTCGTTCGGGTAGAGGTGAGGGGCAGGAAAGACGGGAAACATACACGAGCGGTCTATCAGGTGATTGACAGGCGCGATCTCAAAACTGGTTTCACGAGTATGAGTAGAACGGTGGGCTATACGGCCAGCATAGGCGCCCTGATGATTGGAAACGGTAAAATCGCCAAGCGTGGGGTGCTTTCTCCCGTCAACGACATCCCCTATAAAGCCTTTGCGCAGGAACTTGGAAAACGAAATATCCAGGTCACATCGGAACACACCGCTTGCCAGTGATCGAAGAATACCTTCTGGTAGATCTGCCCCAGAACACGGATCTGGTTTGTTATGAGATGCATTTGATACAGAAGAGGTTGCCATGAAGATCAAACCTCCCGTTACAATCTTCTTTTTGCTCCTGGTCATTGCGATCTCTTTCGAGGTGTATTTCGAATTCCAGAGGCGAAAAAAAGCTGAAGTCAAAACATCTGGCGCCCTTGAAGCCCTGGAGCTGTGGACGGCGCAGCGGGCTTATCCCCAGACGGTGATTCCAGATGTCGGTCATTATAAGGCCTGTGAACGTTCCCGAGAGCTTTTTAAGCGCGCCCAAGCTCAAATCCCCTGCCCGCAGCCGTGGCGACCCATTGGGCCTCACAACATCGGCGGTCGTACAGTTGCCATAGCTTTTAATTCCCTAAATCCCAATACGATTTACGCTGGCTCTGCCAGCGGGGGGCTGTGGAAAAGCCGCACAGCTGGACTTGGTGCGAATGCATGGGAGTACGTTAACACCGGTTTTCCCGTGCTCGGCGTCAGCGCCATCGCCGTTGCGCCGGATGATTCCAACACCATCTATATTGGCACGGGAGAAGTGTATGGTTATCAAAATGCCGACATCGGTTTGGGCATACGAACCGCTCGGGGGAGCTACGGCATCGGCATTCTCAAATCCGCCGACGGTGGAGAAACGTGGGTCAAAAGCCTGGATTGGTCCTATAGCCAAAGACGGGGCGTACAGGTACTTGAGATCAATCCCCTGAATTCAAGCACAGTTTGGGCGGGGACCACCGAAGGCACTTATAAATCAACAGATGCGGGATCCACATGGACACAAGTGAATAGCACGATTATGGTGACGGATCTGGTCCTCAACCCGATAGATACCAACACAGTGTTTATTGCCTGCGGAAACTTGAGAAGCCCCGGCCATGGCATCTATCGTACAACCGACGGAGGCAATAGTTGGACTCGCCTGCATCAAGGATTGCCGGTATCTTTTGGTGGTAAAGCCATGCTGGCGATGTATGAATCTTCTCCCAATGTTCTTTTCGCCAGCATTGGAAATGGATACGCCAGTGGAGCTGGCACTTGGCTCTGCAAGTCTGTGGATAACGGAGAGACGTGGACCATCGTCTCGAATATAGATTATGCCAGTTATCAGGGATGGTACTCACATTTCGTGGGAGTGAACCCGGTTGACTCAAGCCAGGTGATTTGTGGCGGAATTGAGCTTTGGAAATCGACCAACGGCGGGACCAATTTGGAGCAGAAATCGCACTGGACCTACATACATGGCACACCTCCCGTGGGTGGCCCCGAGGGTCCCCCTGACTATATCCACGTTGATCTTCATGCTATCGCTTATCATCCCACAAATCCTGATATGATCTATTTCGGCACCGACGGAGGTGTTTTTCGATCAATCGATGGTGGTGAAACTTTCGGAGGGTGCAACGGAGGTTATCAGACAACACAATTCTACAATGGATTTTCCTCAGCACAGACGGATTCCCTGGTGGCCATGGGAGGATTGCAGGATAACTACACGGCCATTTACGAGGGCACAGTCGCCTGGCGACGCGTTCTTTATGGGGATGGCGCCTGGACGGCAATTCATCCCGGAAATCCTCGCACTATGTACGGCAGCTATCAATGGCTCGGGCATCTTTACGCATCATTCGATGGAGGTGAAACTTGGATTGAGCTGCCTCCTCCCTATGGAGGTGAAGCCAATTTTGTTTCGCCATTCATACTGTGTTCTTATGATCCGCAAGTCTGTTATGCTGGGCTCAGCTATGTATATAAATCAATTGATGGCGGTAGGAACTGGTTCAAAACGAATAATGGCCAGGAACTGGATGGCAATCCTGTGCTTTCCTTAGCTGCCTCAACCTATAGCTGCAACGTGGTGTACGCCGGGACAGCACCAATCTTCTCCCGCGCCGGCATTTTCCGTACGGTCGATGGAGGGACTTCGTGGCAAAACATCACCGCAGATCTTCCAGATCGTTATCCCGTCGATATAGCCGTAGATCCTGCCGATGACGCCGTCGTGTATGTTGTTTTCTCGGGTTTTGGCAGCTCCCATGTCTTCAAATCCACCGATGGTGGCGATCATTGGCAGGATATCGGTGGCATGCTGCCCGATGTGCCCACCTCCGCCGTCATCGTTCACCCGCTCTATTCGGACCACATCTACGTTGGCAATGATATCGGCGTTTTTGTCACAACCGATGGTGGGAATTCGTGGACGTCGTTTCACGAGGGATTGCCCCAGGCGGTCATCGTCATGGATTTGAGCATCTCAACCATAAGTCTTACGCTCCGGGCTGCCACTCACGGAAACGGCGTATACGAAAGACCTCTTTTGGGGCTGACAGGTGTGGATAAAGATGAGCACGCGATCCCCTCGTCGTATGAGTTGTACCAAAACTATCCCAATCCCTTTAACGCGACCACGACCATCACATTTCGGATCTCTGAGGCCGGAATGGTGAATCTAGCCGTCTATAATGCTGCCGGTCAGTTGGTGGAAATATTGGTTGATGAGCAGAAAGGTACCGGTTTACATATGGTCGAATGGAATGCTCGGGGCGTTGCCTCTGGCGTCTATTTTTATAGACTAACAGCCGGTACTTATACATCCACCAAAAAATGCGTGATCGTCAGGTGATGGCAAAAAACGGATTCGTGAGATTGGCGCCAGCTTCACTTGAATTGGAGACGAAACATCACTGGCGAGGGCAATCGTTGAGCTTATAAAGAAAGGGTAATGGCGAATTGCTTCACACAGTGCCTCGTGAAATCCTGGAGCGGATGCGCTATTTAGAACAACTTGATGCGCAGGATCGGCAAGACGGCTCTTCTCTTCTCCAGAGGCTTCGTCAAATACCTCCGGAGACTGGCAAGTTCCTGGTCCTTGTGGCTGCAAGTGCTCCACCAGGAACATACCTGGAGATTGGCACCAGTGCAGGTTATTCCACTCTCTGGCTGGCTCTGGCCTGTCGGGAACTTGGGAGGCGGTTGACGACGTTCGAGGTGCTCGAGGAGAAGGTGCGCTTAGCCAGGGAGACTTTCAGAAGCGCGCGGGTCGAAGATGTAGTAGACCTTGTGTTAGGAGATGCTCGGGAGTATTTGCAGAACTACACCGATGTATCCTTCTGCTTCCTGGATGCCGAAAAGAACCAATATCTTGAGTGCTATGAAGCGCTCATTCCCAATATGGTCAGTGGAGGACTGTTGGTCGCTGACAATGCCATCAGTCACCAGGACCCCTTGAAACCTTTTCTCGACAGGGCTTTGGGCGATAAAAGAGTTGATTCCCTGATCGTGCCTATTGGGAAGGGTGAGTTGGTCTGCAGGAAGATTTGACTCACCATCGAGCGCTCTCATGAGACCCCTGGTTGAACGTCGTGTGGGGACATCACGCAGAGAGGAGAATCCTGTGGTGGACAATAAAACTGCAAAAGCAGATGTCCTTCAAATGATTAAAACCGCTCTTGAATCTCTCGATACAGAAACTTTGGTGTCCTGCTATGCTGATGAGTTTGTATTCGAGGGCATTCCATCCAACGAGACCGTCACCAACAAAGAGGAGCTGAGGCCCTATTTTCAGCGCCTCTTTTCTCTCCCCAATGTGCAGTTTTCAAACGTCCTTTTCTTCGCCTGTGAAGATAAGGGGGCTGGGGAGTGGGTTTGGTCTGGGACGAAACCCAGCTCAGGCGTTGAGTATTCTGTCAGGGGAGCCTCCCTTATAAAACTCAGAGATGGTAAAATCAGTCGGGAGACCCTTTATTTCGATCCTCGGCCAGCATTGCCGTGAATGATTGAGGGCGGATGGATCCGATATGCAATTCGTCGTGGATCGGATGACACAGCAGGACTGGCCAGCGGTTCAATTTATATACCGCGAGGGTATTGCTTCAGGTAACGCCACATTTGAGATAGAGCTGCCCGACTGGGAGCAATGGGACAAGATTCACCTTCCCAATTGCAGGCTCGTGGCCAGATCCGATAATCAAATAGTTGGTTGGGCTGCCCTCAGCCTGGTTTCGACTAGATGTGTTTACGCAGGCGTTGCCGAAGTGAGCTTATACGTGAAGGCCTCAGAGAGAGGTAAGAGTATAGGAAAAGCTCTGCTGAGCGCGCTCATTGAAGAATCGGAGCACAGGGGCATCTGGACATTAGATGCGAGCATCTTTCCCGAGAATGTAGCCAGCATTGCACTTCACAAATCTTTTGGGTTTCGAGAAGTAGGATATAAGGAGCGCATAGGTCAAATGGGAGGCGTTTGGCGGGATGTCATTCTCATGGAGCGCCGCAGCAAGGTGACCGGCATTTAACGAGGGATCAGCTCTGCAGGAGATACTCACATGAAGGGTGAATTCTCGAAGTTACCGCTGGGCAGAATTCTTATCGCAGCTGTGGTCATCGTTCTCGTGAGCACATTGGCGGTCACTCTGGTGGTGACCGGATACGCCTTTTACCTGGCATTTCAAGTCAGGGGTGCCCCCAATCAGGCGCGTATCGGGCAATTTGCTCAATGGATAAGCTCGATCCTGACGCCTATTTTAGAAATTCTTTTGACATTCTTTGGCGCCAGGTGGGTGAGAAGAGAATCTCAAACGATCAAGCTCTCCAGCGGTCTCTTTGTCGGCATTCTCGTTGTCCTTTTGGGGATTCTGGTACAACACGTTTTTGGAGATGCGTTTCAGCCGATCAATATTCTTTGGATTGGGTTGATTCTCGTAGCAGGCTGGCTTGGCGGGAAGCCTAAAGCTTGAATATCTGACTAGAATACTGATGCAAAGGAGGAAACCGTGGTGAAAAAAGTGATGTGGAAACCTGCGGGGATCCTCATAGCGTTATCATTGTTGCTATGCCTACTGACCGTTCAACTTATTCAGGCCGATGGTACTAAAAGGTTCGAGCTGGGTAATGAGCTCTTGCAGCAGGAAAAGTTCGACCAGGCATTGGTCGTCTATGAGGCCTTTGTGGAACAGAATCCAAATCATCGCCTCACTGGGGCCGTCAGGTGGACCATGGGGAATATCCACATGAGGATCCATGAGGATTTTGAGACGGCCGCGGAGCTCTTTCAGAGAGTCCTCGCCGACCATTCAGAAACGGAGTGGGAAATTTTCGCCTATGACCGGCTGGGAAGATGCTATGAGGCACAGGAAAAATGGGCTCAGGCCGTCCAAGTCTATCGGCCTGCCATCAAGAAACTCTCTGCCTATACTGGAGTCGCCGTGACCCCAGCCAGGATCGGCGAACTTAAAAGGCGGCTCCTGTCCAGCTACCAGAATATGCAAGATCACCAGAGCATCATCGATCTGTATCAGGAGATGCTGGCGGAGAATCCCGCCACTCCCTCAGCCCCGGAGGATCAGTTTCAACTGGCGCAGGCCTGTTTCGACATGGGCAACCAGAAGGCGGCCGCCGAGAATTTCGCCTTGGTGGTGGAGCGATACCCGGCTTCTCCGTATGCTCTACGAGTTCAGGGCCAGCAGGCTGATCTATTAACCCATCAATTAGAGTATGATTGGACGTCATTTGACACCTTTCAAGCAGCCCAAGGCCTCAGCCGGACAGAACAGTATGATGAGGCTCTGTCCCGATTCGATAGGGTCATAGAGGCTCGACCTGATGCGCCCATGGCCTATGCGGCTGCATTTCAAAAATATATCGTTCAGTACCGCCAAAGCGGTGATGCTACCGCCCTCAGGGAAGAATTGGACTCTAGCCGCGATGAGTATCCCTATGGATTAGGCGGCGTGGCCGTTGGTCAATTGAGGGATATCCTGCAGGGGATCTGCCAGGCTCAAGCAACTCTGGCTGTTAATCCTCAAGATGCTGGGGCATGCCAGCAGATGGGACTAGGCTATTATCGAACTCAAGCTTACCAATGCGGAATTGATGCCTACAAGCAGGCCATAGCTATTGTTCCTGAAGCACCAGATGCCTATAACATGTTGGGTTATTGCTGTATTGGCGCTCAGAAATACGAACAGGCCGTGTCCGCATTTCAACAGCTGGTCGTGGTGGCTCCTGACGATCCCAATTCCTATGACAGCCTGGCCGAGGGTTACTATCTGGTTGGGGATACTACAGCGGCCATTCAGCTCTATCAGAAATCTTTGGCCATTGACTCTACCTTCACGAATCCCCATTACATGTTGGGGACCATTTATCGAGAGCTGGGCCAGAATGATAAGGCTGTGGAGCATTTAGAGAAATATCTCCAGCTCGACCCGAATGGCTATCAATCCCAGAATGCCCATGATCAGTTGGAACAATTGAGGTCCCCTTCTTCCAACGAAAGCGCACCCTGATATGAGGATCATCTAAAAAGCACAGGAGAGTGGTTATGAATAGGGAGAAACTATCACGGAGAGATTTCCTAATTCGAGGAGCCGGTGCGGGCATTGCCGCTGCGGGTCTGGGCATCATATCAACCCCGAAAGTCTTGATGGCGGCGGTAGGGTCGGTGATCACCGGTCCTCTTTATTTAGCCATTGCCAAAGGAGGGGATCCGGCCAGCAACACCATGAGGGCCATTCAGGCTCTGGGAGGCATTGAGAAATTCGTTAAGAAAGGTGATAAGGTGGCTATCAAGCCAAATCCTGCTACTGCGAATCGCTCCGAGGTGGCATCCACCACGAATCCCGATGTGGTGGAGACAGTGGTCAAGATGTGCTTTAGAGCTGGCGCCAGCGATGTGGTAGTTCTGAGTCACGATGCGGAAAGAAATTTCCAGCGTGACGGCATCGGAGATGCCGCGTCCAGGGCCGGAGCCCGGGTGTTGGCTGCCATCTCGCGAGACCTTTATCGGCCTGTGGATGTGTTTCGAGGAAGATTATTAGAGAATGTGGAGATCATTGGCGATCTGTTGGATGCGGATGTGTTCATTAATATTCCCATCGCCAAACACCACAGTGCTACAGACGTAACTCTTAGCATGAAAAACCTGATGGGCATCAACTGGAATCGAGTCTATTTTCATCAAAATGGGCTTCATCAGGCCATTGCGGATTTGAGCACTGTGGCAAAGCCCGACCTCATCGTTATGGATGCGAATAGGATACTGCTGACCAATGGTCCTAACGGCCCCGGGCAAACCAGAGATGACAAAATGGTCATCGCCGGAACAGACCCGGTGGCTGTGGATGCCTATGCCACGACACTTTTCAATAGAGCTCCGGAGAACATAAGTCACATTCAATATGCTTATGAGCTGGGAGTGGGCGAGATCGACTTGAAAAAGCTCAACATAAAAGAGTTCGCTGTCGGTTAATTTTAAGGCAAAGCCGTTTACAGACGCATTTGATGTTTGGTATCAATCCTTAGTCAGTTGATGGGCTGCGTCCTCATGTGGCACTTCAATGAGAAGAATATTCACACATACTTTTCTAGTCCTCGTGATGATGGTCACATCCAATTCGCCCCTGTCAGCGGCTGATGAAAAGAGAATTCTCACTGCTTTTGTACAGCAAGGCTCAAGATACTTTCATTCTCGGGTGAGCTATTATCAAAGCTATCCAACAAACGAAATCTCGGTCTTTGAAGGCTACCTGGGCATCACCAAGGATGTTCGAAATTAGCTCACCGTGGGCCTGGAATCTCATCTGACCAGATTTAAGGGCCAGCATTTAGGAATAGAGGCTTTAGGTCTCGGATCTTTTGCCAGATGGCATTTTCTTAACAGAAGGCGGTTTTCGACGTGTCTTTAATCGGGCTTCGACATTGCAGTGACGGAGGATGACTTTCCGCCTGGCGGCACTCAATTCAATTTCACAGAGGTGGGTGGGGCCGGTTTGACGCATAGGATCACTGAGGATGTGAACTTATTGATCGGCATCCGTCACTACCACTTGTCCAATAGCGATTTGATTGAAGGGAATGAAAGAAATCCGCCTTTTGACGGCAACGGCCTCTATATCGGATATCAATTCAAGCTGGGGAAGGAGTAGTATCCTTTGTCCAAATATGAGTTATCTTTAGTTTTTAAGTGAGAATCGATAGAGACTTACAGATTTTTTGATGGGGGAATGGCACATGAGCCAACCTGATACCAAAGCTCTCACGGAAGAGCTGGAGCATTTCCGGCAAGAGAAAGAGAAGGTCCGCAAACTAGTGGGCCAGATCGGGGGGAAGGCCACGGCAAAACGCGATCGGGCGATTAATGTGGTTTTCGTCATTGCCATCGTCACCCTCTTCTCCCTCGACTTCTCACGTCATCTCTTCGGCCTTGACATCCCTTTGGCGCCGCTGTTCTCCATCGAGCTGGGCCTTCTTTTGGTGTCCGTCAAGATTATCTGGATGATCCATCGGGAGATGAAGGTGGAACACTTCCAGTTCTGGATCCTGAACTCTATCGAGTTCCGTCTCAACGATATCTCCAAACGGATGCGACAGATTGAGGAGCATCTGAATTAGGTCAGAGGGCTTCTTGTATCAGCTATTGGATGACTGCTGTCTGAGAAAATGGCCTGGGTTAGTGAAGGCATAGCGTTCCGTCATTTTCCAGAGCGGACTGAGATGATAGTGGGATTCTCAATGTGAAATGACCAGATGGTGACAAGTTCTTGCTGAAGTGAGGAGTTTTTCACCCATAGGCATGTTTAACGAGAGAATGAAGACGATAACCTCGATCCCAAAGGAAGAGATGACATGCCGCGAGTGGTTCATTTTGACATCGGCGTGGAAGACCCGGAACGGGCTATCAAGTTGTACACTGAGTTGTTAGGGTGGCACATCCACAAATGGGAAGGCCCCATGGATTATTGGCTTATCACCACTGGAAAGCAGAGTGAGCCCGGCATCAACGGAGGGCTCGCCAAGCGCCAGGATCCCTCGGAGTTCACGCTGAATACCATCGGTATTCCCTCGGTGGATGAATTCATCGAGAAAATCACCGCCGCAGGCGGCAAGGTCCTTCAGCCCAAGATGGCCATCCCTGGCGTGGGTTGGTATACCACCTGCCAAGACACAGAGGGCAACGCTTTCGGCCTTATGGAGGAGGACGAGTCGGCAAAATGAAAACAATACAGGTTTCATACTGGTTCCAAATCACTCTGGCCTTGATACTCGTGGCCCTTATCTTTGTTTCTTGCCAGGAAGGGCCTGAGTCACCTACCACTGGGATGACCGCCTCAGATGATGGGGTTACCATTCAGTACCAGGTGGTTGGGACGGGCAGACCCGCGCTGGTTTTTGTGCACTGCTGGTGCTGTCAACAGAGCTTCTGGGACGCGCAGGTCCCTTACTTCTCCCAAAAACATAGAGTGGTGACCCTCGATTTGGCCGGCCATGGCAAGTCGGGAACCGATCGGGAGAGATGGACTATCCCGTCCTTTGGTAGGGATGTGGCGTCGGTGGTGGAAAGGCTGGATCTGGAGCAGGTCATCCTGGTAGGACATTCCATGGGCGGTCCGGTGATTTTAGAAGCGGCTCGACACATGCCGGAGCAGGTCATTGGCCTGGTTGGAGTGGACAATTTTCAAGACATGGGCCAGAGATGGCTCCGGGAGGAACTCGATAAGCTGCTCGATGCCATGCGGGAAGATTTTGAGGCTGCTACCCGTAACTTCGTGCTCACCATGTTTCTTCCGACGGCCGATTCGGCGCTGGTGGGACGAGTGGCTGCCGATATGTCATCGGCACTTCCCGAGGTGGGTATGGGAGCCATGGAGGCCATGTTTAGCTGGTACGAAGAGGATTTCGATCAGGCGGTCGCGGAGATCAGTGCTCCCCTTCATTGCATCAGCTCCGATCTCTGGCCCACAAATGTAGAAGTTAACAAGCGGTATTTCCCAACTTTCGATGTGTCTCTTATGCCAGGCAGGGGTCATTTCATCCACATGGAGGATCCGGAGACCTTCAATCGACTTCTGGATGAGGTTGTGGAGAAATTTATACGCGATGTTTCCGAATAAAGCCCCTATTCGACGCTGCTCTCTTAATTTGGATCTTTTTCAATCGAGGACCCACTAAGAAACTTTCACATGGTTCAGTTAGGAGATATGATCGAGGGTATCCAAAGGGAAAAAGAACCCAGGTGGAGATCCAACGCCTTGCTCCTTCTGGCCGCGGCCATCTGGGGATTTGCTTTTGTGGCTCAACGCGCGGGCATGGAGCATGTGGGCCCCTTTGCCTTCAATGCGGTGCGTTTTGCCATGGGCGGAATAGCGCTGATCCCGTTTTTATTGCGCGGCCGGGGGCATCCAACAGGATCCGAAGATGCGCTGCCAAGAGCACGAGGGAAAGCAGTCCTCCTGAGCGGCAGCCTGGCTGGCGCAGCCCTCTTTGTGGGCGCATCTCTTCAGCAGATGGGGATCGTCTACACGACGGCTGGCAAGGCCGGTTTCATCACCGGTTTGTATGTCATCATCGTTCCCATTATGGGTCTATGCTGGAGACAGCGAGCTGGCCTAGAAGCCTGGTTGGGCGCTGGGTTGGCCGTGACAGGGCTCTACCTTCTGAGTGTGGCTGGAAAGATCACAATCTCCAGGGGCGATCTTTTAGTTCTCCTGGGGGCTTTCGCCTGGGCTGGTCACGTGCATATCATTGGCTGGCTCTCACCGAGGATCAATTCTGTTAAGCTGGCCTTCATGCAGTTTATAGCTTGTTCGGCGATGAGCCTCATCGTCGCGGGTCTGGTGGAGACCATCACTAGACAGGGGCTTCTGGGAGCAGCCATCCCTATCCTCTATGCTGGCCTGATATCCACGGGCGTAGCCTATACCCTTCAGGTGGTCGCCCAGCGCAGGGTTCACCCCGCTCACGCGGCCATAATACTCAGCTTGGAGGCAGTCTTCGCCGTTATAGGCGGGTGGTTGATGTTGGGGGAGGTCCTCACGGTTCGGGAGCTGTTTGGATGCGTCTTGATGCTGGGGGGAATGTTGCTGTCGCAGATAGACATTAAGGCGATAGCTCTGGCGCCAGCGGTCAGGTAGAGAAATATGTCGCTAGAGATCCGATCTTACATCGAATCAGATGAAAAAGCCGTGGCGGTCCTGTGGCGCCGGGCATTTCCGGACTCCCCACCATGGAACGTGCCCGAGGAGGACATCCGACGGAAACTTTCCGTTCAGAGGGAGTTGTTCCTGGTGGCCATGCGAGGATCAGAGCTGCTGGGCACGGCCATGGGCGGCTACGATGGCCACCGTGGATGGGTTTACTATGTGGTCGTCAGCCCCGAGCATCGCCGCCAGGGTATCGGCAAGGCTCTGATGAGAAGGGTGGAGAAGAGTCTGGCCGAGCTGGGCTGTCCCAAGCTCAACCTTCAGGTTCGGGCTTCAAACGCTCAGGCCGTCTCCTTCTACAAACGTCTCGGCTATGAGGTCGAGGAGCGGATCAGCATGAGCAAGAGGTTGGAGAGCGCAGAGCACCTGCCTTAGTTTGCCTATGCGGATGGAAGGGTAGCCGAACTCATTGGACAAGTGGTTTTTCACTGAGGAGGACATCATGAAAGCCAGCATGGCTTTCTACGCAATTGTTTTTCTCAATTTTGTTATCCCATCCGATGGAGCAAGCCAGGAAATACACGGTTTATGGAAAGAGGTGAACGAGATGTACTCCTCTTTTGCACAGGTGTCAGAGCGTGGAAAGAGCCAGCCAACGAAAGTATACCTGCGCAAGGCAGTGGGAAACCTCCAGATCAATGCCAGCTCGAGCACCGAGACCTATGAGGCCTATTTTCATATGCCCATCTGTTTCGGAGAGCAGGCGCCCATCTTCATCGAAGTGGAAAGCCCCCAGCTGATCGATTACAGATTCGTACACCTGAATCCGCCCAATGTCATCATAGCGGCTCAAATGCAGCAAGCGCCCACTGCCCCTTTAGATTGGACAGCATGGGTGTTTGTAAAAGAGAATACCTATGCAGATCTTCCAGATTCCGTACCCATACCGACGCTGGAAGAGCTGCCCGATTCTGTCAAAAAGTGGCTGCGGCCCACAGATTGCGTCCAGGTTGAGGCCGAGATCGTTCAGACGATTGCGGCTATCGTTCGGGACACTACCACGAATCTGATGGAACTGGCCGATGACATCCGTGATTGGTGTGTGACAATTCCCTGGGAGTGGCCCCACCAACCCTTTGCCCTGGATGCTGTGTATGCCTTGACCTGGGGCAGCTCCTGTACCGGACATGCCCATGCAGGCGCAGCTCTTTTCCGAGCAAATGGAGTTCCGGCCAGAACCTTGCTCAATATGCCTACCTGGGGTGGCAACTATGATCATCATTGGATTATAGATTATTATGTCCCAGATTATGGATGGATAAGGATGGAGACTTCTACGGGGCAACATCCCTGTTTTGCGCAAGATGAAATCGTCACTTTGGCCTGTCATCCTGAAGACGAATTTCCCCTGTTTTTTCCCAGCGGCATTGAGGGATACTGGCACACATCAGATCCTGCCTTGGGCATGTATAGCCCTGATTGGGGGGGTGCGCATTCGGCCGCTAGTTGGATCGCTTTCAGCGATTCCAGCGAGAAGATAGAGGAGGCATTTTCTTTGACAGATTCCGTGTTCTATTACTATTCCCGGTATTGGGGTATAAAGTTGACTCCCGCTCAGCAGACGAATGTGCAAAGCGCCTATGACTATCAGAAAAGTGCCCAGTCAAAACTAGCGCTGAAAGACCTTGATGGATACATAGAGGATATGCAGCAGGCTTTGCAGCTCTATAGAGAGGTCAATCCTGAAGCTCTCACCACGGTCTTCTTCGACGATTTCGAAAGCAAACAAAATGGATGGACTCATGGCGGAACTTATGACGAGTGGGAGTTGGGCAGCCCGGCTTATGGACCTGCCGACGTTCACTCTGGCGATAACTGCTGGGGGACGGATCTGGACGACACATATGAAAATTACGCAGATTGTTGGCTTATATCACCTCCCATCGATCTTACCAGTCTTTCCTGTGCATATCTGAGCTTTTGGGTTTGGAACTGGGTTGAGGATCAAAATCAGGGGTATGTCTACGACCCCCTCTGGTTGGATATCACCACGAATGGAGAGACGTATTATCCTCTTTGCAGCCACATGGGTGGCGTCAACGACGATCCGGTAATCCCCGATGTTGGCGGGTGGACCATGTTGGCCTTGGATCTCACTAAATATGTGGGCGAAACGGTTCAGATTCGGTTTCGGTTTAAATCCGACGCAGGTGATGTGCAGCCCGGCTCCTATATAGACGATGTGCATATGTATGGAAGGGCTGTCAGCGAAACTGGTATTGAAGTGGTACAGATCGCGACTCCGCCCCAGACGTTGGAGTTGTATCAGAACTATCCCAATCCCTTCAATTCAGAGACAACCATCAGCTATCACTTGAAAGAGGACTTAAAAGTATCTCTGGCGATTTACAATATCAAGGGACAGAAGGTGAGAACGCTTGTCGACGATCATATAAAGGCGGGAGGACATCACAGCGTATGGCACGGTCAAGATGCTGGTGGATCTCCGGTTGCTTCAGGCGTTTATTTTTACAAAATTAAGGCCGGAAACGAGGTTGAGGCGAGAAAATTATTGTTGTTGAGATAGCATGAACGTTCTTGATGGGACGCTAATGAAACAATTACTTTCCTATATTGAGGGTTTTCTCTCCTATCCCAATTCGGTTCTAAAGGAGCTGGAAAAGGAATATCAAACCCGGGAGGATGTGGCACCGCACATCGGGATCCACGTTGGCATCTTTCTGAATTGGCTGATCCAGGTCATGAGGGCAAAGCGAGCCCTGGAGTTCGGCACGTGCATCGGATACTCCACCATCTTTCTCGGCCAGGGTTTGCAGAAAACCGGCGGTCATCTGATGGCCATTGAGTCCAGGGAGGAGTTTTATCAAGAGGCAAAACGGAACGTGGAGCGGGCTGGCCTGTCCGATGTTGTTGAGTTGATTCAAGGCGATGCCAGCCAGTTTGTTCACCATCTTGTGGGACCCTTCGACCTGATCCTCCAGGATGCCACTAAATCCCTCTATCCCGTCATGTTGGAGAAATGCATCCAGCTGATTCGACCCGGTGGTGTCATCGCCGCCGACGATGCACTGTTTCGGCCTATGGGCTTTCGCGAGGAGCTCAGCAAGCACATGGACGAATATAATGAACAGGTCTTCGCCGACCCGCGTCTGGTGAGCACCATTTTGCCCATCGGTGATGGGCTGACCATCAGCATGAAGAGGTGAGACGTTGGTGTAAAGGAACACGATGTAAGATGAGTTAATTGGGGTGCTCCGTGCAAGGTATTTCTCAAGTAAGCAAAACGCTATCAGCACTTTTTCTGCTGGTAATTGGCTGTTCAACGAGCAGTCAATCGACTGATAATAGTTGGATTAGGATTAACCAGTTAGGCTATCTCTCAGAATCTGTGAAGATCGCAGTCCTATGCAGTAAAAGCAGTATGGAATGCGATCAATTTCATATACATGATGCCGCTACAAACGAGCAAATTTGGTCTTCAGGACAAATAAATGATACGGGGGCATATGGGCCTTTTGTCAGCACTTTTCGATTGAATTTTAGTTCGTTTCAAAAGAAAGGAAATTATTATTTGCTTATGGATGGTATACGATCACCGATATTTAAAATAAATGACAAAGTATATGATGGTAGTGCTGATTTTCTTTTAAAATACCTGCGGCAGCAACGCTGTGGCTTCAATCCCTTTTTAAGCGATTCCTGTCATAAGAGTGATGGCTATACCATTTACGGTCCTATGCCAGATGGTACTCATATCGATGTTACTGGGGGCTGGCATGATGCTTCAGATTACTTGAAATATGCAGCAACTTCTGCAAACGCCACCTTTCAGCTGCTCTTAGCCTATCGTGATCATCCTTCTGTCTTTGCCGATCAATACGATGCAAGTGGCATGCCGGCTCCAAATGGTATCCCTGATATATTAGATGAAGCACGATGGGGTCTGAACTGGTTGATGAAGATGCATCCTAGCGAGAATTATATGTTTAACCAAGTTGCAGATGATCGCGACCACGCTGGCTTTCGCTTGCCGACGATGGATTCTGTTAGCTACAGCAGGGGACTTGAGCGTCCGGTCTATTTTTGTTCCGGCAAAGCGCAAGGGATATTTGAAAATAAGAATAGAACCACCGGAGTCGCCTCAACAGCTGGGAAATTTGCATCTGCCTTTGCATTAGGAGCCGAGATCTTTTACTATATAGATACAACTTTTGCCGGAGTGCTTCAAGAAAAAGCGCTAAGTGCTTATGAATTTGGAAGAGAGAAACCAGGTGTCTGTCAGACAGCACCTTGTAGGGCACCCTATTTTTATGAAGAAGACAACTGGGTTGATGACATGGAACTCGCGGCCGCAGAAATGTATTCGCTGACTGGCGACAAAGATTTCTTAGATGATGCTTACAAATATAGCCAACAGGAGAAAATTACACCCTGGTTAGGGGAAGAAACTGCTCGCCATTACCAGTGGTATCCATTCATAAATATCGGCCACTATGAACTGGCTCAAAATGTCCCTGATGAATTAAAACAAGAACTTGCAGATTATTATCAGCAAGGTATTGAGAAAGTTTGGCAGCGAGCTAAAGACAATGCGTTTTTGATGGGGATCCCTTTCATTTGGTGTTCCAATAATTTAGTAGCAGCATTTATCACGCAGTGTTACCTTTATCGAAAGCTTTCGGGAGATAGCAGCTATTTGAAACTGGAAACTGCCATGCGTGATTGGCTGTTGGGGTGTAATCCCTGGGGCATAAGTATGGTTATTGGACTACCCCCAGATGGTAATTATGCCCGAGACCCTACATTCGGCGTTCACCCATTTGTATGGCTACAGACTCGATGGCGGTTTGCTAGATGGGCCGGTCTATAGCAGCATCTATGAGAATTTAAAACATATACATTTGGAAGGAGATGATGAATATTCTGTTTTTCAATGCTCTTTGGCGGTTTATCACGATGATGTCGGCGATTATTCAACAAATGAACCGACTATTGATGGGACAGCCAGTTGTGTTTATTATTTTGCGTCCATGGTGATGGATAGTCAAAAAAGACTACCGTCGAGGACATTGGGAAAAGACAAACAAGGACATATCAAACAAAGATGTGGCAAGGTAAACGAGTAAATCCCGAAAAGGAGGTAGCATTATGCCTAGTAGCATCTGGTGGATCTGGATGATCCTTGCCGCCATATGCATCATCGGCGAGGTCTTCACGGCAGGCTTCTTTCTTCTGTGGTTTGGCATCGGCGCGTTGGTGGCGGGCCTTCTGGCCATTCTGGGCCTTGGGGCTGGCTGGCAGTGGGCGACTTTTGTGGTGGTCTCAGGGGTGCTTTTCGCCGTCTCCCGGAAGTTTGCCGAACGATTCACCAAGAAGCAACCTCCGGGAATTGGAGCCGATCGCTTTATCGGAAAGAGAGGTCTTGTGCTGGAAGAGATCGACAACGCCAAGAACACCGGACGAATCCGAATAGACAAAGAAGAGTGGCGGGCGGACAGTGATACTGATATGGTGATAGCCGTCGGGAGCAGGGTGGAGGTGACTCGATTGGATGGAACCCATATGGTGGTGAAAACCGTTGAAGAGGAGAGCGAAAAATGACCGTATTGCCTTTTATCATCGTGGCCTTTGTCCTGCTGATTATCGCCGCCAAAGGCATCAAGATCGTCCGACCCTGGGAGAAGGGCTTGATTGAACGACTGGGTAAGTATCAGCGCACCGCCGACAGCGGACTCAGCCTGATTATCCCCTTTCTGGAGCGGATGATCAAGGTGGATATGAGAGAGCAGGTCGTCGATGTCCCGCCCCAGGGGGTCATCACTAAAGATAACGTGGTCGTGGAGGTGGACGCTGTGGTTTACTACGAGGTCACCGACCCGGTGAAGGTGACCTACAACGTGGCCAGCTTCTACACAGCGGCCACCAAGTTGGCCCAGACCAACTTGAGGAACCTCATCGGCGATCTGGCCCTGGACGAGTCGTTGACCTCCCGGGAGATCATCAACACAAAGTTGCGTGAGATTCTGGACGACGCGACGGACAAATGGGGCACCAAGGTGACCCGGGTGGAGCTGCAGAGGATCGAGCCGCCCGCGGACGTGACCGATGCCATGCACCGCCAGATGAAGGCCGAGCGTGATAGAAGAGCCATGATCCTGGAGGCGGAGGGCCACAAGCAGTCGGCCATTCTCAAGGCCGAGGGCGAGGCCGAGGCCATCAAGAAGGTGGCCGATGCTAACAAGTATCAGAAGCTGACCGTGGCGAAAGGGGAGGCCGAAGCCATCCAGACCGTCTTCGGGGCCATCCACACGGGCAGGCCGACCAACGACTTGATCGCCATAAAGTATCTGGAGGCCCTCCAGAAGATCGCCGACGGCCAATCGACGAAGGTGTTTCTGCCTTATGAAGCCTCGGGGATTCTGGGAAGCATCGCTGGGATCGGCGAGCTCCTGAAGGAGAAGATCTCACCGACACAGATAGAAAAACCGGCCAAGGGGGTCGAAGGGTCGCCTGGGAAAATGAATCCGCCTGCATAAGGGATGGGTAATCTGACTCATCGTCCTCAAGCTCATCATTGTCCTTTGCGCAAATCCGAGTTGAGCCCATGAGGGGGTTACTTGCGGATGTGGGTCAAATACGTCAAAATCCTATGAAAGACACGACGGTTATTTTTGATCTGGGAAACGTCGTCCTTTTCTGCGATCACCGCATTTTTTGTCGGAAGGTGGGGAGAAGGCATCATATTGGTGTGGAGTTGGCCTATCGGAAAATATTTTTAGAGGGCCTGGAGTACGAGTTTGATAAAGGAGAGATCTCGCCGGAGACCTTCGCGGCACGATGTTCAGCAGCGCTAAAAGTGAAGCTGGACGTGGATCAGTTTAAGAAAATGTGGTCGGATATATTTACCCAGAACAGGCCGGTCGTCGACCTCATAAAGGCGCTAAGGAAAAGGGGCAGATCGCGGTTATTGCTTTTATCCAATACAAATGTCTGGCATGTGGAACACGTAAAAAAGCGCTATGATGTGCTTCCCCTTTTCGACAGCCTGATATTATCCTGTGAAGTGGGTCACTGTAAGCCGGATAGGAGGATTTACCAGCGGGCCATATCCCTTTCTACAGATCCAACTCAGATTATCTATGTCGACGACATCCCGGAATATGTAAAAGCCGCCTGCAAACTGGGCATATTTGGGATTCCCTATACCGGTGCCCCTGAACTGAAGGGGATTTTGCAAGCCAGAGGACTGCTATAGTAGCTTGTGCTTTTCTCGTTATCAACCGTTTTTAGCCCGGATTATTCAAGAAGCTCGATTGATCCTTGAAAAACCTTTGATCGTGAATCGTGGATCGTGAATCGAGATTCGAGACTCGTGAGAAATACAGAGGAAATCGGCAATAGCAATGGAAATAGCAGTAGCAGTTGGCAGGTTTTTTCGAATCACGAATCTCGAGTCTCGTTACGAGCTTCGAAACCGCCAAATGATTTTCGAGATCAACCGTTTTAAACCCTAGGAGGTTTATCTGGAAATCCTGGGATACCCGATTGAGACGCTTCTGCTGATATGGGCCATCTGTATGACAGCCTTCTTTCTGAAAGGCTTGACGGGTTTCGGTCCAGCTATGGTGTTCGTGCCTGCCGTGGGGCTACTACTGGGTCCCAGGATTTCACTGGTCGCCTCAGCCTTCATCGATCTGCTGGTGGGGTTGGGGATGCTCCTGGCCATCAGGTATGAGAAAGAGGATTGGCGCTTCATCCTGACCATGTCTGGCTTTATGCTTCTGGGAACCATGGTGGGTTCTTCCTTGGCTGGCTACGCGCCCGCGCAGCTCGTTCTGGGATTGATTGGTCTGTTCGTTCTATTTTTCGGGGCAAATTTCATTCTCTATGATCTTCCTCTGCCGCCCAGATTTTTTAAGAGTAGATTCTTCAAGCCCTGGGCCGGTGGCGTGATAGGGGGATTCACCGGAGGCCTGGTGGGCATCAGTGGCCCCTTCGTGGTAGCCGTCACCCGCCCCTTGATGGACAAGACGCGCTTTCGCCAAGTGATGGTGGCCGTTTTGTTCATCGGCGGGGCCATGAGGCTGTTCGTCTACGGCGCCGTAGGGATGTGGAATGTAGAGGTGGTCAGGTTAATCGTTCTGGCCAGCCCTGGGGTGATCATCGGCTTGCTCGTTGGCTTCAGGACGCACATGACCATCGGCGAGCGTAAGTTTAATTTGGTGGTGGGAATCGTCCTAGTCCTCATTGCGCTGAGGATCGGGTGGGGGTTGGTGGGGTGAGGGGGGGAAAACATGCGAGTTTCTTTTTTTTCATAGGAGGTTTTCATGGATGAAATTCGAAAACCTCGTATTAGAGTCACAGATCATATTCACCGTATTTTCAATGAATATCAAACGTACAGAGCTGAGCCGAATGCATTCATTCGATTAAGAAACGAAGTAGTTCAAGCGGTTCAAACTTTTTTAACCGAGCCAGGGATTTTGAAGAAGTATGGTGTTCCTCTCGATGGAACAAGCATGGTTCGCTATGATGAAAAAGAGGAATATAATCCTATAAGCTCATGGATACCGATGCCCAGCGAGGAAAATGAGATTAGGCCTCCTGGCCTTACAAATGAAGAGTTTCAAGTTATGCTTGATGAGTTGGGAAAAATATTTCGTAGTTTTGAGAAAAAAGCCATAGAACATCGCGGCGGTTCCAGCCTGCTTTTGATACATTTATTAGAGGAGGAGGTATTTAGAATTTTTAGGGAGACCTTTCTTAAACCGTCTGAAAATCGTCCTTTCCAAAAAGGAACTTACGTAAGAGCAACATTTCATAAGCTTACAAATGAGGCTGTGCTGAAGCAAAATATTCCTTGTGAGATTTGTGGCGAAAACCGCGCTATAGATGTTTGTCATATTATTCCTTCTCGTTTAAGGGGAGGGAAAGGTATGGGTAATGTTCTTCTACTTTGTCCCACTCATCATAGACTTTTTGACCGTTGTATGTTAAGCGAGGAAGAATGGAATAAAATAGACTGGTCACGAAAATCAAAGAGGGCACAATTTTATGTGCAGAAAGTTCTTCGTATTGCACATAAGAAGTTTTGGGAAGAGCTAAAAGCTGGAAATTATCAGAAACAATCCCCGTGGGAAGTTAGGAAACTTGATCATAATTTGAAAATTCCAAAAGAAAAAGATCTGTAGATACCAGATCACAATAAGATTGCTGATTCGATTTAAAAATAACCCGATCATCAGCGAGCGAGGTTTAACGTGGTGGCGGAAATTGTGCTGATCTTGCTCCTGATCGGGTGGGTTTTGGTGGGGTGAGAGGAAGGGATTTGGAATAATGAAAAGTAGAATCTATGATATCAAAATTTAATTTCGATGGAAAAAAACTATGTGCGCTCGATGGAAAAAAGATTATGATCCGCAAGTTGTAGGAAAAAACTGAATAGCAGACGGACTTACAGAAAGGGTAAAGCAGCTACTTTTAGTGGATTAGGGGTTGAAGATTATATTACTCAAATAATATTGTGTGTCAACTTTTCAGAAGTATTACCAGAGATAGAAAAGGAAAGAATAGTGAGAGAGGCTATTCAACATGCGGGAAGAATGAAGAAATTTACAGCGCAAACTGTTTTAAGAGAAATAAACAAAAAAGAAAATGCGTTTAAAAAGCAAGTTAGACAATCATATTTATTGATAACAAATATTTCTATAAAATACTTTGAGATGCTTAAGTGGATTCGCATTTCAGATTGCAGCATTATATTTAAACGATATATTCCTCAAAAATATAATAGAGGAGAAATCCCAAAAAAGGCACGTCGTTTTATTCATAGCGATTTTCCGAAAGATTATACAGTTGCTATAGTGAAGGTTAGAGCTCGCTCAGTCTATGAAGCCAGTTCTAAGGCAATAGATACAATTGATCTACTTCGAGCAATATGGAATTTCTATTATAACCAAGTGAATTTGTCTAGAATGACTTTTGGCAAGCCAGGAAGAATAAATCAGATAATTTTAGGGCCCTTTCATACTTTGCATAATCTGACCGGTGAACTTGCAACTGAAACATTCTGGTATAGGCCTAATTATGAAAAAATCTCAACGTGTAAAGATATTAGCAAGGATTGGGATGACTTGCGGAAATATGAGCAGCTTATTAGGAAAAATATCTCAAAGAGCAAATATCGGCAAGAATTGCAGAGAATGATTTTGAAATACTCTCAAGCGCTTGATGAATCTGATCTAAATAAATCATTTTTAGAACTTTGGAGTCTATTAGAATCTCTAACTTTTAACCCACAAACCTCCAAAGATGCAATAAAACGAGCTATTTTCTTTTTTCAAAACCGTGATTATCACAATCAGACTCTGAGGATTTTAAAAGATTATAGAAATAAATATGTACATGAATCAGAACAATCTGTTGAAATAATTGAGTCATTAGTTTATCAACTAAAAAGATATGTAGAGAAATTGTTAACTTATCACATTTTTGAGGGACCCAAATACTCAAGTGTAGAGGAAATGGAGCAATTTCTGGATCTCCCAGATGACATTTCATTGTTAAAAAAACGTGTTAAACTGTATAAAAAAGGTATAAGTTTTTTGGAAACTTAAGTGCAATAACTTCTGGGTCTTTAAATATAGTCCAAAGGATTATAATGGAGTTTACATATAAGTCGCGAATAGTCTTTTTGCTTGGTGCTGGAGTTTCAATACCTGCTCAGATGCCTTCAACTGGTAGTATTACTGAAACAGTACTCTCAGGTGAGGGAATATGCCGAGATTCAGATGGAGAATATCGCTTCATAGATAAAGATCAAGCAGCTGCCTATTCGCGAAATTCAGAGTACCATATTCGCCACAACTTAAATTATTTATATGTTTTATTTGGTGAAATTAAAGATTATATCAAAGGCAGATTTCCTAATTATGAAGATCTTTTCTATATGGCTAGTCAAATTCGTGACAATTTATCAGGTAATTATGATAATCCTGCGGTTCGACCCCTTATTGATAAAATCTTCAATAAGCCTGAAATCAAGAATCGGATTATGGAGACAATTGGGCGGGGTGTTTGGAATCCTCGAGATTTTGAGGGAGAGTTACTGAATTATACAGAAGAGGTCACTAATTACATTCATGACATAGCCTTGAACTCGCTTAATAAGGAACCCTGTCGTCTGGATCACTTGAACAGCATAATGGCTGCTTGCAGGAATGACCGTATTTCCTATGTTGATATCTTTACTTTAAATCATGATTTAGTATTAGAGAGCTGTCTACATAATGAAGATGTGGGATTTACAGATGGCTTCAGCAAACCTAAAGGTGAACCAGGGAGTCAACTCAGATATTGGAATCCAAATGAGTATTCTATGGAATCGATTAAAGTTCGTGTATTTAAGCTACATGGATCCGTAAACTGGCGAAGAATTGGGATTCCTAATGGAGATTGGAGATACGACAGGATAGTTATTCCTTGGAAGGCGGATATTGCCCGCATAAAGGATTCTGAAGGGCGTGAGCTTTTACCTAGCCGTCATTTAATATTGCTTGGCACGTTCAATAAGATGCTAGAATATACAAGTGGCGTATATACTCATATGTATTGTCAACTACATACATCATTGAATAAAAGCGATAGCGTGGTCATAAGTGGATATAGTTTTGGAGATAAAGGTATTAACGCAAGAATCATAGATTGGCTTTGTGATCCAAGAACTAAAGGTCCCCAGATTGTAGTGATTGACGTAAAATCAGAGAAGGAAATTAAGCAAGCCGCTAGGAGAGCAATTGCTATGAAATGGGACGGGCTGAAGGAAAAAAGAATCCTGCATTTTCTTCGAAAACCGATAGAAGAGACTCATTGGCAAGAAATAGATGAAAGGCTAGGTAGATAATAAAGAGTACTCACCCATTGTCCTGCTAATATTCGCTTCTTTTCACCCTTTCGCAATTGACAAAAGCCCAAAAATTTGTTATTATAATAAGCTCTTCCCACAAGTTGTTGTGCATATTCTGATTCGTGCCCAGCCCTCATTCCTTAGCTCTAGGTGATGTTTATGGCCAGAAACAACTTTTTAATACGATTACCACTTGAGAAGAAACCGCCCTGTTTTTTCCCCACCATTTTGTTTCTGCTTGTATTAGCATTCTCTTTTCATATTCATTTAACCCTCGCTCAAACTTGTGCTCTAAATCTCTCAGCTCCCAGCGAGTCGCAGAGTTTTACCGCTTCCTCGGTTCCGGGAGCTCTTTTTTGAACGGTCTTGAAAACATGGAACAGTTACGATATAAATTCGCCTGGATATTTTTGGTTCTGCTCTTTCTTATCTTCACCCTTCTATGTTGCGCCCGAGGTCCAGCGAGGACGGGCCCGCGACCCTCTCAGTTTCCGGTGGCTGATGCCACGGTCCCAGCAGAGGAGTATGTCGATCTGAATATAGTCCTGATGGAGTCCACTTTTAAGCTGCAAGGTATAACCTCAGGTGATTCGCTGTTATTTGGCACTGCCTTCGTCTTTGATCTTCCATGTAAAGAAGATCCCAGGAAAGCGGTGCTGGTCACCTCACATCATCTATTGGATAGCTTGCAGAATGACCGGGCGCTACTCGGTTTGAGAGATAAGAGATGGGATGGATCGTGGGAGGAGCGTCCCTGGTGGATTGATATTCGTCGCCACGGCAAGCCCTTGTGGATTCGACACAAAGATGCCGATGTGGCCGCCCTGTGTGTCTCGCTGCCCCGATATGTTGACATACCACTAAGCTCTCTGGATTTGTTGGCCGACGAAGGGACATTTCAGAAATATGAGATTCATCCAGGGGATGCGCTGATGTGTTTGGGCTACTCATCGCAGAACGGCGTTCATGGCAAAGGTGGATTTCCTATCTTACGAGGTGGCGTGATCGCCTCCTATCCTCTCTTCCCCGTGGAGAAGCACAAGACCTTTCGCTTCGATATGGAGATCTTCAAAGGCTACAGCGGTGGCCCCGTTTTTTTTAGCCAGCTGGGAAGATTGTATGGCGGTGCCAGTCATCCCGAGGAACAGATCCAATTTATCGCCGGGCTGTTGAGCAAGCAGTGGTTTGCCGACAAGGAGGAAAAACAGCCTTTGAAGGTGGCCGAAGTTGTTCATGCTCTGTTTATCAGAGAAGTTGTAGAGAAGTTGCTTACCAGAGAAATTGAAGAGAATGCCATAGAGGAGGCACTTTAAGGAAACAGCTAATGAGAAGTGAGTTACAGGAGAGCGATAAAGGAGATAGCCACAGGAGACATCAAAGAGGAAGACTAAAAAGAAAAAGGTGCATAGAAGCTTTTGAGAAGAACTATGAGGCAATACTCAGCCGGGAGGAATCTATGAGAGACGTAGCCGTCATCGGCGTGGGCATGAACAGATGGGGCGAGCTCTGGGAGAAGTCCATGCGGGATATCTTCGTGGAAGCAGCCCTTGCAGCCATCGATGATGCCGGTGTCGATCACATCGAATCCATGTACGTAGGATGCATGACCAGCGGGCTTTTCGTGGGTCAGGAGCACCTGGGCTCTCTTATGGCCGACTATTTAGGTGTAGCTTCCATCCCAGCCACTCGGGTCGAGTCGGCCTGCGCCTCTGGAGGAGTGGCCTTGCGTCTAGGCTTTCTCGAGGTGGCGTCGGGAATGAGCGACATCGTATTGGTAGGCGGGGTGGAGAAGATGACAGACGTGAGCGGTGGTGAGGCCACCTATGCCCTGTCCACGGCCGCCGATCAGGAATATGAAGATTACCAGGGCATCACCTTTCCGGGTCTCTATGCCATGATGGCCCACCGGCACATGTACGACTATGGAACCACCCGGGAGCAGCTGGCCCAGGTGGCTGTGAAAAATCACCAACACGGTTCCATGAATCCCCTGGCGCAGTATCCCTTCAAGGTCACTGTGGAAGCCGTGCTCAACTCCGTGCTGGTGGCTGACCCTTTGAGGATTCTGGACTGCTCCCCCATCACCGATGGGGCGGCGGCGGTTATCCTCTGCCCGGTGGAGATGGCCAGGAAGATGAGCACAAAGCCCATGGTCCAGATCATCGGCTCGGGACAGGCTACCGATACCATCGCCCTGCATTCGCGGAAGGACCTGACCTGGTTGAGCGCCACCGCCATGGCTTCGGAGAGAGCTTTCCAGATGGCCGGCGTGGGCCCCAGCGATCTGCAGTTGGCCGAGGTACACGACTGTTTCACCATCGCCGAGATCTGCGTTATAGAGGCCCTGGGCTTGGTGGAGAAAGGCCAAGGTGGGAAGGCGGCCGAGAGCGGCCTAACCGCATTGGGGGGCAAGATTCCCGTGAACACCAGCGGCGGGCTGAAAGCCAAGGGGCATCCGGTGGGAGCCACCGGCGTGGCTCAGGCCATTGAGATCGTGAAGCAGCTTCGCGGCGATGCCGGAGAGCGGCAGGTGGAGGGAGCCAGGCTGGGTCTAAGCCAGAACATGGGTGGCACTGGCGGCAGCACCGCGGTGCATATCTTTCGAAGGGGTTAGGGCTATAAATAAGGCATCTCGGTTTAATCTTGTCACATTATCACCCACGTCCAATTTGCTTAGATGGAAGCAGAGAATAACATGGCGGTAGAGAAAAGAAATCTGTCGATTTTTGAGAAGAATTTGACCCTCTGGGTTTTGCTTTGTATTGGAGCCGGCATCGTTTTGGGAAAACTCGCTCCAGAGATCGCCATTAAACTGGACTCTCTTTCGGTATATCAAGTGTCCATTCCCATCGCGATTTGCCTGTTCTTCATGATGTATCCCATCATGGTCAAGATAGATTTTGGGCAAATAGTAAAGGCCGTTAAAACACCGAAGCCAGTTGCTCTGACCCTTTTTATCAACTGGACGATTAAGCCTTTTACCATGTTTCTCATCGCCACATTGTTCTTGGGGCACCTTCTCAAGGGCTTTCTGCCCGGGACAGAAATAATTAAAACGGGGCAAGAAGTGGAGTTGTGGCGAAGTTATATTTCCGGCACCATTTTGTTAGGAGTGGCTCCCTGCACGGCCATGGTTCTGATGTGGAGTTATTTGGCCAGGGGCAATGTGGCTCATGCTTTGGTGATGTCTGCCATCAACTCATTGGCCATGCTCTTCCTATATGCACCATTGGGAGGCTTTCTGCTTGGTGTCAACGCGATGCCCATACCGTGGCAAACGATTTTGCTTTCAGTGGCCATCTATGTGGCCTTACCATTGGTGACAGGATACCTTTCACGGAAGTGGATCATCACATTAAAAGGTCTAGAATGGTTTAATGAGAAGTTTTTGCATTGGCTTACACCGGTGAGCATCGTTGCTCTGCTGGCCACCCTGGTGGTTCTGTTCTCCTTAAAAGGGGAAATTATCGTAGCGAATCCTTTTACCATATTGTGGATTGCCATCCCGCTTTTCATCCAGACCATCTTCATTTTCGGTTTGGGATATGGTTTGGCTCGCTTGCTGAGGTTTTCCTATCACGACGCCGCCCCCGCTGCTATGATTGGGGCTTCCAACCATTTTGAAGTGGCCATCGCGACGGCAGCGATGCTTTTCGGACTCTCTTCAGGGGCAGCATTGGCGACGGTGGTCGGCGTCTTAATAGAAGTACCAGTGATGCTCATGCTCGTTTCGATCTGCAAAAGAACTTGCTTTTTGTTCCAGGGGTGTCAGCTGGATCTGCCCTGGTGTAGAAGCGCAGATCTGCTGTGCGAAGCAAAAGGAGAGTGAGCTAAGAAGGCGTTTCCAGTTGTGAGTGAGAAATTTAAATGATCTGAACTTAGCGAAAATCTATTGAACAATAAGCCATTGGAAGGAGGCAGCATTGTCAACGTCAGCGAGATATTGGCGGGAGATCCCTCAGCGATATCGGCTGGAGGCCGGAAAATGCAAAAAATGTAGCCGGATAGCCTTTCCGCCGAGACTTGTCTGCCCCAGCTGCAGTTCGCGAGAGTTCGAGACGGTGAGATTGCCCGATACGGGAACGGTTCTGACCTACACGGTGATCCGCGTGGCGCCGACTCCGTTTTCTGACGAGGCTCCTTACGCGGTGGCGGTCGTGGAGCTGAAAGGAGGCACCAGGCTCACAGCCCAGATCGCCGACTGTCCTTTGGATTCTATAAAGATCGGGCAGAACGTCAAGGTAGAATTTCGTCGGATTCGGGACGAGGGCCAGGCGGGAATCATCTGTTATGGGTACAAGTGCGTCCCAATCGTTTCCTAACGGCAAACCAGCAAGGGGAGAGATGGGATGTTTCGCGTCGAGAGCAAAGTGGATGTCAAAAGTCGTGAGTTCAAGGAAAATCGCGACCACACGCTCAAGCTGGTGGCGGAGTACAAGGAGCGGCTGGAGAAAATCCAGAAAGGAGGCCCTCCAGCTGCCCACAAAAAGCACGAGGAGCGGGGCAAGCTCACAGCCCGGGAGCGACTGAACAAGCTCTTCGATCCGGATACGCCTTTTTTAGAATTTAGCCCTCTGGCTGCTTACGGGATGTACGATGATGGTTTCCCCAGTGCCGGAATAATCACCGGGGTGGGAGTGATTCGCGGCCGAGAGGTATTGGTGGTGGCCAACGACGCCACGGTCAAGGGCGGCACCTACGTGCCGATGACCATCAAGAAGCACGTTCGTGCTCAGGAAGTGGCTTTGGAGAATCGCCTGCCCTGCATCTACTTGGTTGACTCCGGGGGCATATTTCTCCCCTTGCAGGCGGGCACCTTTCCCGACAAGGAGCACTTTGGCCGCATTTTTTACAACCAGGCTCGGTTGTCTGCGCTAAACATCCCTCAGATCTCTGTAGTGATGGGTTCCTGCACGGCGGGAGGTGCATACGTTCCGGCTATGAGCGACGAGACGATCATAGTTAAAGAGCAGGGGACCATTTTCATCGGAGGCCCACCCCTGGTCAAGGCGGCCACCAAAGAGCAAGTGACGGAGGAGGAGTTGGGTGGAGCGGACGTCCACTGCCGCATCTCGGGAGTCTCGGACCATTATGCCCTCAACGACGAGCACGCCATTCAGATCTGCCGTAACATCGTCCAAAATCTAAATACTCCCCTCAAGCATCAACTAGAGACCACTGAATCCAGGGACCCCTTCTACGATCCAGAGGAGATGTATGGGATTATCCCCAGAGATCTGCGTAAGCCTTTCAATATTAAGGAAATCATCGCTCGCTTGGTGGATGGCAGCGAGTTTCACGAATTCAAGGAGCTGTATGGGCCCACCTTGGTCACCGGCTTTGCCCGCATCATGGGCTACCCGGTGGGTATTCTGGGTAATAACGGCGTTCTCTTCTCGGAGAGCTCCTTGAAAGGGGCTCATTTCGTCAGCATGTGCGCTGTGCGCAAAATTCCACTGCTTTTTCTCCAGAACATCACAGGCTTCATCGTGGGCAAACAATACGAGCATGGAGGCATCGCCAAGGACGGGGCCAAACTGGTTCATGCTGTGGCCAACGCCGACGTACCCAAGTTCACGGTCATCGTGGGTGGATCATACGGAGCTGGCAATTATGGGATGTGCGGAAGAGCTTATGATCCCCGGTTGCTGTGGATGTGGCCCAACGCCAAGATCTGCGTGATGGGGGGTGAGCAAGCGGCCAACGTTCTGTTGACTGTCAAGCTTGAAAAGTTAAGAAAGAAGGGCCAGACCATGAGCTCGAAGGAACAGGAGAAGTTCAAGGCTCCTATTCTCAAGAAGTACGAGGAAGAGAGCAGCGCCTATATCAGCACCGCCCGTCTGTGGGACGATGGCATCCTGGATCCTCTCGATACCCGGATGGCCTTAGGATTGGGGATTAGCATGTCCCTCAACGCTCCCATCCCCGAACATCGATTCGGAGTCTTTCGAATGTAGCGATGCGATGGACATTTGTGCCCGTTAATCAGAAAGCCACAACTCACAACCTGAGGAGCAAATAGCTGGAGAGTATACGAACCGTCGAGTTTGCGACGATACTCTTGCTGGTTTTGAGTCTGGTCTTAATCTCAACGAGCAGCCGGGCTGACGAAGAAACCTCGAGGAAATCCGAAGAGTGGATAAGGCGGCTGGAGATGCTCCGCTCTGTGCCTTATGTTGGTTACTCCGAAACCGCCGTTGATGAGACCGACACCGGCGTGGTGCTCTATAATCCAGAGAAGGCCTATAGCGGATATAACTTATACTGCGCCTGGTCGTCTGGAGAGGTTTTTTTGCTGGACATGGAGGGCCGAGTGGTACACCGATGGACTTATCCGCGATTACAGGGCAACTTCTCCCGTCATGCCGTCATGCTGGAAAGCGGAGAGCTGATCATAGTGAAATTGATGGGGCTGCTTCGGATCAATTGGGACTCGGAGCTAATCTGGAGAAGGACACTGGCGGTGCATCATGATGTGGCTCCAGCACCTGATGGCTCGTTTTACGTCATCGTTCAAGAGACTAAAACCCACAGGGGATTGTCAGTGTTGTTCGACACCCTTGTGCATATGACGGCGGACGGCGAAGAAATCGATATGTGGTCCACCTATGATCATTTGGCTGACATCAGGAACGTTCTCGACACCAGGTCGTTTCTGGACACAGCTCTGGATGGTCTTCTTGCTGACTGGTCGGAAAGGGGTGAAAACTTTGATGAAGCTGAGTACAGGATACTGTCCCGCTACCAACGCGATTACTTTCACATGAATACTGTGAATCTACTCCCGGCCACACCTTTGGGAAGAAAAGATTCACGATTTCAGATGGGTAATTTGCTGGTCTGTTTCCGGAACGTAAACCAGATAGCTGTGTTGGAAAAGGATACCTATCGTGTGCTCTGGGCTTGGGGCGAGGGTCAATTGGAATGGCCACACCAACCGACGATGCTGCCCAATGGTCATATACTCATCTTCGACAATGGCATCAAGCGCAAATACTCCCGAGTAGTGGAGCTGGACCCCGTGACAGAGGCTATTGTCTGGGAGTACATGGCAGAGGTGCCTGAGGATTTTTACTCATACGACAGAGGTTCGACTCAGCGGCTTCCCAACGGGAATACGCTCATCTGTGAGAGTAATAAGGGGCGGGCTTTCGAGGTGACCATGGATGGGGAAATGGTGTGGAAGTGGTTAAGTCCGATGGTCGGTAAGCAGAGCCGCGCTACTGTCTATAGGATGACGCGCGTTCCTGAAGAACAGGTGGACAGGTTTATGAAAAGGTAATGGCGGCGGGAATGAGCTTTTGCAGTTACAAGCGGAGACTGGTGAGGATAGTTGTGCTGAGCCTGGTTCTGATCTCGGTTTCAACGAGCATCCGGGGCGACGAACGGACCTCGAAGAAGCCAGAAGGTTGGAAAAAGCAGCTGGAAATGCTCCGTTCTATGCCCTATGTTAGTTTGACCGAATCCATGGCCAATGAGAGCGAAGCTGGCGTTTTGTTCTATGATCCAGAGAAAGCCTGTGAAGGCTATAATCTTTACTGCACCAGCTCATCCGGCGAGGCTTTGTTGTTGGACATTGACGGCCAGGTGGTGCACAGATGGACATATATCCCCCAGAAAGAGATCAGCGGCTCCGAGCACGCCGTTATGTTGGAGAACGGAGATTTAGTAGTCATCAAAATGTTTCAGGAACTGTTCCGCCTCGACTGGGACTCGAAGCTGATCTGGAAAAAGGAACTGGCGGTGCATCATGACGTGGCTCCAGCACCTGATGGATCCTTTTATGTCGCCGTCCGAGAGTACATAACTCACAGGGGGATGAGGGTGAGGGTCGACGCTATAGTGCATTTGACGCCGGACGGAGAGGAAATCGATAGGTGGAACACTTACGATCATTTGGCCGAGATCAAGAGCGTTCTGGACACGAGGTCGTTTCTGGACTCCATTCTGGACAGCGCCCTCTGTGTCTGGTCGCCAGAGGATAGGAAGCCGGACGTGGTTAAGAAAACAAAAACGCATAGTGGCAAGGAAATCGGCCGCTTTCACGTACACCTCCAAAGTGACCCATCGCAGGAGGACAGGAGGTCGGCTGAAGTTAAGAAGGAGTTGGCCCTGCGTCGTGGTGGCCTGGACTACTTTCACACCAATACCATCGGCGTGCTCCCGGCTACTGGATTAGGAGAAAGAGATTCGCGATTTCAGATGGGAAATTTGTTGGTCTGTTTCCGGAATGTCAACCAGATCGCTGTGTTGGAAAAGGGCACCTACCGCGTCCTGTGGGCCTGGGGCGAGGGCCAGTTGCAGTGGCCCCATCATCCGACGATGCTGGAAGACGGCCATATCCTGATATTCGACAATGGAGTCGAGCGCGAATACTCCCGGGTGGTGGAGCTGGATCCCGTAGCCGGGGCCATTGTCTGGGAGTACATGGCGGAGCCACCGGAGGATTTTTTTTCCTTTGGCAGAGGTTCAGCCCAGCGGCTTCCCAATGGGAATACGCTCATCTGTGAAAGCGATAAAGGGCATGTTTTCGAGGTGACCCAGCAGGGAGAAGTGGTGTGGACCTGGTTAAATCCGTCCATCAGAGATGGGCGCCGCGAGACCCTCTACAGGTTGACGCGCCTGCCCAAAGCCCAGGTGGACAAGCTGCAGCAGAGGTGGAGGTGGTGGGAATGAACTTTTACGGTCACACGCGAACACTGATGAGGATGGTTATGCCGGGCTTGTTCCTCCTGTCCATTCCATTTGGGACCTTAGCCGATGAGGCTACCTCGAAAAAGCCGGACTGGTATCAGCGGTTAGAGATGCTACGCTCCGTACCCTATATTTCCCACTCCGAAGACCTCGTCGATGCGAACGAGGCTGGGGTTGTTCTCTATGATCCGGAGAAGAGCTATGCTGGCTACAACTTTTACTGTACCAACCACTCTGGGAAGGCGTTCTTGTTGGACATGATGGGGCAAGAAGTGCATCGCTGGGAATACTCCTCTAGGGGCGGTGTCATCGCCGACCACGCCGTCTTGTTGGAGAACGGAGATCTGATGGTCATAAAAGTTGGAGATTTGCTCCGGCTTAACTGGGATTCAGACCTAATATGGAGAAAGAAGATGTCGGCCCACCATGACGTGGCTCAGGCGCCAGATGGTTCGTTCTACGCCATCGTGAAGGAGCGCTGGGCACACAGAGACAAGCAAGTGTGGTTCGATGCTCTGGTGCATATAAGTGCCAAGGGAGAGGAGCTGGATAGGTGGTCTTCATATAAAAATTTGGCCCAACTCAAAGGCGTTCTCGACACCAGGTCGTTTCTGGACACTGTCCTCGACAGCACCCGTGGCAGCTCACCTCCCGAGAGCAAAATCTCGGCTTCGCCCGGGAGGCTGCGTGTGCATCGAGACTTAGAATATTTTCACATGAATACAGTCAACATAATTCCGGATAACGACTTGGGAGAGAAAGATGGGCGCTTTCAGCGGGGCAATTTGCTGGTCTGTTTCCGAAATGTGAACCAAATCGCCGTGTTGGAGAAAGACACCTACCGCGTCCTGTGGGCCTGGGGCGAGGGTAATCTGGAGGAGCCACACCATCCGACGATGTTACCAAATGGTCACATTCTCGTATTCGACAATGGCACCCAGCGCAGGTACTCCAGGGTGGTGGAGCTAGATCCCCTTGCTGAGTACATTGTGTGGGAGTACATGGCGGATCCGCCAGATGATTTTTACTCCTGCAGAAAAGGCGCAGCCCAGCGACTTCCCAACGGGAACACCTTCATCTCTGAAAGTGATCAAGGGCGAGTATTCGAAGTGACCCACGAGGGAGAATTGGTGTGGGAGTGGTTGAATCCAGTTGTCATAGGTAGGCACCGCCAGGGTTATTACAGAATGTTGCGTCTTCCCGCAGCCTTCGTGGATGGGTTGCTGGAGGTGCACAGAGATTAACTTCGTCGAACCTATTGGGGGAAGACGATCATATAAGAGAATTGGGGGATTTCGCAAAGAAGGGATTCAAGGAGGTAGGGGTCGTCGATCCGAGACTCCCGCTCACAAACCTCCAATTTTCTGAAAACTTTTGCGGGGAAAATATCTATGACTGATCGACAGAGCTACGAAACCATCCTCTTCTCCCGGGAGGGCTCAATCGTTCGCCTGGTCCTAAACCGGCCCCAGGTGCATAATGCCTTCAACGAGGTCATGGTTCAGGAGCTTGGCCATGCCTTCGCTGCCGTGTGCCAAGATGCCAAGATACGGGTCGTGATCCTCACCGGTCAGGGAAAATCCTTCTGCGCCGGGGCCGATCTGAATTGGATGAGAAAGGTGAAGGACTACTCTTTTGAGGATAATGTGCAAGAATCAAAATCGCTGGCTGAGCTGATGTATGCCATCTATGCCTTGCCTTTGCCCACCATCGCCCGGGTGAACGGCGCCGCCATTGGAGGAGGCACCGGTCTCATGGCCGCCTGTGACCTGGCCATAGCCGCCCAGACGGCCAAGTTCAGCCTCAGTGAGGTTAAGCTGGGTCTGGTTCCAGCAGTTATCTCCCCCTATGTGATCCGGCGAGTGGGTGAGAGCACCTGCCGTGAGTTCTTCATAACGGGGGAGAGGTTAACGGCCGAAAGAGCCTTACGGTTTGGATTGGTCAACGAGGTGGTGCCCTTGGAGGATCTGGACAGAGCCGTACAGGAGCGTGTGTCCCAACTCTTGACCAGTGGACCTAAGGCCCTGAATACATGCAAAGAGATCCTGCGAAAAATCCCGGGCATGAGCTTTGAGGAAGCCAAAGCTTATACTGCCGAGGTCATCGCCTCCTTGAGGGTGAGCCCGGAAGGCCAGGAGGGAATGTCGGCCTTCCTAGAGAAGAGAAAACCCAGATGGGCCAGAGAATGAGGGATTACGGAAGATAAATTCAGCGCTGATTTCCTGGATCTTTGGGCGAGCTCACTACAGAATCTTTTGCTTTTGAGGAGTCTTTTATGAAAATACTGGTTCTGAATTGTGGCAGCTCTTCGGTGAAGTTTCAGCTGGTGGAGATGGATCCGGAACGTCTTTTGTGCCGGGGCGTTGTGGAGAAGATCGGCTCTGCCAATGCCCTTTTGCGCTATCGCCCAGCGAAGAAACCAGAAATCAAGGAAGTGCAAGAGGTTCTGGATCACAACGCAGCCATCAACCTGGCCATCGCCACCATGATGCATTCCCGCTACGGCGTTATCAAGGACAAATCCGAGATCGCCGGGGTGGGCCATCGAACGGTCCATGGCGGGGAGAAATTCGCCGGGTCCGTGCTCATCGACGAACAAGTTCTCAAGAGCATTCGGGAATGCATCGAATTTGCGCCATTGCACAATCCACATAACTTAAAGGGAATCGAGGTCTGTCAGCGGCTATTGCCCCATGTCAAGCATGTGGCCGTCTTTGATACCGCATTTCACCAGACCATGTCTCCCATCTCCTACATCTACGGGCTGCCATACGCTCTCTACAGAAAGCTGCACATCAGGCGATATGGCTTCCACGGAACCTCGCATAGATATGTGGCCCGTCGGGCTGCCGAGGTTTTAAAGAAATCCCTCAAGGAGCTGTTAATAGTGACCTGCCATCTGGGAAATGGAGCCAGCGCAGCGGCCGTCAAACAGGGTCTGTCCATCGATTCCTCTATGGGTTTCACCCCTCTTGAGGGGCTGCTCATGGGCACTCGATGTGGTGACCTGGACCCCGCCCTGGTGCTGTATGTGATGGAAAGGGAAGGGCTTTCACCTGATGAGGTGAATGCTTTGCTCAATAAACGAAGCGGCCTTTTGGGGATCACCGAGACCTCCAGCGATTTTCGGGAGATTTTGGAGGAAGCCGAGGCCGGAAGTGCTCAACACAGGCTGGCCATCGATCTGTTCTGTCAGCGGGTGAAGAAGTACATCGGGGCTTACGCTGCCGAGATGGGCGGTCTGGATGCGGTGGTCTTCACCGGTGGGATTGGAGAGAACTCTTCTGTGGTGAGAGAGAATTCGTGTCAAGGGCTGGAATTTTTAGGCATCTCCCTTGATCCAAAGAAAAACGCTGCCAACCAGCGCATCATCAGCTCCGGCCGAGTGAAAGTGTTGGTCATTCCCACCGACGAAGAGTTGGCCATCGCTCGGGATACCAAGAGAATTTTGCTGGCCGAGCAGCGGAAGCTGGAGACCCTGGAGGAGACGGTGTCCGCAGAACTGGCCAGTTTGACCCGGGACGATCGGCTTGAGCTGCTGCGCATCTGGGCGGTTAACACCGAGATGGACATGAAAACCCTTTCGGCTAACCTCAGCGAGAAGATCGGCAGGCTGATAAGTTCCGAGGCCTTACACCAAGAGCTCCTCCGATTGGGCCTCATTGAGGAATCCGAAAAGTGAAGGCGATGCACATATTGCCGGGGAAAGGAGACAGGAGGACATGAGGGAAGTTCCCCTAGAAGAAGCGGGTTGGATGCTGGCCCGTGTGTGGCTGACGGCCATGGAACAAGCAGCAAGAGATTTTCACGGAACTCGACCATGGAAGTTCTGCAACCGAGCCTATGAATACGCCACCGAAGAATTCTTGCGGGTCCTGGAGGACGAATATGGTCTGCGAGCCCGTAAGGGCAACAGCATCAAGGAGGCCGTGGAGAGCTACATCGAGCTAGGCGTGAAGGCGGGACTATTCAAAGACGCCAGCCAGTTTGAGTTGAAGGAGGTCAGGCCTAGCAAGTTGGAGGTGAAAGTAGCCTTATGTCCCTATGTGGAGAGTTGCAAAGATTTGTTGGAAAAAGGATTCACCTTGAGGGACCTAACCTGTCCCCGTATCGGTTGTTTTCGGGCCGCAGTCAAGCTCTTGGCCAACATAGACTGTCACAGCATCGTGACGGGGCTACGGCTGGGGGAGGGGTGTGAGGGCGTCATCGAGAGGGTATAGGGGATGCGCGATAAGATCGCAAATTTGATTCGTCAACTATGCCAGGATGTGGATTGGGCAGAGAGACGCAGAGCAGCCTTAGCCCTGGGGAGGCTCTCGGGCAAAGAGGCCGTCGTCGCGCTGAAACAGGGCCTTAAAGATCCAGACGATGATGTGCTTCAGGCGGTGGTGATTTCCCTGGCTAAGATTCGAGATGCATCCGTCATTGAGGATCTGCTGAAGCCCAAATTGCTTTCCTCTCGGAACGCCGATGTGCGATGGGCAACGGTGTTAGCTCTGGGGAAGTTGGGTGGAACGAGGGCCATCGATCCCCTGGTAAACATGCTGGAGGACCAGGACTGGGCCGTGCGCAACGCCGCCGCCGTGGCTCTGGTGGAGGCTGTTCGGGTACTGATGGAGGAAGGTGGTGAGGAGGTCGTAAAGCGGCTCATACGCTTGCTGAGTACCGAGGACGAACAGGTATACGAGGCTGTCGCCAAAGCCTTGAGCAGAATGGGTGAGGTTTCTCGCGATCTTTTGGAAGAGCACCTTTTCTCTGCCAGCCCTCGGGTGCGCAGGGCCGTGGCCAAGGTCATGGGGGAGCTGAACGAGGCCGAATTCGTTCCCGCACTTCTCAGAGCCATCGATGATCCCGAAAGGGAGGTGCGCTCTGCGGTGACACAATCCCTGGGCGAAATTGGTGATCTCAGAGCTATTGAGCTCCTGGTGGCCCGTTTGGGAGATAGCGACAAGGGCGTTTGCCAGCGGGCGGTCGAAGCGCTGATCAAGATCGGCTGCGAGGCAGTTCCCTCGCTCATCGACGCTCTGGAGCATAATAAAAGCAGAATTCTCCGCAAAAATATCCTGGTTTCCCTGGGCAAGCTCAAGGATCCCCGGGCCATCGTCCCGGCCATGAACAATCTAGGAAATAGCTATTTTGTGGTTCGCCGGGCCGCAGCGGAGGCCCTGGTGGAAATCGGTCAGGACGTCACCGATCAACTGGCCGAGATCCTCAGCCCGCCCCGGTTTCCCGTCCAGCCTCTCGTTGAGGAGCTGTTGGCCACCGGCAACCTAAGGGTTCGATTGCGCCTTATTCGTGCATTGGGAGAGCTCAAGGACTCCCGGGCCGTTCCAGCTCTCAAGTCACTCCTGGATTTGCCGGAAAGCCCTGTTGTGGAGACGGTGCAGGACGCCCTGGAGAAGATCGCCTGTGCTGCTTGGGCTCGAGTGGACGCCCTGACTGTCCTGGGCGAGATTGGGGGCAACCGAGCTGTGAAGATGGCCATCGAAGCCCTGAAGGATCCCAACCAGGATGTCCGAAAGGCCGCCATCTTGGTGCTGGGAAAACTTCGCGACAGTCGGGCCATTAACCCGCTCCTGGGCGTTCTCGGTTCGCAGTACGAGGAACTTCGTCGAGGCAGCACACGGGTTTTAGGAATTATAGGCGGCAGGAGTCCTCGCGTGGCCAAAGCCATCAACGAGTTGCTGGTCTCTGATAGATCCTTGGAGGTCAGGGCCGAGGCGGCCAGGGCCTTAGGGCGCCTTTTAAATGTCTCCTCCATCCCCATTCTCATCGAGGCCTTGAACGATCCTTACTGGACGGTGCGGGAACATGCTGAGAATGCCCTGAATAACTTCGGTCAGAAGGCGGTGAAGGCTCTCGTTGAAGCCCTGGGCAGCGAGCATGATTTTGTCCGGGTACGTTCATCTAGAATTTTGGGAAATATCGGTGGCTCAGCGGCCATAAGAGCTTTGGAGATCGTGCTTGAAGACCCACGGGAGGCAGAGGAAGTACTCAAGATCGCGCAACAGAGCCTGAAACTAATGCAGGAAATGGAAAAAACCAAACCTGGCGGGGGGAAACGCTAATCCTTTCCGGGCGAGAGCCATGAAACTGAAAAAAGTGCTAGTCGCAAATCGGGGCGAGATCGCCGTGAGGGTAATTAGAGCCTGTCGAGAGCTGGGCATCTCCACCGTGGCCATCTATTCTGAGGTGGACAGGGAGTCCTTGCACGTCCAGATGGCCGATGAAGCCCTGTGTGTTGGTCCCCCAGCTCCTTTGGAGAGCTACCTGAACATGGATGCCATCTTGGCCGTCGCCAGGAAATCCAAAGCCCAGGCCATCCATCCCGGCTATGGTTTTTTGGCCGAGAACGCCGATTTCGCCAGACGGTGTGAGAAGGAGAACGTGATCTTCATCGGACCGGACTCCCGCGCCCTGGCGTTGGTCGGAGATAAGGTGGCCTCTCGGGTGACCATGAGCCGGGCGGGCATCCCGATCATCCCCGGGATGAAAGAAAAAGGGTCGGACATAGGTCATTTTTTGGCCGAGGCGGAACAGATCGGTTATCCCGTTCTGCTCAAAGCGTCAGCGGGAGGCGGTGGTAAAGGAATGAGAGTGATCGCCTGCCCTGAGGAGCTGGCCCAGGCCGTGGAGGCCGGCAAGCGCGAGGCCAAGGGGGCTTTTGGAGATGAATCCGTCTATTTGGAGAAATACCTTCCAGCGCCGCGGCATATTGAGTTTCAGATGTTAGCTGACAAAGAGGGCAACGTGGTCCACCTCTTCGAGCGCGAGTGCTCCATTCAGCGCAGGCATCAGAAGATCGTCGAGGAAGCACCCTCGGTGGCATTGGACGATGCTCTCCGGGCCGAGATGGGAGAGGCCGCCATAGCTGTCATAAAAACTGCCAGGTACACCAACGCTGGGACAGTGGAATTTCTTATGGACGACGAAGGCCATTTTTACTTCTTAGAAGTAAACGCCAGACTTCAGGTGGAGCACCCAGTGACCGAGCTGACCACAGGGGTAGACCTGGTCAAACAGCAAATTTTCATCGCCTCGGGCCGAAAACTGAACTTTCAGCAAAGGGATGTGAACCGGTTTGGTCATGCTATCGAATGCCGTATTTACGCAGAGGACCCGACCAATGGTTTCATGCCTTCCTCCGGCCGGGTGCTCTTCTTGCGCGAACCTGGAGGCCCTGGAGTAAGGCATGATTGCGGCATATACTCGGGATGCCAGGTGCCCGTTCACTACGATCCCATTCTGTCGAAAGTGATTGCCTGGGGTATAGATCGAGAGGAAGCGCGCCGCAGAATGCTCTCCGCTCTCCAGGAGATGGTCATCCTGGGAATTCAAACCAGTGTCGGTTTCCTGCAGGACATCGTCTCCCAACCGGAATTCGTGGCCGGCAACACCCGCACCGATTTTTTAGAAAAATACATGCTGCCATGGAAACAGGAGCTGGACCAAGACCTCTTAGAGGCCATTCTTCTTGGCGCGGCTGTGGATGCTCAGGGGAAAAGCCGGGCTCAGAAGGAAGGCTTACCCGTCAGGGAGAGAAAAATTAGCCCTTGGCAGATGGGAGGTGGGTGGAGGATTGGGGGGCTTTAGGGGTAGAGGCCCTGTAGGAGAGGCTTTATACCCTTAGAGCCCTGAACTTTGAAAGGCGAACACACCATGGCAAAAACTGCGGGCAGATCGTTTCAGTTCAGCATCGAGGGAAAGGTTCACCGGGTATCATTAGCCTGTGAGTCAGGTCGCTGGCGCGTGCAGATGGGTGGGCGGCAGTTGGAGGCTGACGCGTGGCCTATATCGGATAACTGCCTCTCTCTAAAATTAGGAAATCGCTCCTTGACAGTCTATCTGGCCAGGGATAGAGAATTCAGATACATCTCCATCGATGGAAAGCAGTTTCGTGTAGAGGAAGTCCGGGAATTGCCAAAGGATCAGGCCTTCCTTCAAATGCAATCCGCTCCTGCTGCCTCTGCGGTCGTATCTCCCATGCCCGGCCAGGTGGTCAAGATTCATGTTCTCCAGGGAGAGATCGTGGAACGAAGCCAGACCCTGGCCATCGTTGAGGCCATGAAGATGGAGAACGAGCTCAAGTCGCCACGGCGGGCCCGTGTGAGGAAGATTTGCGCCAGCCCGGGAGATTTGGTGGACGCGGGACAGCCCATCGTGGAGCTGGAATTGGAGGAGTAGATACTTGCGATTCGTGGAAATCCGAGACTCGATGCAAAAAGCTTGAAAATTGAAAATTGGCGATTGGAGATTTGCCTTTTCCTACTCAGCCCAGTCAGGATTTGGGAAATACCGTGAGAAATCTAGATGTGCTATTTTTGAAGCGGAGGTGGGGTCCTAAATCTTAAGATCCTTTCTTAAAACGACTTACGATTCACGAATCACGATTCACGTAACGAGCTTCGAAGCCGATAAACCATCCACGGTCTTCGAGAGGGATGCTGAAGGATCATGCAGTGCATAAAGTTCATAGTAACGATATGCCTCTCTTTTTTCCTATTGGTCGGTGACCTGTGTTTCGCGGAAGAGGGGCCTGTCACTGGAATACTGGGGGCGTTAACTGAGGAGATCATGTTGCTTGAGGGCCAGGTCACCAATGCCAGGGAACAGTACATTGAGGGAATACAGTTCATATCCGGCGAGATAAAAGGTCGGCAAATCGTTCTGGCCCGAACCGGAGCGGGCAAGGTGAATGCCGCCATGGTTACGACTCTCCTTATCGAGCACTTTAAACCGAGCGAAGTGATATTTACAGGAATAGCCGGCGGGATAAATCCCGATTTGCTCCCTGGAGATATCGTCATCGCTGCGAAGACGGCGCAGCATGATCTGGGCAGCATTACTACGGATGGGCTCCAGAATTGGGGAGTGCGCAATCCGATAACTGGAGAGAGAAATCCAGTTTTCTTCGCCGCAGACGCTCGGCTTTTAACCCTGGCAGAGACAGCGAACAAAAAAGTTCAATTTGAGAAGATAGAGACCAGCGGAATTAGCAGGCTTCCCAAAGTCATCAGGGGGATCATTGTGACGGGGGATGTGTTTGTTTCCTCCTCTCCCAAGAAAATCGAGTTACGCGAAAGTTTTCAGGCTGACGCAGTAGAGATGGAGGGGGCAGCCATCGCTCAAATATGTTGGCAGCAGGGTGTTTCATGTCTTATAGTTCGTTCTCTCAGCGATACATCTGATGAAGATGCCGAGCAAGATTACAGAGAATTCTACAAAATAGCGGCTCGCAATTCCGCAAAGTTGGTCACCCATTTGGTCCAGCAATTGGCTGCTGAACAATCTCCAGAAAAATGAGGACAGAACCAGAGGGTCGGGCTCCATTTCAAGAATGAATTTGAACGAGATACACCCAGGAAAGAACTGAGGAGATTCAGGGGAATCATTCAAAGGCGGGTATAGCCAACGCAAATTTTCTTCTATGAAGGAAGTTGTTGTTTTAGTATATTGTCGATTGTGAAAAGATTCACTTTCTGGTAGGAGGTATGCAATGGACACAAAGCCGCGAGACGCTGTCATCATCAGCGCCGTCAGGACGCCCACCGGAAATTTCCTGGGCTCCCTTTCATCTTTCACCGCCCCGCAACTGGGCGCCATGGTCATCAATGAGGCTGTCAACAGGGCCAGCATCGATCCTAAAGAGGTACAAGAGGTAATCATGGGCCAGGTGTTGCAGGGTGGTTGCGGCCAAGCCCCTGGACGGCAGGCGGCCATTGGTGGCGGCATTCCCCCAGAGGCGGGCGCCATGACCATCAACAAAGTCTGCGGGTCTGGCCTGAAGGCCGTGGAGCTTGCCGCGCAAGCCATTCGGCTGGGCGATCTGGACGTGATCGTGGCTGGAGGGATGGAGAGCATGAGCAACGCCCCCTATGTACTGCATGGTGCCAGAAAGGGATTCAAGTTCGGGGATCAGAAGTTGAAGGATGGCATGATATTGGACGGCTTGTGGGATTCCTTCAACGACTTTCACATGGGGATGGCGGCGGAGCTGACCGCCGAGAAGAGTAAGCTTACCCGGGAGGAGCTGGATCGATATGCCTACGATAGCCAGATGAAGGCTGTCAAAGCCATTGAGGGGGGCAAGTTCAAGGAGGAGATCCTCTCCGTGGAGATCCCCCAGAGGAAAGGGGAGCCGATCATTTTCGACACCGATGAGACCCCCCGGGCCAACACGAAGTTAGAGCGGTTAGGCAAGCTGCGGCCGGCCTTCAAGAAAGACGGCATGTTAACCGCCGGAAACTCACCGGGCCTCAGCGACGGAGCGGCGGCGGTGGTGGTCATGGCCAGGGAGAAGGCCGAAAAGCTGGGCGTCAAGCCAATGGCCATCATCCGGGGTTACGCCACCGGCGGCACCGAGCCCAAGTGGCTGTTTTATTCACCGGTAGTGGCGGTAAAGAAGTTAATGGCCAAGCTGAAGATGACCATCGGCGATTTCGACCTCATCGAGGCCAATGAGGCCTTCAGTGCCCAGGCCCTGGCCGATGGAAAAGAGCTGGGATGGGATTGGGATCGCGTCAACGTCAATGGTGGAGCCATCGCCTTGGGTCATCCCATCGGGGCCAGCGGCACCCGTGTGTTGGTGACCCTGCTGTACGCCCTGGCCGACCGGAGCAAGAAGGTCGGCCTGGCCACTCTGTGTCTTGGCGGTGGAAACGCCGTGGCCATGTGTGTGGAGCTACTTTAGAGACAAATGAAAATGGCAATGGCAATAAGAAAATAGTCGGCAGTAGTAGCTTACACTCTTTTATTGCTACTGCCATTGCCAATTGCAATTATGGTTTTCACGATTCACGATTAACGATCCACGATTAACGGCTTTTCAAGGAGGAAGGACAATGACCATCTCCCGGATCGGCATCGTCGGCGCTGGAACCATGGGAAACGGCATCGCTCACGTCTGTGCCCTCTCGGGGCACGATGTGATCCTGACCGACGTGACTCAGGAAGTCTTAGATAGGGCCATGACCGTCGTCAAGAAGAACATGGAACGGCAGGTTAAAAAGGAGATCATCGGCGCCGATGATATGGAGAAGGCTCTCGCTCGCATAGAGACCAGTGCCGATATTGAGGCGGTTAAGGGCTCGCAGGTTGTGGTGGAGGCCGCCACAGAAGATCTTGATCTGAAGAAAAAGCTGTTTGCCCAGCTGGATGGACTCTGTCCTCCAGAGACCATTCTGGCCAGCAATACGTCGTCGCTGTCCATCACCGAGCTGGCTGCTGTCACCAAGCGGCCGGAAAAAGTCATCGGCATGCACTTCATGAACCCCGTTCCCGTGATGAAATTGGTGGAGCTGATACGAGGGCTGGCCACCAGCGACGAGACCTTCCAGACCATCGAAGAGCTAACGGAGAAACTGGGCAAGACGCCCGTAGCGGTCAGTGATTTTCCGGGCTTTGTGGCCAACCGCATCCTGATGCCCATGATCAACGAGGCAGCCTTTACCCTCATGGAGGGCGTGGCCTCTAAGGAAGACATCGACACGGTGATGAAGTTGGGGATGAACCATCCCATGGGGCCGCTCGCTCTGGCTGACCTCATCGGACTTGATGTCTGCCTGGCCATTATGGAGGTGCTGTACGAAGGGTTCTGCGACTCTAAATACCGTCCCTGTAATCTGTTGCGCAAGATGGTTCAGGCCGGATATCTGGGAAGAAAGACTGGAAAGGGATTCTACGATTACGAGTGATGGGATCCATTCGGTGGCATCCCACAAGGGAGGAAATATGAACGTAGACCTGACCGAAGACCAGCAGATGATCAAAGAGCTGGCTGCCAAATTCGCTCAGGAGCAGTTGAAACCACAAGCGGCGAAATTCGAGGAGGATGAGGAAATTCCGCCAGAGATCCTCCAAGAGCTGGGCTCTCTCGGGTTCATGGGGATGATGGTGCCTGAGGATCTGGGAGGCGCTGGTCTGGACGCGGTGAGTTATGCGGTGGCCATCGAGGAGATCGCCAGGGCCGATGCCTCCACCGCCGTGACCGTGGCCGTGAATAACTCTTTGGTTTGTGGCATATTCACCGAGTTCGCCAGCGACGAGCAGAAGAAAAAATTTCTGCCCCCCCTGGCCAAAGGAGAGAAGATAGGATCCTACGCCCTCACCGAGCCGGAGGCTGGGACGGATGCTGGCAACGTCCAAACCACTGCCGTGTTGGACGGAGACCATTACGTGGTCAACGGGACTAAGACCTTTATCACCAACGGCGGTCTAGCCGGGACGGTCCTGTTGTTCGCATCTACCAACAAAGAGCTCAAGGCCAAGGGGCTTTGCTGTCTTGTAGTGGAAAAGGGTAACCCCGGTTTCTCCGTGGGCTCCCGGGAGAAGAAGATGGGCATGCGGGCAGCGAACGTCAGCGAATTGGTCTTCGAGAATTGCCGGGTGCCCAAGGAAAACCGCATCGGGGAGGAGGGGCAGGGTCTAAAGATTGCCTTTACGGCCCTGGATTCAGGACGGATCAGCATCGCCGCCCAGGCCGTGGGCATCGCCCAGGCGGCTTTTGACGAGGCGGTCCAGTACTCCAAGCAACGGCAGCAGTTCGGCCGTCCCATCTGCCAATTTCAGGCCATCCAGTTCATGTTGGCCGATATGGCCACCCGGATCGAGGCTGCTCGTCTGCTCACCCATCGCGCCGCCCACATTAAAGAGCAGGGGGTTAGATTCAGCACTGAGGCCTCCATGGCTAAGCTCTTCGCCTCGGAAACGGCCACCTGGGTATGCACAAAAGCCCTTCAAATCCACGGTGGGTATGGGTATATGAAGGATTATGCCGTGGAGCGGTATTTCCGAGATGCGCGGCTGACCGAGATCTACGAGGGAACTTCAGAGGCGCAGAGGATGGTCATCGCCAGAGGATTGCTGCGGTGATGGTGCCTGCTCTGGGGCCTTAGTTCCTTTAACATGAGGGGAGATTCAGGGTGAATCTGACATCGGAACAGGTCACTTTCCGTCAGAGAATGCGCGATTTTGTCCTCCGGGAGCTCGAACCCATAGCCGCTGAGATCGATCAAAAGGGAGAATTCCCCTGGAATGTTATTCGCAAGCTGGCTGCCATGGGCATCATGGGCGTCAACTATCCCCCGGAATATGGGGGCCTGGGGTTGGACACTGTCAGCTATGCCATCGCCGTGGAAGAGATCTCCCGGGCCTGCGGCTCCACTGGGATCACCGTGGCCGCCCACAACTCCTTGGCCATCGCGCCAATCCTTCTGTTTGGAACGGAGGATCAGAAGAAAAAATATGTCCCCCCCCTTGCTCGAGGCACATCGCTTGGTGCCTTCGGTTTGACGGAACCGGAGGCGGGATCAGATGCTGGGGCCACCAAGACCACAGCCGTCTTGGATGGTGATTCTTACGTCATCGAAGGCTCCAAGTGTTTCATCACCAATGCCAGCGTCGCCGAGACCTTCGTCATCACGGCCAGGACCGGATCAGAGCCGAGGACGAAAGGCATCAGCTCATTTATTCTGGAAAAGGGGATGCCGGGACTTTCGGTGGGGAAGAAGGAGAACAAGTTGGGGTTGCGGGGCGCCGATACTGCCGAGCTTTTTTTCCAGGATCTGCGCGTGCCTAAAGAGAATCTCCTGGGCAGAGAGGGAGAGGGATTTAAGCAGTTCATGATCACTCTAGACGGGGGCAGGATCAGCATCGGAGCCATGGCTCTGGGCATCGCTCAGGGGGCTCTGGATAAGAGCATCGAACGGGCCAAGGAGCGGGTGCAATTTGGACGGCCTATCGGCCAGTTTCAGGCCATCCAGTGGAAATTAGCCGACATGGCCACCCAGGTGGAGGCGGCTCGGCAGCTTATCTACCTGGCTGCAAGGCTAAAGGATGGGGGACAAAAGTTCACCAAAGAGTCGGCCATGGCCAAGCTGTACGCTTCCGAAGTGGGCTTCCTGGTGACCCACCAGGCCATGCAGATTTTCGGTGGCCGGGGCTACATGGAAAATTTTCCCTTGGAGCGGTACTATCGGGATGTCCGACTCTGCGAGATCGGCGAGGGCACCTCAGAGATCCAGAGGCTGGTCATCGCCAGGGAGCTTGTGAGATAACCGTCTTTGGTGTCTCTCAACGAGAGAGGACAGATATGGAAGTTCAGGTTTCTTCTCCAGAGCTTGTCAGCGCGCATCGTGTGCTGCGATGTGTTCAGTGCGGGAAGTGCACGGCGGGTTGCCCCGTATCCACAAACTCCGTCCTGAACGTCAGAGGTCTTCTTAACGAGATTCTTCTGCAGCCATCTCTGGCCTTCAATTCCGAGGAGAGCGAGCTTTGGCAATGCACCACCTGCATGACCTGCAGCTCGCGCTGCCCCAAGGGTATCAAGCCCTTGGATGTGATCATCCAGGTTCGCAGCCAGCTTATCGAGAGCGGGCGGATTCAACCCACCATGCGAGATGCTCTGGAGAGCACCTTTCTCCACGGCAATCCCTGGGGAAAGCCCAGGGAGAAGCGGAACGATTGGGCCGCTGACCTGAAGGTCAGGGAAGCAGACCCGAAGGCTAAGCTAGATTTGGTCTATTACGTCGGATGCACTGTGGCCTACGATCCCCGGTTGCAGAAATTGGCCCGGGCGATGGTGAAGGTGCTGGAGAAAGCCGGCGTCGCCTTTGGCATCCTAGGCATCGAGGAGTCCTGCTGTGGCAACGAGGTCCGACGTATGGGTGAGGAGGGGCTGTTCGAGGAGTTGAAGGAGAACAACCTGAAGCTTTTCCAGGAACGTGGTGCCCGTCAGCTGATGACCACATCGCCCCATTGTTTCAATGTCTTTAAAAATGAGTACTCCCCATTCGAGGGCGATGTCCGCCACTATACGCAGGTCATCTGGGAGCTCATCCAGGAGGAACGGCTGAGCTTCTCCAAAGAGCTGGGGTGGCGGGTGACTTATCATGATCCCTGTTTTCTGGGTAAGCAGAACGACATCTTCGAGGAGCCTCGCGGCATCTTGGGGAAGATACCCGGTCTGGAGTTCGCGGAGCTGGATCGAAACCGGGAGATGTTTGCTAACCCTTGAGGACGCCGTGAAAACCACCGGGAATGAGGAAAAAATTCGGGTTCTAGATCTCATCGAGATTGTGGAGACGGCTCTCTAGCCCGGATTATTGGAGAAGTTCGATTGATCCTTGAAAAGCCGAGACACGAGAATCGTGAATCGTGGATCGAGATTCGAGAATCGATGTAAAAAGGCATTGAAGATTGAAAATTGAAGATTTGAGATTTTAGATTTGCCCCGCTCCCCAATACCAACTGCCACTCGTCTTTCACTGCCTCCTGCTTCCTGCCTACTGCCTACTGGGATGGTTGGGGGTAGGGGACTGCCATTGCCAATTGCCACTATGATTTTCACAAATCACGAATCTCGAATCTCGAGTCTTGGATTTTCCTCTCGAATCTCGAGTCTTGGATTTTCCCGGTCCCCGTACCCCGGTTTTCTCACGATCAACGATTAACGATTCACGAATCACGATTCATGTTTGCTTATAGCATTTCCCACCTACGCAGGGGGTGAGGATCATGGATATTGTGGTCTGCGTGAAGCAGGTTCCCCTGACCGCAGAGGCAGAGGTGATGGTGGACGACACTGGACGCGACATCAAAAAAGAACGGTTGGTCTTTGACGTAAACGAAGCCGACAACTACGCCGTGGAGGAGGCTCTGCTCCTGACAGAGAAATTCGGGGGAACCATAACCCTGGTCACTATGGGCCCCGAGTCGGCGGATAAGACCATTCGCTCCCTTCTGGCCAAAGGCACCCATGAGGCGGTGAGGCTCACGGATGAGCACTTTGCCCAATCAGATGCCTTTGCCACGGCGAAAACCTTGGCAGGCGCCTTGAAAACCATAAAATTTGATCTGGTTTTGACCGGCTGTTACGCCAGCGATGACGGCTACAGCCAAGTGGGAGCCACACTGGCAGAGCTCCTAGAACTGCCTCACGCTACCATGGTCACTGGCCTGCAGATTCTGGATGGTAAAGCTAAAATCGAAAGAGAGTTGGAGGGGGGAACCCATGAGCTTTTGGAAATCGAGCTGCCTGCCGTCCTAACCATCCAGACAGGGATCAACGAGCCCAGGTATGCCTCGATATTGGGGCTTCGTAAAGCCATGAAGAAGCCCATTAAAGTCATGAGCCTTAAGGATCTGGGACTGACGGAAAATGAGGTTGGCCGAGCCGGCTCAAAGACCATTTTGGAGAGGCTGTCTGTCCCGCCCAAAGGAGAGGGTGCTCAGATCTTGGAGGGGGCACCGGAGGAGGTATCCACCAAGCTGGCTGAGATATTCCGGGAAAGGGGGGTGGTGTAGATGAAGGAGATTCTCGTTTTGGCCGAACACCGTATGGGAGAGCTCCGGGATGTCACCTTGGAGATGCTCTCCAAGGGTAGAGAGCTGGCTCAGGCCCTTGACGCACAACTGGTGGCCGGGCTTTTGGGCCGTGATGTGGCGGTTTTTTCAGAAACTCTGAAAAAATGGGCCCATCAGGTTTTGGTGGTGGACGACTCCAAACTGGAGAATTTCAATGCTGATGCCTACCAGAAAGTCCTGGGCGACATCATAAAGAAGAGACAACCGGGCTTGACGATGATCGGACACACCTCCTTTGGTGTGGATTTAGCCCCTCCCTTGGCCACCCAGCTGGGAATTCCCTTAATCACCGACTGTGTGGACATCCAATTAAAAGATGGCGCCCCTTTGGCCACCCGGCAGGTCTATGGGGGGAAGCTAATTTCGGAGGTCTCCTTCGTCGGCACGCCGTGCATGGTGACCCTGCGTCAGGGAGCTTTTCCCGTCGAGGAATCAGATCTCAAGGGTAAGATCGCGGCCGTGGATTCCCCCCTGACGGAAGAGATAACCTGCCGGAAATTCCTCCAGTATGTAGAGGCGGTGGTGGGTGACGTGGATATTACCCAGGCCGACATCATCGTTTCCGTGGGCCGGGGGATCAGAGAGGAGAAGAACATGCCCATCGTTGAGGGGTTGGCTGAGGCCATGGGTGGTGTTTTGGCATGTTCCCGCCCCATCACCGACTCCGGCTGGCTGTCCTCGGATCGTCAGGTGGGCCAGTCAGGTCGTACTGTGAAGCCAAAAGTCTATGTGGCCGTAGGCATAAGCGGTGCTTTTCAACATATTACCGGGATGAGCGGCGCGGAGACCATCGTGGCCATCAACAGAGATCCCAACGCGCCTATTTTCTCCGTAGCCCATTACGGCATCGTCGGCGATCTGTTTCAGGTAGTGCCGGCCTTGACGGAGAAGATCGCCGAGGCGAAGGAGAACTAGTCCGCCTTGAGAGGATGAATCTATGAAAGCCCTGGTAGTGTATTATTCTCGAACGGGCAACACAAAGCAAGTTGCCGAGATGATCGCTGGGGAACTGAAGGCAGATCTCGAGGAGCTGGTGGACAAGAAGGATCGAAGGGGTCTTCTGGGCTATCTTCGCTCGGGGCGGGATGCCGTCCGGGACAAGACCACCGAGTTGAAACCTCTCCAGCGCCAGTCCAGCGACTACGATCTCATTTTCGTGGGCACGCCCGTCTGGGCCTCGCGACCGGCGCCGGCCGTGCGAGCCTTTTTGGAATCTCAAGACCTGAGCGGAAAAAGGGTGGCACTGTTTTGTACTATGGCTTCTCGGGGAGAGGAGGCCACCTTTTCTACCATGAGAATGCTTTTTCCCCAGGCCGAGGTGGCCGGCCAGCTAGCTGTGGCCATGAGAAAGGAAAACAGGAGCCAGATTGAAGAGCGGGTGGCCCAGTGGGTGACCCCCTGGAAAAGCAAGGACTAAGACTCCTTTGGACCTTGTTAAGAGGTAGATTGGGAAACCCATTCGCCGCTGGAGGAGAAGTTGGCGTGAAGAAAAAAGAAAAAGGGGCCGGAGGCGACCGGAAGATCGGAGTTTATGTCTGCCACTGCGGCGTTAACATCGCCGCCACCGTCGATGTTTCCAAGGTAGTGAAGTTCGCCGCCTCTTTGCCGGAGGTGGTCATAGCCCGAGATTACTCCTATGTCTGTTCGGACCCCGGGCAGAGGCTCATTGTGGAGGACATCGAAAAGCTAGGGGTCAACAGGGTCGTGACAGCTATCTGTTCTCCTCGTTTGCATGAGCCCACTTTCAGGAAAACACTCGAGGAGGCTGGACTGAATCCCTACTGTCTGGAAATCGCCAATATTCGAGAGCAGTGCTCCTGGGTTCACGACGATGAAACCGAAGCCACCGAAAAGGCCAAAAGGCTGGTGGCCTCTGCTGTAGCCAGGAGCGCCTTGCTGGAGCCCATGGATGTGCGCGAGGTACCCGTTGTGCCAGAGGCCTTAGTCATTGGCGCAGGAATTTCTGGCATCCAAACGGCTCTGGACATCGCCGATGCAGGATTTAAAGTTCATTTGGTGGAGAAGGACCCCAGCATCGGCGGGCACATGGCCCAGCTGGACAAGACCTTTCCCACCCTGGACTGTTCCGCGTGCATCTTGACACCCAAGATGGTGGAGGTGGAAAGACACCCCAATATCCAGCTTTATGCCTATTCCGAGGTGGAGGAGATTGACGGATATGTGGGCAATTTTACCGTCAAGATCCGCCGAAAGGCTCCCTACGTCGATTGGGTTAAGTGTAACGCCTGCGACGAGTGCACCTCGGTCTGTCCCGTGAATGTGTCTAACCAGTTCGACATGGGACTCTCCTCCCGGAAGGCCATTTACAGAGCCTTCCCTCAGGCAGTGCCCAACAAATTCGTCATCCAGAAGACGGGAGTACCTCCCTGTCGAGCCACCTGTCCTGCAGGGGTTAACGTTCAAGGCTATATTGCTCTTATCACCTGCGGGAAGTACCAGGAGGCCCTGGCCTTGGAGAGAGAGGCCAATCCTTTTGCCTCTGTCTGCGGGCGGGTCTGTTCCCATCCCTGCGAGAATGAATGCAAGCGGGGGGAACTGGACCAACCCATCGCTATACGCCACCTGAAGAGATTCATCGCCCAGGAGGGAAGAGGATCTCAGAAACAAACCTCTCCCCCCAAAAAGAGAGGCACGGGGAACTCCAGGAAGAAAGGAAAGGTGGCCGTGGTGGGAGCTGGTCCCGCCGGTTTGACCGCTGCCCGGGATTTGGCCAGCTGGGGGTATTCCGTCTCGGTGTTTGAGGCGGAGAAGATGGTCGGTGGGATGCTGGCCCTGGGCATTCCGGCATTTCGACTGCCCCGAGAAGCACTCCAAGAGGACATCGACTATATAACAGAATTTGGAGTTGAACTGGTGACCGATTCTGCTTTGGGGCGGGAATTCACCGTTCCAGAGCTATTTGAGCAGGGGCATCGGGCGATCTTTCTGGCCACCGGTGCTTATGGAGAGAGGAAACTGGGGGTGCCGGGGGAGAAAGCCAAAGGAGTATTTTACGCTCTGGATCTTCTGAAGAAGCTCAACACCGGTCGATCGATCAAGATTAAGGGACGGATGGTGGTAATCGGAGGAGGCAACGCCGCCGTGGACGCCGCACGGTCTCTCGTGCGCCTGGGAGCCCAGGAGGTCACCATCCTCTACCGGCGATCTCGAGAAGAGATGCCTGCCTATTCAGAGGAGGTGAAAGAGGCCGAGGCGGAAGGCGTCCGGATTCATTTTCTGGGCATCCCGGTGAGGATCTTGACGAAAGACGGGCAAGTGGTGGGGTTGAAATGTCAGAAAATGAAGCTGGGTGCCCCGGATGAGAGCGGTCGACGGAGGCCCATTCCACTGGAAGGATCTCATTTCCAGCTGGATGCGGATGCGGTGGTGGTGGCCATCGGGGAATATCCGGACCTGTCCTTCGTCACCAAGAAAGCTTCTCTAGACGTCACCTCGTGGGGGACACTGGTGGCCGATCCCGTTACCCTGGAGACAAATATGCCGGGAGTATTCGCCGGCGGAGACGTGGTCAGCGGCCCCGCCACAGTGATTGAGGCCATCGCGGCCGGCAGACGGGTCGCCATTTCCATTGACCGGTTCGTCAAAGGAGTGGATTTGCGAGAGGGAAGGGAAGTCAATCTCCAGGTGGTTACTGAGGTCCCCGGCCTGGCCCATCGTCCAAAACGGGATAGAATAGCCGAGAGCAGGCTGCCGGTCAAGAAGAGAATCCCGGGATTTGCGGAGGTGACTCTAGGATACTCCGAGAAAGAAGCCGTGGAGGAGGCTGGGAGATGTCTCAACTGTGGCATCTGCTGCGAATGTCGGGAGTGCGAACGGGTCTGTGAACCCCAAGCCATCGATCACGCCCTCAGGGACGAGATCGTATCAACCCAGGTAGGCACCATCGTGGTGGCCACGGGATTTGATCAGTTTGACGCCCAGGTGAAGCCGGAGCTGGGATACAGCCAGTATGAAAATGTCATCACCGGCCTGGAATTCGAGAGACTTTCCTCCCCCTCGGGTCCCACCGCGGGCAAGATCCTTGTGGCAGGTCGGGAGCCTAAAGACGTAGCTTTCATTCTCTGCGTGGGTTCCCGGGACGAGACGGTGGGTAACGAGTACTGCTCTCGTGTTTGCTGCATGGCCACGACCAAACAGGCCCACCTGATAAAGGAGAAAAACCCCGAGGCTAATGTGACCGTTTTTTACACCGATGTGAGGGCCTTTGGCAAGGGCTTCGAGGAATTCTACGTGAGAGTGAAAGAGGAGGGCGTGGTCTATCGGCGAGGCAACCCCTCGGAAATCTACAAGAAGGGTGAGCGGTTGGTGGTCAGAGCTGAGGACACGCTCCTGGGCCAGACGGTGGAGCTGGAGGTGGATCTGGTGGTGCTGGCCGCCGGCATGACCCCCAATGCCAACACCGAGGGCGTGGCTAATCTACTGAGGCTGGGTTGCTCCGCGGACGGTTTCCTGATGGAAGCCCACCCGAAGCTGCGCCCAGTGGAGACAGCCATCGACGGCATCTACTTGGCGGGCTGTTGTCAGGGTCCCAAAGATATCCCGGACGCGGTGGCTCAGGCCAAGGGAGCAGCCGCCTCGGCCATCGCACCCATGGCCAGGGGAAGGGTGCGGATTGAGCCCATCACTGCCGTGATAGATGAGGATCTCTGCTCAGGATGTCGCCTCTGTGAGGCGGTGTGTGAGTATGGCGCTTTGAGCTTCGATGAGGACAAAGGAATCATGACGGTGAACGAGGTGTTGTGTAAGGGATGCGGAGCCTGCGGAGCCACCTGCCCATCGGGATGCATCTTCATGAGACATTATAGCGATGAACAGATTTTAGCCCAGATAGGAGCGATTCTCTCCCATGTCCGATAAAAAGTGGAAGCCGCAGATTGTGGGCTTTGCCTGTAATTGGTGCACTTACGCTGGAGCCGACCTGGCGGGTACTTCCCGCCTGAAATATCCAGCCAACTTGTCTCTGGTTAGAGTGATGTGCACGGGAAGAATTGATGTTTCTCACATTCTGGCCGCTTTTGCCCGGGGTGCCGATGGGGTTTTCGTTGGCGGCTGCCATCCTGGCGACTGCCATTACCTCTCAGGCAATTTTAAGGCTCAGGCGAGGGTGGCTTTGGCGAAGAGGTTGCTGGCACAGTTTGGGATAGAGCCGGAGAGGCTCTATCTGGAATGGATTTCAGCCGGCGAGGGGACAAAGTTCGCAGATGTGATCGTGCAGTTCACCGAGCGTGTCCGTGAGCTGGGGCCCAATCCCACCCACCTGGAGCTTGGCTAATAGGCTAGATGGATGAAAATGACTTGCGAGTTTTTTCTCCTTGAATTGGCCTGAGGAGGCTGGATCATGAATTATGAAACCCTGATCGTCGAGAGGGAGGGCGATGTAGGACTTGTCAAAATCAATCGTCCCGACCGCCTAAATGCCTTAAACTTTAGGATATTGGAAGAATTAACCTCAGCCCTAAAGGATGTTAGCCAAGAAGATGCCATCAAGGTTGTGATCATCACTGGGGAGGGGAAAGCCTTTGTTGCTGGTGCGGACATCGCCGAGATGCGGGATATGGATTCCCTGGAAGCTCGGACTTTCTCTCGACAGGGTCAGAGGGTACTCGACAGGATAGAGAGTATGGAGAAGCCTGTCATTGCTGCCATCAACGGCTTTGCCTTGGGGGGAGGATGTGAGCTGGCCATGGCCTGTGATATACGTCTGGCTTCAGACCAGGCCACCCTCGGTCAACCCGAGGTAAATCTGGGCGTCATTCCCGGCTTCGCCGGTACCCAACGGTTGGCCAGGCTCATCGGAGAGGCAAGAGCCAAAGAGCTCATCTTCACCGGAGAGATCATCGACGCCCAGACAGCTTGCTCCTATGGTCTGGTAAACAAGGTTGTCCCTGCTGATGGGCTGCTGGATGAGGCTATGACCTTGGCCAGGAAGATCGCCACCAAAGGCCCCTTGGCTGTCTCTTTCGCCAAAGCAGTGATTCACAGAGGATTGCAGGTTGACCAGGGTTCGGGAACAGCTCTGGAAACCGATGCCTTTGCCCTCTGTTTCGCCAGCGGTCAGGCTCGGGAGGGGATGACGGCTTTCCTGGAGAAGCGGAAGCCGGAGTGGGGGAAGAGCAAAACACGTGATTCGTGAATCGTGATTGGCATGATCCGCAGGATGTTTTTTTCACGATCCACGATTCTCGAAACACGTTCATTTGGAGCAGTCCACATGTCTCACCGCCTCCTGATCATCAATCCCGGTGGAACTTCAACAAAAGTGGCCATTTTCCAGGATGAGTCTCCCGAGTTTGTAGAGGTGATCCGTCACCCGGAAAACCAACTGAGATCTTTTCAGCGGGCTATTGATCAGGAGGCATTTCGGCGGGATGTCATCCTCAACTTTCTGGAAAAAAAGGGAGTTGAACTGGGGCGGCTGTCCGCCGTGGTTGGCCGGGGAGGTGCCCTGAAGCCCCTGAAGAGCGGGACTTATCAAGTCGTTCCCCAGATGTTGGACGACATCCGCCAGGGCTATGTTTTTGCCGATCATCCCTCTAACCTTGGTGCTGTGTTAGCTCATGACCTGGCCAGCCAGGCCGGAATTCCCGCCTATATCGTCGATCCCGTCTCGGTGGACGAATTCATCCCCGAAGCCCGGATTTCTGGCCTGCCGGAGCTGGAACGCGAGAGCCTGTTCCACGCCCTCAACCTGAAGATGATATGTCGCCAGGCGGCCGCTTCCTTGGGCAGAGAATATCAAGAGATTAATATGGTCACCGCACATCTGGGCTCGGGCATCACCGTGAGCGCCTACCGGCGGGGACGGATGATCGATGTGAGCCACGCCAATAACGGTGGACCCTTTGCGCCCACGCGAGCCGGCGGCCTGCCCGCCACGGGTCTGGTGAAACTCTGCTATTCTGGAAAATTCACCGAGGCTGAGCTTTTGGACAGGATGACCAAGCGTGGAGGATTGCTGGCCTATTTGGGAACCGAAAACGGGGATGAAGTGGAACGGCGCATCCAGGAAGGCGACCAACTGGCCAAACTTATCTACGATGCTATGATCTATCAAATCGCCAAGGAGATCGGCGCTATGGCCGCTGCCCTCAAGGGAGATGTGGATGCGGTGGTGCTCACCGGCGGCCTGGCCCACAGCACATATCTGGTGAATTCACTGAGGGAAAGGGTGAGTTTCCTCGCCCCAGTTCTGGTTTTTCCCGGAGAAGACGAGATGAAGGCTCTGGCCCAGGGTGCACTGCGGGTATTAACTGGGCAGGAGCAGGTCATGGATTATGAGAAGGTGTGACCGACTGTTAGTCGGTAGTGAGCAGAAAAAGAATGGTGGCAGTTGGCAGGGAAAGAACGGTAAGCAGTAAAAGGCGAATGGCAAATAGCAATAGCAATGGCAATGAAAAAGGCCTTGGCAGTGAGCACAAGCTAGAAGCTGGTTTATGGTTGTGGAAGCTGGTATGGAGGCTAGAAGCTAGACAATACCGTTTCTTATTGCTTTTATCCAGGATCTGTTTTCTTCACAAGTCTCGAGTCTCTGATCTCATTTTTCACGGATCCCGGTCCCCGTCCCCCAGTTTTCTCACGATCAACGATTCACGATTCACGAGTCTCGAATCTCGATTCACGAATCTCTAGTGCTGAAGGGGGGTAGTTTTTATGGAGAAGTCAGCGAAGATCTGGATGAACGGAAAGTTGGTCAACTGGGATGATGCCAAGATCCATATTCTCTCTCATGTCATCCACTACGGAAGCTCCCTGTTCGAGGGGCTCCGTTGCTACCACACGATGAAGGGACCGGCTATCTTCCGCCTCAACGAACACACCAAGAGGCTGTTCAACTCCTGCAAGATTTACCGCATGAAGATGCCATACTCCCCTGAAGAGATCAACAAGGCCATCATCGATCTCATCAAAGTGAACGAGCTGAAGGACTGCTATATCCGGCCGGTGGTCTATCGTGGCTATAAAAACCTGGGCGTCGATCCCACCAATTGCCCTGTGGACGTGGCCATCGCCGTCTGGCGATGGGGCAAGTATCTGGGCGAGGGGGCCATCGAGAAGGGCGTGCCCGTGCGCATCTCTTCCTGGAGCCGAATGGCCCCGAACACCTTCCCTCCCATGGCCAAATCGGGTGGCAACTACATGAACTCCCAGTTGATCAAGCTGGAAGCCCTTTTGGATGGCTACGTGGAGGGGATCGCTCTGGATGTCTCCGGCTACGTCAGCGAGGGAAGCGGTGAGAATCTCTTCGTGGTCATGAACGGCTCCCTGCTCACCCCGCCCCTGGGTGCCTCCATTCTCCCAGGTATCACCCGGGATTCGGTCATCACCCTGGCCGACGAAATGGGTTTAAAGGTTATCGAACAACTGATTCCCAGGGAGATGCTCTACATAGCCGATGAGCTCTTTTTCACAGGCAGCGCCGCCGAGATAACCCCAATCAGCTCAGTAGATAAAATTCCAGTTGGATCTGGCACTCGTGGCCCCATCACTCGGGAGCTTCAGGAGCGTTTTTTCGCCATCGTCTCGGGTAATGTAGAGGACAAATACGGGTGGCTCACCTCTGTATCTTGACCTCTTATGGGGGAGATTAGGGCGCTGGTTCGGGCAGCTTGAAAAAAAGTTGATCCGCAGAGGTTTGCGCACAAAGGAACGAGGTCGCCTGAACCTCTCAGAGAGGAACCGGACAGATGCCGATGACCAGCTTTGCTGAGCTGCTGAAAACGGTCCAGCAGAGAGGGACCAAAAGACTCGCCGTGGCCGCCGCCCAGGGAGGGGAAATCCTCACAGCGGTGGGCAGAGCAGCCCAGATGGGCATCGTCGAGCCTGTATTGTTGGGCGATGGCGAACAGATGGACAGGATCGCGCATGAAGTAGGGGTGGACATCGCCGAGTTCGAGAAAGTTGAGGAGAAAAACCCCTTGAGCGCCGCCAGCAGGGCCATCGAGTTGGTGGCCCAGGGGCAAGCGGAACTGCTGATGAAAGGCCAATTAGCCACCCCTACCATCCTAGGCCTGGTTCTGGAGAAAGAACGAGGGTTGCTCACTGGCCGCCTGCTGAGCCATCTGGCAGTGGTGGAGGTGAGAGGATACCATAAACTGCTGGTGGTGACCGATGGCGGGATGGTCATCCGGCCAAACTTGGCTCAGAAGGTGGACATCATGAAAAACGCCATCTTCTTGGCCAATAGATTGGGAATCCAGTTGCCCAAGATAGCCGTCTTGGCCTCCGTGGAAACCGTGCATTCCGAAATACCAGAAACGGTGGATGCCGCGGAGCTGGTGAGGATGAGCCAAAGAGGAGAGCTGCCACCTTCGGAGATAGAGGGCCCCTTGGCCATGGACATCGCCGTTTCCCGAAGGGCGGCGGAGATGAAAGGGGTAAAAAGCACAGTGGCCGGGGATGCTGATATCCTCCTGGTTCCCGATGTGGCATCGGGCAACATCTCGGTGAAGGCGTTGGTCTATCTCGCAGGAGCTCAGGTGGGTGGTGTGGTTCTAGGAGCCAAGGTGCCCATCGTGCTGTTGTCCCGATCCGACTCAGCCCGGACCAAACTCCACTCTATCGCTCTGGGGGCGTTGCTATGTTGAGAAACGGGGGGCTGGGATGAAGATCGCCGTTGGGAGTGACCATGCCGGCTATCGGCTGAAGGAAGCCCTCAAGGAGCCATTGGAGTCCAGGGGTCACCAGATCATAGATTACGGGACCTTCTCGGAAGAATCGGTGGATTATCCCGATATTGGTTTCAAGGTAGCCAGGGGGGTGGCCAATGGCCAATATGAAAGGGGCATCCTGGTCTGTGGCAGTGGCCAGGGTATGGTCATGGCGGCCAATCGCGTGCGGGGGGTGCGAGCAGCGCTATGCTTCGATCCGGAAGCAGCTCGGATGTCCCGACAACACAACGACGCCAACCTGCTAGTGCTTTCCGGCTGGAATGTTCCTCCTAAGGAAGCTGTGAAGATTCTGGACGTTTGGCTGACCACGGAATTTGAGGGTGGCAGACATCTGCGGCGGATTAAAAAGTTGGATAATTTGATGTTGTAAAAGTGCTACAAGGTCAGGAGGCGAACATGAACGCGAACAATCTGGACATCTTACGGCAGGTGGATCCGCAGATCGCCGAGACCATGGAGGGTGAAATCCAACGCCAAAAATACGGGCTGGAGCTGATCCCTTCGGAGAACTTCGCCAGCCCAGCCGTTCTGGCCGCCTTGGGCAGCGTGATGACCAACAAGTACAGCGAGGGATACCCCCACAAGCGGTACTATGGTGGCAACGTCTTTATAGACATGGCCGAGGATCTGGCCATCGAGCGGGCCAAGAAGCTCTTTGGGGCGCAGCACGTGAATGTCCAACCATACTCGGGAAGCCCGGCCAACGTCGCCGTCTACGTAGCCCTGTGCGATTTCGGGAACACCATCATGGGGATGAACCTGGCCCACGGGGGTCATCTGACTCACGGGCACAAAGTGAGCTTCTCTGGAAAAGCCTACCACGCCGTCCAATATGGAGTTCATCCCGAAACCCACCTGATCGACTACGACCAGCTGCGCAAACTGGCCCGTCAGGAGAAGCCGAAAATCATCGTGTCTGGAGCCACAGCCTATCCTCGGGAGATCGACTTTGTGGCCTTTCACGAAATTGCCCAGGAAGTTGGGGCTGTGAGCATGGCCGACATCGCTCACATCGCTGGCCTGATCGTGGGGGGTGTTCATCAAAGTCCCTTTCCCTTTACCGATGTGGTCACCACAACCACTCACAAGACGTTGCGAGGCCCCAGAGGGGCGATCATCATGTGTCAGGAGCAATTCGCCAAAGACATAGACCGGGCGGTCTTTCCAGGGCTTCAGGGTGGTCCCCATGACCATGTCAACGCCGCCAAGGCGGTGGCCTTTCATGAAGCCTCCAAGCCGGAGTTCAAGGAGTATGCCCAGCAAATAGTCAGAAACGCCAAGGCCCTTGCTGAAGAGTTGTTGGCCCATGATTTCAAGCTCATTTCCGGCGGCACGGACAATCATCTGCTGTTAGTCGATTTGACCAATAAAGAGCTTACCGGCAAAGAGGCTGAAGAGGCCTTGGATCAAGCCCACATCACCTGCAACAAGAATATGATCCCCTTTGATCCGCGGACGCCCTTCAACCCCAGTGGCATCCGGCTGGGCACGCCGGCCCTGACGACCAGGGGGATGATGGAAGATCAGATGAGGGAGGTGGGTCGACTCATCGCCGAGGTGATCCACCATGTGGGCGATGAGTCGGTTTATGCTGGTGTGAAGGGAAAGGTGCGAGAGCTGTGCGAGGCTTTTCCTCTATACCCGGATTTGTGAGGTGTGAAAAATCCCGTCGATCTGATACAAAAACCGTTTTCGGAATTACGTAATCTACATCAGAAGGGAGGGGCGTCATGCCCAGAATGAGGCAAATCGAGGTGGAGCAAGCCAGTGGTTTGGTCCGAAATCTGTTTGGCAAGGTAGAGAAAAGCTTGGGTTTGATTCCCAACATGTTTCGCTGTATGGCCAATTCGACCATGGGCTTTGACGGTTTTTTGAAGCTCAACGCCAGTCTTATGGCGGGAAAGCTGGGCGGGCGTTTGCAGAAGCTCGTCATTCTGGCTACATCGGAGTTCAATGGATGCGAGTATTGCGCGGCCGCCCACACCAAGATGGCCCAGGATGGCAACCTGCTCACGGCACAGGAGTGTTTGGATGCCCGCCGATTTCAGGCTGCAGACCCCAAGGAAGCCGCAATTCTGGGATTCGTGAGACATGTCTTGGAGACCAAGGGAAATGTGCCCGACGAGGATTTGGAAACTCTCAGAAATAAAGGCTTTGGGGATGAGGAGATAGTGGAGATTCTGGGCACTATGGCTCTGGCCACCTATACTAACTACATCAGCAGTGTGGGTCAACCGAACCTGGACTTTCCCGAAACACCAAGGGTGTGAAAGGCCGAATCCATTGAAGGAAGTGAGTACAGGCGTGCTCGTAGAAAGGGTGTGAAATGGCAAAGGGCCCCGATAGACAGCACGTTCTGGTGTTCCAAAGTCGGTTACTGAACGAGTTGGGCCGCTTTCAGGGGCTGTCCACAGACGTTGAGCGTTACCTTCTCACCATTCTGGAGGAAGGGAATAACTGGTTTGTTCAACGCAGCCAGGCGGAGCGTGATCCCGCTCTAAAGCAGTTGATTCCCTATGTGATTCTCAGATGTAAGGACTTGGTTTTCAGCTATGTACGCGGAAAAGAGGCCGGTGAAGGTCGGCTGCGAGCCAAAGGCTCTATTGGCATCGGAGGTCATATTCAGCCACAGGATTTGAATCTCTTTACGTCCCCAAGAACTTTTTACATGGCCGCCGCTGCTCGAGAAGTCGCCGAAGAGGTCCGGGTCGAAGCCGAGCATCGAGAGCGAATTGTGGCCTTGATCAACGACGACTCCACGCCAGTGGGCCAGGTCCACTTTGGCATAGTGCACCTTTGGGATCTGGACCAACCAGCTGTCGCTCAGCGCGAGCGTCAGATAACCAAGTGTGGGTTTATGCCCCTAGAGGAGCTAAAGGCTCGTCGGGGCTCTTTGGAAGCATGGTCTCAGCTGAGCCTGGCGCTTCTTGGTTGACCTTTTCGGCCTCGCGAGGACCAGCTTCTGTCTGTGAGGGACTCTCCCCGTGCCAAGACCTTCTTGGGATGAGTATTTTATGGACATCACCAGGCGGGTGGCTCAGCGAGCCACCTGTTTGAGACGACAGGTGGGAACCATCGTAGTGAAGGAAAAGAAAATCCTGGCCACCGGCTACAATGGAGCCCCTGCGGGCTTACAGCACTGCGAACAGGTGGGTTGCTTGCGAGAGAGGCTGAAAATTCCTCAGGGAGAGCGTCATGAGCTCTGTCGGGGCACCCACAGCGAGCAAAACGCCATCATTCAGGCTGCAACTTTCGGTGTCAGTATCAAAGAAGCCACTCTCTATTCCACCCATTTCCCCTGTGTGTTATGCACCAAGATGATCATCAATGCTGGCATCAAGAGAGTGGTCTATCTTCAAGGGTATGCGGACGATCTGTCCCGAGAAATGATCCAGGAGGCGGGCATTGAGGTTTCCCGATTGAAGGAGTAATTTGTTCTATCTCTGTGTGTTGGGTGAGGGTGGTGGTGGAGGTCAATGTTCGGGTTGAAAGAGAGGAGATTTGCCTTCCGGCAGTTAAAAGGGAGATGTGCAGATGAAGTGTCCCTTCTGCGGATTTGAGGAAGACAAAGTGGTGGACTCTCGCTCCAGCAAGGAGGGCAGAGCCATCAGGAGAAGGCGGGAGTGTCTGAAGTGTGAAAAACGCTACACCACCTATGAGTACATAGAGAAAGTGGCCCTAACCGTGGTGAAAAACGATGGGCGGCGCGAGCCCTATGATCGACAGAAACTTCTCCAAGGGATCGTCACCGCCTGCAAGAAGCGCCCCGTCAGCACCAAACGTATTGATTACCTTGTGGAGGAGATCGAAAACGAGCTGTCTAATCTCTCCAGAAGCGAGGTGAAGAGCAAGGAGATCGGTGAGCTGGTGATGGAGAAATTGCACCAGCTAGATGAAGTGGCTTACGTCCGGTTCGCCTCGGTCTATCGTAAATTTAAAGATAAAAAGGAGTTTATGGAAGAACTCAAGAAACTCTTAGAATGAGCGCTCTCATGGTCACTGTCCCTTTTTGCCATGGAAAAACCGATCCTCCTCTGTGGGCAAAAATGGGGTTAGGTATTCGATCTTGTGACGTGCGTACTGTCCCCACTCTGGGTCCTTCAGAGCCTTCTTGTATTCTCCCACCGCCTTTTCGTACTTCAGTTTCCCATCCCATTTCACCGTGCCGTCGGCCTTGATGAACGGCTCGGCCTCGTTTTCATAAATTTCCCCTTGGACTACGAACCTATAAGCATATTCGGAATCTAGCTGGGCCACCTTTTTCAACATATTCCAGGCCTTGGTATGATTGCCCGTCTCGCTGTAAGAGTAAGCCAGGTCACTCATAGCCCGGAGATTTTTAGGCTCCAACGCCAAAGCTCTATTAAAGACGGTGATGGCCTCCTCACACTTGTCCATGTTATTGAGAGCTGTCCCCAAATAGAGGCACGCGTTGACGTTCTCCTGCTCCATCTCGGTCAACTTTCTCAGCAGCAGCACCGCCTCCTGGTTCTTTCCCAATTCGGTGTAGGTTTTTCCCAACTCCAGCATGGTGACTCTATCGTTGGAGTCTAGCTTCAACATCCGCTCGTAGGTGTCGGCCAGGGCTTCTTTTTCGTCGTGCTTGGTGTAAAGCTTTGACAAAACCACCAGGACCTCTCTTCGGGTGGAATCCAGCTCGGCCACCCGGGAGAATTCCTCTATGGCTGGGCCATCCATCTGTTGCCCCAGATAGAGGTTGGCCAGGGCCAGGTGTGCCTCCACGCTCTCCGGCATCAGATCCACAGCCCGCTCGTAAGCCTCTATGGCCTCTTGATGTAAGCCCTTTTTATCCAAGATGTAACCCAGGTACTGGTAGTAATGTCCGTTTTCAGGATCTGCGGATATGGCTCGTTGGTAAACTTCTTGAGCCTTATCCAGTTCATTTAACTGGAGATAGCAGTCTGCCAGCCTATAGTAGGTGTTCTCGTTCTTGGGATCCAGCTCGAGCACCCTTTCCAGATGGGGAATGGCGTCGGCGTACTGTTTGTTTTTATGGTATTCTTGCCCGGTGCTTTTCGCGATTTTGATCTCTTTTTCCCGAACCGCGCGAAGGGAGTCGGCACGCGCCTGTTCTCGCAACGCCTCTTCGTCGGTGACCACAGTGGGCTTTGCTCCCTGCTGAGGTGCAGCGCAGGACAATAAGAGAGCCACGATGAGGGAGACAAACAGGACGCACAAGAATCTTGAAGGTTTATTGCAGATCATTAAGACCTCCTTGCCGAGAAAGGTGTAGTGGAAAGTTCGTTTTCTTTCTTGCTGAGGGGACAGCCAGAGGAGACCAGCCGGCGGAGCTTCTCTGGTCCCTCAAAGTAGATAATCCCCTCAACTTTGTTCAATTGTTCGATCAGGTTCATGCCCTTTTCGGGACCTAAGACGAAAACGGCAGTAGATAGAATATCTGCCTCCAGTGCCGTTTTGGCCAGGATGGTGACGCTCACAACACCCCTGGCAGGCATGCCCGTTTTGGGATTCAGAATATGGTGATATCGAACACCGTCTCGGTCGAAATAACGTTCGTAGTCCCCTGAGGTCGCCACTGCACCTGAGTCCACCTCGAGAACCTCGATGATTTCCCCCTGGGCCCGAGGGTGTCGAATGCCAATCTTCCAGGTCTCTCCCAGGGGCTTTCTGCCCAGCAATCTGATATCGCCTCCGGCATCCACAAGGGCTGTTTTGACCCCCTTTTTCCTCAAGACCTCAACGGCCTTGTCTACGGCATATCCCTTGGCCGCACCACCCAGATCAAGGGCTGCTCCTCGTCCGCGCAGGCCGATTTTTGTCCGGATGCTGTCCAGGAGAACCTGATGGGGATCCACGAAGCTGAGGCCTCTCTGGAGAGCAGCCTGATCGGCGATTGGGGCTCCTTGGTTTTGGAAGTCCCACAGTCGCATAACGGCGCCCACGGTGATCTCGAACGCTCCATCCGTCAGAAGAGAAATCTCCTGGGTACGTGCGATGACCTGCCACGTCTCCGGGGATACCGAGACCAGACTGCTCCCGGCGTCGTCGTTAATCTTGCTGATGTCGCTGCTGGGTAGCCATACGCTCAACATTCCTTCCAGGCGCTCAATTTCTGAGAAGGCGGCCTCTACGGCCCTCTCGATCTGGAGCGAATCGCTCTCGTAAATCTGGATGGTCACCACGGTATCCATTATGATCCGGCTCCGGTGTCTAGCCAATGGATTTTCACGAAGGGTCCCTAGGCGAGCTATGGCCAGCGCCACCAGCGCGGTCACGAAAGCCGTAGTCAATAATTTGCCCAGTTTGTTTTCCAAGGGAACATCCCTCTGAGAGGAGAAGGGGGTTCTTTACATAAACCTAAGATATAAAAATTCGCTTCCTCGGGTCAACAAAATTTTGACCATGGCCGACTCCTACCTGAGGTGATCGAATAGGTCCGCGGCCCATCTAATATGAGAAAGTTCAAGAGCTCATTCAGCAGGACGCAGGGCAGGAGCCACTAAGCTCCAGGGCTGGGGCAGGATATCTTCCCTGTAATCTATCTCGGGAAGGAGATTTTCTTTGTGGAGAGTATTTTCCCTGTCAGCTGTTACTGCTTATTTTTTTACTCTTTCTCGATGGTGTCTTGCTTTTTGTCTTGCTGCTCCCTGCTCACGGCGGCCGAGATCCAAACGCTTATCTCGTAAAGTAAAATCAGAGGCGCTGCCAGCAGTACCTGGGTGATCACATCCGGCGGTGTTAGGATGGCGGCAGCGATGAAGATGACCACAATGGCGTAGCGACGTTGCCTGCGCAGAAAGGAGGGCGTCAGAATTCCCATCTTTGACAGAATGAAGGACAACAAGGGTAGTTCAAAAACCACTCCGAAGGCCAAGAACAATCGACCGGCAAAGCCGACATAATTGTTGATGTCCGGCATAGGCATCAGCTGAGCGGTCTGAAAGCTAAATAGGAATCGCAACCCTAATGGAAGAATGATAAAGAGCGCAAAGGCGGCTCCCAGCAGAAAGCAAACGGTGCCAGAGAGCACCACCACGGAAACCAGCTTGATTTCTGAGTCAAAAAGGCCTGGGAAGATGAACTTCCAGGCTTGATAAAAAAGGACCGGGACACCTCCCAACAGACCGAAGATGAGGGAGATCTTGATTCTGATGAGGAAGGCTCCGGCAGGTGCGGTGAAGATCAGTTGGACGTCGGGGGGAACCGGCCTGATGAGCAAGTTAAGGAGATGGCTGGAGAAGATATATGCCACGATGGAGGCGATGATCACTGCAGCCAGGGACTTCAGGATCCTCCAGCGGAGCTCCTCCAGATGCTCTAGAAAAGCCATCCGCTTTTCGTCCCGCGGTCTGGTTCTCAACGTTCCTCCGTATAGCCCAGGGCGCCTTGGATGGAGATGGCCGCAAGGGGGCATTTCGGCACGCAGATGCCACAGCCGATGCATTTATTCGTGATGACTTTATGCTGATGGCTCTGCTCGCCTTCGATGGCGTCCACTGGACAGATCTCCTTACAGATGCCGCAGCCGTCGCATTTGGTGTCGATGGAAACCCAGGGCCGATGAACGATCTTATCTACAAAACTGTTAGTGGGACATTTGTGCACAGCCACCACCAGCTCGCCAGCACCCTTGGTGTAATCAATCACGGGCAGGCTGTCGGCCATGGTGATGGCTCCAGACGGCGTGACCTTGGGTTTGGAACAGAGACCGCAGCCGATACAGCCGACCGAGCAAACGGCCTTGACTTTCTTTCCCCTTTCCTGAGAGACGCAGGCCAGGTAGACCTGAGCACTGCGCGGGATGAGCTGGATGATCCCTCTGGGACAGGCGGAAACGCACAGCCCACAGCCAGTGCACCTTTTGTCGTCCACCAGGGGAAGACCGTTATCGCCCATGGTGAGGGCCTCGAAGGGACAAACCCGCACGCAACTGCCCAACCCCAGGCAACCATATGCACAAGCCTTGGAGCCCCCTGCAGCCAATTGGGCAGCGGCGCAGTCCTGCAAGCCATAATATTGAAACAAGGTTCGGGCTTCTTTAAAGCCACCCCGACAACGCACCACAGCCACTTGGGGGACATATTCGCCCTCCTCAGCCTCCATCTCCATGATTTTGGCAATTTTGCTGGTCGACTCGGTTCCTCCCGGGGTACAGGCACTTATGGGAGCTTTTCCCTCGACCACCGCCTCGGCGAAGGCACGACAGCCGGGATAACCACACGCCCCGCAATTGGCGCCGGCCAGGACATCAAGGATCTGTATCACCCGGGGATCTTCCTCGACAGCGAATTTCCTGGAGGCGTAGGCGAGGCCAGCGCTGAACAACAGACCCAGTGCTCCCAAGGCGATAAGGGCCAGTAATGTGCTGCTCTGCATCCTTAATTTGCTCCCTTACATCTTCACCAATCCCGAAAAACCCATGAACGCCATGGAGAGCAGTCCGGCCACGATGAGGGTGATGGGCACCCCGCGGAGCGGTTTGGGAACGTCGGCGAACTGCAAACGTTCCCGGATGCCGGACATGATCAGCAGGGCCAGGGTGAATCCCAATCCAGCTCCCAGGCCGAAGACAATACAACGAGTCAGGTCGTACTGTTTGATGACGTTTAATAGTGCCAGGCCCAAGATAGCACAGTTGGTGGTGATCAGTGGAAGGTAAATGCCCAGGGCATGGTACAAGGCTGGGCTGAGTTTGCGGAGGACCGTTTCTACTAGCTGGACCAATGAAGCGATGACCAGGATGAAGGTCACGATTTGGAGAAATTCCAGGTGATAGGGGATCAGTACCAAGTTATGGATGAGGTTGGTGAAGATGGAGGCCAGAGTCATGACGAAGATGACCGCCATGCCCATCCCAAGGGCGGTGTCAGTCTTCTTAGAGACACCCAAGAAGGGACAAATGCCCAGAAATCGCGCCAGAACGAAGTTATTGACCAAAACTGCACTAATCAGGATAATGAAAAACTCGCCCACGTTATGTTTCCTCCGCCTTTGTCAACTTGTTCATCAGACCCAACAGAAGACCCAGGGCCAAGAAAGCTCCCGGTGGCAAGAGCATAATTACCGCCGGTTCGAATCCCGAAGCAAAGATAGAGACTCCGAAGATGGTGCCGCTGCCCAGGATTTCCCTTACGCTGCCCAGGATCACCAAGGCCAGTGTGAAGCCCAGCCCCATACCCAGGCCATCAGCCAATGACAGGAGGATCGGATTGCGGGAGGCGAACGCTTCGGCTCTGCCTAGAATAATGCAATTCACCACGATGAGGGGAATAAACAGTCCCAATACCTTATGAAGCTCATAAAAATATCCCGCCATGACCATGTCGATAATCGTCACGAAGGAGGCGATAACTACGATGAAGACGGGGATGCGAACCTGAGACGGGATGAACCGGCGCAGGATGGAGATGACCAGATTCGATCCAACTAGCACTGCCGTGGCGGCTAGACCCATGGCCACACCGTTGATGGCCATGGTGGTGACTGCCAAAGCCGGGCACATACCCAGCACCAGCCGAAAGAGGGGGTTTTCCCGAATGAAACCCTTGGTAAACTCCGTGGCCACACTCATAGTGCTTTTTCCCGCTTTCTAGTCTTCTGTCGCTTTTTGAGGCTCTTCCTCCAGAGCCCCAACCTCTGGGATCGTCATGGTGGTGTCCTGTTCCTGGGGCGCACCCAGAATTTGTGTCCCATGTCTCTGAAAGATCTTGAGTCCTGCACTGGCGGCCATGGCCATACCTCGGGGTGAAATAGTTGCTCCGGTCAGGGCGTCCAGGTCTCCGCCGTCTTTCTTCACGGCCAGGTTACCGTTAACCAGCGTAGAATTTTCCAAAGATCTATTCTTAAACTGGTCTGTAAAGGAAGACTCCTCGATCTTTGCCCCCAGCCCAGGGGTTTCCAGGTGTTCTAGAACTTTGATGCCGCTCATTTCTCCCTTGAGGTTGATGCCCACCATGATGTGAATGAGGCCCCCATAGCCCTCTCCAAATACGGGAAAAGCGACCCCGGTTATTGTATTCCCCTGTCTGCCCAGATAGACGGTGAGCATTTTCTCCGCTCCCACCTCATCCTCCTCCAGGATGATCTGGAGGGTGTCAGCCACTGGATCGTTGTCAAAGGGCGGCAGGGCTTCCTGGACGGCCCTCATTGTGGCCAACCGTTTTTGCTCTTGAATGGGAGCCTCAGTGAGGCCGTGAATGGCGGCCAGGGCCAACGCTGAGCCCAAGCAGGTAATGGTGAGGGCGAAGACCAATCGAGCTGTGGAATGCATGGTTCACTCCCGTACAAAGAGGTTGAATTTATGAGGATCCAGGTAACTTCCGATATCTGGCCTTGTCAAATTTATTCCTTGGGGACCGGGCACCTGCTCCTTATTCCTGGCGTAGGCCCTTTTCCCCAAGCCTTTTGGGTCTGGTCCATCGGTCGATGAGTGGAGTGAAAGCGTTCATCAGTAAGATGGAGTAACATACACCCTCGGGATATCCACCCACAAGCCGGATGACCGAGGTGATCACGCCGCAACCGGCACCGAAAATCAGGCGGCCCCGAAAGGTGACCGGCGTGGTCACCATATCCGTGGCCATGAAGAAAGCCCCCAGAATCAATCCCCCAGACAGCAGGTGGAACAATGCGTCTCCAGTGAAAAGGCCATCCGCGCCGCCAAAGGCGCTGGTCAGAATCATCACTATGCCCAAGAACGTCAGAGGGATTTTCCAACCGATGTATCGCTTGAACATCAGGTACAAGCCGCCAACAAGCAATAGGAGAGCTGAGGTTTCTCCCAGAGAACCACCCACATTGCCGAAGAAGAGGTTTCCATATGACGAAGAGAGCTGGGCGACGGCCTCTCTCGCCTGGACCACCTGCTCCGTGGTCGAAACGGGGTCAGCCAAAACTTTGTGCGCCTCCTTGAGCACAGCCAGAGGCGTGGCATTCGTCACGGCATCGATGCCCGACATGGTGCCCATGGCAGGGGCCCGCCAGTCGGTAGTCATATGAAGAGGCCAGGAGGCCAGGAGGAAAGCTCTGCCTAAGAGGGCTGGATTTAATGGATTATGTCCTAAGCCCCCGAAGGCCTGTTTGCCTATGGCGATGGCGAAAGCGCTGCCCACCATCGGCATCCAAAAAGGCACTCCCGGCGGCAGACAGTATACCAGCAACATCCCCGTCACCACAGCGCTGCCATCTGAGACGGTGATCGGCCGCCCCATGATTTTCTGGCAGATGGCCTCGGTCAAAACTGCCGACATCATTCCCACCAGGACCAACCATAAAGCCCGAAGGCCGAAGATGTAGACGGCCCAGATCAAGGCAGGCGTCAGAGCCAAGATTACCGAACGCATGATCTTCGGTACGCTTACTGTATCCCTGAGATGAGGAGAGACAGAGACGTGCAGAAGTTTTTCCTCCGCCGGAGCCTCCTGTGCCATTTCATTTTTTCCTTTTCTCAGAGAGAATTTTGGCCTTGGCGAACTTGAACAGGTGGACGAGGTTGATCTTAGAGGGACAGATGTATGAGCAGGTGCCGCATTCCATACAATCCAGCACGCCCAGCTTCTCAGCCTCTTTGAAAAGAGAATGCTGAACCAGCTTCCCCAGCTCTGTGGGCACAAGCTTCATGGGACAAGTGTCCACGCATCGGGCACAAGAAATGCAGGTCTGCGGCTCGGGGATGACCGCTTGGTCGGTAGGTATAAGCAACACTCCGGAGGTTCCCTTGATCACCGGCACCTGACTTGAGACCTGTGCCAAGCCCATCATGGGTCCGCCCATGATCAGCTTACCGGGATTTTCAACAGTTCCAGCGGTCTGCTGAATCAGCTCTTCGAACAGAGTGCCAATTCGTACCCGAAGGTTTTTCGGCTCCTTGACGATGGGACCTGTGACGGAGACCACTCGCTCAACCAACGGTTTTCCTGAAACGACCGCGTCGAAGATGGCTTTGGCCGTACCCACATTTTGAACGACACAGCCGATGTCCATGGGCAGCCCGCCCGAGGGCACTTCTCTCTTGGTGATGGCCCAGATGAGCTGTTTTTCAGCACCCTGAGGATATTTCACCTGAAGCGCTACTACCTCCAATTCCTTTTCCTGCCGAGTTCTTTCGCGCATGGCCGCGAGGGCGTCTGGTTTGTTGGCCTCGATCCCTATGATTCCCCGATGGCAGTTGAGGATGTTCAAAATGATCTTTGCCCCAGCCACGATCTCCTCGGTATTTTCCACCATCAACCGGTGATCGGCGGTGAGGTATGGCTCGCATTCGGCGCCATTGAGGATGAAGGTGTCGATGGATTTCCCTTCGGGAGGCGAGAGCTTCACGTGGGTAGGGAAGGCCGCCCCGCCCAAGCCTACGATACCTGCTTCCCTGATTGCCTCCACCATGGCTTTAGAATCGGACTGGGATGTTTGCCGTGCCTCGCCGGGTTGCTCAAGCCAGGTGTCGCGGCCATCTCCCTCGATGATCACGGCGGGAAGTTGACCGCCAAGAGGGTGTAGGTGAGGCTCGATGGCCGTTACCTTTCCGCTAATAGAGGCGTGTACGGGAACGGAGACGTAGCCCTGAGCTTCGCCGATCTTTTGACCCGCTTTGACCTCGTCGCCCACGGCGACGATGGGTTGCGCCGGAGCCCCCGTGTGCTGGTGCAGGGGAATGACCACCCTCTGCGGAAGGGGCATATCCTGAATCATCGAAGCCTGAGTTCGCCTCTTGTTTGTTGGTGGGTGGCTTCCGCCAGGAAACGTTTTTTTAGCAAACATCCAGAGTTCCTACAGGAAGAAAGGGGATGGAAACAGCTAAGAATGGTCAATTTACATCACAAGCGAAACGAGGTCAAGTTATTTTTTATCGAAAGCCGTCAACTTAAGGAGAAACACCTCCAGAGGAGTAATCCGAAAGCTTTCTTTCGCCTACTGTGCTCCCGCGCCTCGGAGAAGCAAAGAAAAGGGCAGGTGAGCCTCTCTCACTTGCCCTGCCGGGGAGTAACTCTTATGGTTGTCTACCGCCCAAGATTTAGTCTGGATGGAGACGGTGATACTTTGCCAAAAGCTCCTCGTGAGTTTCCTCGTAATCGGGATCTTGAAAGATGCAATCCACCGGACAAATGGAGGCGCACTGGGGCTCATCGTAGGCGCCCATATACTCGGTGCATAAGTTCGGATTGATGATGTAGATGGGATCGCCCCCGTTGATGGCATCGTTGGGACAATCCGACACACAGGCGTCGCAGGCGATACATTCCTCGCCGATCATCAATGCCACTTCATGTCTCCTTGTACGTCGTTGAATCGAAAATCGAGACGCGTTAATCGTGGATCGTTAATCGTTGATCGTGAGAAAACTGGGATACGGGGACCGGTATCCGTGAAAAATGAGACCAGAGACTCGAGACTCGTGAAGAAAACAGATCCTGGATCCTGGATGCTAGATCCTGGATAGAAGCTATAAGAAATGGTATTGTCTAGCTTCCAGCATCTAGCCTCTAGCCTCCATACCAGCTTCCACAACCATAAACCAGCTTCTAGTTTCTGCTTGCTGCCAACTGCCACTGCAAACTGCCATCGCCTTTTTCATTGCCATTGCCGTTGCTATTGCCATTCGCCTTTTACTGCTTACTGTTTTTTCCAGCCAACTGCAACTCTGCTCTAGGTTTTCCGCACTGTAAACTTCTCATCCAGCTTGGCCATCTTCTCCACGATACCTCCATACTCCAGCTCGCTGTAAGGCAGCATCGCCGGACCGGAGAAGCCCTGACGACGGAGCTCGGTGGCCTTGCGCGAAACCTCGTTACGAACCCAATCCCAATAAGGGTGATCAAAGGCATCAGCGGACTCGGTGAGCTCACCATCGTGCACGCAAAAGGCCTGACAAGTCACCACCGGGGGTCCGTCGAAGAAAGAGATGGGCGAGTTGTTCTTCACGGGCATGAGAGGTCCGTGATGGCTACCTCGCATAAACCCAGCTACGAAATGTCCGATGCTGTAGGGGGAAAGTACCTCTCCGGTTGCTGGAAACCCCCCCTGGACTCTCACCAGCATCACCGGGTCATCTTTGCCGGTATATTTGCCAGCGATGTTGTGCAATCTCGTGGTGCTCACGGCCACGGCTTGATCCCCTGTTTGCCGCGAGTAGATGGCCTCCACGACGAACCGCTCGTTATCCCTTAAGAGTGCGGCGATGTCATAAAGCTCCTCGGGAGCGTTGAGCTCGATGATCCGATCACCCTCAATATGGGAGACATCCATGATGACGAAACGAAAGCCCTGGCTCATTTTGGGGCTGAGGATCAATCCCGAGTTGTGCATGGGATCGGCGAAGCTCAGGAAGAGAGGCAAATTATACGCTCCGGGGTCCGTTTTGTCGGCGGCGAACAATAGGAAGGGCTCGTTGGGGCGCTCCTCGAACTCGATCTCCGCCACCGCTGGCCCCATGCCCTTTACGTTTCCGGTAAATGCGTCTTTCAGTAGGTCTTGTCCCGCTCCATATAAGCCCTGTTCTTGAGCCACATTAGTTCCCTCGACAAAGGCATCCCAGGCCAGTTTGTGGATTTTCTCATTCAAGGCTCCCCGATGATGGGAGAACAGAATGGCCACGTCATCCCCGGTAGAGGATACTCGGTAATCGGTGAAGATATCTCCTCGTT